>Ga0256844_10000028_pt1 | contig 63933 bp, 59 predicted proteins | sample MusselsmetaG_FD_189100 | JGI IMG/M metagenome (GOLD analysis project Ga0256844, IMG submission 189100) | Mussel associated microbial communities from hydrothermal vent at the East Pacific Rise, Pacific Ocean - Mussels | ecosystem: Host-associated > Mollusca > Shell > Unclassified ... | reverse complement strand
GCGTTCGGCGAGAACGCCTTGCGTATCGAAGGTAAGGGCCAGAAGTAACAGGAAGAAGAATACACTCCCCCCATAAAATATATTTCTGGCCATGGTTTTTGTGAACACTTCACTCATGGCTTGCTTTCTCCTTATTATTTTCCCTGGATGTCATGCTCTTTGAAAAAGTGAGTCCAGATTAGCGGGGAGTATCCAATAACTGCTATTAACTGTCATTGACATTAATCAAGTTTTAACCTGAGGATAAAAATAAATAAATTATTGTAGGAAAAAACTGATAATTATTCACAGCTTACTTGTAACCATCAGGATTATTACTTTGCCAGCGCCAGGTATCTTCAGCCATGTCTTTAAGACCATAAGTGGCAGTCCAGCCAATTTCCTGTTCAGCGTAGCTGGGATCAGCATAGCAAACGGCAATATCGCCGGCCCGCCGTTGTACAATCTGGTAGGGGATGACCTGACCAGATGCCTGTTCAATAGCTCTGAGCATTTCCAGAACACTATAGCCCTGGCCGGTGCCCAGATTATAAGTAACCAGGCCGGGCTTTTGTGATAATTTTTCCAGGGCTTTAATATGCCCGTGGGCCAGATCGACCACATGGATATAATCTCTGACCCCGGTACCGTCAGGGGTCTTATAATCGCCGCCAAACACTGATAAGTGATCACGTTTGCCTACTGCTACCTGAGCAATATAGGGGATTAGATTGTTGGGAATGCCATTGGGATCTTCGCCAATGAGGCCGGATTGATGAGCACCCACCGGATTGAAATAGCGTAGCAGGGCAATATTCCAGTCATTATCAGCCTTATACAGATCAGCACTTATTTCTTCTATAATCAGTTTGGAACGACCATAGGGATTGGTGGCTGAAAGCGGGAAATCCTCGCTGATGGGCACACGATGAGGATCGCCATATACCGTGGCAGAAGAGCTGAAGACAAAGTTTTTCACCTTAAAATCTCGCATGACTTTAAATAATACCAGGGTGCCGGTGAGATTCGTCTGATAGTATTCAAGTGGCATAGTGATGGACTCACCCACTGCTTTAAGGCCGGCAAAATGGATCACAGCATCAATTTGCTGCTCTTTAAAAATGCGGCTCAGGGCTTGTTCATTGAGGATATCCTGCTGGTAAAAAGTGATTGTTTTACCGGTAATTTGCTCAACGCGTTTGAGTGATTCGCTGCTGGAATTGCACAGGTTATCCACCACGACCACTTCATAATTATTTTCCAGTAGTTCGACACAGGTATGGCTGCCGATATAACCAGCACCACCGGTAACTAAAATTTTCATTGATTATCCTTAATAAAAGTCATTTCCTGAAATTATAATAACTGCTCGAGTATTTTTTCATAAATAAGTGATAAGTTATCCAGATCCTGGATGGCAACACATTCGTTGACCTTATGAATGGTGGCATTGAGTGGTCCTAATTCAATGACCTGAGCACCTGTGGGAGCAATAAAACGACCATCAGATGTACCACCCGAGGTCGATAAGCCGGCAGTGAGGCCGGTAACAGTGTTAATGCTCTGCTGTGCGGCCTTAACCAGCTCGCCTTTAGCAGTGAGAAAGGGCTGCCCGGACAAAATCCAGTCAATATCATAGTCAAGTTTATAACTGTCCAGTATTTTTTCTACTCGAGTACTTATTTTCTGTTGATCCAGTTCAGTGGAAAAACGAAAGTTAAACAGTACATCGATGTCGCCGGGAATGACATTAGTGGCTCCGGTACCGGCATTAATATTGGATACCTGGAAACTGGTGGGTGGAAAAAATTCATTACCCTGATCCCATTCAATTGAAGTCAGCTCTGCTAAGGCAGGCAGTAGCAGATGAATAGGATTACTGGCCAGATGAGGATAGGCAACATGTCCCTGAGTACCATGTACTATCAGGTGCGCGCCCAGCGAACCCCGGCGGCCGTTTTTAATTGTATCGCCTAGCGCCTGAGTACAGGAAGGCTCACCAACCAGACACATGTCTATGTGTTCGTTTGCGGCCAGCAGGTGTTCGATAACTTTGACCGTGCCGTTAACCGCCGGGCCTTCTTCATCACTGGTGATCAGAAAACCTATGGCACCACTATGTTCAGGATGACGGGCAATAAAACGCTCACAGGCAGTGACCATCGCAGCCAGGCTGCCTTTCATATCTGCCGCCCCGCGACCGTATAAAATACCGTCAATTATTTTAGCTTCAAAGGGTGCTGTTTGCCATTGCTCAGGCGGGCCACTGGGAACCACATCAGTATGCCCGGCAAAGACAAACAGGGGTGTTGCTGAATGCTGTGAGGGGACTCGCCTGGCCCAGAAGTTTGTTACCTTATCAAAGTTCAGACGTTCAACAGCAAAGCCAATGGCTTCAAGACGCTTTATCATCAGCTGTTGACAGCCCTTATCATCGGGTGTGACGGAAGCAATATTAATCAGCTGCTGAGCAAGCTGTACGGTAGGACTTGGTGTCGGCATAAATATCTTATTTTTTATTAAGTGAATGAAATAATGATTGATAGTGGTCAGCTTTAAAACCCACGCAGAGCACTCGATCATTTTCTGCTGCGCCATTATCCAGTACCGGGCGCTTAATAATGGTGGGTTGAGCGAGCATAATTTGTATGGCACTGTCACGATCAATGGATGATTTGCTGCTATCGCTGAGTTGCCGCCAGGTTGTACTGCGTTTATTGAGTACTGTTTCCCAGTCTAAAATGTCCAGCCATTGCTCAAGTAAATCTTGCTCTAAGGGCTGCTTTTTAAAATCAAAAAACTGATACTCTATCTGATTTTCTGCCAGCCATTTTCGTGCTTTTCGTACTGTATCACAGTTAGGTATGCCATATAAGGTGAACATAGTATGCTCTTAGTTTTAAAGGATAGACAGCATTAAAAAGCCTGCAATCAGGCAGGCTTTTTAATGGCAAGGATAGCTCGGCTTAAATATTTCTAAGCAACTCATTGATACCGACTTTACCCAGTGTTTTTGCATCAACCTGCTTAACAATAACAGCACAATAGAGACTGTATTTGCCATCATCAGAAGGCAGATTGCCGGACACGACGACTGAGCCCGCCGGAATACGGCCATAGCTGATTTCATCGGTCATACGATTATAAATACGTGTGCTCTGACCAATATAAACGCCCATGGAAATAACCGAACCTTCTTCGACAATCACACCTTCGACGACTTCAGAGCGAGCACCTATAAAGCAATTATCCTCGATAATAGTAGGGCCTGCCTGTATGGGTTCTAGCACGCCACCAATACCCACACCACCTGAAAGGTGCACATTTTTGCCAATTTGTGCACAGGAACCTACTGTTGCCCAGGTATCAACCATGGTGCCGCTATCCACATAGGCGCCAATGTTGCAATAAGAGGGCATCAATACGACTCCGGGAGCAATATAAACACCTTTTCTGACTGTTGCAGGTGGTACCACGCGAATGCCTGCTTCCTGAAAATCGCGGGAGTTATAATCCTGAAATTTAGAGACTACCTTGTCATAATAATTGGTTGAAGCACCTTTCATTAATTGATTATCTTCAATACGAAAAGATAATAACACGGCTTTTTTCAACCATTGATTAACTATCCAGTCACCGTCAACTTTTTCAGCGACTCTGAGACGACCGGAATCAAGCATTTGAATCGCTTCAGAAACAGCCTCCTTGACTTGTGTTTCCACTGTTGCTGGAGTGATTTCAGCCCGATTTTCAAAGGCTTGTTCAATAATTTGTTGCATATCGCTCATTAATTATTCCTTATAGTGCTTAAGATAGGTTCTAATACGTTTAGCTGCCTCAATACATTCCTCTAAGGGTGCAACCAAGGCAATTCTTGCATAGCCATGACCTGGATTGGCCTGACCTGTTTTTCTTGACAGGTAACTGCCGGGTAATACGGTAATATGTTGTTCTTCAAAAAGTTTTGCAGCAAATTTTTCATCATCGTTGCAGGGTAGTTTAAGCCAGATATAAAAGGTTGCCGGCGGAGCTATAATATCTATGACCGGGCTTAAAATGTCGATAAAAGCGGTAAATTTTTCACGGTAGATATCACGATTTTGTTTGACATGCTGTTCATCCTGCCAACAGGCTATACTGGCGTATTGAGTAGTAAGTGGCATTGCTGAACCATGATAGGTTCGATACAGTAGAAACTGCTTAATCAGTTTGGCATCTCCGGCAACAAAGCCGGAACGTAAGCCCGGTACATTAGAACGTTTAGATAAGCTGTTGAAAACGATTAAATTACTAAAGTCGCTCAGGCCCATATCATTGGCTGCTTCAAGTAAGCCCGGCGGTGGTCTTTGCTCATCCTGATAAAGTTCGGAATAACATTCATCTGAGGCAATGACAAAATCATATTGCAGAGCAGTTTTAATCAACTGCTGCAATGTTGATTTATCGATTACCTGACCGGATGGATTACTTGGTGAGCAGATATAAAGCAGTTGACAATGTTTCCATATATTGGCCGGGATACTGTCAAAATCCGGGATGTAATAGGTTCTTTCATATGAATTGGCAAAATAAGGTGTTGCCCCGGCTAAAATTGCAGCCCCTTCATAAATCTGGTAAAACGGGTTAGGCATAATGACCAAGGGATCATTTTCTTTATGATTAACAATGGTTTGAGCAAAAGAAAATAATGCTTCTCGGGTACCATTGACCGGCAGTACCTGTGTTTCAGGATCCAGGGTGCTAACATCCAGATGATAACGTTGATTAAGCCACTGGGCAATGGTCTGGCGTAATTCGGGCAAGCCTCGGGTGGTAGGATATTGAGTCAAAGCATCAAGTTTATCTTTGATCACCTGGGCGACAAACTCAGGTGGTTGATGTTTGGGCTCGCCAATGGATAAGGCAATATGTTTTAGTTTTCCATTGGCATTAATGCCTTTTTTTAATGCACCTAAACGTTCAAACGGATAGGGTTTTAAAAGTGCTAATGATGGGTTCACTGTTTTACTCTTAAAGTCAATATGGTCAATCAGAACCGCTTATTATAAAAGAATTATCCCTCTGTCAGCAAATAAACTTTGCTATTTTGACTTTTATCAATACAATTGGTGGATGAAAGATCAAGACTTATTTCTTGCTTTGCATCATGCTAGCCTGATTGTTAAGGAGCTGCAGAGATCGCTTTATTTTTACTGTCATATTCTGGATATGCAAGAAAACCTGCAACGTCCGCAGATGGCATTTGCTGGTGCCTGGCTGGATATTGGTGAGCAACAAATTCACTTGCTGGTATTACCCGCTACAGAAGAAAAAATTAGCCAGCCCAGGCATGGTGGCCGGGATCGGCATCTGGCCATTCATGTGAGTCAGCTGCAACATCTTGCTGATAAACTGGATGCCCATCAAATAGCCTATACTATGAGTCGCTCTGGCCGTAGGGCACTTTTCTGCCGTGATCCTGACGGCAATGCGCTGGAATTTATTCAGCACACCCAAGCGTCACCCGTCAAAAAATAACAGGGCTATTCAGCTCACTCTTTTTATGCGTTCAAAACTTGCTTCGCCCAAACAGTTGCCCTCAAAAAAAGAGCAAACTGAACAGAACAGCTTCCGCAATCGCTTACTTTAGATACAGTGAATGAAAAAACGACCGTTTATTATGCCTGGTCACTACTATCAAGTAGCTGGATAATTGCGCGGCGAATGGCTTCCTGTTTTTTAATATCCGTAATAATTTGCTGATTATCACCGCGAATCACAAACACATCCTCTACTTTTTCACCAAAGGTTGAAATCTTGGCACTATCAAGAGCAACATGGCATTCAATCAGAGCCTGACCAATATGGGACAATAGAGCTGGGCGGTTGGATGCCGAAATGGTCATCAGGGTCTGATTGTTTTCCAAATCCTCATCAAAGTGTACGGTGGTTTTATGAGAAAACTGTTTCTGACTGCGACTCAGACGCTGTGCCAGTTTGGGAATGATAAATTTCTTTTGGGATAAGTTTTCTTGCAGAGCCTGTTTTATAATGTCGATACGTTCTTTATCGGTTACTAAAGAGCCATCACCCTCGAGAACAAAATAGGTATGATAGGTACAGCCATTAGATGATGTCACTGTTTTTGCCTCAGTAACATCAAGGATTAATTGTGACAAAGTGGCCGTTACCATGGCAAATACATGCTCTTCTTCCAGGGTGTAGATAAAGATTTCTGTGCCACCGCGTTCTTCATGTGTTTGAATTAAAATAATCGGTTTTTTTTCTGGCTGTGTGTCAGTTTTGGTCGGATCTTGTGTTGAATTATTTTTTGATTGACATAGTTGTCTGTCAGGGTCTTGTTGATAGGCATCTAAAATAGCCTCGCTTTGCCAGATGATTTCTTCAACCTGAAATTTGATAAAATATTCATTGGGCAGGGAAGACCAGAGTTGTTCGATATCTTCTGCTGCATAGTGATGTTCAAGCAGTTTTGCTAAAGCCATTGACTGACAGTTTTTTATACACTCATCCTGTTGCTGGGGATTATCCAGGCCTTTATTTAAGGCTGCATTAGTCAGCTTGTAGAGCTGTATGAGCAGGGAGTCTTTCCAGCTGTTCCATACTTTCGGGCTGGTTGCTCGAATATCAGAAACAGTCAGTACATACAGGTAATTCAGGTATTGGCTCTCACCGATAAGCAGAGCAAATTCATGGATAATTGCAGGATCATTAATATCCTTTCGTTGTGCGGTCATTGACATAACGAGATGATTGCGTACCAGCCAGGTGACCAGGCGGGTATCTTTTAAGTTGAGATCATGACGCTGACAGAATTGTTCGACATCAATAGCGCCCCACTCTTCATGTCGTCCTCCACGGCCCTTACCGATATCATGAAATAATGCGGCCAGATATAGTAATTCAGGCTTGGGCAGGAAGCGGGCAATTTTGCTGGCCAGTGGTAGCTCACCGGCATGTTCAGTAATAAATAAGCGGCGGGCATTACGTAATACTTTTAAGGTATGTTCGTCAACGGTGTAAGCATGATATAAATCATGCTGCATCTGGCCGACAATTTGTTTAAATTCAGGGATGTAAGCTGCTAATACACCATAACGATTCATCCGTCTCATTTCATGAGTAATGCCCAAGGGTTGACGTAAAATTTCCATGAACAGGGTGCGGCAGCGTAAGTCTTTACGGAAGCTGTCATCAATCAGATAACCATTTGCCCGAATCAGGCGAATGGTACTGGCACGTACCCCTTTTAGTTCCGGATTTTGACATAGCAGTAAGAATATCTCTAATAAGGCAAACGGATAATTAATAAAAACACTCTGATTAACTGCAGCAATATAGCCCTTGTAATTAATAAAACGCCGATTGATTTTTTCCGGACTGGCATTACTAGCACTAAAAATTATGACTTCCTGAAAATATTGTAATAGCATCTCATTTAAGCGTTCAAGCTGCATGACTGTTTGATAATAGTCAGTCATAAAGCATTCAACTGCCAGCTTGCCTTCACAGTCAGTATAGCCAAATTGCTGGGCCAGCTCTCGCTGATAATCAAATAACAGACGCTCCTCATGGCGTTTGCATAGTACGTGCAAGGCAAAACGTATCTTCCATAAGAAATTCTGCCCATGCTCCAGTTGTTCGTACTCGTGGGAGGTTAAAAAATTATGCCCCACCAGTTCTTTGAGACTTTCAACGTCAAAATGCCGCTTGGCAACCCAGCCAATGAGCTGGATGTCGCGTAGACCACCCGGGCCTTCTTTGATATTAGGTTCAAGGTTATATGCGGTTTCATTAAACTTGAGGTAGCGCCGGTCTTTTTCCTGAATCTTAGCGGCAGTGAAATCACGAGTGGGCCAGATGTATTCAGGGCTCAATTGACAGCTGAGTTGTTTGTAAAGAGATTCGTCCCCTGTGATTAAACGGGATTCCATCAAATTACTGATAATAGTAATATCATTTTTGGCTTCCTGGATGCATTCATCTACTGTGCGTACGCTATGGCCAATTTCAAGGCCAATATCCCAGAGTAAAGCAATAAATAGATGCAAATTATCAATAAATTCTTTATTGGCACCCGATTCATCATCCAGATCAAGTTGTTCATCATGCAGCAATAATAAATCCACATCACTAAATGGATGCAGTTCACCCCGGCCATAGCCGCCCACAGCCAGTAATGCAGCATTTTCACCTAGCTTATAATAGGCCCAGGCCAGCGATAAAATAATATCAATTGCCTGTGAGCGTTCATGAATCAGGTGGACAATATTTTGTTTTTGCTGAAATTGCTCTAATTGCTTATTATAAATTGCTTTGACTGCATTTTTTAAGGGTAAGAGGGGCGTACTACTTTGGCTTAACTCATTTTCTAAATCATGGATGTTGAATAATTGTTCTAGTGACGGGCTGGTGGCTTGCATCTGGAGTGATTTTCCTTAAGGTTGTAATAGACTGCTGGCTCTACGGTGCTTGCTAATGAATGGCTGTCTGTTATCAGTCTGTTATCAAAGTTATAGCTGAGAACATTCTTCTTCACGCAGAGTTAATATCTCACAGCCATCTGCAGTGACTAATAAAGTATGTTCCCATTGTGCTGACAGACTGCGGTCTTTAGTAACAACTGTCCATTTGTCCGGTAAAACCCGAATATGACGCTTGCCGGAATTAATCATCGGTTCAATGGTGAAGGTCATTCCCGGCTCAAGTATTTCTTTACTGCCGGGTTTACCATAATGTAATACCTGAGGATCCTCATGAAAATTTGCCCCGATACCATGGCCGCAGTATTCACGTACTACGGAAAAATCATTTTTTTCTGCATGTTTGGCAATAGCATGGCCAATGTCTCCTAAATGGACTCCAGGTTTAACCATTTCTATACCAGTAAATAAACATTCGTGGCTGATACGGCATAGACGTTGTGCCAGAATGGATGCTTTGCCAACAATAAACATTTTGCTGGTATCGCCGTGGTAGCCTTCTTTAATAACGGTGATGTCAATATTGATAATATCACCATTTTTAAGTTTTTTATCACTGGGTATACCATGACAAATTTGATTGTTAACTGAGGTACATATTGATTTTGGAAAACCATGGTAGTTAAGAGGTGCAGGGATGGCCTGCTGTTCATTGATAATGTAGTCATGGCATATTTTATCCAGTTCATCGGTAGTAATGCCTGACTGGACATGAGGGGCAATCATTTGCAGTACCTCAGCAGCCAGTTTGCCGGCGTGGCGCATTTTGGTGATTTCTTCGGGTGTTTTTATACTTATGCTCATGAATAAAGGTTTCTTTGTCGTTAGGCTAGTGGCTCATTATACCTGTATATGGTGAATATATTTATATAATTTGTGATTAATGTTAAAAAATATTGCCGTCAACTTTAGTGTCTAAAAAGCATAAAATAATACACTTGCTGAATTTTATGAAAAACATCCGTCAGAGCAAAACAAAGATTGTTGTTTTATTTGTTTTATGGAATAATACGCACGCCTTGTTTCACCTGCGTGTGAGCAGGCTTTATTAAACTCCGACCCTATATCGACACGTAAATCTGGGTGCCTGGACACTGACAGCTGCGAGAGCATTGTTTTATAGTGAAAAATCAGGTTGGTTTATGGGATATATGGAAGCATTAACCCTTATATTAAGGAATATTTATTATGGCAAAAGTTACAATGCGTCAAATGCTAGAAGCAGGCGTACATTTTGGTCACCAGACCCGTTATTGGAACCCGAAAATGGGGCAGTATATCTTCGGTGATCGCAATAAAATTCATATTATCAACTTAGAAAGCACATTGCCTATGTTCAATGATGCAATGAACTTTGTCGGTCAGATTGCTGCTAAGCGTGGTAAGGTTTTATTTGTCGGTACCAAGCGTGCGGCAGGTAAGTCAATAAAAGAACAAGCACTGCGTTGTGGTATGCCTTATGTTAACCATCGTTGGTTAGGTGGCATGCTGACTAACTTTAAAACTGTTAAGCAATCCATTAAACGTCTTAAATTTCTTGAAAAGGCATCTGCCGATGGTACTTTTGATACCCTGACCAAGAAAGAAGCTCTGATGAACTCTCGTGAACTGGAAAAGCTGGAAAAGAGTCTGGGTGGTATTAAAGACATGAACTCATTGCCTTCCGCTGTATTTATTATCGATGTGGGTCATGAAAAAATTGCTGTACTAGAAGCAAATAAACTGGGTATTCCCGTTATTGGTGTGGTTGATACCAACAATAAGGCTGATGGTATCGATTACATTATTCCTGGTAATGATGATGCTATTCGTGCCATTAACTTATATGTAGAAACTGCATCAGACGCTGTACTTGATGCTAAAGCAGCTAATACTCAAGCCGTTGCTACAGACGAATTTGTTGAAGTGGATGGTGCTGCTGACAAGCCATCTGAAGCTGCAGCTTCTTAACAACGATTATAGTTATGTGCATGTCAATGATGTGAGTTGTTTTAATACTGGCATTGTTAAGTACTTAGTTCTCGTTTGATAGAAACAATTAGAATTCCGGACAATTGCTATGTTGGCGTTGTCCGGTTTTGAATTATTATGAGGTGTAAAAATGGCAATTACCGCCGCTTTGGTAAAAGAATTACGTGACCGTACGGGTGCGGGCATGATGGAATGTAAAAAATCACTGGTTGAAACCGATGGTAATATTGAAGACGCTATTGAACTGATGCGTAAAACCGGCCTGGCAAAAGCTGATAAAAAAGCAGGTCGTATCGCGGCTGAAGGTAAAGTAGTTGTTGAATTCAGTGATGATAATAAAAAAGCTGTTATGCTGGAAGTTAACTGCGAAACTGACTTTGTCGCCATGGGTGATGAATTTGGTGATTTTGCCAGTGCTGTTGCCAGACGGATTTTAGCGGATGCACCAGCCGATGTAGGCAGCCTGCTGACTATGCCATTAAGTGAAGGCTCTGAAGATATTAATACTGTGCTGAAAACTATGATTGCCAAAATTGGTGAAAATATGTCAGTACGTCGTTTTATTACCTTTTCTACTGAAGGTCAGCTAGGTGCTTATTTACATGGCACTAAGATAGGTGTTGTTGTTGATATGCAAGGTGGTAATGCAGAGCTGATTAAAGATGTTGCTATGCACGTTGCCGCAAGCAATCCTAAAGGGCTGGATGAATCATCTCTGGACGCTGTAGAACTGGCAAAAGAAAAAGAAATTGCCGCAGCAGAAGCTGCTAATAGCGGCAAGCCGGAAAACATTATTGAAAAAATTGTTGCTGGTAAAATTAAGCGCTTTATTAAAGACAATACCTTATTGGGTCAATCATTTGTTAAAGATCCTGATATTACAGTGGAAAAACTGGTTAAAGATGCTGGTGCGACAGTATTAGCGTTCACTCGTCTGGAAGTAGGCGAAGGTATTGAGAAGAAGCAGGAAGATTTTGCTGCAGAAGTAATGGCTCAGATAGGTAGCTAAGACAGTATCGTCACTGAGCTATAGTGCGTCTTGTATTGCTGTTAAATATGCTTTTTACGGCAATGCACCAGTACAATATTTCGGGTATAGTATATATCCAGTAAAGCTAGCAACAATCTATCTTCATAAATTAAAAAATAATAAGGAGTAGCCTGTGAGCGTAAAATATCAAAGAGTCTTATTAAAACTCAGTGGTGAGGCATTAATGGGCGAGCAAAATTTTGGTATTGATCCACAGGTGCTCAGCTATGTTTCAACAGAGGTAAAGCAGTTGATTGATCAGGATATCCAGGTGGGTATTGTGATTGGCGGCGGTAATATCTTTCGTGGTGTAGGTCTCGCGGCATCTGGTATGGATCGGGTTGCTGGTGATCACATGGGTATGCTGGCAACTGTTATTAATTCTTTGGCTCTACAGGATGCTCTGGAAAAGTCGGGAGTACCTGCCAGGGTAATGTCTGCTTTGCCTATTCATCAGGTTTGTGAGGACTATATTCGCCGTAAAGCGATTCGTCACCTGGAAAAAAACCGGGCTGTTATTTTTGCAGCAGGAACCGGTAATCCCTTTTTCACTACAGATTCAGCCGCCAGTTTGCGCGGCATTGAAATAGAAGCAGATATTGTCATCAAAGCCACTAAGGTTGACGGTGTTTATTCTGCAGATCCGGTAAAAGATCCTTCTGCTACGCTATATCATAACTTGAGTTATGATGAAGTTCTGGATAAAAAATTAAATGTGATGGATGCTACGGCTATTGTTTTATGTCGCGATCATAATATGCCCGTGCGAGTTTATAATATGACTAAAGAAGGTGCGCTTGCAAAAGTGATCAGGGGTGAACAGGAAGGTACTCTGGTTCAATAAGAATGGGTTCAATAAGTATGGGTTCAATACGAAGGGGCTCAATAACAGGTTCAATAAAAAATACGTCAATAGAGCAAAAATTCAGTAGTACATGAGCTATTAAATATGTGGTTTAATAACGTAATTTTATCCTCCAGTATTAAGTGATTGATAATGTTTGCCACAGCGTGTATTAAAGAGTGGCAGGAGAACTAATATGATTAATGAAATTCAAAATGATGCCAATACTCGTATGAGTAAGAGTATTGATTCACTCAAGAAGGACCTGATGAAGGTCAGAACCGGGCGAGCGCACACCAGCTTGCTGGATAGTATTACACTTGATTATTATGGCACTATGACCCCTTTAAATCAGGTAGCCAATATTTCAGTTCTTGATGCCAGGACGCTCTCTGTGCAGGTGTGGGAAAAGAAAATGACTCCTGCCGTAGAAAAAGCAATTTTAACTTCAGATTTAGGCTTAAATCCTGCTACCAGCGGTGAATTAATACGTATTCCGTTACCACCTCTGACCGAAGAAACACGAAAAAATCTAATCAAGGTTGTCCGTGGTGAAGGCGAAAATGCCAAGGTTGCTATTCGTAATATTCGTCGGGATGCCAATGGCTCACTAAAAGAACTGGAAAAAGAAAAAGAAATTTCTGAAGATGAAGAGCATCGTGGTCAGGAATTTATCCAGAAAATAACGGATAAGCATGTTAAAGAAGTTGATGATATCTTAGTTGTTAAAGAAAAAGATTTAATGGAAATCTAAATGCCGGCAGATAATCCAACCCGTGCCAAAGGGAATACTTTAAAACACATTTGTATTATTATGGATGGTAACGGTCGGTGGGCAAAAAAAAGATTTATGCCACGTTTTGCCGGCCACAAAGCGGGTTTGGGTACAGTAAGAAAAATAGTGAGCAGCTGTGTTGAGCAGAATATTGAAGTGTTGACTATATTTGCTTTTAGCAGTGAAAACTGGCGCCGACCTGAAAAAGAAGTGGGTTTGCTTATGGAATTATTTGCTACAGCATTGACCCGCGAAGTTAAAAAACTGCATGAAAATAATATTCAATTAAGGGTGATTGGTGATCTGTCTGCCTTTTCCGATAAAATTCAGCAATTGATTGCCTCAGCAGTTGCTTTAACCGAAGAAAATACCGGTCTGATTTTTAATATTGCTGCTAATTACGGTGGTCGCTGGGATATTATGCAGGCCAGCAGGAAAATTGCACATAAAGTTCAACAGGGTGAATTATCTGCTGAAGATATTAACGAAAGCACCATTGAAAAATATTTGTGCTTAAAAGGCCTGCCTGAGCCGGATTTGTTTATTCGTACCGGTGGTGAAAAACGTATCAGCAATTTTATTCTCTGGCAACTGGCCTATTGTGAATTTTATTTTACCGATGTCTTGTGGCCTGATTTTAATAAACAAATATTTCTGGAAGCGATAGCTTCTTTTTATGCTCGTCAAAGACGTTTTGGTCGCACGGGCGATCAACTAAAAGAAGAATAGACATAGCATGTTAAAATTAAGAGTCATTACAGCGTTACTTTTATTTCCTCTTGCTGTTTACGGTATTTTATTTCTTTCTAATAGCGGCTTTGCGCTTTTTTCAGGCATTATTATTTTACTGGCCGCGTATGAATGGGCGGGTTTTGCCAGGTTCCCGTCAGTGTTGGCAAAACTGGCTTATGTGGTAATTGTTGCCACCATTATCTATTCTGTCTGGTTAATAAACTTCTTGTTATCAGCCAAAGTCATGGTTGTGATGAGTCTGGCTTTTTGGTTTTTTGCGCTGATATTATTATTGGCTTTTCCACGACGGATAAAATTTTGGCAGGGCAAAAGTCTGATTATTGCTATTATAGGCATCTTCTTATTACTTATCTGCTGGTATGCCCTGATCTCCCTGCATGCGATTGAATCACTCCATTTTGCGCAAATAACAATAAGCGGTCCTTATCTGGTCTTTTCTGCTATGTGGCTTATCTGGCTAGCGGATACCGGTGCTTATTTTTCAGGAAAACGTTTTGGTAAGCATAAACTCGCACCAAAGATTAGTCCTGGTAAGTCAAGAGAAGGAGTTTTAGGCGGGTTACTGCTGGCATTAATTGTTATCAATTTATTTACGCTATGGCATGGCGGGGCAGTACAGGACTATCTATTTATTAACGCTATCAGTATTGTTACTGTTATTTTTTCTGTTGTCGGTGATTTGTTGGAAAGTATGTTTAAGCGCCAGGCTGATATTAAAGATAGTGGCCATATATTACCCGGACATGGAGGCATACTGGATCGTATTGACAGTGTAAGTGCCGCTGTACCCGCATTTTATGTCATCCTGTCATTGCTATATTCCTTGCAATAAGCCATTTGATTGATTAGTAGTGAGATTAGTATCATGATAAATGTAGCAATTTTAGGTTCTACGGGTTCGATTGGCAGCAGTACACTTGAGGTAATTGCCCGTCAGTCCGGACACTTTAACGCTTATGCTTTAACGGCTCATAAAAATGTCGAACGCCTGTATGAGCAATGTCTGTATTTCTTGCCGGATATCGCGGTGATGGTTGATGAACAATCAGCTGAAACACTGCGACAACGTCTGCAAAATACTAGTAAAACAGCTCATATTCGAGTGTATGCAGGTGCCGAGGCTCTGGATGATGTGGCTGCCCATGAGCAGGTGGATTATGTTATGGCTGCTATTGTTGGTGCTGCTGGTTTAAGTTCTTCTCTTGCTGCAGCATATCATGGTAAACGTATTTTGCTGGCTAATAAAGAATCACTGGTGATGTCGGGTGATTTGTTTATGCAGGCGGTAAAAGAAAATGGTGCTCTGCTCTTACCCATTGACAGTGAACATAATGCAATTTTTCAGTCAATGCCTGAAAGTGTGAAAAATGCCTGTGCTAACCTGCAATCCCCGAAATCATCCCCCCCGAACTTAGTGATGGCCGGTGTTGAGAAAATATTGTTAACAGCATCAGGCGGCCCTTTTTTAAATAAAAGTCTTGCTGAGCTGGAACATGTAACACCTGATCAGGCCTGTGCCCACCCTAATTGGGAAATGGGACGCAAGATATCAGTGGATTCTGCAACGATGATGAATAAGGGACTCGAAGTTATTGAAGCCAGTTGGCTATTCAATGCTTCAGCTGATGATATTCAGGTAGTGATTCATCCGCAAAGTGTTATTCATTCAATGGTTTCTTATAATGATGGCTCAGTGCTTGCGCAATTGGGTAATCCTGATATGCGTACACCTATTGCCCATGCGTTGGCATGGCCGGAGCGTATAGCTTCCGGTGTTGCCCAACTGGACATTTTTAAAGTGGCGCAACTTAATTTTGAACAGCCTGATTTCGAACGTTTTGTCTGCCTGCAACTCGCCTATGATGCTTTGCGCTCAGGCGGAACTGCACCGGCAATACTAAATGCAGCTAATGAAATTGCAGTAGCTGCTTTTTTAGCAGAAAAAATAGCCTTTACCCAAATCGCCCGGATTGTGCAGCAAACTATTGAGCAAATAACGATATTACCAGCTGATTCGATGAGTATTATTTTAGCTGCTGATGCTGAAGCCAGAAGCATTGCTGAAACACTTTGTGCAGGTGCAGCCCAACCATGAAGATAACCGTGTTAATTGTTTTATCAGTTGCCTTGTCAGGTGTTTATGAATAACTTACTCATTATCATACCCGCTTTTATTTTTACCATTGCTTTGCTAGTGGCTATTCATGAATTTGGCCACTTCTGGGTCGCTCGAAAACTGAATGTCAAAGTATTACGTTTTTCCATTGGTTTTGGTACGCCCTTATTGCGTTTTCGGGGTAAAAAAGATGATACTGAATTTGTGCTGGCCAGTATTCCTCTGGGTGGCTATGTGAAAATGCTCGATGAGCGTGAAGGTGATGTGGCTGAAGAAGAATTACCACGTGCTTTTAACCGTCAGTCAGTTTATAAACGTTTTGCAATTGTTTTTGCCGGGCCGTTTATCAATTTTATTTTTGCAGTTTTTGCTTTTTGGCTGATGTTTGTTCTGGGTATTCAGGGCGTTAAACCTGTTATGGGAAATTTATCTACTGATTCTCTGGCCTGGCAATCAGGTCTACGCAGTGGTGATCGTATTGTTGCTGTTGATGGCGATGATACACCAACATTAAATGCCGTCTATGAACAACTATTAAATGCCTTTATTGATCGTCGAAATATTAATATGCGTTTGTCTGATGAACGTGTTATAACGCTTAGACTGGATAAACTGAAGCACTCGCTTGAGCCATCTAAATTACAGCAAGTGATAGGTCTGAGTATAAAATTTCCACTTGAACCGGTTATTATCAGTGAGGTCACTGATGATTCTCCGGCCGCAAAAGGTGGTATGCTTGCCGGCGATCAAATACTTGCTGTAAATGAACAAACTATTAGCAATTGGCGGGATTTAGTGCGTTTTGTAATTGATAAGCCGGGACAGTCAATTATAGTTGAAGTTGTTAGAAATGGTCAGTCATTACAACTACCGGTCACCATTGGCAGTGTAGAGCAGAATAAGCAGACTATTGGCCGGATTGGGGTGCGCCCGACTAAGGTGAAGCCATTACCAAAATCCATGTTTGCTGTACATCAATATGATGTTTTTACTGCAATTGGCAAAGGAATTGAAAAAACCTGGGATTTATCAGTGCTAACCTTAAAAATGTTAGGTAGAATAGTCATTGGTGAAGCTTCAATTAAAAATATTAGTGGACCCATTACGATAGCAGAGGTTGCTGGTCATTCTGTACAGATGGGCTTTGACAGTTTTTTACGTTTCCTGGCGATTATCAGCCTGAGTCTGGGAGTGATCAATTTATTGCCTATTCCTATGCTCGATGGTGGTCATTTGCTTTTTTACCTTATTGAAATAGTAAAAGGCTCGCCTGTATCGGATGCCATACAGGAAATCGGCGTTAAAATTGGGGTGACCTTACTCGTGATGCTAATGAGCATTGCTTTGTATAATGATTTCACCAGAATCTTGAATTAGAATATTTTTTTACTGGAATTCACTTAATGAGATTTGCTGCTTTATCTTTACTTGTTTTTTTAGGGTCAATTTTTACTGCGCAGTCAACATTTGCCATTGAGACATTTGTTATTGACAATATTAAGGTAGAAGGTCTGCAGCGGATCTCTGCCGGCACCGTATTTAACTACTTGCCCTTGAAAGTCGGCGATAAGCTGGATCAACGGGCAACGTCAAAATCTATACGTGAACTGTATAAAACCGGTTTTTTTAAGGATGTCCGCCTTGAGCAGGAAGGCCATTCACTGATTGTTTTTGTGATTGAACGACCTGCTATTGCTGATATTGAGTTTGATGGCAATAAGGATCTTGAGAGTGAGGAATTAAGTAAGGCTTTAAAACAAATCGGCTTTGCTGAAGGACGGGTTTATGATAAATCTTTATTACAACGTGTTGTTGAAGAACTGAAACGTCAATATTATTCTCGGGGTAAATATGCTATCCGTATTGAAACTCTGGTGACACCCCTGGAAAGAAACCGGGTAGGCATTAAACTCAATGTTTCTGAAGGTCGGGTTACAACGATTAATCAAATTAATATCGTTGGTAATAAAGCTTTTTCTACCGAGGTTCTGCTGGATGAACTGGAATTAACCACACCTACTTTATTTTCTTTTTATACTAAGACCGATCAATATTCCAAACAGAAATTAGCCGGTGATCTTGAAATACTGCGTTCTTTTTACCTTGATCGGGGCTATATAAATTTTAAAATTGAATCCACTCAGGTGTCAATTACACCGGATAAAAAATTCATTTATATTACCATTAACCTTTCTGAGGGTGATAAATATACCATAAAGGAAGTGAAGCTGGCCGGAGATTTGATTATTGAACCCAAGGAAATTTTTCCTGTTGTGGCAATACAAAAGGGGCAATTTTTCTCCCGCAAAAATATTACCCAGACCAGTGAATCAATTGTCGATTTGTTAGGCAAGGCAGGCTATGCTTTTTCTAATGTCAATCCTATCCCGCAGGTCGATGATGTTAGCAAAGAAGTGACTTTAACTTTTTTTGTTGATCCTGGTAGTCGGGTCTATGTTCGCCGTATTAATATTCTGGGTAACACCAATACCTCAGATGATGTAATACGTCGGGAATTGCGTCAGTTTGAAAATACCTGGATATCAACTACCGATGTGGAACGCTCAAAAGCACGCTTACAACGTCTGGGCTTTTTTAAAGTAGTCAGTGTTGAAACACCGGCAGTACCCGGTTCTTCTGATCTGGTTGATGTGGTTTATACCGTAGAAGAACAATCAACAGGAAGTATTAATGCCGGTTTAGGCTTTTCTCAGTCTCAGGGCATTATTTTTAATTTTAGTGTTTCTCAGGATAATTTTTTAGGTACGGGTAATCGCTATGCTGTTGCCGCGAATACCAGTGATGCCAACACTTTATATAGTTTTAGTATGACTGACCCGTATTTTACTGATGATGGTATTAGCCGGACGTTACGTTTTAAATGGCGTCAAACTGATTTGGCTGAAGAAAATCTGGCTAATTATGCTACAGATAATGTCAGCCTGGGCATTGGTTTTGGTGTGCCTATCAATGAATTTGATCGCATTGGCTTTGCACTGGATTTTGAAAATACTCATATTGATTTACCCAATGATTTGACCAGCACCGCCTTTGATATTTTAAAATTTGTGGCTGATGAGGGGGATGATTTTAATACCCTGAGATTTTCTGCAAACTGGTCTCATGATAGTCGTAATAAAGCTATTTTCCCAACTCGTGGCGCATTGCAGCGCCTATCCGGGGATATGGCCTTACCAGGCAGTGATCTGATGTTCTACCATATTAATTATGTGCAGCAGCGATTTTTTCCATTAGGCAGAACAACAACCTTAATGCTTAAGGGAAATTTAGGTTATGCCGACACTATCGGTGGTGATTCTTTTCCTCCATTTGAGAAGTATTATGCCGGAGGAATGAACGATGTGCGTGGATATAAGTCCAATACCCTGGGTCCCAGAGATGATAAAACACATTATATCCCCAGTATTGGCGGACGACCACCTTTCTGGCTGCAACCCACTAATGACCCCCTGGGCGGACAATTAAAGGTTATCGGCAATGCCGAGATTATTTTACCGGTACCCTTTGTTAAAGATTCATCAGCCTATCGTCTAAGCGGTTTTTTTGATATTGGTAATGTGTTTGCCAAAGCGGGGGATTTTGATGTGGGTGACTTACGCTATACTAGCGGTATTGCCGGTGCATGGCTTAGTCCCTTTGGCTTATTGCGCATCAGTGTTGCCGTGCCTTTGAATGAGAAAGATGGAGATGATACCGAAGTCTTTCAATTTTCATTTGGACAAAGTTTGTAAGCAAAGTATTCGTAATGTTGCCTAGAATGTAGCATACTAGCGCATAAAAATTATTATAAATTGATTTAAAAATCCAGGAAGATAAAATGATTGCATATTCTCGATTATTTATTGTAATAGCCTTACTTTTTTCGGTGTCTTTTGCTTATGCTGGACAGAAAATTGCTTTTGTTAATCAATCGATCTTATTACAAAAAGCACCCCAGGCTGAGGCGGCACGCAATAAATTGCAAAAGGAATTCTCCAAACGTGATAAGTCTTTGGTGCGATTACAAAAAAACATTCAAAAAAACACCAAAAAACTACAAAAAGATGCTGCCGTATTGTCGGCAGCCGAACTAAATAAATTAAAACGTAAAATTACCTTATTAAGACGAGATCTGGAGCGTGACAAAGCTGCGTTTAAGGAGGATCTGAGTATTCGTCAAAATGAAGAGCTGGTTAAATTACAAAAATCAGTATTGCGTTCGATTCAGACTATTGCACAAAATGAGAAATATGATCTGATTTTAAGTGAAGGAGTTATTTATGCCAGTAAACAAATTGATATTACCGGTAAGATCCTGAAACAATTAAAAAAACAATACAGTTCAGGAAAATAAAATAGTATCGACTTTGTCTGGTGTCCCTACATTTTTCCCATCTCATTGAGGTAGACGATTTTCAGTTATTAAGCTGTTGACTAATAATTATCCTCATACCGGTTATGTAGAATTTTAATGATAAATTTTTTTTCTGAATCTCTGTCTCGGGGTTGGAAGTAGAATAAAAACCTGTTAAAGGATGGACAGCTGTTAATCAATATTTTTCGTAGCTATTGAGCATGTTTAATCTTTATTGTTATTAACCACTTTTTGGGTACATTATTTAGCACATGTCAATTATTACCCGACAGGCCAATATAAAAGAACTTGCTGATATAGTTGGTGCGCCTATTCATGGTAATGCAGAAACCACTATTTCAGGTATTGCTACACTGCAATCAGCGGATGAAAGTGAACTGAGTTTTTTTTCCAATCGCAAATATCATAAATATCTGGGGCAAACTAAAGCTGCTATTGTTATTCTTCATCCTGATGATTTGAGTGCTTGCCCTACCAATGCCATCCTCGCCGATGATCCCTATCTGGCCTATGCTAAAATAGCAGCATGGCTGACTCAGGCGGATATTCAAAAAAAATACACAGCCCCGTCTGCATTGATTGCTGATAATGTGTTTATGGGTAAAAATACTCATATTGGTGCCCATGTGGTGATTGGTTCGGCTTGTCATATCGGTGATAATGTTAGTATTCACGCGGGTTGTGTTATTGCTGATAATGTCCATATTGGTGAGCATACGCTGCTCTATCCCAATGTTTCTATTTATGCTGATGTACAGCTTGGGCAACACTGTATTATTCATTCAGGCGTCGTCCTTGGTAGCGATGGTTTTGGCATTGCCAATGATCAGGGACAATGGTTTAAGGTACCTCAATTAGGACGAGTGATTATCGGTGACCGGGTTGAAATCGGCGCCAATACGACAATTGATCGAGGTGCTATTGAAGATACGATTATCGCAGATGGTGTTAAACTTGATAACCTTATTCAGGTTGCTCATAATGTGAAAATTGGTGAAAATACTGCTATTGCTGGCTGTGTGGGTATTGCCGGAAGTTCTACTATCGGTAAGTATTGCGCCATTGGCGGTGGTGCCGGCATATTAGGGCATTTAACTATAGCAGATCATGTGCATATAACCGCCACTTCTTTAGTAACAAAGTCTATTAGTCAGGCAGGTGTTTATTCCTCAGGTACACCTCTGCAGGAAAATAGCCAATGGCATAAAAACTTTATTCGTTTTAAACAGCTGGATAAAATGGCTCGGCGCCTGACTGAACTGGAAAAAACTAACAAAGTTTAAACTGATAGCAGTAAAAAATGATAGCTGATTCACTATACAATTTTCTGGCTTTTTATTGCTGAACAGGTTTAAAATTGTATGGCTATTATTATGTATCAGTATTTCGAGTGCCTGTTGAAGCTATAAATACTTCCACTGTTGTACATATGTTGATTTAAGTGAGTGTGTTTTCGCACTAAGCGGCTAATTATTAATTAGTTATTTATCATGCGTTAAGAAGAAGAATATAAATGCAAAAGCAATTGAATTCAATGGACATAAATGATGTCCTGGAACATCTGCCACATCGTTACCCTTTTTTATTAGTTGATAAAGTAATTGACTTTGAACCGGGTAAATTTTTATTGGCGGTAAAAAATGTGACTTATAATGAACCGCAATTTACCGGTCATTTTCCTAATAAACCTATTTTACCTGGTGTTCTGGTCATTGAAGCACTTGCACAGGCAACCGGCATTCTGGCTTATAAATCAACTAATTCCAGGCCTAATGATGAATCTTTATATTACCTGGTGGGCATTGATAAGGCACGTTTCAAGCGTCCTGTTAATCCAGGTGAACAATTAATGCTTAAAGTTGAAGTGATAAAAAATATGCGTGGTGTGTGGAAATTTAAAGCAATAGCGACTGTTGATGATAATATGGTTGCATCAGCAGAACTTATGTGTGCAGAGAGAGATGCCTGACAAAAATGTCTCAACTCAACAAAATACATCCCAGTGCAATTATTGACCCATCAGCTGAGCTTGCAGACGATATAGAAATTGGCCCTTATTCAGTTATAGGTAAGAATGTTCAGATAGATAGTGGCAATAAAATTGCCGCTCATGTGGTCATCAATGGACCGACGACGATTGCTAAAGATAATACATTTTTTCAATTTGGTTCTATTGGTGAGGCGCCCCAGGATAAAAAATATCAGGGTGAAGCAACACGCCTGGAAATTGGCAATAATAATGTAATACGTGAATTTACTACCCTGAATCGTGGTACCATTCAGGATCGAGGTATTACCTCAATAGGTAATAATAATTTGATCATGGCTTATGTACATATCGCCCATGATTGTGCCCTGAGTGATGATATTATTCTGGCTAATAATGTTGCTTTAGCCGGCCATGTTAATATTCATAGTCACGCTATTTTAGGTGGTTTTAGTCTGGTTCACCAGTTCTGTACCATTGGCTCCTTTGCTTTTACCGCTATGAATAGTGTGATATCTAAAGATATTCCCCCTTATATTATGGTTTCCGGGCATATGGCTAAACCCTATGGACTGAATACCGAGGGTCTAAAACGTCGGGGCTTTTCTGCAGATATTATAAAGTCAGTACGTCAGGCCTATAAAGCGCTTTACCGTTCAAATTTAACCCTGGATGATGCTATTACCGAAATTAATGAACTGGCGACCAATTGTGTTGAACTCATGCCAATGATTGAATTCTTACAAAATAATGTTAACCGAGGAATTATCCGCTGATGCGTATCGGCATCATTGCCGGAGAAGCCTCAGGTGATATTCTTGCCGCTGGTCTTATTCAGGCAATTTTAAAGGAGTATCCTGATGCTTACTTTGAGGGTATCGCCGGGCCGTTAATGATTGCCGCTGGCTGTCGGGCAATTTATCCGGCTGAAAAACTATCGGTCATGGGCCTGGTGGAAGTTCTTGCGCATTATCGGGAATTATCTTCTATCCGTAAGGAATTGATTCGTTATTTTCTTAATAACCCACCGGATGTCTTCATCGGTATTGATGCACCCGATTTTAATCTGGTGGTGGAGGCACAACTTAAGCAGGCAGGCATAGGTACTATTCACTATGTGAGCCCATCGGTCTGGGCATGGCGCCAGTATCGCCTGACGAAGATCTCTCGTGCAGTTGATTTGATGTTAACCCTGTTCCCCTTTGAAGCACGATTTTATGAAAATCATAATATTTCAGTAAAATATGTTGGTCATACTCTGGCCGATGAAATTGCTTTTGATATTGATATTGATCAGGCTCGAGATAAAATCAAACTTGAGAGTAAACCTGGTCAGTCCGTATTTGCTGTGCTGCCTGGGAGTCGAATGTCAGAGGTGACCCGACTGGCCAGGCCATTTATTGAGACCATGCTTAAATGCCTGTGCGAACAAGCTGACTTATTGTTTGTCATCCCTTTTGTTAATGATAAAACACGCTGTTTTTTTGCCAACGAGCTTGACCAGGCGATTAAAGCACAAGCATCTGATATGGCCAATATTGCTCAACATTTTATTTTATTTGATGGCGCCTCAAGAGATGTTATGGCTGCTGCGGATGCTGTTTTACTCGCTTCAGGAACTGCAGCGTTAGAAGCGTTACTATTAAAAAAACCCATGCTAGTGGCCTATAAGTTAGCTCCGTTAACGTACTGGATTGCCAAACGACTATTGAAAGTACCGTATTATTCTTTGCCCAATCTTCTCGCTGGTGATTTTCTGGTTGAGGAAATTACTCAAAATGAAGTTTGTGCTGACGTACTGGCACCCAGATTGCTCAATTTATTATCAGTGGATTTATGGCGCAATAAGTTAGAGGTGTTTAATGATATCCATCAATTATTACGCCAGAATGCTGATCAAAGTGCTGCCCAGGCAGTGATTGATTATTTGCAGGAACAAGGTCGGTTAAGCTGATATGAGTTTTGAACCACTTTATGATGATTTGTATATTTCTATTGCCGGTGTTGATGAAGTGGGGCGTGGCCCACTGGCAGGTGCAGTCGTGACTGCAGCTGTGATACTTGATAAGCATAAGCCTATAGAAGGCCTGGCAGATTCTAAAAAACTCAGTGAAAAAAAACGTCTTCTTCTGGCTGAAGAAATAAAGCAAAATTCCCTGTGTTATTGTATTGCCCGTGCTGAGTATTATGAAATAGATGAATTAAATATTTTTCATGCAACCTTATTAGCTATGAAACGTGCGGTGTCAGGTTTATCCATTATCCCGGATAAAGTGCTGGTTGATGGTAAATTTTGTCCACAAATTCCATTTCCCTGTGAAGCGGTGATTAAAGGGGATGCAAAAGTTGCTGCTATCAGTGCTGCATCAATACTGGCTAAAGTGTCCCGGGATAATGAAATGATTGCTTTGGATAAAGTCTATCCCGGCTATGGTTTTGCTCAGCATAAAGGCTATCCTACTAAACAGCATATCGCCGCCCTGGAGCAACTGGGTGTCTGTCCTATTCATCGAAAAAGTTTTAAACCCGTACAAAAAATTATAACCCAAAGCTAGTACTCTCTGTTTTTCATATTTCTAAGGCCGCAGCAATTATGTCCCAGCAATTTATTCATTTAAATTTACATACTGAATTTTCTATAGTTGATGGAATTGTGCGCCTTAAGCCTATGCTCAATGCGGTGCAAGAAGCACAAATGCCGGCGGTGGCTATTACGGATCAAAGTAATCTCTATGCCCTGGTCAAGGTGTACCAGGCTTGTCTTAATGCCGGTATTAAAGCCATTCTGGGTGCGGATTTATGGCTGAAAAATAACGATGAACCGGAAAATCCCTATCGCTTACGGGTGCTCTGTAAAAATAATGATGGTTATCTAAATCTAAAAAAACTGATTTCACAAAGTTATTTACAGGGACAGCACCTGGGCAAGGCTATGATTGAGCGCAGCTGGCTCAGCTCAATGTCCCGTGGCCTGATTGTATTACTGGGCAAGCAAAGTGATGTGGGTGAGTTATTGCTTAAAAGTAAACAGCAAGATGCTGAGCAAGCAGTACTTTTTTATCAAAATTTATTCCCAGATAGTGTCTATTTTGAATTGCAGCGTACCTCCCGTCCAGGTGATGAAAGCTTTCTTCACGAAGCTGTTGTTCTGGCTAAACGTCTGCAGCTTCCTGTAGTAGCAACTAATGCCGTGCGTTTTTTAAAGGCAGATGATTTTGCTGCTCATGAGGCTCGGGTATGCATTAATCAGGGGCGTATTCTGGCAGATAAGAAACGCCCGCGAGAATATTCGCCAGAGCAGTATTTTAAGTCCCAGGAGGAAATGGCTGCACTTTTTGCTGATATTCCTGAAGCCCTGCAAAATAGCGTTGAAATTGCCAAGCGTTGTAATGTCACCCTGCATCTGGGGGAGAATTTCCTGCCGGATTTTCCTATTCCTGATGGCCTGAGTATGGATGAATATTTTCGTCAGCTGTCTCATGATGGTCTGGATAAGCGCTTTATACAATTGTTTGGCGAGCAGTGCCTGGATGAAAACAGCACACAGGCGGCTGACTATCAGCAAAAAATAATACAATATCGTCAGCGTCTGGATATTGAGCTGGATGTTATTATTCAAATGGGTTTTCCCGGCTACTTTCTGATCGTTGCAGACTTTATTCAATGGTCTAAGGAAAATGGTGTGCCGGTGGGACCGGGACGGGGTTCTGGTGCCGGCTCATTAGTGGCTTACGCCATGACGATTACTGATCTCGATCCACTTGAATATGATTTACTCTTTGAGCGTTTTCTCAATCCTGAGCGGGTTTCTATGCCTGATTTTGATATTGATTTTTGTATGGATGGTCGTGACCGGGTTATCCAGTATGTGGCACAAACTTATGGCCGTGATCGGGTATCGCAAATTATTACTTTTGGTTCAATGGCGGCAAAGGCGGCTATTCGGGATGTCGGGCGGGTACAGGGTCAGGGTTATGGTTTTGTAGATTCGCTGGCAAAGTTAATACCTATGGATATTGGTATCACTATATCACAGGCAATGGAGCAGGAAGAAGAATTACAGCGACGTTATAATGATGATGAAGCCGTACATGAACTGATTGATATGGCTTTGGCATTGGAAGGTATCACCAAAAATGTGGGTAAGCACGCTGGTGGGGTGGTGATATCGCCTAGTGATATTAATGACTTTTCGCCCATCTATTGTGAACAGGATTCACAAAGTATTGTTACACAATACGATAAAAATGATGTGGAAACTGTGGGTCTGGTTAAATTTGACTTTCTGGGCTTGAAAACACTGACGGTTATCGACTGGGCACTAAAAATTATTAATGCCAAAAACGCCCGTAAAGGTGAAGCGGCCATTGATATTGCAAAAATTGATTTAACCGATCGGGCATCATTTAAAACCCTCAAAGCCAGTAATACCACTGCTGTATTTCAGTTAGAATCCAGGGGGATGAAAGATCTCATCAAACGTTTGCAGCCGGATTGTTTTGAAGATATTGTTGCCCTGGTAGCCTTATTTCGTCCTGGACCGCTGCAGTCAGGTATGGTTGATGATTTTATTGATCGTAAACATGGCAGACAAAAAGTTGAATACCCTCATCCTTCACTGGAGCCTATTCTACAGCCTACCTATGGGACGATATTGTATCAGGAACAAGTGATGCAAATCTCTCAGGTACTGGCAGGCTATACTCTTGGGGGGGCAGATTTATTACGTCGGGCGATGGGCAAGAAAAAACCGGAAGTTATGGCGCAGCAACGTTCTATTTTTGAAGAGGGTTCAGTTAATAATGGTGTGGACAAATCAGTGGCTACCCATATCTTTGATCAGATGGAAAAATTTGCCGCCTATGGTTTTAATAAATCTCATTCGGCAGCCTATGCCCTGGTTTCCTATCAGACGCTATGGTTAAAAACTCATTATGTTGAAGCTTTTATGGCTGCTGTACTGTCTGCAGACATGGATAATACCGATAAGGTGGTGATGGTCATTGAAGAATGCCGGGATGCTGATATCAAAGTAACTGCTCCTAATGTTAATTTGTCACAATACCAGTTTTCGGTCAGTGAAAATGATGAGGTTGTTTATGGTCTGGGTGCTATCAAGGGAGTGGGTGAGGGAGCCATTGAAAGCATAGTAGAGGGACGTAACAGCAGGGGTGAGTATAAAGATTTACAGGATTTTTGTAATCGGGTCGATCTGCGTCGTTGCAATAAACGGGTGATGGAAACTCTGGTAAAAGCGGGAGCTTTTGATGATTTTTCTGACAATCGAGCTACGCTATTTAATGCTATTGCTGAAGCGGTTAAAGCTGCAGAGCAGTTTTCTAAAGCACAGGCAGTGGGGCAGGATGATTTATTCGGTGGCGATTTTTTTAATACCGGAGCCATGGATAGTACTGTAAATGGTGCCTCCAGTAGTTTTGCCCTGCTAGAGGAATGGTCTGAGGATGAGCGACTTCGGCAGGAAAAAGAAACGCTTGGTTTATATTTAACCGGGCATCCAATTGAGCAACATCTGCAGGAATTACGCCAGTTTACCACGCACAAACTGATGGAATTGAATCCGGATAAAAAACATAATATCGTTATTACCGGATTAATTATTGCCATGCGCACGATGAATACTAAGCGAGGTGATAAAATGGCTTTTATCACTATTGATGATCGTAGTGGTCGTCAGGAAATTGCTTTATTTGCTGATAAATATGAAATGTATCAGGATATTTTAATCAAGGATTCAATTATTGTTTTATCAGGTGAATTAGGGCTGGATCATTATTCAGGTAATGCTCGAGTTAATGTAGAGCATATTTATGATCTTGATGGTGCCCGCAATCGCTTTGCCAGACGATTGCGGATTGAACTTAATCATGAGCAGATAGATGAGCAATTTATTGCTCGGCTCAAAGAAGTGTTAAGTCCCTTTAAAGAAGGAGGTCAGTGCCCACTGGTATGCCGCTATCGTGGGCAGCAGGCAATAGCAAAAATTCATTTTGCTAATGACTGGAATATACGCTTAACCAAAGAGCTATTAATTCGGCTGAAAAAACTGACTGCTAATGAAAGTATAGTGATGTATCGTTAGTAAATGGATACGTCACTATGGGCACTATTTTTTAGTGGTTTCAGCTCCGCTACCTTGTTACCTGGAAGCTCGGAAGCACTCTTTGTCTTTATGTTAAAACAGCAGACCTGGGAAACTGTTTTTCTTATTCTGGTGGTAGGTCTGGGCAATTCTCTTGGCGGTATGAGTAACTGGTTATTAGGTGTACTGATACATTTAGGCTGGTATAAAAATAAACATGAGCAGACACCGTCAAGTGCCTATATTAAAGCTGAAAAATGGTTGCAATACTACGGCTCACCGATATTACTACTGAGTTTTTTACCCATCATCGGTGATCCTTTATGTGTGTTGGCAGGTATACTCCGGTTTCACTGGTTAAGCAGCTTATTGTTTATTTCTGTTGGTAAATTGATGCGTTATATTGCCTTAAGTTACTTTATTATCTAACTTTTTATGTGGGCAACTGTTTGAGTGTAGTGAATTTTGAACACCTAAAAAGAGTGAGCTGAATACCACCGCTGCTTTTGATGGTTGACCGGTACGGCCAGGTTTGCTGAGTCGTTACTAATTTATAAGAGTGTTCATATGTCATGTACCGATTCAATAAATTATTGAGAAAAATACCCATAGTTAAGCATAGGATACGCCGGCAGGACGGGCGAGCTCATCGTTTCGTAGCGGTGATTGATTGTATTACTAATCAAAATAGTCGAGATCTGGGGGCAGCAATATATCCGGCCATGAATTGGCCAGTCGTGCAACTTTGTTATCAATATGATGTCGCAATGCTGCAAATGCCCTGTCCGGAAATTGCTTTTCTGGGTTTTGCCAGAAATAGAGCGCCTGGAGTTTCTATTCGAGAGGCTTTGAACACTCCGGATGGTATTTCCTGTTGTCGAAAAATTGCTATTGATGTGGTTGATCGTATTGAACAGCTGCTTGAGCAGCAGGCTGTGTTTTTAGCCGTGTTAGGCGGTAATTCACAAAGCCCTGGTTGCGCTATAAACAGGGATTGTGAGCCACGCCAAATACCTTCTGGGGTATTGATGATAGAGCTGACCGATGAATTACAACAACGGAATATTTCAGTGCCTTTTCGGGCGATCCGTGATGCTCAAAGCGGCTTATTGAATGAAGATCTGCAATGGCTGAAACAGTGTTTTTTAAAAAATTAAATTGCTTGCTACTAGTCAGCAACCCTGGCCTTACCAGCAGACTATTAAACAGTCTGCTCACTCTTTTTATGTGTTCAAAATTCACTACACTCAAACCGTTGTCCACAGAAAAAAGCAAACTGAACATTTTCTAAAATCTGTTAGCCATGAGTTTATTTACTGCTTTAAATATTACTAATGCATACTATGTCTTTAGTTGTCCGGCAACGACTACGTAGCGCAGTGGTCCGCCGGGATTAATTGCATTGAATGGATAACAGGTGACTAAAAGTAAATTATTAACCTGTTGCCGGGCTTGCAGCTGCTGTTTGCGACTATCAGCAATATAGCTCTGTTTGACCTGATACCAGATAATATCCCCCCGACGATTTTGGATTTGTATCTTCTGACCAATCTTGAGTCGCTGTAAAAAATCAAAGTGGGTGTCTCGATGGCCGGCTATTATACTGCTGCCAGCTTCTCCAGGATTGCTGGAACCATTGATATGACCTGGACCAAAGGGTAAAGATGCACCATCGGCACCGTGTAGAATGTAATATTTTTTTTGCTGACCATTATCGTTAATCTGCAAGCGAGCTATGGGCCAGGTATCAGCCCAGGGCCAGGGTTTAGTCTGTTGCCTATGGACAAGTGTTTGCTGCCAGGCGTGGCTGATTAAATATTGTGCCAGCTCCGCCTTAGCATAGATGTACGTGCCATTGCTTATCAGAGCAATGGCATAGATAAGCAATAAAAAATACACAATGTGTAGTATTTTTTTGTTGAAGGCTTGCATTTTATAGTCTCCTGGTATTAATCATATGAAACCGGTGACATTTTCCCGTTATCTGTACAATAATCAAGAATACTAATAGTGACAAACCTAAAAGAATATTTCTCATGGCCGGTGTTGCTGTTTGTGGAAATGCCAGTGTTTGCCCCCGGGGCAATAAATTAGCGACCGCCTGCTGTTGTAATAACTCGGCTTGTGCACGTACAGGGGTTTCATCAACGGCAATAAAACTGGTATATTTGCTTAATAATTGATGTTTTATTGCGAGCTCAATAATCTGGGCTTTAAATTTTTGTTCACTATGGTGCTCAATTATCCTATCCATTAAGTCGTCAATTTTACTTCTTGCCCAGATGCTGCTGATACCTTGATTCTGACCTGCTTGCTGCAAATTAATTTTGCGCTGCCAGGGACCTTGCAGACTTTGTCCGCTGATAATAATATCACCCTGCAGAGCAGCTACTCTGGCTGACAGTAATAATGGTTCGCCAAGATAAAGATCGGGAATACGTTTAGGATAGACCTCACTGCCTTGAGGCCACTGGACTTTTAAATGACTTAATACCGGGGCACTGAGTTTGCTGAATAAGGCTGACATTTTGTTTTGAACCTCTGCTATAGAGCCAATATAAGTAAATGTACCCCGACCAAACTGAGCAGCTTTACTCATAAAATAGGAGTTGGGTGCAGAGCCAATACCAATGGTAAATAAACGGGCTTCTTTAAGTTGTTGATGAATAATAGCAAACAATTGATCTTCATTACCAACACTGCCATCAGTGATAAAAACTGTCTGGCGAATATAACCATCAGGTATCGTATCTTTAAGGGCAGCAATAAGTGCCGGAGCCATTTCTGTGCCGCCATTGGCCTGTAGTGAGGCAATAAAACTCTGTGCCTGCTCTATAGTCTGCTCATTGACCTGTTGACTGCGGTTAAAAAGATTATGGGTTTTAGAATTAAATTCAATAATATTAAAACGATCTTTCTTGCTTAAATGGCTCAGAGCATATTGCAAACTGGATTTTGCCTGTTTAATGGAACTGCCCCCCATGGAGCCGGAGGTATCAACAACAAAGATGATCTCTCTGGGCAGATGCTCTTTATTATCAATAAATTGTGGTGGCAACAGCATCATCAGCAAATAATGTTCGCTGGATTCAGCTAAATTAAGGGTTTCATTAAAGAGTGCTGCCTGTGGTTCATTGGTTGCCAATGGTCGCCAGCTAAGAACAAAATCACGATTCATCATGATGCTTTGCTCGGCAAGACTGATACGGTATAGATTGTTTGTCTGAATTACTTTTATGGGATGATAGCTGCTGGAAACATTGTCCAGGGGCATAGACATGTTAATGGTAGCGGATATATGAATAGTATTATTAAGGGTTTCACTCTGTTTACTGACGGGGCTCATAGGAGGTGTGATCCGCCGGGCATCTTTAACCTGATCGGTGTTCATTGCCCAGCCATGAGTCTTATTAAACTGTAATTCCTGCTGACCGAGTTGCTCAGGTAAAATATTTCCAGGTATATAGCGCTGTGTGAGGGTCATTGGGAAGCGTAGACTAAACTCACCCTGATTATACGATACCCGCTGTAAATAACTGATTTCAATTACAATATCTTTTCCAGGAGCGATATTACTAATACTGTTAGTGAATAGGTTGGGACGTTCCTGCTCAACCAGACTGGCTTGTTTGCCTGCAGCTTTTGCCTGCTGATATATTTTTTTTGCTGCTTGCTTTTCCTTGATCTTACCGACAATAATTCGTTCGCCAATATGAATACTCATTTTATTGACTGCAGAATTTTCGGGTAGTGGAAAAACATAAATACCTTCCAGCCACTGCTTAGAAGTATTTTTAAACTGTTGTTTAATAGTGACCTGTGCCAGCATACCATTGACTTGCATATCAACCTGGGTATCGAGCAATAGTGCGGCACTATAAGTCGGATGGCTATCGCTTGGGTTTTGTAATAAAAGCTGCCCGCTTTTTACCTGATTGATACGAATGGGCTGCTGCTGTTGAGCTTCAGCATAAACAATATGACTGATAAGTATTAATAACAGGCCGAAAAGAGTGGCACTTATCAGCCGGGGCCTGTGGATGTATTCTATGGGTGGTTGTGGTCTCGCTATATTCAAAGTCATGATGTTATTCCTAATAATGGCTTAATAAAAGTGATCATGTTTATATTTGAACAGATTGATATGCAGAGAAGGTCATGAACTATGGCAATTTGCTAATCAATTATGGCAAATTATGGCAGCTTTTGTGTTGACAACAGTCTGTCTGGGAAACAGGCTTAAAGGGTAAAAATTGTTAACCTGTGAATGTCCATCCAATAATGGCTGAGGTGCTCCTAAGCTGTTTCTCACCCAGGCCCTATCTCGGTGCTAGAGGGTATAAACGAATGGGTACTTGCTGAATTGTGAACTAGGTAAAATTGACTTAAAGTGGTATACTCAGAAATTAATAAAAAGATAATAGCGGTTAGTTGCCGGACGCAATAATTGCTAAAATATATGCAGGAAGCACTGTTTACATTGATTATAAGTTTACATCAAATATAAGAATAAAAAAATGAATCCAAATTTTCTTGATTTTGAACAGCCTATAGCGGAGCTTGAAGCAAAGATTGAAGAGTTACGTTATGTGGGTAATGATACTGACCTGAATTTATCGGAAGAAATTTCGAATTTGCAGGGAAAAAGTAAGTCACTGACCGAGTCTATTTTTAAAGATTTAACTCCCTGGCAGATTTCACAATTAGCCCGTCATCCGTTACGTCCCTATACACTGGACTATATTAAACTGATGTTCACTGATTTTGAAGAGTTGCATGGTGATCGTGCTTTTGCTGATGATGCCCCTATAGTGGGTGGTCTGGCACGTCTTGATGGCAATCCGGTGATGATCATTGGGCAGCAAAAAGGCCGTGATACCAAAGAAAAGGTTAAACGTAATTTTGGTATGCCCCGGCCGGAAGGTTATCGTAAAGCCTTGCGTTTGATGAAACTGGCCGAGCGTTTCAAATTACCCATTTTAACTTTTATTGATACCCCAGGTGCTTATCCCGGTGTCGGCGCTGAGGAGCGAGGGCAGAGTGAGGCTATAGCACGCAATCTAATTGAGATGGCGGAGTTAAAAGTGCCGGTGATCTGTACTGTGATTGGTGAAGGTGGTTCAGGTGGTGCTTTGGCCATTGGCGTAGGTGATCGGGTGAATCTTTTACAATATAGTACTTACTCAGTGATCTCTCCAGAAGGATGTGCCAGCATTTTGTGGAAAAGTGCCGATAAGGCACCCGTTGCCGCAGAAGCAATGGGTATTACCTCCGGACGTTTAAAAGAGCTGGGTCTGATTGATCAGGTCATTGATGAACCTGTGGGCGGTGCACATCGTGATTATGAAATGATGGCCAAGAGACTCAAACAATCTTTAATAGAAACACTGGAACATTTACAGGCAATGCCAACCGATCGTTTGCTTGATTCACGTTATGAACGTTTGATGAAATTTGGTAATTACCTTGAAACATAGGTGGCTGGGTTATTAGGCCATGATGGCATTTTAACCTTCTGCTTTCCCGCTATCTTTTTTGTTATTAAAGAACTGACATCTCATGTCGATTACACCCCAGGCTTTTTATGTCCACCTGCAGCAGCTGGCTGGGGTGGAAAAATATCTGATAGCGTATAGTGGTGGTATTGACTCTCACGTACTGTTGCATCTTTGCGCGCGATTAAAAAATTCCCCGGGCGGTTTCAAACAGTCTTTTTCTGCTGTTTATATTGATCATGGTCTGAGTTCCCATGCTAAACAATGGGGCATTCATTGTCAGCAGATCTGTTTTTCCCTGGATATTCCTCTGACTCTGATTGAGGTGGATGCGCAGTCGAAAAATGGGCAAAGTCCTGAAGCTGCAGCCCGCACAGCCCGTTATCAGGCATTTAAACAATTACTAACGACTAAGGAATGTTTACTGACTGCTCAGCACCTGGATGATCAGGCTGAAACACTGATGTTGCAATTACTGCGCGGCAGTGGCACACGGGGGCTGGCGGCGATGCCGAAAGTAAAATCTTTTGCCCGGGGGCTATTGGCCCGTCCAATGCTGGCTTATCGCAAACAGCATATTATTGATTATGCCAGAATACATCAGTTAGACTGGATTGAAGATGAGAGCAATCATCAGCAATGTATTGATCGTAATTATTTACGTCATACTATTTTTCCACTTTTAGCCAAGCGCTGGCCGGCAGTGGCAGAAAGCTTTGCTAAATCCGCAGAAAATCTGTCTGAGGCGCAGATGCTTCAGGATGAGATGGCGGCAGCTGATATTCAACCGGTATTTAACGTGCTTGATGATGGCACTATCGAATACGATAAAATTTTGCTGGATCCGTTAGTGGAACTACTAACGGATCATGATAACAGGCCTGACCATTCCGAGAGGACTTTTCATTATAAAAATGCTCGTCTGAATAATATCTTAAGGTACTGGATAAATCTGAATAACTATCCTCTGCCATCAAAAAAAATACTGGCTCAAATTGTTGAAAATCTGATCCTTGCGCGTCAGGATGCTATGCCCGTGGTATGCTGGAGGCGCGATCAACTGGCCTGTGAATTACGTCGTTATCAACATAAACTCTATTTATTAAAGATAGATTCTGAGTATAAAAAAACTCGAAATAGTATTGCTTTCACTGAGCAACTTATTGAAAATAAAGTAAATAGTTATTCTGTATCCTTAATGCCATCCAGTTCGGATACTATGCGTTCTAGTTTTCCACGAAAGACTTTATTAAGTAAAAAATTGACTATAGCTTATCGTCAGGGCGGTGAGCGCTTCAGGAAAAGGCAAGATGAACAATCGCACTTACTCAAACATTGGTTTCAACAGCAGGCTATTCCACCCTGGGAACGTGACTGCATGCCTTTAATATTCTGGGGAGATGAATTGATTCAGATTGGTAATACCAGACTGAACTATTCGCTTAATTCAGGTGAAAAAAAGCTAAACCATGATGACTCATTGATTATTCGTTGGCAAAGTGGCAAAAATTAATAAAATTGCTCTTTGATGGGATGAAATTATTTACAATAAACGGTAGAATTAGCCCTTTATTTCTGCTGTATTTACTATTGTTCAGACATAGTAGATAAACTGACCACCTGAGAGCTTGATAAATCCTAATGACCAAATATATTTTCGTTACCGGTGGAGTCGTTTCCTCCCTTGGTAAAGGCATCGCTTCAGCATCACTCGCATCATTACTTGAAGCTCGGGGCTTAAAAGTAACCCTGTTAAAACTGGATCCCTATATTAATGTTGATCCCGGTACCATGAGTCCTTTTCAACATGGTGAGGTCTATGTTACTGAAGATGGTGCTGAAACGGATCTCGATCTTGGTCATTATGAACGTTTTGTACGCACCGATATGCACCAAACCAATAATTTTACTGCTGGCCGTGTTTATGAAAGTGTATTGTCAAAAGAACGCCGGGGCGATTATCTGGGTGCTACCGTACAGGTGATCCCGCATATTACTGATGAGATCAAACAGCGTATCCACCTGGGTGCTGCTGATGCGGATATTGCCATGATTGAAATTGGTGGTACGGTAGGGGATATTGAATCATTACCTTTTATGGAAGCCATTCGTCAATTGGGTATTCAAATGGGCAGTGAGCATACTTTGTATATGCATCTAACCCTGTTACCTTATATCTCTACTGCAGGTGAATTAAAAACCAAGCCTACCCAGCATTCGGTCAAAGAGTTGCAAGCCATTGGTATTCGTCCGGATATTCTGCTTTGTCGTGCTGATCGGGAGATACCTGATGAGGAACGACGTAAAATAGCCCTGTTTACCAACGTAGAAGAGCGGGGTGTTATTTCGGCTATCGATGTTGATAGTATTTATCGTATTCCTCTGTTGTATCATGAACAGAAACTGGATCAGCTGGTTGTCGAAAAACTTAAACTGGATGTACCGGAGGCAGATTTATCTCAATGGCAGGCAGTGGTTGCTGCACAAAATAACCCCAGGGGTGATGTGCATGTTGCTATGGTAGGCAAATATGTGGATTTGACTGAAGCTTATAAATCATTATCAGAATCGTTGGTGCACGCGGGCATCCACACGGCGACCAAAGTAAAGATAACCTATATTGATTCTGAAGAAATAGAAACTCAGGGTACCGATTGTCTTAAAAAAATGGATGCTATTCTGGTACCCGGTGGCTTTGGTAATCGTGGTGTTGAAGGTAAGATCCTGGCGGCCCAGTATGCCCGTGAAAATAAAGTGCCCTATTTAGGTATTTGCCTGGGTATGCAAGTGGCGGTTATTGAATATGCCCGTAATGTGGCTCAACTGGATAAGGCACATAGTACTGAATTCGATGCTAATACTCCTAATCCGGTAATCGCCCTGATCACTGAGTGGTTTAGAGAAGATGGTACGCTTGAAACTCGTGATGAGAATACCGATTTGGGTGGTACCATGCGCCTGGGTGGGCAACCGTGCAAATTAACTCAGGATTCAATGGTGAAAAAAGTCTATGGCAAAGAAGTCATTGTCGAACGTCATCGTCATCGCTATGAATTTAATAATCAATATCGCGAACCCCTGGCTAATGCCGGCTTAAAATTTGCCGGTATTTCGCTTGATGACAATCTGGTTGAAGTTGTTGAAGTGGCCGATCATCCCTGGTTTATTGCCTGTCAGTTCCATCCGGAATTTACTTCCACCCCGCGTGATGGTCACCCTTTGTTTACCAGTTATATTAATGCTGCCCGTCTAAGTGCCGGCCTGACAATTGAAAATGAAGAAGGGAAGTTATTTTAATGAATTTATGTGGTTTTGATATTGGCCTGGATAAACCGCTGTTTCTGATTGCGGGTCCCTGTGTAATTGAAAGTGAGCACATGGCTATGAGTACTGCAGAACAGTTGAAACAGATTACTGATGAACTGAATATTCACTTCATCTATAAGTCTTCTTTTGATAAAGCCAATCGTACTTCCAGTCAGAGCTATCGTGGTCCTGGTATGGCACAAGGTTTAGAGATTCTGCAAAAAGTAAAACAGGAATTTGAGCTGCCTATTTTAACTGACGTGCATGAAGACACACCGTTAAATGAAATTGTTGATGTGGTTGATGTCCTGCAGACACCGGCATTTTTATGTCGGCAAACAAATTTCATACAAAATGTTGCTCGCACAGGTAAGCCGGTGAATATTAAAAAAGGCCAGTTTTTAGCACCATGGGACATGAAAAATGTTATGGATAAAGCGAAGCAAACCGGAAATACACAGCTTATGGCCTGTGAGCGTGGTGTCAGTTTTGGTTATAATAACCTGGTATCCGATATGCGCTCTCTGGCGGTTATGCGTGAAACAGATTGCCCGGTAGTCTATGACGCCACACACTCGGTGCAACAGCCCGGAGGTCTGGGTGGCTGCTCGGGAGGTAACCGTGAATTTGTACCGGTACTGGCCCGTGCTGCAGTGGCCAGTGGTGTATCAGGCCTGTTTATGGAAACCCATCCTCATCCTGATAAAGCCCTGAGTGACGGCCCTAATTCGTGGCCGCTGGATAAGATGAGTGAACTGATAAAAATACTGATGGATATTGATCAACTGGTTAAGACTAATCCCTTCGCAGAAAATACATTATAAGGCTGCTTATCAGCGATAAGTGATAAACGGCTTTAACTTAGGCTTTAAAAGCTAATATTAGCCTGACTACGAAAATGATGCCGAAATGGAGCAAATAGGGGTGCCTGTGTTACTTTTCAATAGGTAGTCGGTATGGCCTGGTTTGCTGAATAGTGATCAAAATTAATGATCATACGAATAATTATATATCGTTAAAAATAAATTAAGGAAGAGAAATGCCAGATTTAACAATTGTTGATATAAAGGCAAGAGAAGTGATTGATTCACGTGGCAATCCAACGGTTGAAACCGATGTTTACCTCGAATGTGGTGCTATGGGGCGTGCTATTGTGCCCTCAGGTGCATCAACAGGTGCTCGAGAAGCCATTGAATTACGTGATGGCGATAAATCCCGGTTTCAGGGCAAAGGCGTGCTAAATGCCGTTAATAATGTTAATGGTGAAATTAAAGATGCTATTGTTGGAATGAAAGCCGATGAACAACAAGCAATTGATCATCAAATGATTGCTCTGGATGGAACCGATAATAAAGATCGTCTGGGTGCTAATGCTATTTTGGCCGTGTCCCTGGCTGTGGCACATGCCTCAGCAAAAGCGAATGGTGTGCCCTTGTATCGACAGTTAGGAGGTGCCGGGCCATTTACCATGCCTGTTCCCATGATGAATATTATCAATGGTGGCGAGCATGCAGATAATAATGTCGATATTCAGGAATTTATGATTTTGCCTACAGGTGCTAAAACAATGGCTGAAGCCATACGTTGTGGTGCAGAGGTATTTCATGCTCTGAAAAAAGTATTAAGCAGTAAGGGACTCAATACAACAGTGGGAGATGAAGGTGGTTTTGCCCCTGATCTACCGTCGAATGAAGCCGCAATTGAAATTATTCTCGAAGCGATTGCTGCAGCGGGATACAAGGCGGGTGAAGATGTATTTTTAGGTATTGATGCAGCCAGTTCTGAGTTTTACAAAGATGGTAAATATGTACTGGCTTCGGAAAATAAATCGTTAGACGCTGCACAAATGGTCGATTATCTGGCCGATTGGGTAGATAAATATCCATTGATCACTATTGAAGATGGCCTTGATGAAGGTGACTGGGAAGGCTGGAAAATCCTCACTGAAAAACTGGGTAAAAAAGTTCAGCTAGTGGGCGATGACTTATACGTGACTAATCCAAAAATCTTCAAAGAAGGCATCGATAAGGGGATTGCTAACTCAATTCTTATTAAGGTGAATCAGATTGGTACTCTGACTGAGACACTTGAAGCTATTCAAATGGCTAAGGATGCCGGTTATACCGCAGTGGTCTCTCATCGCTCAGGTGAAACAGAAGATACTACTATTGCTGATCTGGCCGTTGCAACTTCTTGCGGGCAGATTAAAACCGGTTCATTATCACGTTCTGATCGAATAGCCAAATATAACCAGTTGATTCGTATTAGTGAAGAATTAGCTGAACAGGCCATTTATCCGGGAATGGATGCTTTTAATAAGCCTTAGTAACTGATATCTATTAATTCTCTTTGAAATAAGGGGACAAATGGATGCGTATTCACTTGTGATATTGTTGGCCATTGTCAATGGGGCACTTAATTTAGAGTAAACTCATTACTTTAAATAAATGCCCCATTTTATTTTTTAACAGCCTATGAATTATATTATTATTTTTTTGTTAATCTTATTGGCGGCACTGCAATATGATCTCTGGATTGGAGAAGGTAGTATTGTGGAAGTACGCAAACTTGATGCTGCTATTGTTTTGCAAAAAAAAGAGAATAAGAGCTTCAGAGAACGTAATGATGCGCTTAATGCCGAAGTGCTGGATCTGAAAAACGGTTTGAGTGCGGTTGAGGAAAGAGTACGCAGTGAACTGGGCATGATCAAAAATGATGAAACTTTTTTTCATGTCATTGAAAATAAGCGTAGTCCAATTAATCATTAATACCGGGATCAGCTACTATTAATATGAAATCATCAGGGGTGAAAAAAAAATATTGGGCCGTTATCCCTGCTGCCGGTGCGGGCAGACGCATGGCAAGCAAGATCCCCAAGCAATATTTGCCACTGGCAGGAAAAACCGTTCTTGAACAGACTCTGGCTGTTTTTTTTCAGCATCCGGATATTAGTGGAATTGTGCTGGTGATTACTGAAGGTGATCCCTATTGGCAGGATATTGCCGCCAATAGGGCGCAGCAATCGATACCATTGATTATTGCAACTGGGGGTGCAGAACGTTGTCACTCGGTACTTAATGGCCTATATCAACTGAGTCATTATGCGCAAAATAATGATTGGGTTTTAGTGCATGACGCTGCTCGCCCCTGCTTGCATAGTACTGATATTGATCGTCTGATAGGTACTTTGTCGGGTCATACGGTTGGTGGCTTGCTGGGCTTACCTATGGCTGATACAGTGAAACGCTGTGATAAACAAAATAGAGTTATACAAACGGTTGAGCGCAATGGTTTGTGGCGTGCTCTGACACCGCAGATGTTTCCTTTAAAGTTATTAATCAATGCCCTGGAATCTGCTATCGAACACGATGTACCGATAACCGATGAGGCCTCTGCCATTGAATTACTGAATCTAGCAGTACAAATGGTCGAGGGACAGGCCGCGAATATTAAGATCACCCATCCTGGAGATATGCAACTGGCAGAATTATTTTTTACAAGAAAAGGTAATCCATGATAAGAATTGGCCATGGTTATGATGCTCATCGTTTGGTACAAAGCCATAATGCTTCTGAGCAGAACTCAATAGTTATTGGCGGTGTAAAAATTGCCCACAGCCATACTTTACTGGCACATTCTGATGGTGATGTACTGATACATGCTTTATGTGATGCTCTGCTGGGGGCATTGGCTCTGGGTGATATCGGTAAACACTTTCCGGATAGTTCGGCACAGTTTGCTGATATTGACAGCCGGATTTTATTACGCCAGGTAATGCAACAGGTACAACAGAGAGGCTATACAATTGCCAATACAGACATGACTATTATTGCTCAGGCTCCTAAGATGGCTAAATATATTGATAAAATGTGCTATACACTGGCAGAAGATCTGTGCATTGAGCGCAGACAAATTAATATTAAAGCAACTACCACAGAAAAAATGGGTTTTACTGGCCGTCAAGAAGGTATTGCGGCTCATGCAGTTGTATTGCTGATGTCAGCTAAGGAAAAGGAGTCTTTCATTGCCAGCTGATGACTTAATTGCAGACTATGCCATTAGTAAGGTTGAAGATTTACCTTATGCTCATGAGGAACCCACCTGTGTTGCCCGCTTTAAAAATTCAGCCAGTGATTTTATTGTGCGTGAAACCCTGAGTTTTGAGCCTGATGGTGACGGTACACATGCTTATTTGTATATTCAAAAAACGAATACCAATACTGACTGGCTGGCCAGACAATTGGCTAGGTTTGTCGGCGTTGAAGCCAAAGAAATTGGTTATGCCGGTCTGAAAGACAGGAATGCAGTCACTGAGCAGTGGTTTAGTGTTAATCTGGAAATTATTGAGCCACCGGACTGGAAACAATTTAAACTGGATGGCGTTAAAATATTAAAACAGACATTACATAGAAAAAAATTAAAGCGTGGTGCAATTAAAAATAATCGCTTTGAGATAATTTTAAGGGATGTGCAACAATGTTCAGCTGATGAGCTATTACAGCGCATCAATAATATTGGTCAATCCGGTGTGCCCAATTATTATGCTCAACAGCGCTTTGGTCATGACTATAATAACTTAAAGCGTGCAGTACAATGGTTTAGTGGTGCTGGAAAAATCAAAAAAAGAGCAGAAAGAAGTATTGTTTTATCTGCAGCACGCTCTATGGTGTTTAATCAAATGCTCGCCCGGAGAATTCAACAGCTTGGCTGGGATGAATTAATTGCCGGTGAGTTAATGATGCTGTCCGGCAGCCATTCCGTTTTTTCTGCAGCTGAGCCGGATGATATATTAAGACAGCGCTTTCATCAGGGCGATGTGCATCCAACTGCTGCATTATGGGGGCGTGGCTTACTTAATAGTGAGCTTGATTTACTTTCTTTAGAACAACAGCTCGCTGGGGAACTAGCTCCATGGTGTCAAGGTCTGGAAGCTCAGGGTTTAAAGCAGGAACGCCGGGCAGTACGAATAATGCCTCAGGACTTGTTAATTCGCTTTGCAGAGAGTACCCTACAAAAAGTCAGTCTTTCATTTTCCTTGCCAAGTGGCAGTTATGCTACGGCAGTACTACGAGAAATCACTAAATTTTGATTATGAAAAAAAACAGCTTCTCTTTATTTTTACTTCTGTTTTACATTACTTTCAGTAGTACTCAAGCTGCACCTGCACCGCAAAAAAAACATAGTAAAGCAAATGCCCTGGTTAATCTGGCCTCAGTCAGTGCGATTGTGGCAGATTTGAAAACTGGCTCGGTATTATTTTCTAAAAACCCACAGCTAGTGATGCCTATTGCCTCTTTGACCAAGCTGATGACAGCGATGGTTGTCCTGGATGCAAAATTATCACTCAAGGAAAAAATACGTTTTGCTCAGCAGGATAAGAAAAGTATTAATAATTATTATTCACGAATAAGAATTAATTCTGAATTGAGTCGGGCTGATACTTTACGTATTGCCCTGATGTCTTCAGAAAACCTGGCTGCTGCATCGCTGGCACGTACTTATCCCGGAGGTAAAAAAGCATTTATCAAAGCTATGAATGCAAAGGCACGGGCATTAGGTATGCGTCACTCACATTTTATTAATGCCACAGGGCTGTCAGAAAAAAATGTTTCTACGACGGCAGATCTGGTCAAAATGGTAGCCGCCGCAGCAAAGTACCCATTAATAAAAAAATATACGACTACACAAACGTATACAGCACGTTTTAAAAAACCACGCTATGTGTTGGGCTATACTAATACCAATGTGCTGGTCAGAGCAGGTCACAAGGATGTTAAATTAAGTAAAACCGGTTATCTTGATGAAGCCGGACGTTGTTTGATTATGGTCAGGCGTATTGCCGGAAAAGATGTCGTCATGGTTATGCTGGATTCATTCGGCAAGCGCAGTCCGATAGGTGATGCTAATCGAATAAAAAAATGGCTGCAAACCGGGCAGAAGGGCAGAGTTGCCCGTTCAGCCAGCCGCTATGAACGGACAAAATTAGCTTATTATGTCAAACAGCATTGACACTAAGCGCTGCCCATTGTGTTTTAAGGAAAATGACTGCCAGGTGAATCATTGCTCATGCTGGTGTAGAGCAAAAAAAATTCCAGCAGTTCTGATTACTTTATTAGCTGAAACTTCACCGCATAATGCCTGTATTTGTTCCTCCTGTGTGGATGAATTTATGAAAAACACAGAAAACCTGAAACAGAGATAATCCTAGCCAGTTTTTGATGTAGAACGCACTGTCCCAGACGTGATCACTTATACAAAAGATGTCAACCCGTCAGATATGAAAAAATATGCCTGAATTTCATATAAGTTAACTTTTTAGCCACTATTGACAAGTATAATCCTCCCAAAGGTTGCTAATTAATGGTATGTAACATACTTATAGAAATGATGAAAAATATAATAGCTATTTAGTAAATTTATTTTGCCTTGTTTTAGCGTGAACTTTGCTTTTTTTAAGCCCAATGACTGTCTGTAAATAAAATGCTTTCAGACATACAGATTTGCTGTTCAGGATTTAAAAAACCACTCAATTTCTTATCCTTAAATGTGACATTACTGGAATTAGACTAAAAATGAATAACTATAAACATTATGCTGTTAAGCGCAAAGCGCTTGGTCTGTTCTTATTGCTGCTGAGTGTGAATCTTTTTGCTTTATCAGACAATGCAGATTCACTTCTTATTGATGTAGACTGGTTAAAAAAACATCAGCATGATAAACATCTGGTTCTGGTGGATAGCCGCTCCAGAGAAGATTATCAGAGGGGGCATATTGCCGGTGCGGTTAATATACCTGTTGCGGAAACATTCAGTCCGACAATACCCACAGACAGGGTGGCAGATCTGAAATATATTCAGCAGCTATTCAGAAGCGCGGGTATTCACAAAGGGGATACTGTGGTTATATATGATGATGCATCATATATAGATGCTGGCAGGGTATTTTGGGTTTTTGAAGTGTTTGGCCACAAATCAGTCAGGCTGTTTAATGGGGGCTATGCTATATGGCAAGCTAAGAATTTACCGGTTGAATTAATAGCAACAATTAAACCGTATTCTGATTATATTCCTGAAGTAGAGCCGCAGCGATTAGTCACCAGACTCAGTATGAGACTGGCAATTGAAGATTATGATAAGGTGATTATTGATGCGCGCCCAGCAGAAGATTATCATGGCCAACATAGTATTGCTGCTCGTTCCGGTCACATTCCTCATGCTATAAGCATTCCCTGGAAAGATAATTTTATAAAAATCGATGGTATTAATATGCTTAAATCTGAATCAGACCTTAGAGCACTATACCGGAGGGTGGGTGATAAAGATGTGTACACCTATTGTAATAAAGGTAAACAATCCTCTTTAACTTACACCCTGCTGCGGCAACTGGGCAAACAAGTAGCTCATTATGATGGCTCCTGGTTTGAATGGGGCAATGATCTGTCATTGCCGATTCATTCTTCTGCTCTTGATTAACTGATAGTTGATCATAAACACCTGGCATATATTCATGCTTTAATCATTCGTGGCCTAATTGTTGAAAAAATACATTTTAAATTCTATCCGCATAAAAATGACCTTGCTTATTTTTATGGCTGTTGCAACGCTAATGGCAGCTATATTTTTTATTTTGATGAACCGGGATTTGACTCGAATTGAAAATGAACTGGCAAGTAAAGCACATGTATATTCTGAATTTCTTACTCAGGATTTGATAAAAGTTTTGTTTATGGGCTCTGTTGATCTGGCTGCAGATATAACTTCCAGACTCAGAACCATTCCTGAAATTGAAGGTATAGTTGTTTATAAAAATAATAATAAACCTGTTTTTCAGTATATTGCAACAAAAACAGCGGCTCAGGCTCAGACAAAGGAGATGCTGCATAAACAGTCTGCGGATGACATATTAACTCTTTCTTACCCTCTGGAATATCAGGGGAAAATATACGGTGCTATTAATATCAAAATGTCTCGGGCACTGATGAAGAAGACGCAGAAGGAATATGTTCTGCATGGAACTTTTATCGGTTTATTATTGATATTATTATCATTCTTATTAGCTATGTTAATCGAGCGATATTTTACGCAGCCTGTGCTTGAACTCCTTTCAGCTTTACAACATATTGCTAAAACTCATGATTATTCTTTTCGACTGGCGATTAAACGTTTTGATGAAATGGGAGATTTATTTCATGGTTTTAACCATTTACAGAAAGAATTGCAAATTACCCATCTTGAACTTCTGAATCAGAAATATGCTCTTGATCAGGCAGCCATTGTATCTATTGCAGATCATAAGGGGCAAATTACTTATGTGAATGATTATTTATGTTCGATCTCATGTTATTCAAGAAATGAGCTGATTGGACAGCCGTATGCATTTATGAATACTAGTGAAGATGCTTATAATCTGAGCGCAGAAATTGAAACGACTATTAAAAAAGGAGAAATCTGGCGGGGAGAATTAAAAAATCTGAATAAACATGGGGATTACTGGTGTATTTATACCACTATCGTTCCATTTTTTGATAATCAAAATAAAATTACCCAATATTTATCCGTTAGTTTTGATATTTCAGAGAGAAAAAAAGCAGAAAAAAAATTGAACTATCAGGCGACTCATGATGAATTGACCGGGCTTATTAATCGTCATGAGTTTGAGTACAGAGTAAAGAGCTTATTGTCGACACAAAATAGTGATAATCAGATGCATCATGCAATGTGCTTTATGGATCTGGATCAGTTTAAAATCATTAATGACAGCTGCGGTCATATCGCCGGTGATGAATTATTACGTCAGCTTTCAAAATTGCTACAGGAAACTGTACGGCAGACGGATACCCTGGCCCGATTAGGTGGCGATGAATTTGGTTTGTTAATGACCCATTGTTCTATTGAACAGGCACATCGGATTGCGACTATAATACTGGAAAAAGTACAGGATTTTAATTTTTTCTGGGATAATCAGTCTTTTCGTATTGGAATCAGTATTGGTTTAGTGCCGATTTTACATACCATACAAGCGTTTGATGAGCTGCTTAAACAAGCTGATAGTGCTTGTTATATGGCAAAGGATTTGGGTAGGAACAGGGTCCATGTTTATAGTATGGATGACTCAGAAATGGCACAACGCCATGGTGAAATGCAATGGACTATGAGAATAAACAATGCGCTTGATGAGCATCGTTTCTGTTTATATGCTCAACCGATTATTTCTTTAGGTAAGGATGAAAAAGAACATTACGAACTGCTTATCAGGATGCTTGATAAGCAAGGGGATGTTATTCCACCGGGCGCATTTCTACCTGCTGCAGAGCGTTATAATCTTATTGAGAAGTTAGATCTGTGGGTAATTGACAATGCATTGTCTTTATTGGCTGATAACCCGGATTTTATGGATAATATTCATTTTATTTCTATCAACCTTTCCGGGCCGTCATTGACAAATGAAGCCATGCTTACTTTTATAATTGATAAATTGACAAAACTTAAAATTAATCCAGAAAAAATATGCTTTGAAGTCACAGAAACAGTGGCAATATCCAATTTAAATAAAGCAATAAATTTTATTTCTATGCTAAAAAAAATGGGTTGTCATTTTGCCCTGGATGATTTTGGCAGTGGTTTGTCCTCATTTGGTTACTTAAAAAATTTACCTGTTGACTATTTAAAAATTGATGGCATGTTTGTCAAAGATATGATTAATGATGCCATTAACTATGCAATGGTAAAATCCATCAACGAAATTGGTCAGGTGATGGGCATGAAAACAATTGCTGAATTTGTTGAAGATGAGCCGACAAGACAAATCCTGAAAAAGATGGGAGTAAACTATGCCCAGGGATTTGGGCTGGGAAAGCCCCAGCCGTTTGATAAAATTATTAAACAGTCTCAAACAGATCGTGATATAATTTAATATGTCACCTTCTTTATAAGAATATTTTTTATGTGTATAAAATAAAACAGCTTCAGGATAATTATTTTTTCGGACGAAAGACCTTTATCACGGATTCATCACATTCAAGAAACGGTCCCTCAATCAGATCCACACAATAGGGTATAGCCGGAAAAACAGCATCAAGACATTCACGTATTGACTTGGGTTTACCCGGTAAATTTACAATCAGTGCATTGCCGCGAATACCCGCAGTCTGACGGGAAAGAATAGCTGTTGGTACATATTGTAAACTCACCTGGCGCATTAATTCACCAAAACCGGGCATCATTTTTTCACAGACGTTTTCAGTAGCTTCCGGCGTGACATCACGTTTAGCCGGACCCGTGCCTCCAGTAGTGACTATAAGACAGCACTGTTCATCATCTGCCAGTTCTATCATGGTTTTTTCCAGATGTGGTTGATCGTCCGGAATAACTCGATAAACCGGCTCCCAGTCAGATGTTAAATAATCTTTCATGGTGTCGATAATGGCCTGTCCGGACAGATCTTCATAAACTCCGGCACTGGCTCTATCCGATGCGGTTATAATACCTATTTTTGCTTTCATACATGCTGCTCGTTTAATTGGTTATGACAAAGTGAATAAAATATTACTATTGGCTCAGTGTATTATTTTGTGAAAATGAAGTAAACCGGCTTATCAGGAAAAATTTACAGAGCATTATAGGCACTACTTATCGGGCAATAAAAATTGTTAACGATCAGCTGATCTCAGGTCGCTACTGAGGATGTTAAGAATCCAGGAATCCTGAAATTTTCTGCAGAAGACGCCGCACCTTAAGAGTATTTACTATGGCTGTTAATCCATTCATTGAAGTTTTATTGCCATATCTATGTGATATAAGTTTTGCTCTAAACACCCTAATTTCCTTAAGTGACCTGCTATGATCGAGTGATAAATTGTAGATAGAAAATTTCAAATAAAGCAGGGAAATGTTAGGCTATCAGTAATTAGCAGCGATTTATTAATGGAGATCCAGTGTTTTTTTTTATAAATATAGTTCAATATGTCATTCTATCATTTTTTTTATTGCTGTTTTCTATGGCTGCCAGGTCAAGTGTTTTTGGCTTGCCGGCTAATGAGCATGATTCTCTGATCGGGGCAAGTCTGGATAAGCCTCTTTATGTTTATGCCAGGCAGGAAGATACTCTGCTGGATGTAGCTCGTCAATATGATATTGGTCAAAATGAAATTGTGTTATTAAATCCTGATGTTGATCGCTGGCTGCCAGGTACGCAAAACGCTATTTTAATTCCCAATAGTCGACTACTGCCTGATACACCTCGTAAGGGGCTTACATTGAATTTACCGGAATATCGTTTGTATTATTTTCCCGATAAAGAAAATAAAGTCATTACCCATCCCATCAGTGTTGGCCGTCAGGATTGGAATACGCCTTTGGGGAAAACAAAAATAGTGACTAAAAAAGCCAATCCCACCTGGACACCGCCGGAATCCATAAAAAAAGAGCATGCTGAAAAAGGGGAGATACTACCTGATGTGGTGCCTGCCGGTGAAGATAATCCACTGGGACTTTTTGCCTTACGTTTAGGCATTCCTGGTTATCTTATTCACGGCACGAACAAACCTTATGGCGTGGGTATGCGGGTAAGTCATGGTTGTGTACGTATGTACCCTGAAGACATTGAACGTTTATTTCCTGAAGTAAAAGTTGGCTTGCCGGTTTATATTGTTAATCAGCCGGTTAAAGTCGGTTGGTGGCACAATCAAATTATTATTGAAGTGCATCCGCAACTGGAAGGTGAAGAATTAGCCTATGATGAATTATATGAACAGACTATGGATTTAATCAGAAAGACTTTTTTTAAGTCTAATAGTCGACAGCAATTGGTAGTGGAAGCACAGGCATTAAGACAGGCTTTAGAGCAGAAAAATGGCTTGCCAACAGCTATTACCCGGGCGATAAGAAAAAAAACAGATATAGTTGAAGAATTATTTTAGCAAGCCCAGAGTAGGTAATGGGATGGGGATAAATGTGTGACTATTCATTAAAGCCGGCCGTGTCGACTAGTTATCAAAACCTTACATAGGTATTCAGGCCACACACCTATGCTTTGTTTGAGCCCTTGTCCACAAAAAAAAGTAAAATAATTAGCTATTATGGGTACATAATAATGATTTATCACTTTCACCACTAGAGGCTATTTTCTCTAAATAATCAAGCACTTCAATACTGGCATTTTCCATATCACGAAGGCTGTTTAGCGCACCATTAGTATCCTGTGTTTTTAAGGCTTCCAATGCTGCAAAGCCTGAGTCATGTACACGTTTATGGGGGGCTTCTAACTGTTTATAGCCATCCAGTTTAGAAAAACAATGGATGCCATCGCCCTCATAATACCATTCTCCTAATCGACAGTGGCTGTGATTGGAAAAATCGAGGTGAGTTTTTTGGGATAAATTCATAAATACTTCATAAATTTCAAATTTAAATACGAGATGATCGACTTTGGCCAGCTCGACAAAACTTCTCAAAGAGGAAGCTGATATGGTTTCTTCCATATGATGTGATAATTGCAATAAGTTATGCATTTCGCTCACGGCATTGTCACCTGTGGTACCAAAGCTTTCAGATTCTGTGGCCACGGTATCCATTTGCTGCTGGGCTTTTTCTGTATCAGTTTGTATTAGATGCACTAAGGCTGATATTTCTCCAGTAGCAATATTGGCACGTTCGGCAAGACCTCTGACTTCATCGGCGACAACAGCAAAACCACGGCCCTGATCACCTGCCCGGGCGGCTTCAATGGCGGCATTGAGTGCTAATAAATTTGTTTGTTCAGAAATATCACTGATCACTTTAACAAAACCACCGATATTATCAGCATGTTTACTTAAGCCCTGAACCGCCCTGGAATTGTTATTGGTATCTTCAGACATCTTATGCAGACTATTGGCTATGATATCAATGCTGTTACGAGTTTTGGTGGATACTTCTGCTGCTTCAATGGCCGTGTCTTTTTCAGTTTTTAAGATATTCGCCATCAGGTTAAGTGAGGTTTGGAAATTACTTAATGAAGTACCAAAAATTTGAAAATTTTCATATATTCCCTGGGTTAAAGTATGCTGTAGCTGGCACTCCTTGAGCTCCTGCTCTAAGTGCTCTATACGTGCTTGAGCATCATCAAGAGAACGTGATGTTTGTTGCTGTTGAGCTTTTAAATGTGTAAGTTCTGTTTGTGTGCTCTGTAATAACTTTTTTTGTTTTGATAAAAAAAACATTCTATACCCCGGTATTTAAAATTTCTCTAAAAAGTTCTATCGGCCAGTCAGCATATTTCCTTAGGGATAATACTAATAACACTTAATATTCTTATATATTAGCATATTCTGATATATGAGTAAATGATGGGTTAAATGTTCTGTTTATATACAAATCAAAGGGGGTATATGAATGAAGCGCAGCTTTTGTAACTTTTTATGTTTTAAAGTGAAATGCAGATAAACGGCCTGAGGTGCCTAAAAATGCTTTGCTCAGTTTGTTGCTTGAGCAAAGCATGATTATCAGTGATGCTTATTTCATCATTGATTTTTTGAACATGCGGTCTAGCTTGCTATTGGTATCTGCGGCACTTTGCTCGGCACGGTTAGCACTCTCCTGTGCGGTTTTAGAACGCTCATTGGCTTCAGCTGCCTCAGCAGAAACTGTTTTCATTTGTGCTTTTAGAGTATCAATATCTGCCTCTATCTGCGAGGTGTTGGCACAACCTGTAGCCAATGCGCTGATAATAATAAGTGGGGTAAGGGGAAAAAGTTTATTCATATTATGCATCTCCATTTGATTGAATAAAGGGGTATTAGTGAAAAATTTAACGTTTAATCTGAAGTTATTTAAATAGTCAGTAGTTTGTCAATAGATGATTGCAGTTAAATTCCCTGAAGAAGGTATCAAAGGATAGTGACTATTTAACGACAATGATAGTGTTTCTTTTAATTAAACTGTCTAGATTATTGATCTGTTCATTGGTTAATGCAATACAACCATGTGTCCAATTCATCATTTTGTGAATTTTTTTATCACCTTTACCAAGACCGTGAATACCAATTAAGCCTCCCAGGGATGTATTTTGCGGTGGAACCTGATGATTTCTATGTGCTTTGATTATTTTGCTATAGTTTTTCTGATCAATTAACCCCTGTGTAAATGCCTGTTGAGCATTTTCAGCTGACGGATAATTAAAGCCAAAAAATAAATGATAGCGACTTTTACGATTAATCCAGGCAATTTTATAACGTCCCAGAGGGGTGGTATCGTCACCTCTTTTTTGTTTAAAGCCTGAACCATTACGCCCAATGGAGATATTATTGTATTTAACCAGTGTGACATCGGCTAACTTAACTTCTAATTGTAGTTTTTGGGTATCGATTAATACCCAGATATTATTATGCTCTGAGGCGCTTACCCCGGGTAAACGAATAAATAAAATAATAATGATTAATAATGAATTTTTTAGACAAGACATTTTATTCTTTTAAGGATATGTGCTTATTAAGGAAATAGAGTAGGAATAATACCGGAATTCCCATTAGGCTGGCGACCAGAAAGAAATTACTATAACCAATGTTTTCTACAATACTTCCGGAATAGCCACCAATTAATTTAGGCATCAGGGTCATTAATGAGGTGAAAATGGCATATTGTACTGCAGTAAAAGAGACATTGGTCAGACTGGAAAGAAAAGCAACAAAAGCTGCACTGGCAATACCTGCAGATAAATTGTCGGCAGAAATGACCAGATAAAGTAATAATATATCATTGCCGGCACTGGCCAGTATCATAAATAATAAATTGGTACTGACAGTTAATAATGCGCCCAGAAATAAAATCTTCATTACCCCAAAACGCATTGCCAGTACACCTCCTAAGAAGCCACCGATAAGTGTCATCACCAGACCAAATGTTTTAACGACAGTTGCTATTTGTATTTTACTAAAACCAATTTCCTGAAAAAAAACATTGGCAATAACGCCAAGTACGATATCAGAAACACGGTAAAAACCAATAAAGATCAGCAGAGCAATTGCTATTACTTTACCATAACGCTGAAAAAAATCTTCTATGGGAGCAAGATAAGATTCCCATACTAACTGTTTATCTACCAGTTGCAAATAAGCCAGCAGGTAGGCTATACCACCGGTCACAACTAAGGCAATTAACAGGCGTAGTGTTTCAACGATAAAACTGCTAATAGGGGCGCTGTCAGACAATGATATCAGGCCAGTTTTTATCAGGCTTATCGGTGTTTTAAGGGCAAGGTAAGTGCTGATAAAAATAACAATACAGATAATAAATACAAATAAAAACTGTAAATATTGTTTGCTAGTATGTTGGCTTTGTATGCCATCTTTTTTTTCAGGTTCAGGGATGAGCAGTGTGGTACAGACACCGATAAGCATAAATGCAGCCATATACAGATAAGCCTGGTGCCACGCCAGATAACTATAAGCCGCTTTTTCTGAGCCAAAATAACTGGCCAGTACTAATGCGCCCGCCCCAGATGCCAGCATACCGATACGATAACCGGCAATATAAGTTGATGACATCAGTGCCTGTAATGAGGTGTCGGCAGATTCAATCCGATAAGCATCAATTACAATATCCTGTGTGGCCGATGAAAAACCGAGAAAAATAGCTGCAAAAGCCATGTTTATCAGCTGTTTATCTCCTTGTGCCGGGTCAATAAAAGCAATCATCACAATAGCACTGATCACCATTGCCTGAGCCACTAGCAGCCAGGCCCGTCTTTTGCCTAATAGATGAGTTAAAAATGGCAGTGGTATGCGATCAATGAGAGGAGCCCATAAAAACTTAAAGGAATAACCTAATGCTGCCCAACTAAAATAGGTTACAGTAGAACGTTGCACACCGGCTTCAACCAGCCATAAAGACAGTGAGGAAAAAATGAGCAGTAAGGGAATGCCAGCAGAAAAGCCTAAAAAAAGCATGCTGATAATGGGGGGCTGTAAGAATGATTGTATACTGCTTAGCCAACTTTTGTTGACATTAGTGTGCATGCTCTATCCTTAATATCATAAATGCAGAGCCGAAGACTAACATATTTTAGTGGTCAGGGGCAGTATTATATGTCTTGCTTAGCTTGCGATGATCACTTCATCCATACCGTGGTATTGCTGTATTTGTGTAATAACGGCACTGAGTAGGGGACGCATACTTTTTGAGTATAATAGCTCACGATTAACACTTTCCATCCAGCCGTATATTGAGTGCATTAATTGTTGTTCGGTATGTACATTGATATTAATGTCATTGAGAATATGCTTATATTCACTATAAGTAGGTGCCATATCTAATTTTTCAAAAACTACAGCCAGGGCTTCCATAACAGCTAAAATATCATCCTGCAGATGAAAATCAGCAGGGGAATAGTCCTTTTGCACGCTTGAAATGGAATTTACCCAAATTCTGAAAGTGCATTTTTGCAGGCTATGATAAAGAGTTTCATCGCTGATAAGTAATAATAGCAGATGCTGTTTACTTGCCTTAAGACTATTGCTGCTATAGCACCATTCAGTGGATTTTATAAAATGGTAAATGCGGATATGATCTTTAAAATCGGCGTGATGTAATTGATCCAGTATCAAAATGGTAGGTTCGCCTTCGCTAAAGGCGCAGGCTTCACTCATAATGTGATCGAAGTCAGATACCGGCGTTTCGCTGATGCCGTGTTCATCTTCGCTGGGAGGTAGTATCACCTTGCCTTCAGCCTCGGCTTTTTGAGTAAAATCATAATAAAATAAATGAGGATAATCTAATGCATGTCCCAGTGCGCTGGCAAATGCACTCTTTCTACGTCCTTTATGACCTTCGATGTTTAAGGCTTTTATGCCCTTAAATGGACTGTTCATCAAACAGCGCAGCTGGTATTCATAATCATCATTTGATTCGAAGCCAAACTCAGCCATTGATTGCTGTAATTTACTCATGGGTGTTAAAATCATCACTGTATTTGTTTGCCACAAGTGTAACCAAAGTTTTCCAAAAAGTAGAGAAAAATGCGATAATAGTCGATTATTTACCAGGAGATTATCGGGTTTATGCAAAAATTAAAATTGCTGACTTTTCAGTCATTACTGCTGTTGGTCATGTGGACTCATGCCTTTGCCGGCGAAATGGAAGTTAAAACGGCTGCCTGTCGTATGGAAGTAAAAATTCTTGGTTCAGATATGCTTGAAGAAGATGAAAATTGCCTTTGGGTCGTCGAGCATACTGCCATGCTGGTTGAAAAATGTCCACACTGTCTGGCTGATCTTGAACTGATCAAGCAAGCCTCTCAGGGATATTTTGATTACAAATGACTAACTATCCTTAGCCCGATTTACTCAAGGGTAAAAACTATACTAAAGCAGGGTGATTTACTTGCTTATTTGTTATGTTGAACTTGGAGAATAATATGAAAGGTTCTTATTCTGTCAGACTTGTAATGGGTGTTTTTTGTCTGTTGCTGCTGACTAACAGTGATGCCCGGATTAAGTTAATTACCCTGCCGGTCAGAGAACATATTGAAATTCAATTACAGAATGAGCATATTACCATTATTGAGGAAGAACGTATCGTGCCCTTAAAACAGGGGATTAATGATATTGATTTTTCCTGGCATAATAGTTCTATCCGCCCAGAGACCATCGTTTTTAGGGTGTTGGCTGATGAACAGTCGCCCCGGACAAATATTTTATCGGTGAGTTATCCCCCTAATGAATCTGCTCTGACCTGGCAGCTTTCTGCCAGTAAAAATGGCAGTGCCCGGGTGCGTATAAGCTATGAGATTGAACGTCTGGATAAAGAATATCACTATGTTGCTTATGTTGATGCGGATGAGCAATTAATGCAGTTAAGACAGTATATTAAGGTGAATAACCAATCGGGTGAAGCCTTTACAGAAGCCTATATGAATACCGGTATGGAACAAGCAGTGTTATTGCCTCTGGATATTAATGAAACACAGGAATTTTTAAACCAGAGCTATGCGGCGGTCAATATTGAGAAAACCTATACCGTCAATGCGGCACAGCTGGGTTATCGCAACAGGGCACAGGATAAACTCAATGTTTATATGTATTATCGCCTGCACAATGATACTCATCATAAGTTAGGTAAACAGGTACTTGCGCCAGGCAAATTTCGTATTTATCAGCAGGACAATCAAGGTTCCAGTGTGTTTATTGGTGAGGATCGAGCAAAATTTACCGCCAAAAATGATGAGCTTTCTTTGTTTATCGGTGAAGCAAGAGATATTGTGGTTAAACGTATTATCGAACGAAAAAAACATCAGAAAATCAATGGTAACCTCTATAATATTGATGTGCTGGTAAAGTATGAAATTGAAAACTTTAAAGAAAAGGCGGTTAATTTAATTATTGAGGAGTCTTTGCCTTATTTACGTAATGAAGTGTTTTCATCAAGAAATAGTTTGCTTGAATGGCAAATAGGTGAGCAAACTAATTTCCGCTCTAAACCGCTTAAAAAACGCACTCATAGTGAAAAAATTGCCTATCGTGTGCATTTGCCTGCTAAAACAGATAAACAGAAGGTGATGAAACTGGAAAGAAAATTAAATATTAACTTCAAAAATGAGTGGTGAAGACTATGTTGAATAGTATGTTGAACACTTTTTTATTGTCCAGGCTAAAACAATATATCATGTCAGCGCAGTTTAATTATTTGTTATTAGCCCTATTGATAATTATATCAGCGTCTAATGTATGGGCAAAGAATATTGATCTGTCAACATTGCCCAGCAGGGATAGCGTGCAATTAACGATTTATAATGCTGAGGATTTGACTCTGGTTCGTGAAACGCGCCAAATCAGTATTAAAAAAGGACACAATCGCTTGCAGTTTAGCTGGGCCAATACCCGTATCGACCCAAGCTCAGTACAACTGAATTTTGTTACTCATGCCCAGTCGATGGCATTGCGCAATACCACTTATCCTCATGATAAGCCACAAATGCTCTACTGGCATATAGACAGTAGTGAAAATAGTCTGACCACAGTGGAGATTAGTTATTTTACCTCTGGCATTCGCTGGCAGGCTAACTATTCAGCCATATTATCAAATGCAGCTGATACTATGACGCTTGACAGTTTTGTCACGGTAACTAATCAGTCAGGTGAAGATTATGAAAATGCACAAATTCGTCTGGTTATAGGTCATATTAACTTACTTGAGTCTGTAAATGATTTGGTAGCACGTGCGCAGTATAAAATGCAACAACTACACCAGAGTAGACGCTCCATACGGAAAAAAACAGTGCGCAAGGCCATGAATCAAGCGGTTGGTCGTTATGCTGCAGCACCAGTAATGGCTATGGAAAAAGCTGATAGCATTAGCGAAGAAAAACAAATAGCCAAAGAAGCGATCAGTGAATATTATATCTTTGCCATAGAGGGTACTGAAAATATTCCGGATAAATGGGCAAAGCGTATGCGCAGTGGTGCAGCCAAGGCCGTTAAAATTAACACGGTATATCGTTATCGTCCAAGAGAGTATGGCCCGGATTTAGTCAGAGTACTTATTTTTAATAATAATAAAGCCTCTTCCCTGGGGGATGCACCTTTGCCGGCAGGTAATATTCAAATTTATCAGCAGGGCTTAAACAACAGGCTGAATTATCTGGCAGGTGTGACCCTGGATTATACCTCGATTAACGATAAAGTTGAGCTCAATACGGGTGTTAATCCACAGATAATTTTTTCTTTAGTGAATTTGAAAAACTGGCGTGATAATATCTGGATGCACTATAAAAAGACCAATATCTATCGAAAAATAAGTAATGGCCACATTAACATTGATCATAATAGCCGTGTTGCCGGCTGGGATGAACACCGTGTGTTTGTGCAGCATATACGCAATTATAGTGACTCGGCTATCAATATTGAAATTCGTCGCTTGATTGCCGGTGATGCTTTATTCCGGAGTCAATTACAGGTTACAAAATATGATTTTCAAACACTTATGATTCATAGTCAATTAGCCGCGGGTGAGCAACAGGAACTGTTGTATGAAACACAGATTAAAAAAGGCCGCAATAGTAAGCACAATCAATTGCTGCTGCAACAGCAGAAAATTGATTACCCCTTTAGCACTAGTAATGAATAAATTATTTTATACAAAGGATAAATAGCGAAAATGAAAAAACAATGGTTGATATTACCCGTATTAAGTGTGCTTGGCATGACGATAACACCGGCATTTTCTGGCTGGCAGGATTTGCTTAAAGATGCTGACAATGTTTTAAAATCTACTACCGGTAAAGGTGGAACCTCGAACGTTACTTCTGCCTTGTCAAATGATAAAATTAGCCAGGGGCTTAAAGAAGCTCTGGATGTTGGAGTAAAAAAAGCAATTGATATGCTGGGTAAAGAAAATGGTTTCTTAAATGACCAGGCGGTAAAAATAGCATTGCCTGATAGTATGCAAAAAGTGGAGAAAGTACTGCGTTCTGTTGGCCAGGAAAAAATGGCCGATGATTTTATTACCAGTATGAACAGAGCAGCAGAAAAAGCGGTACCACAGGTGACGAGTGTTTTTGTTGATGCGATTGGCAAAATGTCTCTGCAGGACGCACAGGGGATATTATCCGGTGGTGATACTGCAGCAACGGATTATTTCAGAAAAAATACCAGTGAAGAAATTAGTCAGTTAATATCGCCCTATATTAAAGATGCTATGGGCGAGACTAAGGTAACCCAGTATTATAAGACAATGGCAGAACAGGTAAAAAAATACGATAGTTTTGGTTTAATGGACTCTTATCTGGGTGATGCCAGTGACATTGATAGTTATGTTAGTGAAAAAACAATGGCAGGCCTGTTTAGCAAAATTGCGGAACAGGAAAAGCTTATTCGGGAAAATCCTGCCGCACGTTCAAGTGAATTGCTTAAGAGTGTTTTTGGTTCAATGGCTAAATAACCGTTCGTACCGATATGTCTAAAGAACGAACAGCCTTTATTGATAGCCATTGCCATCTGGATTTTGCTGTCTTTGATAGAGATCGGTCAGCCATTATTCAGGCATGTCGGGATGAATCGATTGAGCAAATTGTTATTCCAGGTGTTGTTACGGATGCCTGGCCGACAATTCTAACTCTATGCGCACAATATCCGGGCGTTCTCTACCCGGCACTGGGTCTGCACCCCTGCTTTATTAATGAACATGAACAAAGTGATCTGCAACGCTTAGAACAATACTGTGCTGAGCAGGATAAAGCCCGAAAAATTATCGCTATTGGCGAAATTGGACTGGACTTTTTTCATAATAATGATGATAGGGCAGTACAACATTATTATTTTTCTGAGCAATTAAAGATTGCCTGCGATTACCAGTTACCGGTATTGATTCATGCGCGTAAATCTCATCAGGACGTACTTAACTATCTACGGGATAATCCATCTCTAAAAGGAATTATTCATGCTTATAGCGGCAGCTTTGAGCAGGCAAAAGAATATTTAAAACGGGGTTTTAAACTGGGCTTTGGCGGGGCTTTTACTTATTCCAAAGCCAGCAAGTTGCGTTCCTTAGTGAGCAGGTTGCCGATGGATGCCTGGGTATTAGAAACAGATGCACCGGATATGAGTCCTGCTGCTCATTTTGGCGAACGAAACAGTCCTCAATACCTCGTGGCAATTGCCCGGGAATTTGCAATGCTTTATGATAATCAAATGGACAGTCAATTTATTTATCAGCAATTGCAAAAAAATACTCAATATGTATTCTCAGCACTTTAATTCTCAGGCAAAAAGTAAACACTACCATTGTGCCAGGTTGTTTATACTGATAGGAACACTTGGCATTACATCATTTTCATGGGCCAAATCAAATTTGCTCAATAGTGAACAGCAAATCTATCCGATTGAGAATGAACAATTAATAGAATCCAGTGGCCTGGCCTGTTCTACCCGGGATGATAATTTATTATGGAGTCATAATGATAGTGGTCATATGCCTATTATCTATGCTCTGGATGGCAGGGGAAAAAATAAGCGAAGCTTTTATCTTGAGGGTGTACAAAGTAATGACTGGGAAGATATGGATGCATTTGAATATGCAGGTGAGCACTATCTTTTAATTGCTGATACGGGTGATAATTTACACTTTCGCTGGGATTATCAAATCATTATTATCAAGGAGCCTGCCCTTACGGGTAAGTCCCGGGGCAGTGTTTCACCGGCCTGGTCGTTTGTGTTTAAATTTGAGAATAATCGTTCATATGACGTGGAAGCAGTTGCAGTGGATGTACAGCGAAAAAAAATAATGCTGTTAAGCAAACATAGCAAACCGAGTTATTTATTCGAACTCCCTTTAATTCCACCCGCAGGCAAGCAAGTGCTGGTGGCTAAAAAAATTGCTGAATTTAAAGATATGATTAAACCCACGGCTTTGGATATAAGTGCGGATGGACGTTTAATGTCCATCAACACGTATCGGCGGGTGCATCGCTGGGAAAAAAAATCGGCAACGGATAATTGGCGCTATAAGCATTCAATAAAATATAAAAAAATGTTTCAACCTGAAGCAATGTGTCTGAGCAATGATGAAAAAAATTATTATATAAGCTCTGAAAGGAAATCCTACCTGCTGAAATTGAAGGCTCGTTAGGCTAAAATAGTCGCTATCAGGTTAAAAAAAGTGGATTATAGCAGTTGCTGTATGTTCTGTTATTGGTGTTGTAAGTTTAGGGCTAAAAGTGTTTTTTTCTCGGTTTTTTTGACTTTAACTGCTATGATTAAGCATCAATATTGTAAGTTTGTGTTGTTCCACACTGTTTAAATTATATTTAGGTAGAGCATTATTTATGACTGTTAATTATGATGAGAAACGTTCTTTTTATCGCATGTCTGTAGATTGCCACATCGAATTTAGCGAAGAGGGCAAATCAGAACTCTATAGGGGTGATGGTAAAAACCTCAGTGCTGACGGGGTGAAATTTATTACCGAACATCCGTTAACAGAGGGACAAAAATTAAATGTAACGGTACACCCTGTGATTCAGACGGTGGTACCGCTTAGTGCAAAAGGGATTGTTAAACGCGTCGTAAAAGATGAAGACAATGGCAATTATATTGTTGGTTTGTCTTTAGAAGAAGTGGTCTGAACGAACGCTTAGGAGCTTAACTGGGACAGTTCTATACCCTTGAATGAGTGCCTGCTGCTAATTTTTATGCCGCTAAGCTATCAGACAAAAAGACTGATACTGTTTTTCTGCTTGCCAGATGAAGTCATTGATTCATTGCTTAGATAAGTTTGACTGACTAATTCACTGCCAGCAAGTCCTGCGAGGCTGCGGCGGTTAACATAAGAAAACTTTTGTTTGTCCAGTGCTTGTCCAGTTGCGTTTGGCAGAGGAGAGTCATTGGCTGAATAGCTTGTTGTTAAATCCTCCTGGGCTTGCCTGTTGATATTCTGAATCAGCTGCGTCTGAAAATTATTGCCTGGCTTGCGGGCCAGTGACTCCGTATTTTGTTGTGTTATTTTTTCTTTTTTATCGTCCAGTAATTGTCCTTCGATGGTTACCGGCTTCATCGGTGCACGACTCGATGCAGGACTCATTACCTTGCTTTGAGTAAAGGGTAAAAAACTGGAATCTGAAATTTGCATAAGTTCAATTCGTCAATAAGGGCTTATTTAGCAGAAATTATAGCCTTGTTTGCTCTTTTTAACCAGCCAGTGCTGCTTCTATAGTTAACGTCAATGGTAAAATAATGGATAACCTTCTTCACCTGCTGGCCCGGCTTTGTAATAAAAAAAAATGGCAAATTGCCACTGCAGAATCCTGTACCGGTGGTCTGGTTGCTAAATTAATTACCGATTGTGCAGGTAGTTCCTCATGGTTTGAACGTGGTTTTGTGACTTATAGCAATCTTGCTAAGGAACAAATGCTGGGCATTGATCGGCACTTAATTGATACTTATGGTGCGGTCAGTGTGCCCGTAGCTGAGGCGATGGCATCCGGGGTATTAATGCATTCTCAGGCTCAGTTTTCTCTGGCAATCACCGGTATTGCCGGCCCGGGTGGCGGCAGTGACTCAAAACCGGTGGGCACGGTGTGTTTTGCCTGGGCTTTTTATGAACAGCCATCATCCCCAAAAATACAAACCAGGGTGAATGACTGCTTGTTTGACGGTGATCGTCAGTCAATAAGAACACAGTCGGCTGCTTTTGCTTTGCAAGAGCTGTATCGGCTAATGACTGATCAACAATAGACAAATTTATTCTTCGGTGCCTCCTCTTCAATTAGCCAATAGATAAATATTTAATGCTTGACCCCATTTAAAAGACTTCTTATAATTGTTGTACAAATATCAATGGTAATTTAATCGCAGTGATTATTTCCGGTTGTTAAATTAATGATTAACTGACAGCACAATATACAGGCGTAAAATATGGATGCAAATAAACAAAAAGCACTTGAAGCAGCAATCTCACAAATTGATCGTCAATTTGGTAAAGGTTCTGTTATGCGCATGGGTGATGCCAGTGCCATACAAATGGATTCAATCTCAACCGGCTCTCTTGGACTTGATGTTGCCTTAGGAATTGGCGGTTTGCCCAAGGGGCGAGTGGTTGAAATTTACGGACCGGAATCATCCGGTAAAACAACACTGACCCTGCATGTGATTGCAGAAGCACAAAAAGCTGGAGGTACTGCTGCGTTTGTTGATGCTGAACATGCGCTTGATCCGGTTTATGCGGAAAAATTGGGGGTCAATATTGATGATTTGCTGGTATCACAACCGGATACGGGTGAACAGGCATTAGAAATTACCGATATGCTGGTTCGCTCAGGTGCAGTTGATGTGCTGGTTATTGATTCAGTTGCAGCACTGACACCCAAGGCTGAAATTGATGGTGAAATGGGTGATTCTCACATGGGACTGCAGGCACGTCTTATGTCTCAGGCACTACGAAAATTAACCGGCATTATCAAACGCTCTAATACTCTGGTGATTTTTATTAACCAGATTCGTATGAAAATCGGAGTTATGTTCGGTAATCCTGAAACCACAACGGGTGGTAATGCCTTGAAATTTTATGCCTCTGTACGCCTGGATATTCGTCGTATTGGAGCCATTAAAAAAGGTGATGAAATTGTCGGTAATGAAACTCGGGTTAAGGTGGTTAAAAATAAAGTGGCCCCGCCATTTAAGCAAACTGAATTTGATATTCTGTATGGAGAAGGAATTTCTTATGAAGGGGAGCTAATCAGCCTGGGTGTTAAAGAGGGAATTGTTGATAAGGCTGGTGCCTGGTATGCCTATAATGGAGATAAAATTGGCCAGGGTAAGGATAAGGTAAGAACCTATCTTAAGGAAAATCCGGCGATTGCAGTGGAAATTGATGCTAAAATTAGAGCCAAGTTATTACCAGAGATAAATGCGTCAGATAAAATAGTTAAAAAAGAGAACTCCTAAAATAATATTATAATAACACTCTTGCCCCTACTCTGCTTTACCAAGTTTCTGTCCCTGTACCATCAATAATGGATAATTTGATTTTTTTTTTGAATTATTCATTATTTCTGCTAGCATTGTAATATTAATCCTACTTAAACCGTGATTTCAGAATTTAAGTATGTGCTTAATAAATGGTGGTACTAGTGACTGATAACAGAATACAAGCTTGTCATGACTCTGCGGCTGATATGACTCAGAGAATGATTTTTTTTGTAATAGCGCTAAAGTTTGTTGATTATCTGCCGTAATATCCACCAAAGAACTCGCGTGTTAGAAATGTCCACAGCAAAAAAATGGCATGAATACTTTAAGTTATATAATGGTGACTTAAAAATATTTGCGTTATTGTTTTGTTACTCAAAAGGTCATAAATGAAAAACAAAATACAGCCTACCCAGCAAGAAAGAGTGATGAGAAATGATGATTTTATTGTTTCTAAAACGGATATTAAGGGGCGTATTAGTTATGCCAATAAAATTTTTATTGAATTTAGTGGTTATTCTCAGGATGAATTATTAAATTCTCAGCATAATATTATTCGTCATCCGGATATGCCGCGCGCAGTATTTCATCTACTCTGGAAAACCCTTCAGGGTGGGCGGGAATTTAATGGTTATGTAAAGAACCTGTCTAATGATGGTGGTTTTTACTGGGTTTTTGCTAACGTAACGCCTAGTCATGATAATTCAGGCAAGCTTATTGGTTATTATTCTGTGCGCCGTAAACCGGCACAACAGGCTTTGCAAATCGTTGAACCGCTCTATAAGGAAATGTTGTTCGCAGAAAAAAATGCCGGGGCAAAAAATGCTATTGATAGTTCGACACAAATATTTTTAGCCAAGCTGCAGGGAGTGGATTATGATCAGTTTGCTGTATCGCTTTGAAGCAAAAACCATACGTTTATTAATTGCTTTGCTATTATTTATTGCCCCTGTTTATGCACTGAGCTGCTATGGTCTGGATCCTGTTTTTATTATCTTATTGCTTGTGGCAGCAATACTGCTCTATATACAGAGTAAAATAAATCATTATAAGCTGGAAATAGAACAGGCATTACAACGTGTGACTCAAAATATGGTGTCAGGCAAGTTGGAAGATCGGGTTTTTCCTATTAATTATGCGGTTAAAACCCGTCTTAATGGCGTGGCCTTATCCATGAATGATACTCTGGATCAAATGGAAACCTTTATTAGAGAAGTCACCACAGTTTTTAATTATATCTGGGATGGTAAGTTTTATCGCAGTACTTTTCCGGTTGGACTACATGGT
>Ga0256844_10000027_pt1 | contig 67257 bp, 62 predicted proteins | sample MusselsmetaG_FD_189100 | JGI IMG/M metagenome (GOLD analysis project Ga0256844, IMG submission 189100) | Mussel associated microbial communities from hydrothermal vent at the East Pacific Rise, Pacific Ocean - Mussels | ecosystem: Host-associated > Mollusca > Shell > Unclassified ... | reverse complement strand
GATCTGGGATTCTGTATATCTGGACTTTTTCATTGTAGATTCTCCTCATTAATAATTTAATGGAAAACTCTATTTTTGAAAAGCATTATTTTTCGGGGGGATTACCCCTTTATTTTCACTGGTTTTAAATGCATTCATAATAAGTACCTAAATGGTCAGCATTTATTGACACGCACAGACAAGCCTGCGATTAAACGCATCAATAAATGAGATTAATTGTTAAGTTAAATTACAGAGAGGTTCGTTAATCAACCCAGAGGAAGTAGGTATGAGTTGGGTATAAAATATGCGTCTTTTGCTGTTCATCGGTTGGCAGACAGCAATATTGTTTGCCGAGGTATTTTAATTGACTGGAATCCTGCAATAATAAGCGGGTTTCAGTGATGCAATAGATTAATGTCCAGTGATCATGGCAACCACCAATGCCAATTAAGATAATGGCTTTATTCTCTGACTTTTGTTCAAGAAATCCCTGACAATGCCTGAAGAAATGTTGCAGCGTGGTCTCTGGATTATGATGATAGGGTTTGGCTCGCTTAATATCATAGTTTGGGCTAATGATATATTTTAGTGCTGAGGCAATTTCATCTAATCGAGTCCCCTCATGGGTTAAGCGTTCAATGATGGGGGTCACGCCTTTGGCTTTCATGTGCTCCAGAATTTTAGCCATCAGTTGTGATTGTTGCTTCCAGCCCCGCACTTCCCGAAGATAGGTGACAGCATTAACCAAGGTATAGATACCACATAAACAGTCCAGGTGACCCTGTTGGCGTGGCTTGAATGGCATCACCGTTTTAACCGCCTGTTTTTTCTTTATCATGGTTCGTTTCATAGCATTCCCCTTTAATACTGGCTGACTTCAACAGTAAACACTTGACTGGAATAGTAGGCACAGAAGTTTTGTTGCCAGACAGGGAATAGCTCCCATGCATTTTCAATGGGATAACACCGTCCCATTTGCTCCAGTAGTCCATTAGAGAAGTCAAAATCCAGCTCTTTGGTCAGCTCTGCCATCTCACCACTGCCCACATAGGCAAAGTCCGTGATGTACTGAATGACACCCTGCTGATTGAGCATAATTTCTACGGGATGATAGCCACCTGTTGTGGCACTATATGTGGGGTCTCGAAAGTTAATAATGAGACTTTGAGTATTATCGCATTCAATGTTACTCAACTCCTTTTCAAGAATATGTACCAATGCTTTTTGTATAGGCAAAGCAAAGCCCTCAGTGATAATTTTCATGAGTTTCTCCGACAAGCAGGCACAGTAAATCCTATGGGATGACCATATAGCTTGTTTTATGGGTTATTTTGGGGGAAATAGTGCTTAAAACAGTGTTTTTTGTAAGTTATTGATTATTTAGCACTATTTTTGACACAGAAAGTGTCTATTACAGTATACCAGAAAACCACCATAAATACAAATAATTATCATTTAGATCTATACTTTATGGATTTTGGAGGATTATAGCTACATATAAGCCTCTTTTGGCGACTTTTTAGTGTGACCACAAAAGACCGTATTCATTTTTATTATGGGCTATAATAATCACCGACGCACCAGAATCACTACCATAACAAGAAAGTTGAACTCACATGGACGAAGAAAACCTTGAACCAATAAGACAATTACTGCTCAAGATAAAATCTAAACTCCAAGAACAGGAAAAGACATCAAAAGAGACCAGTAAGCCAGTCGAATTAGATCAGACTAAAGTTGGTCGGATTTCTCGCATGGATGCTATGCAGGCACAACAAATGGCTCTGGATGCTTCAAGAAGACGGCAACTCCAACTGGTAAAAATTAAGAGTGCATTTCAACGAATTAATTCCAGTGAGTATGGCTATTGTCTGGGGTGTGATGAAGATATTGATATCCGCAGGCTTATGGTCGATCCCACCAATACCCACTGCATAGAATGTGCTGAGAAGATGGGTCGCTGAATGACCTCAGACTGAAATTAATTGAAGTGACAACTACCTAAAAATCTGGCAGGGCAGTGTTATTTTTGTTTTAATCGTCAAAAATATCGAAAAGAGTAATACAGAATTAGGTACAGCCTATATGCATGTTTCTTTAGACTTAACTGTTGTATCATATAATTAATATATCTTTTCAGGGGCAGCTGAAGGCAAATAAAACGTATTTATTTTCTCAATATTAATGTGGGGATATAAAACAACTAGATAGGATGTGTTTCGAGAGAGTCATTTTTTATCTGCTTCTTTCTATGACCTGCGTTCACTCAAAATGACTTTAGATTATATAGGTAGGATAATTTGTAGATGATAGAACATATTGATAACAACAAAGGACAATTACGCTTAATAAGTGAAAAATCGTTTCCTGTTTGGTCTATAGTCCATTACCTTAATCGCTTATCTACTACATACTTAAAGTTACTTACAATTGAACGAGTATGTGAAGCCTTAGCTGATGGGTGTTATGACCAAGATTTATTAGTTGCAGAAGAATCAGCAAAGCTAATATCAACAGAACCTTTTATTCATGAGAAAGAGGCTCCGTACAAAATCCTTGCGAATAAAGGAGAGGATTACAAAGAATTCTGGAAAATCATAAAGTCACACCATCGACCTGTGGTATTTCGTAGGCAAGGTAATAAATTTTTACCACTGATTAATTTACCTAATGATGATCTGATAATAAAAAAACTTACCGTTACTTCTCCACCAGATATAACAGTAACTGGAGTTGGTTCAACATTAACAGACTTATATTATGCAGGTGAAAGAGAAGAAAGGCATAGGCAGGATCACGCAAATAGACAAATTGGACAAACCGCACGAAATATTGGTGATATAGCATCAGCACACGCAATGTTGAACAACCCAAATTTAAGTCTTGGCATGAAAGCATACTTAGAAACACTTATCATAGGTCTGGTAGATCGCCAAGATGGGCTTAATCGAGAAATGGGCTTGAGCCCACCAAAGAATGTTAATGAAGTTACCTAATAAGGGGTTGTAATAGATCCTTATGGCATAGCACATAATCAAATTTCAGTGAATAACGAAAGGTTTTCTTTTACAAGATCTCCACTGTTAGTCCTTAAGTCTATTGAACCAACGTTAAGTTTACAAAGAAGGAAACCAAATAGTATGACCACTGCATTAAAAAACTTTGAACTTGCAATGAGAGATGCTAATAATTTACTTACCTGTTATGACTCATTAAATGCTGGTGAACAACCACATGCACCGGAAGTATTAAAAAGAGCAACACTAATCATGATCCTTACAGCTTGGGAAACTTATGTTGAAGATTTGGCTAGTGAAATGCTTAACTCAAAATTTGGAATCCTTAAAGGTAGTCATGTCGGGAAATTTATACAAGACCAGCTTTCAGTTAGATTGAAAACCTTCAACAATCCTGATTCTCTGAAAACAAAGAGGTTATTTGAAGAATTCTTTGGAATTGATGTTACAGAAAAATGGGAATGGAATAATTACGTTCCAAAGCAAGCAAGAACAGCACTAAACAAATGGCTCAAGATGCGTGGTGAAGCAGTACATAGGGCTCAAATAGATATAACTAAACCACACATAGTTAAGAGAGATGATCTTGAAAAATGCATTCGTTTCTTTTCTGATCTTGTTAAGTCAACAGATAATGCTCTATCTGAAGAAGAAATTTAACTAACGTCTGAATCAACATAACATTCACTATCAAATTCACAAAAGATTGCAGAAATTGATAGTGAAGGTTTTGTATCACAAGAAATAGAAATTCCAACCATAATAATAATGAAATCCTTTAAAACTTACCTATTAGGACGTAAAAAAACAGGAACATCACTGTATTCATAATCTAAAGGGTAATCAATAATCCTCATACCTAATATTTTTTGAAATTCATCATCTTATTTTGATGTCGTCAAACTATGATTAAAACTATCCATCGCCATATTTGATTCATTTGATCCCGCAGCCACCACCGTAACATGCATTATTCCACTCATCTCTGGAACAATAGGCGCAGCAACCACGACAGTTGCATTATCCGCAGCAATAGCCTTGATAGAATTACCAACTTCTTCAAATTCATTAATTGAGACATCCATACCAGCAGTTATATTAACCAAAATACTGCTTGAACCGGATAAGATGGCATCCTTTAACAATGGACTAGAAATAGCACGTCCTACAGCATTAGCCGCTCGATCTTTTCCTGTCGCAGAATGAGTGCCCATTACTACCCTACCCATTTTAAATAAAACGGAACGAACATCACAAAAATCAGCACAAACTAAGCCGGGACGTGTAATAATTTCAGAAATCCCCTGAACAAACCGATAAGCCATTTCATTCTGGTTAGTTAAGTATGGGGTATCGTTATCCGGATATGGACTAAAAGGTAATGGCAGAAATGAATCCATTAGTTTTATCCAGACTTTTACCTTTTCTGAGCCTGTCTCGATTATTGAATTATGATTTAAAATCACCAAGCAATTCAGACAGGTTTGATCAACATATTGTTGAATATTATCTATTTGCTCAGATAAATAACTTTCATCTACCAAATAAAAGTTTAAGTCAGAGGCTTCAATAAATCGATGACTGTCCCCCTGTTCAGTAGCAAGGTTTGATAAAGTTCTCATTGGAAGATAATTTGTATTCTGCACTTCAATTTCAGTAAAATATTCAACGCCCTCAATACCGTTATTATTCATGTAAGCACACACTGATTCGGCTTTCTTTCCAAAACCTATTACTTGGACAATGACGCTATCATTGCCGGCATCCATTATTTCAAACATACTATTTCTCCGCTATTCTCTTGTGGTTGTTAATCTGTAAGAGGCATTGTTGCTAACACCCATAAACTTCAGCTTAATAACACCTGAGAACCATAGTGATGGTAGCCTATAGTCTCAAGCAATGCCCTCATTTGGGGTCATTCTTATAAGCCAAAGACTTCCACATAAATATTGCCATCATCAGCATATTGAGCGGTATAGCTTACTGAAGCACTAACATTACTGGGTTGTTTGGTCAGGGCATTCTTTCGATTAATTGTCAGCTGGCAACTGCATTCTGACTTTTGAATTTCATGGTTTTGATTCTGGGTTCTGATACCTGAAAGAGAAATCTGCGCTTCTCCCGCATCTTTTTCAACATCAGCCAAGTGTTCGGTCAAAAAATCACTACCATTGGCAACAGCCTCTTTTAATGCCTGGTATTTCATTCCCCCAGCATAGGGACTGTAGTATCTTGCATAATCATCTTTGATTGTATTTAACGTAATTTCCTTTACCAGTGATGTGACAGAATCATCATTACACTCCGGTGCACCTGTAACACCACAAGCAGAAATCAAAACGGGTAATATGATAATCGTTGTTATTTTTAGCGGTTTGAAATAATACATTTGATATCCTCTGTATTCTTATGATGATTTAATATTACTTTGACTGTTTGCCATAAGATAGAGGTTCAAGCCACAATAACGACAGTAGTTGTCGTAACCATTCATAAGGTATCAGTTCATGTCAAAAGCACTCCGATTAGTTTATATGCTGCAATCCATTCCCCGCTCACCAAGACGGATCAGCACCAGAGATTTGCATAGTCAATTACAAGAACAGAACTTTTCTGTTGATATCCGCTCAGTACAAAGGGACTTAAATGAACTGGCCACTCTATTTCCAGACTTACAGACAGATGGCAATAAAGATCAGGCTGGTTGGTTCTGGACAAAAGACAGTAAAATTCAGCAGATCCCTGCTATTGATCCATCCATGGCATTGACTTTTAAGCTAGTTGACCAGTTCCTGTCTGAGTTAGTACCGCAATCCGTTAAAGCCGTTCTCAAACCCTACTTTGACAGCTCAGAGGATGTACTAAATGCACTGGGTACGGATAAGATGGCATTATGGTCAGACAAAGTAAGAATACTTTCCCGTACTCAACCATTGAAACCAGCGACAATTAATGAAGAAGTGCTGACCATCGTTTATCAGGGCTTATTTGAAGGTAAACAAATACAAGCCCAATATAGACGAGGCTACGATAATGAGATCCGTGATTATGTATTGAACCCACTGGGTTTGGTCTTTCGAGAAACAGCCGTTTATCTGGTCGCCAGTATCAAAAGTTATGAACCTTTGCATTATGCCCTGCATCGATTCACTGGCTGTGAATTACTGGACAGTCCTGTTGAAACACCTGATGATTTTAAGCTGGATAATATCATTAATTCTGGCAGTTTTGATTATGCTGATTTTGAAGACAAAAAGATCAGGCTTACTGTGATTTTTGAGTCTGTAGCTGCCAAACATTTATCTGAATCACCCTTAAGTGATGATCAAACCATGATCGAGAAAAGAGATGGTCGAATTCAGCTCACTGCCACGGTTAAAGATACCCGACAATTAAAATGGTGGCTATTAGGTTTTGGTGATCAAGTCGAGGTAATGAAGCCCAAAAGGCTTAGAGATGAATTTATCGAGATCGGGAATAACTTGGTAAAACAGTACAGGAATTAATTTATTATTATTCTTAGAGACATTTCATAATACAGTATATACGCAGTACAGATATAACTAAACATCAATACTTTTTATATAAGAACGTAACCTATTGAATTGTATAATTTAATTGGTCGGGACAGTAGGATTTGAACCTACGACCACCAGCACCCCATGCTGGTGCGCTACCAGGCTGCGCTATGCCCCGACTAAAGAAAGATATCCGGAAACAGATATCCTGTTTGTTGGCGCACATTATAAACACAGATAAGCCCCATATCAAGCGCTTTATAGCCTCACTGATAAATAAGTCTTAGCCTGTACAAAACAGGGAAGGTCAACAAGAACTTACTGGTTAAGGTGTGGATCCTTAAGAAATTCGGTTGCGCCCCAATTAGCCTGTAACACCAGGCCATTATTAATCACCTGATATAATGAAACACCGGGTACTAATGATATCGCACCGCCATCGCCAACACCTATGCCCGCGACTTTTACAGCAGCATCACCGGATGCACTCACCTGCAGGCCAATAGTGGTAAATTGCTCATAAACAAGCTCATTATCAAAAATAACGATGCCATAAACAGACTTATAACCGATACCCGGACCTGTACCGGCCCTGATTACATTCATATACACCGGCGTATGTGTTTTATTATCATATACCACACCCAGCCCATTACCGGCAACATACATAATCAGATTAATAGCCTGACCTTCAAATACCCCATAACCGTAGGCTTTTTTAATTTTTTCCTGTAATTCAGGTTTTTCTTTATAGATATTTTCCAGAGTCCTGGTGGCCATAGCCTCTATATCATGGCGTATTTTAAGCGCGTCTTCGGGAGAAATTGTATCAAAATCATCTCGCTGTTCAGCAATAAACTCCTCATTTGCAAAGACATTATTCATCTGCGTGAATAGAGCCAAACTAAACATCATCATCATAAAATACTTTTTCATAGAACCTTCCTTTTCACCAATCCGGCAGCAGACAAAATTAAAGATGCGCACAATATAACATGTCATCTGCCAGAATAGAGCATTATTTTTATTATTTTAACCCGGAGTTTAGCCGTTCAGCTTCTACAAATTCTGGCAAATGCTGGTGCTTTGATGCCAGAAATGTATAAATAACAGGTAAAACAAAAAGCGTGAATAAGGTGCCTAATGAAAGACCAGCGACAATCACCACACCAATACTGAATCGGCTTGCAGCACCTGCACCTGTGGCAAACATTAAAGGAATTAAACCTGCTACCATTGCGGCTGTAGTCATCAGAATAGGGCGCAGGCGGATTTCAGCTGCATGTTTAACTGCAGCCATTCGTTCCATATGCTCATTAAGCTGGTTTTCTCTGGCCACTTCACAAATTAAAATCCCATGTTTACTGATCAAACCCATCAGTGTAATAAGCCCGACCTGGGAATAAATATTCATTGAAGAGGCGCCCCAGGCCAGTACAACTAAGGCACCACTCAGGGCTAGTGGTACCGATACCAGAATAACTAAAGGGTCTCGAAAGCTTTCAAATTGTGCCGCTAATACTAAATAGACGATAAAAAAGGCCAACATAAAGGTAGCATACAAGGCGTTTCCTTCTTGTACATATTGACGTGATTCACCCAGAAAATCATAGCTATAGCCCTTGGGAAGATTTGGCGCTATTTGCTTTTTAAAAAAGTTAACTGCATCACCCATACTATTTCCTGGTGCTGCAACGGCGCTGATAGTGGCCGAATTCATCTGATTATAATGAGTCAGGGTACGCGGTTTACTGATCACCTGAATATCAACCAGACTGGACAGCGGTATCATTTTGTCATTGCCAGAACGCACATAGTAGTTTGCTAAAGCATCCGGATTCAGGCGGTTTTTTCTGATCACCTGAGGAATAACTTCATAACTGCGGCCCATTAAATTAATACGATTAATATAAGCATCACTCATCATAGCCGATAAAGTCATTGCAATATCCGCCATATTAATACCATATACCCCGGCTTTATCACGGATGATATGAATTTTTAAAACACCTGAATCATAAGTTAAATCTAAATCACTAAAGACAAATAATGGATTATTATTGACTTGAATCAAGATATCGCTGGCCACCTGAAACAGACTGGTAAAGTCACTGGATGTATTTATGACAAACTGAATAGGTAAACCACTTGAAGCCCCCGGTAGCTCGGGGAAACCAAAGGCTGATATTGACATCTCAGGGACATTATTTAAATATTGAGAAAATTCATTTTGCACATCATGCTGACTGGTATCCCGTTCACTCCAGGGCACCAGAATTCCAACACCCATGGATTGATTGCCAGAGGGTACACCGGAAAAACCAATTACCGCCTGAATAGCCTTATTTGTGCCTAATTCTTTAGTTGCTGTGTTAATAACCGGTTCAATATAATCAAGGTTAGCATTACTTGGCGCTTTACCAATCATCAGAAAAGCCCCCTTGTCTTCCTTAGGAGCCAATTCTGCAGGTATAAAACTAAACAATAGCGGCAGAACCATAAAAACAATGATAGCAAAAGTTAAAACCACATAACGATGGTTCATTACCTCATCCAGTAGATGACGATAAGACCTGGTTAAACGTTCTAAAAAACGGTTAACCAGTATTTCAAAACGATTAGGACTACTATGCTCTTTGAGAATTTTTGAACTGAGCATAGGTGATAGTGTTAACGCAATAATACCTGAGATAAAAACAGCACCGGCCAGAGTTAAAGCAAATTCTTTGAATAATGAACCGGTAATTCCTCCCATAAGCGCAATCGGTGAATAAACTGCCGCCAGTGTTATGGTCATTGAAATCACCGGCAGAGCAATTTCTCGCGTACCAATAATAGCCGCTCTAAAAGGTGTTTCACCTGCTTTAATATGGCGATCAACATTTTCCAGAACCACAATGGCATCATCAACCACTAAGCCAATAGCTAGAACCATTGCCAGTAAGGTCATTAAGTTAATTGAAAAGCCCACAGCAGACATCAGCATAATCACTCCTATCAATGACAGAGGAATGGTAACAATGGGGATGGCAGCGGCACGCAGAGAACCCAGAAAAAGAATAATAACCACTAACACAATCAGCGTGGCCTCAACTAAAGTTTTAATTACTTCATCAATTGATTCCTGAATCGCCAAGGTAGAATCATAAACCACCTGCATATTTATACTATCCGGTTTATTTTTTTCAATATCAGGTAGAATTTTTCGTACAGCTGCAGTAATTTCCAGGGGGTTAGCCGTAGGTGTTGGATCAATAGACAAAATCACTGCATTATTACCATTGGCCTGTGCCCGTACCGTATCGTGGCTTTTTTCCAAAGATACCTCGGCAATGTCTCGCAAACGAACCAGACTCCCCTTATTATCCGCAATCACCATTTTTTCGAGGCTTTCAACATCCTGTATCTGGGTTTCTGCCTCAATATCTAATTGCATAAAATAACCAACCACCTGCCCTGGGGCTGACTGATAATTATTATCACGCAGAATTTGCAAAACCTGAGCCGTATCCAAACTATAAGATGCCATTCGCTGAGGATCTAGCCAGATCCTCATTGCAAAATCACTACCACCATTAAGAGTAACTTTGGCCACACCATTGATGGTAAACATCTGTGGTTGTACCACTCGCTCAAGATAATCAGTGATTTGACTGCCATTAATAGTATCACTGGAAAAAGCGATATAGATAAGTGAAGATGACGATCCTGTTGATGAATCAATACTGGGATCTTCCGCTTCCTGGGGTAATTTCGAACGAACACTATTCACCTTAGCAAGAATATTTGCCACCGCACCATCAGGATTAGTATTCAACTTCATGTAGATAGTAATAATTGATGAGCCCAGAAAACTCTGTGAAGTCATAAAATCAATATTATCCGCCTGAGCAATAGCCTGTTCCAACGGCTGAGTAATAAAACCCTGTATCAGTTCACTGCTGGCGCCATAATAACTGGTAGTCACAGTAATAACCGTGTTAGTCATCAACGGGTATTCTCTGATCTGCATTCCTTTTAAAGCCTGCAAACCCAACAATACAATTAATAAGCTAATAGTCGTCGCTAACACCGGGCGACGGATAAAGATATCAGTAAATTTCATTTATCAGGCCTCTGGCGCTTCATTAAAGTTTAGGCAATTGTTTAGGAGCCTGAAGGCTATCACTGGATACAATTTTTACCCGACTACCATTGCTTAAACGCACCTGTCCGGAAGTAACAATCAGATCACCCAGTTTAATACCTGAAGTAATTTTAGCGCTATCGCCCGCACGGCTGGACACCTTAACCACCACCTGTTTCACTTCTTTAAATAGTTTCCCGGCTTTATCTTTTACTTCTTTAATGATGTAGATTGACTCCCCATAAAGGGCAAAACTTACGGCAGACAAAGGTACCACAACTTGCTCCGCTTCTGCCGGTAATACGACCATCACCTTGGCAAACATACCGGAACGTAATTGCCCCTGATTATTTGGAATTGCAGCCTGCAGCTCAATTACGCCGCTCAGCGGGTCAACTGCTGAGTCAATCGCGGTGATCTTACCGGTAAAGAGAAACTTGGGGAAAGCATCAATAGTCACTTTAATCATCTGCCCAACAAAAACATCAGACAGACGGGTTTGGGCTATAGTAAAACGAATACGCATAAAACGGGTATCTTCAAGGCGCGTTATTTCATCCCCTTGCTGCAGATATTCACCCAGATGGACATTACGAATGCCGGCAATGCCACCAAAAGGAGCAATGATATTATAGCGTTTAATAGTCGCTTTTAAACTTTCAATCTGGGCCAGTAATGCTAAATAGTCCGCATTGGCTTTATCAAAATTTTCTTTGGAAACATTACCTTTACCCACCAGTTTTTTCATTCTTTCATAGGTGGCTTTTGCAAAGGGCAATTGCCCTTCTGCACTTTTTAGATTGGCTTTTTCTACCGACTGATCAAGCTCTACCAGCACATCACCCGCAACTATCTTCTGACCCGATTCAAAGTTAATTGCAGCAACCTTACCTGCTTCTTCAGCTGCTAATTGAACGCCCTGATTAGGCTCAATAAAACCAACAGAATGAATCCCTGGTGTCCAGGAGCTGCCTTTAATTTTTATCGCTGTTACAGGAAATTCCGGAAGTGGTTTATTGGCTATAAATTCAGCCACTCTTTCCTGTTTGTAAAAATTAAAAGCGATAACACTGCCAAAGAGCAATACGACCATTAATAGCATCGTTAAAGTCCATTTATTCATTAGTAAACCTCTATTTTTTAGCTCAATACAACGGCCAGTGGTACAGTAATATAGCTATTTTTATCACCTATTACATAATAAATCATAATAGCAAAGAAGGCTGATAAATACTCCCGCGATGAAGCAAATTTATCAAAAAACATATTTGCTTGCTGAGTAATTGCTACAATCAACAATTGCTACTCGCTATAAAATAGTTTATAAAGAGCATCTTGATAGATAACATTAAATTAGAGGACTTTCATGGCCATTAAACAAGATCAAATTGTTGCAATAAAATACACCGCCTCGGTCGATGGTGAGGTAGTCGATAATAATACAAACTCCGACAAAGCATTATATTTTATGTATGGTCGAGGACAGATGATGCCCGGTCTGGAAAGCCGAATTGCTGAAATGAATACAGGTGATTCTTCCAATCTGGAAATTCCTGCTGAAGAAGCCTATGGTGAGTATAATCCAGAAGCTGTTCAGAGCGTCCCCAAAGAACATCTGGCTCATCTGGAACTCCATGAAGGTCTAGTTCTACAAGGTCAGGGAGATAATGGTGATCCTGTTATGGTCGTCGTTAAAGAAATTAATGATGATACTGTCACCATGGATCATAACCATCCAATGGCCGGTCAGGATGTCAGTTTTTCACTGACTATTGAAGCAATTCGTAATCCCAGTGACGAAGAACTGGAAACGGGTATTGCTGCTGAAAACAAACATATTCATCAACACCATCATGATAGTGAAGGTGGTTGTTGTGGTGGCCAGGGTGATGCAGGCGATGAAAGCGGCTGTGGTTGTCACTAAGCTTTAAACTAGAACTCAACAGGCGATACATCCATACCATCATAGGCATGAATGTGCATCTGTTGAGTTAATTGACTAAACTGCTGATTCCTTTTATCTAAAGAATCAATACTATGCTGCTCAATTTTTTCAACCTGTAACCAAAATATTTTATCCGGATAAGATTGATTAATATCGATAATTTCATATCCCTGTAGTACTAATTGCTCTGCCAGTTTTTGCAATCGTGCCTTATGACCATCTTTAAAAAAATAGCCCCAGGCCAGCTCCTGTTCCATATTCCAGCCAGCTTTACGCATTTTTGCAAAGAGTTGTTCAATTGCTTTTTTTTCAATCATCAAGCCAATACCTCCCTACTCACTTCACATATAACACACATAAAAAAACCGACATCAGCCGGTTTTTTTATTAAATAATTTCAAAAGTATTAGACTTTAAGTATATCTAAAACTTCTTCTAGCTCAGTTCTTAACTGAGCTATAATTTGCTGGCTACGTGTCACATCTTCTTTAGACTCTTCACCTTCGAGTTTTTGTCGTGCACCGCCGATGGTATAACCGTGTTCATATAACAAACTACGAATTTGACGGATCATAATGACATCCTGACGCTGGTAATAGCGTCTGTTACCGCGGCGTTTTACCGGCTTTAGCTTAGGAAACTCCTGTTCCCAATAGCGTAGCACGTGAGGTTTTACATCACATAGTTCACTCACTTCACCTATAGTAAAATAGCGTTTTCCCGGAATAACGGGAAGTTCATTATTATTCGATGCTTCCAGCATATGCTTCTACCCGAGCCTTTAGTTTTTGTCCCGGTTTGAAAGTCACTACCCGGCGTGCCGAAATAGGAATTTCCTCACCTGTTTTAGGATTGCGACCAGGGCGCTCATTTTTATCCCTGATATCAAAATTTCCAAAGCCAGATAATTTTATCTGCCCACCTGTTTCCAGGGCAATTCTCAGTTCTTCATAAAAAGCTTCAACAAACTCTTTTGCTTCACGTTTGTTAAGACCCAATTCATCAAATAGTCGTTCTGCCATATCGGCTTTAGTTAGTGCCATTTATTTTCTCTTAGTAGCAGGTTTAATCTCTCAGCTTAGCCCTGTATTGTTGCTCAAGATCAGCCAGCACAGCCTGGATCAAAGCATCAATCTCATCGTCTTTCAAAGTGCGCAATTGTTCCTGTAAAATCAGACTGATGGCCAGGCTTTTTTTGCCTGTTGCTACTCCCTCACCCTGATAAACATCAAACAATTCGACCTTAACACTACTACTGAAATTTTCAGCCGTTTGACGAATAAGCCCAATTATAGCAGATGAATCGATTTCGTCATCTACAATAATGGCAATATCCCGACGAATTGCAGGAAATTTAGATAACACACTGAATTCTGGTACTTTTGCTTCTGCAATAGCATTAAATTCTAACTCAAATAAAATACAGGTACTCTTAACATCCATAGCCTTGGCAACATTTGGATGCAAAGTACCTATCCAGCCGACAGCATGTTCACCCTTATATATCCGTGCCGACTGCCCTGGATGTAAGGCTGGATTCTGCTCGGCAACAAAATGATAAGCACTTAACTGCCCGCCCAAACTTAAAATTGCCTCCACATCTGCTTTTAAATCATAAAAATCAACAGGACGTGTCGTTTTAGCCCATTGTTCAGGCAGAGTACTGCCATTTATAATGCCGGAAATCATTACTTGCTGCAATAACTTATCCGTTGTTTCATCTGACTCACCCGGGACAAAACGTGAACCCACTTCAAACAAACGAATACGATTTTGCTGACGATTTTGATTATAAACCAAAGCTCCTATCAGCCCCGTCCATAAACTGGTACGCATCACCGATAATTCTTCCGAAATAGGATTGGACAGTTTAATACCGGGATTACCCGGGGTAATCAAATTTTGTGCTTTTGGTTCAACAAAACTATAACAAATAGCTTCCTGATAGCCCCGATCAACTAATAATTGTTTTATTTTTAATTCGTCAATTCGATTTTCAGGACAGGCCGACATGGCAATCGCCCCATGAGGCAGGGTTGACGGCAAATTATCGTAACCGTAAATGCGACCGATTTCTTCCACCAGATCGACATCATATTCAATATCAAAACGAAATGCCGGTGCAGTCACCTGCCAACCGTCTGCACAGTCTAACACGTTCATTTCTAAACGTTTTAGGACATCCTTCACAGTTTCATCATCTATTTCAATACCCAGTACCCGGGTAATTTTTTCTTTTCTTAATAAAATCGGCTTTGCCTGTGGGATATATTGCTCATGCACTTGCTGACAAACGGGCCCGGCCTCACCCCCTGCTATTTCCAGCACCAGCTCCGTTGCACGCTCAAGTGCCTGATTTTGCAACTGTGGTGAAACCCCACGTTCAAAGCGATGAGAAGAATCGGTATGCAGACCATGCGCACGCGCCTTGCCAATAATCATTTGCGGATTAAAAAAAGCACTTTCCAGTAATATATCCTGTGTGTCATCACTCACTGCAGAGTATTCACCACCCATTATACCGGCCAGCGCCAGTGCCTGCTGCTCATCAGCAATCAGCAGATTATCACTATGAAGAGAAATTGTCTGCCCATCCAGCAAGGTCAACTGTTCGCCCTCATGTGCCATTCTGACATTAATCTGACCGGATATTTTAGCCCGGTCAAAAGCATGCATGGGCTGCCCTAGTTCAAGCATGACATAATTGGTAATATCAACTAATGGACTAATGGAGCGATGCCCGCTACGACGTAATTTTTCCTGCATCCACACCGGTGTACTGGCCTGAGTATTTACATTCTTAATGACCCGACCAACATAACGGGGGCAAGCCTCTTCAGCTTCAATATTGATTATAATTGCATCATCAACGGCCGCAGTCTGAGTGTTTATTTCTACCGGCTTAACATCACTACGGGTCATGACGCCGGTTTCGCGGGCAATACCGGCAATAGAGAAACAATCACCTCGATTGGGGGTCAGTCCCAGCTCAATGGTCATATCATTAAGCTGTAGATAATCATTAATGGTGTCGCCTACAGGGGCATCATCGGCTAATTCCATAATGCCCTCGGCACTATCAGCCAGACCCAGTTCCTGTGCAGAACAAAGCATACCCATTGACTGTACACCACGTAATTTGGATTTCTTTATTTTAAAATTACCCGGTAAAACGGCCTTGACCATTGCACAGGCCACCATAAGACCTTGACGCGCATTTTTTGCACCGCAGACAATCTGCAACGGTTCAGCGGACTGTTCACCTACATCGACCAGACAGACCTGTAATTTATCAGCATCGGGATGTTTTTCAGCAGTTAAAATTTTACCAATGACCACACCGCTATGAGCAGGTGCTACCGGTTCAATGGCATCGACTTCAAGCCCGGCCATAGTAAGCTGATGGCCTAATACTTCGGTTGATAAGTCTGGGTTAACCCATTCTCTGAGCCATTGTTCACTAAATTTCATATGTTATTTCCTGGATTATTCTCAATCTTGTGGCTACTTTGTTCTATTGTTGCAATAGCATATTCTAAGCGCTTATGAAAACTGACGTAAAAAGCGCAGATCATTTTCAAAGAATAAACGTAAGTCATTCACTCCATAACGCAGCATACTCAGCCGTTCAACTCCCATGCCAAAAGCAAAACCGGTATATTTTTCACTATCAATACCGGCATGCCTGAATACTTCAGGATGCACCATGCCGCAGCCAAGCACTTCTAGCCAACCGGTATGACTACACACTCGACAACCTTCACCGGCACACATTACACATTCAATATCAGCTTCAGCAGACGGCTCGGTAAAAGGAAAATAGGAGGGACGAAAACGCACTTTGAGATCTTTTTCAAAAAATTGCTTTAAGAAGTCATCGAGAATACCTTTTAAATCAGTAAAGCTGACTTCTTCATCAACCATAAGACCTTCAACCTGATGAAACATAGGCGTATGAGTCACATCAGAATCACAACGATAGACCCGGCCTGGAGCAATAATACGTAACGGCGGCTGCTGATTTTCCATGGTGCGGATCTGTACGGGTGAAGTATGTGTTCTTAATACCGTATGCGGATCAAAATAAAAGGTATCGTGCATGGCCCGTGCCGGATGTGATTCGGGAATATTCAATGCTTCAAAATTATGATAGTCATCTTCAATTTCCGGGCCGGTTTTCACCTCAAAGCCCATCTCAGCAAAGAGTGATTCAATACGTTGCAATGTACGACTGATAGGATGCAAACCACCTATTTGCTCCCCACGTCCAGGCAAAGTAACATCAATAGTCTGCGCACTGAGTTGCTGTGCCAGAGCAGCTTCCTGTAACACAGTTTTCTTATCTGCAATGACTTGCTGAACTGATTGCTTGGCTTTATTAATCACCTGGCCGGCTTTAGGACGTTCTTCTGCTGATAATTTCCCTAATTCCTTCATCAGGACTGTTATTTCACCTTTTTTGCCTAAATATTGTACCCTGAGCTGTTCCAGCACATCAATATTGTCAGCTGCGTCAATAGCATGTTGTGCTGCTGCAACCAGTTTATCCAGGTGTTCCACCATATAACCTCTATTCTTGGAAATTATTTTGAAATATTTGCGCTGTTTGTGCGCATTTACACATCTTTGTACCAGCCCCTGTCGGGTCAAAAAAAAAAGGGAAAGACTTTCGCCCTTCCCTCTTTTTTAGTATGACTTATGCTCAGCACACCGCCAAAAAGCAGCTAGCTAAATGATAAGCTGGCTATGCAGAAAGTGCTGCTTTCGCTTGTTCAGCAATCACTGCAAATGCACCTTTATCAGCAATCGCCATATCTGAAAGAACTTTACGATCAATTTCAATATTAGCTTTCTTTAAGCCATTAATCATACGACTATAACTCAAACCGTGTTCACGGGCACCGGCGTTAATACGGGCAATCCATAACTGACGGAACTGACGCTTGCGTTGGCGGCGGTCACGATAAGCATACTGACCGGCTTTAGTAACAGCCTGAACTGCTACACGATAGACATTTTTACGACGACCGGAATAACCTTTCGCCTGCTTAATGATTTTTTTGTGTTTGGCATGTGCCTGAACACCACGTTTTACTCTTGCCATGTGTCTGTGCTCCTTTAAATTAGACTAAACGTAACATACGTTTGATTGCTGGAGCATCTGACTTGTCAATTGTGTCAGGGGCACGTAAATGACGTTTGCGCTTAGTAGTCATTTTGGTCAGGATGTGGCTGCGATTTGCATTACCACGTTTAATACGGCCTGAACCGCTTACTTTAAAACGCTTGGACGCACCGCGTTTAGATTTCATTTTTGGCATAATTCACCTCTAGTATAGTTACGCATTCTGGCTCATGCCGAAGCAGGAGCAAAGTCAAACAGCAATACTTTGACTCATTGGAAAATCTGATGACGATCTCGTATGAGTGATTGCTACTTTTTGCTTTTTGGCGCTAAAACCATAGTCATCTGACGGCCTTCAAGTTTGGCGCGTTGTTCAACATTCGCCAGTTCTTCAAGATCAGCTGCAACACGATTTAACACATCCAGACCTAACTCACGATGAGCCATTTCCCGACCTCTGAAGCGTATTGTCACTTTAGTTTTGTCACCATTTTCAAGAAAACGAGTCAGGTTGCGTAATTTGACCTGATAATCGCCCTCTTCAGTACCCGGTCTGAGTTTAACTTCTTTGACCTGAGTTTGTTTCTGTTTTTTCTTTTCCTGAGCTTTTTTCTTTTTCTGCTCAAAAATAAATTTACCATGATCCATCACTCGGCAAACCGGTGGTTTGGCCGTTGGTGCAATTTCCACCAGATCCATGTCATTATCACTGGCTAGTTTTTTAGCATCAGCAAGGCCCATAATCCCTGCCTGTTCCCCGTCAGCACCAATTACACGAACTTCTCTGGCGGTAATATCTTCATTTATACGGGTTTTGTTTGAATTTGATTTATCAAACTGTCTTCTTGGGGCTGCGATGGGCTTTATCTCCTAAAATTAACCATTTAATACATGTGTTTTTATTGAACGCGACATTTTAGTAAACTTTTTTACGAAAAGCCACTCTATTTTAAACTAAATAACAAAGCAAAGTGACTTCTTCATAAAAATTCACCTGAACAATGAAAAAAACAGCCTATTATAAGCCGTAATGGCGGATTTCTTCAGCCATTTTTGCAATCAGTTCAGCGGCACTCATCATACCTAAATCTTTACCATCACGTGTTCTTACTGCAATGCTATTATTTTCAATTTCTCTGTCCCCGGCCACCAGAATATAAGGTGTGCGGGCAAGTGTATGCTCACGAATTTTAAAGCCAATTTTTTCATTCCTTAAATCAGCTTCCACACGTAGTCCTGCCTGACGTAGTGTCGTCACAAAATCATTGACATAATCCGCCTGTTTATCGGTAATACCCATCACAACAGCCTGCACAGGCGATAACCACAAAGGCATCTTGCCGGCATGTTCTTCAATCAGAATACCGATAAAACGCTCCAGTGAACCCAGAATAGCCCGATGGATCATGACCGGCACACGTTTTTCACCCTGCTCATCAATATAGTGGGCATCTAATCGGCCGGGCATAGAAAAATCGACCTGTGCAGTACCGCACTGCCATACCCGTCCCAGACAGTCTTTAAGAGAAAATTCAATTTTTGGCCCGTAAAAAGCACCTTCACCCGGCTGTAATTCCCAGTCCAGCTGTTTACTGTCCAATGAGGCTTCTAAAGCAGCTTCAGCCTTGTCCCAGACCTCATCAGAGCCCACCCGTTGTTCCGGACGAGTCGACAGTTTAACCAGTACATCAGTAAAACCAAAATCTTTATACACGGCAAAGAGCAAATCAATAAAAGCTGAAATTTCACTCTGAATCTGATCTTCGGTACAGAAAATATGTGCATCATCCTGGACAAAGTTGCGCACCCGCATCAAACCATGCAATGTACCTGATGGTTCATTACGATGACAGGAGCCAAATTCTGCCATACGTAAAGGCAGATCACGATAGGATTTTAAACCGGTATTAAAGATTTGAATATGGCAGGGACAATTCATCGGTTTAATGGCATAGTCACGATTTTCTGATGATGTGGTGAACATCATATCGCTGAATTTATCCCAGTGACCTGATTTTTCCCAGAGACTGCGATCCACTACCTGAGGAGTACGCACTTCCTGATAGTCATTTTCCTTGAGTACTTTACGTACATACTGTTCAACTTCCTGATAGATAATCCAGCCTTTATCGTGCCAGAACACCATACCCGGTGCCTCTTCCTGCATATGAAACAAATCCAGCTGCTTACCCAGCTTACGATGATCACGTTTTTCTGCTTCAGCTAAACGGTGCAGATAAGCCTTGAGATCTTTTTTGTTGGTCCATGCGGTGCCATAAATGCGCTGCAGCATTTCATTATTGGAATCACCACGCCAGTAGGCCCCTGCCAGTTTCATCAGTTTAAAGGCTTTTATTTTACCTGTGGAAGGTACATGAGGGCCCCGGCACAAATCGATGAAATCACCCTGCTGATATAAAGACAGGTCTTCATTCGCCGGAATACTTTCAATAATTTCCGCCTTATAATCTTCACCCATATCACGAAAAAACTGCACCGCTTCATCACGTGATTTTACTGAACGCTGTATAGGGTAATTGGCTTTAACCAGTTCCGCCATTTTTTTCTCAATAGCCAGTAGATCATCCGGGGTAAAGCTCTCTTCATAGGAGAAATCATAAAAAAAGCCATCTTCAATCACCGGCCCAATGGTCACCTGAGCCTTAGGAAATAAAGACTTGACCGCCTGAGCCATCAGGTGTGCAGCCGAGTGACGGATTATATCCAGACCTTCAGCATCACGTTCGGTAATAATCGCTAGCTGTACATCACTATCAATAATATGCGAGGTATCAAATAACTGCTCACCTATTTTTCCAGCCAATGCTGCTTTGGCCAGACCGGGGCCAATATCCGCTGCCACATCATGAATGGAAACAGCAGAGTCAAATTGTCGAGAAGAACCATCAGGTAGAGTTACTACAGGCATTATTATAAACCAATAAAATTATATGATTAAAAAAATTTTGTATTGTCCGCACAGTGTTCAACCCTTTAACCTTAATAAGCATCCATCCATAAAAGAACTTTTCTCTTAAACATTTTCTTTTCAGGAGCAGGTTGGGCACCAGCACAAATTAGCGGGCCATTATAGCGTACTCCAGCCATTGCTTAAAGCATGCTCAGAAGATATTTCGCAAACTTGTGTAACTAAAATTTCAACAGACTCTTTAGATTGTAGATTTATATCTGAGTTTAAGAGAAATCCTACATTCATAAGCACTGAGTATTACTATAATTAGTACTTCTGGATATCACTTTAATCGTTAATCATTAATTGATAACCGCTGACCTTGTGACGGGCATACTATGGATAGCACAGAGCAAAGCTCGGATAAACTTCTGCATGAAATAATACAATTAGAAGTTGAGATCGATAAGATAATGGCACTCAATAATAACCATGAAAACCGTCTGGTAAAGCAATACCGCCGGTATATAGTAGCCAAATGCAATAAATTAAATCAGCTCAATAATAATTACAGGGAACAGGATTAAACATTCAGCAATAGTTCAATCTATCTGGGCTGCCATTCAATCGATTTGTCTATTATTTTCCCAGACAAATGCCCAGGCTTCTGAGGCTGTTTAATAAAGGGTGGTCATCAGGAATAATGCGTCGATTACCGGCAACTTCTTCCAACGGTACGGGTATAGCATAACCGCCACGTTCAGCAATCATAAAACCGGATTGTTGCTGAGCAATAAGTTCAACGGCCTTAGTGCCCAGTTTAGTCGCCAGAATACGATCAGCAGCAGAAGGTGTTCCGCCACGCATCACATGGCCTAAACTGGTCAAACGCGTTTCCAGACCCGTCAGTTCCGCCAGTCTGTGAGTCAGATGCAGCGCTGCACTATCTTCAAAATCCGTAGGTATTTCATTATCATTTTTTGGTTGAGCGCCCTCAGCAACCGCTACAATCGAAAAGCGTTTACCCTTACGATTTCTACCAATAAGGGCTTTTTTGATGACTTCAATATCATAGGGAATTTCCGGGATAACAATTACATCAGCGCCACCGGCTAAACCTGAAGCAGCCGTTAGCCAGCCAGTATTATGACCCATCACTTCAACCACCATCACCCGGTGATGGCTTGAGGCAGTGGAGTGTAAACGATCAATCGCTTCAGTCGCAATTTCCACTGCCGTATCATAGCCAAAACAGGCATCGGTACCCCAGACATCATTATCAATAGTCTTGGGCAGGGTGATGATTTTCATATTTGTTTTTTTCAATAAGCGCATGGCATTTTTTTGCGTGCCGCCGCCGCCAATACACACCAGTGCATCCAGATGTAATTTATGATAATTTTCTTCTGCCTGAGCAATGGTATCAACAACTTTATCACCCACTGACATTTTGTGCGGCTTATCACGACTGGTGCCTAAAATAGTGCCGCCCAGGGTCAGTATACCGGATAGACTGTCATCACCCAGTCGCTCATATCGATTCTCAGCCAGACCGCGAAAGCCATCAAGAAAGCCAATTACTTCCATATCATATTGATTAATAGCCGCTTTAGCGACACCTCGTATAGCAGCGTTAAGCCCCTGGCAATCACCACCAGCGGTCAGAATTCCAATTGATTTTGACTCATTACTCATAATTAATTCCGTAGTATTTTGGCTTAAGCTTAAAACTGTCAAAGAGACTCACTGCTTAAAACTATAATAAAAAAACAGCCTGAATCAAATAAAATTATAAGACCATAGCGATTTTATTGATCTACATTTAATGAACATCAATATTGACAATAACTTTTTATCACAATTGAAATGAGTACAAGGCATTGAGTTGCTCCGGTCTGTTTTGCACATTTTTATAGGCTTTTTTAAAATAAGCACGCAGGGATTTTTTTAGATTTTTCACCACCTGTCCAGGTGGTATATTTTTCAGCACACAAAAAATAGCCAGAGAATATGTAATATCATATTGCGAAAGCCAGGCAGAACGGTTCACCGTAGTGGGCTGACAACTACCACAGGTAATATTGCGATAGACAAAGGCACTATTGGCAAACATCAGCCCAAAGCCAAGAAAAACAGACAATACTTCAATAGCATGAGGCCAGTTTTCTTCACCTCCCGGTGGTTGTTCATCCGTCATAGTCCCTAAGTAGTGAGCCAGTGTATGAGCAAAGGTCGCGATAATGGCTTCGGGATTATTCACCTGACGCGGGTCATAAATCACGGGTATGCATTCATTATCAGCAACAGGTTCCGGTTCAAGAGCATCAACTTCACGTAATTTACCCTGCACAGTGATATTAACCGCTGAAACAACACAACTCTGTTCGCTGCTTAACCGACAGGGCCAGTGTTTTAATGCCGCATAGCCTTTGACTTTGCTAAAAATTAAGCCGGCCATGTCCTCACTGCTATTGGCATGGCCTGGAAAAAATTTATTTGAAGGCTCCACCAGAATAGTGTGTTGAAAAAATATTTGTGCATCAAAATTACGCAATGCCCACTGATAAAGTTCAAACTGCCATTGCACCGATTCTTCGTCCAGAACAGGCGACTTTTTAAAAAAATCTAAAAACACAGAAACCTCATATAGTTACTCATCAGACACATCATCTATTTCGATATTATACTATTAAGTGAAATTATTATTTTATCTTTTTTAAGAAGATACAGACAAAATGCAAGTTTACCACTAAACAACTAAGCACATTCCCTATATTTTACTATATTAGAAGATAATTATGGACGATTTTTAAATTAACGTCTATACTATGCTGACTATTATAAATGAGCAGCTGTAAGGAGAAACCGAATGCTCTCTCAAAAACACACAACCAAGATGATCGCAGCCACTGCTGTGATTACTATTTCTGCTCTGGGGGGAGCCGTCAGCGCTCAGCAAAATGTCGTCAGCACCCAGCAAAATGTTATTAGCGCTCAGCCAAATAATGTTACTACGCAACAATATCAGTTTCCACCCGCTGATGCCCTGCAGCAAGATCAGACTCCATCTAGCACCGACACCCGTGCAGCACCTGCGGCTAATGCGCAAGCGCACAGCAAACACTATCCTATGCCATATCCTGCACAAAAAAAAGCACCAGTAGCCAGCAATACCAGAATATACGGTAACGGTAACGGCAATCCCAGACCAGCGATGCCCAGCAACCGCCGTCCTGCTGCTACACCACCGCCCTATGGCAGGCCCTATAATAATCGTCCCTTTTACCGCAATCCAGGCTATGCTAACCCGGGCTATGGACATCCACCAGCCTATGGGTACAATAGTCCTTACGGCGCTGCTCCTTATGGCAATCCTTATAATCGTGGTCCCTACAATAACTTCAATCCCTATAACCGCGGCCCTAATAATAATAGTCCCTTTAATAATTTTGGTGGTAGTCCTTTTAGTGGTAATGGTGCTCCCTGGGAAAAGTGGCCCTTTGGCGCTCGCGATAGTTTCTGGAATCGTAAAGAAATGCCTTTTAAAAATCAAAATCCCAGCGACTGGTTTCAGCCAGGTGACCCCAAAGAAGGCGCAGCGGTTATGTGGGATGATTTGATAGCTGCTCCGGATGATCTGGGCACCATGCCCGGCGGCTGGAATGTACCCTCCATTAGTGTGCCTAATCCTGTCGATTTAGAAGATCAACTAGAAAAAGCCAGTAAGGAAGTTCCTGATCTTATTCGTGTTTATAACGACTAAAATGATTCCCCCGCAAGGCGCTTGCCTGTTTCAGGCAAGCGTTTTTTAATCATCCGCCTTTTGTTATTTCTATACACAATCAAGTACAACATAAGTTATAATAGCGCTCTGAATTTTTCAGCCCATCAATACTCAGAGGACTATTGTGCAGCCATTTACCCCCGGACAACGCTGGATCAGTAATGCCGAATTATCATTGGGACTCGGTACCCTGATCGAGAGCGGGCAGCGTACTCTAACCATTCACTTTATTGCCAGCGATGAAATCCGCACTTATGCTCAGCAAAATGCCCCGCTTACCCGGATTATCTATGCTGTAGATGAACAGGTAGAAACCATTGATGGCCTGAGCATTTGTATTAGTCAGCTTGAAGAAAATGAAGGCCTGATTCGTTATTATGGCGTCGATAAACAGGGTCAGCAGCATACTGTTGAAGAAATGCAACTGAGTCATAATATCCAGCTGAACCGCCCGGCAGAACGTTTATTTATTGGCCAGATAGATAAAAGTCATTGCTTTAATCTACGTTATCAAACACTAAAAAAAATCAATCAACTGAATCATGATGAATTATTTGGTCTGACCGGCTGTCGCACCAACTTCATTGCTCACCAAATTTATATCGCCCATGAGGTTGCCCGACGCTATGCCCCCCGCGTCTTGCTTGCAGATGAAGTTGGCCTGGGTAAAACCATTGAAGCCGGTTTAATTATCCATCAACAATTATTGACTGAACGGGCACAACGAGTGCTTATTGTAGTGCCTGAAAGTTTGATGCATCAATGGTTGGTAGAGATGCTGCGTCGCTTTAACCTGATGTTCAGCATCTTCGATAAGCAGCGTTGTCAAAGTATTATCGATGATAGTAATCCGTTTTTATCTGCACAGCTAATATTGTGCAGTGTGGAATTTCTGGCACAAAATAACGATTATCATCAGCAATTAGTCAATGCTGAGTGGGATCTACTGGTGGTAGATGAAGCTCATCATTTACACTGGTCTGCTGAGCAAGCCAGCCATGAATATCTATTAATTGAGCAACTCAGCCAAAAGATACGTGGTGTACTACTACTGACAGCAACACCCGAACAACTGGGCATTGATAGTCATTTTGCCCGTCTGCGTTTATTGGATGCTGATCGTTTCCCTGATCTGGAACAATTTATTGCTGAAGAAAAAAGCTATCAGCCCATCGCACAAGCAATGGCTGCATTACTCACAGAAAAGACGCTTGAACAAGGCATTGTCGACACAATTAGACAATTTATGCCCGAACAGTTCAGCCAAAACAAACTGCACCGTAAAGAAATTATCAGTCATCTACTGGATCGTCATGGTACCGGACGTATATTATTTCGTAACACCCGGGCCACTATCAGCGGCTTTGCTGATAGAGCAGTAATTGCACACCCACAGCCTCTGCCTGAGCGCTATGTACAAGCACTGCAGCACTTTACACAAGTATTTGTCAGCAAAAACACCCGGACAGACGATGATGAGTCATTATTTTCAAATTTATTATTATATCCGGAATTACTCTATCAACTTGAGAATGAAAATAACAAACAAACTGTTTCATGGACACAAATCGATCCCCGTGTATCCTGGCTGGCACAATTTCTTATTGCGCAGAAACAACTCAGTTTCGATACTAATACAAACAGTAAAACACTGGTTATTTGTGCCAATGCCAGTACGACTATTGACCTGGCCACTACATTAAAACAACAATTCGGTATTTATGCTGCCGTTTTTCATGAGCAGCTCAGTTTGATTGAAAGAGACCGTGCTGCGGCATTTTTTGCCGATCATGATAATGGTGCTCCGGTCTTAGTCTGTTCAGAAATCGGCAGCGAGGGGCGCAATTTCCAGTTTGCCCAGCAAATGGTATTATTTGATCTGCCCTTAAATCCAGATTTACTTGAACAGCGCATTGGCCGCCTGGATCGTATCGGGCAAACAGCAAAAATTAAAATTCATGTGCCTTATCTGCAAAATAGTGCTCAGGAACTGTTATTTCACTGGTACCATAAAGGTTTAAATGCTTTTGAACGCACCTGCCCGGCGGGTCATAAAATATTTACTCAGATATACTCCCAACTATGCCGAACACTATTAGCAATAAGCCATACTGAACAGCAAAAAGCAACTATCAGCACAGCATTAGCAGCCCTTATCGATAACACCCAGCGACAGCATCAGCAACTGAATCAGGCATTACATCTGGGGAGAGACCGCTTATTAGAATACAATTCCTGCCGTCAGCCCGAGGCTGATCAATTAAAAGAACGGGCAGAGCACAGTTATCCAGCCGAAGAACTTCACTCATATATGGAAAACCTCTTTGCCGCACTGGGTATTGACCATGTTGAACATAGTGAACACTGCTATATTATCAGCCCCGGTGAACATATGCTGAATCCGTTTCCCGGTTTACCCGAAGATGGCATGACCATTACTTATCAGCGGCATATTGCATTAGCCAATGAAGACATACAATTTTTTACCTGGGAACATCCTCTGGTACGTACTGCCATGGATATGGTTCATAGCAGTGAAATGGGTAATACGGCGCTAACAACGGTGGCAGCCAGCGGACTGAACATTCAACTGCCTGCCGGTAGTCTATTATTAGAATGTTTATTTGTCCTGGAAACCAGTGCCCATCAAAATTTACAGGCCAATCGTTACTTACCGGCTAGCAACATACGCATTATGGTTGATGAATATGGCACTGAGCTCAGTGGGCAAATCAGGCATAACGAAATAGGCGATACAAAGGCGATAAAAAAACAGCTTGGCCAACAAATCATTAAAATAAAGGAGCCGCAATTACGAACAATGATCACTTATGCCGAACAGCAATGTCAGCAGCAGGTACCGCAATTATTAGATGAGGCAAAAACCATGAGTGCAGAAATATTGAATACTGAAATTGAGCGATTACAGGCACTGGCCCAGGTAAATCCTAATATACGCATAGAAGAAATTGATTTTTTTGCACAACAACTAAAATCACTGGATAGCATTTTTAATGCTGTCAGCCCGCGACTGGATGCATTACGACTTATTATTGTCACTTGATAGTTGCCATATTTATAAGGATAATAGCTGGTCTACAAATTTATTTATTCTATTTTTTTAACGATTGCATTCTAACAATTAACAGGTTTATCTATGAGTATTACCAATATTGACGACACTAACATTGTTGCTGAAAAAATTCTAACGCCGCCTAATGAATTAAAAAAACAGTTGCCAATGAGTAAGCATGCCGAACAAACTGTTCTGCATGGACGTCAGGCTATCCGTGACATACTCACAGGCAAAGATCAGCGTTTAATTGTGGTCACCGGTCCCTGTTCTATTCATGACATTAATTCCGCTAAAGAATATGCCCAACGTCTAAAAAAACTCAGTGATGATTTGCAGCAGACATTACTGATTGTCATGCGCATCTATTTTGAAAAGCCTCGCACCACAATAGGCTGGAAAGGCATGATTAACGATCCGGAATTAAATGGTAGTTTTAATGTTCAGGCCGGCTTGAAACAGGCACGAGAGTTACTATTATGGATGGCTGAACTGGGTTTGCCGGTGGGCACAGAAGCACTTGATCCGGTAACGCCTCAGTATTTATCTGATTTGTTTTCCTGGACAGCAATCGGTGCACGTACTGCTGAGTCACAAACCCATCGGGAAATGGCCAGTGGTTTATCAACGCCGGTGGGTTTTAAAAATGGCACAGACGGCAATCTCGGTGTCGCCATTAATGCCCTGCACTCTGTATCTGCCGCACATCACTTTCTCGGCATCAACCAGCAGGGACAAGTGGTCCAGTTACAAACTCACGGCAATAGCTGTGCTCATCTGATTTTACGCGGCGGCAAAAAATCCAATTATGATTCAGTCAGTATTGCTCTGGGTGAAAAAGCACTGGATCAGGCAAAACTACCCAACAACCTGATGGTGGATTGCAGTCATGGCAATTCGGACAAGCAACCCGAATTACAACCACTGGTGGCCAATGATGTTGTGCAACAGATTTTAGAGGGTAATCGTTCTATTATCGGAATTATGCTGGAGAGTCACTTAAAGAAGGGGAACCAGTCTATTCCCGATGATCTCAGCCAACTGCAATACGGTGTATCGGTTACCGATGCCTGTATTGACTGGGACACAACAGAGGGGCTGTTACGTAATATGGCTGAGCGCCTGCAACCGGTTTTGCCGGGACGTCGTTAACAAGCGTACTAAGATAAAAAGTGTAAGACAATGATCAGACGATTACTCTTCATCCTGGCAGGCATACTATTGCTATTAGCCATTGTTTATCAATTAAATCCTAATGGTATTTATAAACTAAACAATAAAACAGCAAAATTTATTGCTCAGCAGGCAATTCCTCAGGGGCTGGTCTCTTTAAAAGCTAAAGATTGCGGTGTTTGTCATAGTGATATTTATCAGGAATGGCGCACCTCACTTCATTCCAAGGCATTTATCGATCCTTTTTTTACTGCCTACTTAAAAAAAGATCAGGGCGATCCCACCTGTCTGGTCTGCCATACTCCCCTGGTCAATCAGTCACCCGTCATACTCTCTTCTGCATCCGGGGATTTTCATGATCTGCAAAGCAGTCCCAATAGTCAGTTTGACGCATCGCTACAGCAGGAAGGTGTCACCTGCGCCGCCTGTCATGTTAGAGATGGTGTTATTTACGGCCCCTTTCAAAGTGATGAACTTAATGCACCTCATCCAGTCGCCTATGATAATAAATTCCTGGAAAAATCACTCTGTCGACAATGTCATGAAGTACCCAGTAAGAATTTTTCCCTGATGAATGAAGGCATCTGCGGTACGGTGACGGAATCCAATAACGGCATCTGGTCGGCCAGAGGTTTTATCTGCCAGGACTGTCATATGCCCACAGTAAAACGAGCATTAATGGCGGGTTACCCTTCCCGGGAAGGACGTAAGCATTTATGGCCTGGCGCATACAGCAGTCAGCAATTGCAAAAAGTCTTCACTTTTAAAGCACGTAGAAAAGATAAGCAGATTATCATTCACATCACCAATAGTGGTGCTGGTCATAAAGTACCCACCGGCGATCCGGATCGTTTTATCGTTCTGGATTTCATCTGGATCGATACGACAGGTCAGCAAAGTTTGCTGGAATCTATTCGTTTTAAACGACAAATTATCTGGCAGCCTATTATGTTTGTCCTCTCAGATAACCGCCTGGGTCCAGGCGAGAGCACAACTTTATCCGTCAGCATACCCGACACAGAGGGTGGGTTATATGTTAACGCTCGCTATCATGTGATGTCCGAGCGTTCTTTAACACGCCTTAAGGAGCAATTTGAACTGCGTAATGAGTGGCCCATTCAGCAAACCTTTATCCAGCAACAAAAAATAGCGATAAAATTTTAACTCGAATGAATTAATAGCTCAATTTCAATATCCAGCTCCCGGCGACATATATCTGCATGCAAATAACAAACATTTGTATCATCCGGTAAAAATTCAGCAATAATAGGACGAACCTTTAATAAATCATCAGGATGTCTTAAATAAACCTTAATTGCCGGTGAAAAAGTGGCTGAGGCATGAATGCTGAAAGCAGGCAGTTTGCGCTGTTGTTCATTAGTATAACGGATCAAAGTCTCTAAATTTTTTAAGATTTGCCTTGTTTGGGCCTGTATATCACCCTGAAAAAGACTCTGGTGTCCCACTATGCTGGCGGTACCGGAAATATAGAGTTGTTGACTGGCTGCCGCTAAAGGGTAAACAGCAGCACGGGCAAAAGACGGACTTTTTGGTGAATAGCTGGCCGGGTAATTATAGGCACTGAGCTGATTCGGGTTTTCCACAAAGCCTCCTTCAGTAAACGTGGCAATAAATAAAAGCACCATATTTGCAGCTGCAGGATTAGCCGAATAACTACCTACAGCACTGGCTGCAGGATATTGTTCTATCGTATTTTCAAACGCATGATAACGACCCACACAAAATTGCTGATAGCGCTCCAGCTGATTGTCCTGCGCATTAATATCAGGAAAGTAATTCCACATGCGCAATAAATTTGGTTTTTGCTGAGTATTGATAAAAGCATTGATTTGTTGATAAAAGTAGTTGCTATATTGCTCCAGTGAATAGTCCACCGGCAGTTCAATTGACAGGCAGCCAAGCAAATAATGCTCATTAAAACAATAGTCAATCGCACAGTCACTAACATGCTGAACTGGCCAGTGTCCCTGCTGCCAATACCCCTCCGCAGTCCATAGTTCACAACAACCGGCAGACGGTTGTTCATCAATCGCATACAACCCTGAGAGTTGCTGCAATAACGGCGGCTGATAAGCGAAACCACTCGAGTGATGCAAAACACTTGCCTGCGGAGCATGCTCAAGCACTAACAAGGCCCGTCTACCTTGTTGTTCAATAAGAGACAATTCTTTTTCCAGCTGTTTTTGTGGAACATAGTGAATTGCTATCATGTTGTCTTCTAACATCGTTTATCTAACCGGCCGGAGATTTTCAGTTATTTTTGGTTTCAGGCTATAAAAAATAAATGCTATAATAACAGCCTTGAATGAAAATTAAAAAACTAAGCGTACGACTAGTAAAAATCCGGAGCCAAAAGCCGTGAAGCAAACCGTTATCAACAAAGAACTTGAAGATCAAACCGCCCAGTTAATTATTGACACACTGAACCTGGATATTGACAGCAGCGATATCGATCCCGAGGATTATCTGTTTGGTGAAGGTTTGGCTCTGGATTCAATCGACGCTCTGGAACTGTCCATGGCTATTACTCAGCAATTTGGTTTTCAATTGCGCTCAGATGATAATAAAAACAGAGAAATATTTCGTTCCTTACGCACACTTAGTCAACATATTGCTGAAAATCGTAAAAATTAATACACTCAGTTCTATGGACAGCAGAACAGGAAAATTACAAGCTGAATGAAATATAGTCACTCATGTTAGATTTTCTCGCTCGCTTTCAATTTTTTATCTATCCTTTTCTGGTTCATTTAAGTGTCATCTATAAAGTTCCATTTATTATTGCCTGTCTACTCCCCCTGTTTTATATCATTATTGCCCGTCCTTTACGCGGTGAACAAAAACAGGTGATTATAAAAAGCAGTATTTTATTGGTTCTTATCATCATTGCCTTGTTATCCTGGTTTTATATGAATCACTCGATTATTTATCTGCCACCAATATTAATGATGCTGACCATTTTATACCCTTTTATACGTTCAGTCACACCAGGGAAAACGCCCTTAATTACCCGTTTTTATCAGTTAAGCAAAGCTGAAAACAATCCTGAAAAAGTTCGTTATACCAATAAGTTAACCTGGCTCTGGATTATATTCATCATCCTGTTAATCATTAATAATATGGTACTCAGTATCTGGGCACCACTGGATATCTGGTCTTTATTTACCAATTTTATTAATTATTTATTATTACTCGCCATGCTGGTTTTTGAATGGATATTCAGACTTTTCTGGTTTCAACAGTGGGACTCACCCATCGAATTTGCTAAACAATTATTAACTATCGATCAACGTGAGCTATTCCGCTAATGAGTAAACAATTCTATCAGTCAACAAGTGCGCATGCATTAAACTATGATTCATTACAGTCAGCCGTTGTTTATCATCAGCACCGTCTCATCAGCCTGGGTGAATTATTAAGCACTGTTAACTACCTGGCAGAGAAAATACCTGCACATCAGTATATTATCAATCTCCATCAGGAACGCTATTATTTTTTGCTGGGTTTCTTGTTAGCACTGAAGCAAAAAACTATCAGTTTATTTCCCTCGACACTAACCGCTCATACTCTAACTCAGCTCGGCACTGACTATAAGGATGTGTTGCTATTAACCGATCAGAATGACCAGACTATTAACAGTAATATCACTGATGATAAAAACTTTATTCACTTTGATTTAAAGGTAGAATTAGAGCATTTTGTTAGTGAACAAACAGCGAATAATAGTATTGATTTTCCCCCCATAGAATCACAACGATTAGTGGCTATTATTTTCACTTCCGGCAGTACCGGAGAACCCCTGCCCTATAGTAAATACTGGGCGGATCTAATCTCCGCTGCACATCTGCTGGGCAAACAGTTTTTGCCGCAACAAACCGACAAGAAGACGCAATCCGCCCTAGTTGCCACTGTACCGGCGCAACATATGTATGGTCTGGAAGCCAGCATCATGATGGCCTTACAACATGGCCTGTTAATTCACTCAACTAAACCTTTTTTCCCTCAGGATATCAGTGACTGCCTGGATGATTTTAAAGCACTACAGGCCACATCAGCAAACAGCTATAATAGCGTGTTGATCACAACACCATTGCACCTTAAAGCCTGTATTAAAACTGCAGTGGATCTATCCACCGTTAAACTGATTATTTCTGCCACCGCCCCTCTGGATAAATCATTGGCTCGGTCATGTGAGCAGCAATTTAATACCCCGGTCAAAGAAATTTTTGGTTGCACTGAAGTCGGCTCAATGGCATGGCGCAGAACAAGCCAGAGCGAGCAATGGACGGTATTAGATGATATCAGCCTGTCATGCAAAAACAACACCCTGATAAACACCTCACGTTCAATCAAACAATTTCCATTTAATGATATTGTTGAGGTGCTTGATAGTCAGCATTTTCTCTTACAGGGACGAATGGAAGATTTAATTAATCAGGCAGGCAAACGCACATCACTGGCCTATCTCAATCACCATTTACAGACTTACCCTGAATTTGCTGATGCTTGTTATTATCAGGATAATTCTTTGCAGGAAACACGGCTTATTGCCTTTGTCGTGGCTCATAAAATCAACGATCATAGTATTCCTGACAAAGCACAGCAGCAAATAAAAAACAAACAATTAATAGCCTATTTGAAAGCACGTATCGAAGCCGTTTTTTTACCCAAAAGGATATACTACGTGCAGCAATTACCACGTAATGCCACTGGAAAACTACCGCTTACACAATTAAAAAAATTATTTTTACAATATGAACCAGCTCTTCCTGGTTCAGGCACTGGGGTATCATGACAGCCAATAGCCCATCATCAGCCGATAGCAATGAATACAGTTTGACTATCGATACACAGCATCCCTCATTAGAGGGACATTTCCCTGGCCATCCGGTAGTACCCGGAGTCGTTATTCTGGATAACATCATACAATTGTGGCAAAGTCACAACGCCTACCAGGTTAAGCAAATTTTAAACGCTAAATTTATGCAGCCACTTTGCCCCGGCGAGCATTATAATGTGCAATATAAGCTCAAGCCTAAACAAAAAATTGCCTTTATTCTGGCTGACCCCATATCAAATATGCTTATCTGCAAAGGCTTATTCTCTTATGAATAACTGGAAGACTACTCGTGATAGAGGCAGTCCATGGCTTATTGATGTCATTATCTGGATTATTTTAAATCTGGGCAGAACAGTAGGCAGGCTTTTTTTATACCCCATCGTATTGTATTTTGTCTTCACTTCCAGCACCCGGCGTTATTCACTTTTGTATCTACAGCGCAATTTCAAAATTGCAGGCAAAGAAAAACCCGCATTAAGTGATATATTTCAACACTATTACTCATTTTCCAATATGCTACTGGACCGGGTTTTTTTTCTAACCGGTAAAACACAGCAATTTAATATTACTATTCATAATGAACAACTGGTAATGAACTATGTTAAACAAAATAAAGGCATTGTCTTATTAGGCTCTCATCTGGGCAACTTTGATGCCCTCAGAGCGCTGGCCAATAAGCATCCCGAGGTAAAAATCCGTGCCCTAATGTATAACAATAACCAACAAAATATCAATCGGGCCTTTGAGAAACTCAACCCTGAATTAAAAAATGATGTCATTCATATTGGCACTGCTGACGCCATGATACAGGTACAGGAAGATTTACAGCAGGGTTATATCATCGGTATGCTGGCAGACAGAATTGAACATGATGAGCGCAGTGTCTCCTGCCAGTTTTTAGCACAGGAAGTCAAATTACCCAGTGGCCCGCTTATTGTTGCACACTTGCTCAAGGCACCGGTTATTTTATGTTTTGCTCTGCACCAGGGCGGTAATCAATACCATGTTTATTTTCATCAACTTAGTGAACGTATTGATTTAACTCGCAAAGAACGTAATAGCGAATTGCAGATATTGATGCAGCAATACGCCAACATCCTTGAACAGCATGCACTCGACTACCCCTATAACTGGTACAATTTTTATGATTTCTGGAATGATAATGAGTGCAAGTAAGTCTAAGCGGATGATAACTTTAGCCTGTCGAAGTATTCTTATTTATGCTCTGTACACCTGCATGTTATTCCCGATGAATCTATACGCACAGAAAATACCGGCAAAAAACACTCAACAAGAACAATTACAACAATTGCTTAGACCGTTGAGCAATATTCAATCAATCAAGCTGGGCTTTCATGAAACACGTCACTCCTTATTTCTGAAACAGGCAAAGCAATCCACTGGTGTCATCGAATACATTCAGCCGGACACCTTTATTAAAGAAGTTTTCAGTCCTATCCAGCAAAAATTTATTTTTAAAGATAATCAGTTACTGATATACAAAGACAAGCAGCTAAGTCGCCGGCTTAGCCTGAATGACTATCCTCAGATCAAACAATTTAAAACACTTTTTATCGGTTTAATGCAGGCTGACGGGCAACAATTGAGTCAGCATTATCAATATAATATCAAAATACTCGGTACAGATAAAACGCAATTAAATCTTAAAGCAAAAAATATCGATCAATTTATTGAAACTGATATCAGCATCACTCAACAAAAAATAGAAATTTTATTTGTGCAGCAACAAATTAAGCGTGTCAGCATCACCACTTTTTCCGGAGAACATTCGGAGATGACCTTTACCACTATCCGCATTAAACGCAATAAAGCTGAATCATTATGATCGCAGCGGCAGTAAAAAAAAATAAGGCTCGTATTCTCATTAGCAGCTGGCTGCTAATATTTTTTTCCCTTAGTCTATATAGTTATCAACATTTCAAACTGCGCTCAGATATCAGTTTTTTTCTGCCTGATAAGCACAATAAAATAGATACCATTATGCATCACCAGCTCACCCAGGGTGAAGCAGGGAAAATAATAATCATTGCCTTAGCAGGCAAAAACAATGCCTTAAGTGCAGAGCAATTAGCCACTATTAATAAACAGCTCAGCCAACGTTTACGGCAAAATACTGAGTTCTCCATGGTACAAAATGGCCAGATGGATAGTAATAGCCTGATTTTTGAACCCTATTATCACTATCGTTATTTGCTTAATCCGCTAACCGATAACGCAGCTGAAACCTATAGTTTCTCCTCTCAGACGCTTGATGTGAGCTTTAAACAACTGGAGCAGCGCCTACAATTTGTACTCACTCCTATTGAGCAAAGATTGTTTGCAGAAGATCCACTGATGCATTGGTTATCATTACTTAAACACTGGCATAGCCGACAATTAAATAAATATGCAGGCGTCTGGTTTGACCCGTCTGCAAAACAAACCCTGCTATTTGTTAAAACACGGGCCCCGGGGTTTGCTTTAGCACAACAGGAAAAAAATTTACATTTTATTAAACGGCAAATCAGTGACTTGGTAAAAGGTCCGATCACGACCACTATCAGTGGTGCAGCCATCTTTGCCCTGGCATCCAAAAAATCCATCAGTCAGCAAATTCAGTTTATTTCCGTCCTGGCATCAATTACTTTAATAGCGTTTTTGTACTGGTTTTTTCGTTCAGTTACCATCGTACTATTAACCACGCTACCACTACTATCAGCGATTATAAGCGGCATCGCGAGTGTGTTATTATTTGACGGTTTTATTCATGGTATTACCATTGCCTTTGGTATTACCATTATTGGTGTTGCGGTCGATTATCCTATTCACTTGTATAGTCATGCATTGACTAACAGCCATATCCGCCAAACACATAAGAACTTGCTGCAAAGCACTATGACTTCCATCTGGCCAATGATGCGTCTGGGCTTAATAACCACCATTATAGGCTTTTCAGCACTTAGTCTATCGGACTTTTCTGGCTTACAGCAATTAGGTGTTTTTGCTATCACCGGTCTAATCACTGCAGCACTGACCAGTCGTTTTTTATTAACATCTCTGCCTATTGCGCAGACACCTGCGCTCAATAATAATTCTGCCTATCAATTTTTACAGTCTTTATTGGGCTATTCTATCAACCGCAAGCTGCGTTATTTTATTCTTTTTTTACCCCTGTTCGCCCTGTTTTATATTATTAGTCAGCACAACCGTTTATGGGAACAGGATCTGGCCGCATTAAGTCCTGTTCCCCAACAACAAAAACAACAGGATTTTGACCTGCGCAAGGCGATGGGAATTGCCGAATTACGTTATAGCCTGATGTTACAAAACAAAGATATAGAAGTTTTATTGCAACAATGTGAACAGCTAATTCCTAAGTTGAATCAGCTGAAAAAACAGGGTCACATCTCCGGTTATGATATGGCGGCCCGTTATCTGCCCAGCATCCACTTACAACAAACACGGCAAAAACAATTACCTGATCGTCAAAAACTGCAACAGAGCATTACCATGAGTCTTGCTCATAGTGACTTAAACAGCCGGGCTTTTATACCCTTTATTAACGCCGTCGATAAGAGCCGACAAGCTGAGCCTTTATCTGCTCGGCAGTTACTTATGAGCGAAACACAGGATAATATTATCACTGACAAAGTAAAAACTTTACTATTTAAAATCCGTGATAGTGAGCTATGGACTGCGCTTATTCCATTGCAGGGCGTTTCTGGAAAAAAGCTGAATATTGATAATTTAGGCTCCATACAAGCCAACCTTGTCTTACTGGATTTAAAATCATATTCTGAATCCATGTTGTCAGACTATCGTCACGAAGCATTGAAATGGTTTTTCTCAGGACTTTTTTTAATATTACTCATTCTCTATTTAAGCAGCAAAAGACTCAGTGCACTGCTTTATCTGGCATTGCCCTTCAGCGGCGCTGTTATATTAACTATTGCCAGTTTATTATTGATGGGCTATAGTCTGTCAATTTTTCACCTGGTCACCTTACTGCTGGTAGTGGGGCTGGGTATTGATTATGGTATTTTTAGTTTTTTTACACATCAGAGAGCCAAAAAAATAACGCAATTAACAGAAGTCACTCAGGTATCGGTGATAATTTGCATGGTTTCCACTATAATTATGTTTGGCGCTTTAGCACTATCTGATCTACCGGTATTAAGAGCCATTGGTTTAACCGCATCTCTGGGTGCGGCCTATGCATTTTTATTAACTTATTTATCATTTATACAATTTGACAATACTGAATAAAACAGGCCCTGCGGTAAAGCCACTATTGCTTTCACATTTTACTTTATGTACTGCTGCCGGCTGTGGTCTTGAAGAAAACCTCCAGGCGCTAAAAAATTCTCATAGCGGTCTGCGCGCCAATGATTTTCTCGATACTGATCTGGATACTTATATAGGCCGGGTAAGCGGTGTCGAAGAACAGCAATTACCAACTCATCTTACCCGTTATCAATGCCGTAATAACCAGCTGGCCTATCTTGCCTTGCAGCAGGATAATTTTTCCCTTGCTATAGAACAGGCAAAACAACGCTATGGCGCCCATCGATTGGGCGTTTTTTTAGGCACCTCAACATCAGGCATTTTAAGTTCTGAACTGCTTTATCTGAGTGAGGACTTTCATCATTCGGGACAATTAGGTGATAATGCCCATTTTAGAGAACACCACAATAGTTTCTCCATTGCGGAATTTGTACGCAATTTCTATCAGCTTAGAGGACCGGCTCAAGTCGTCTCTACAGCCTGCTCTTCCAGTGCCAAAGTCTTTGCCAGTGCTGCACGCTATATTGAAGCAGGCCTGTGTGACGCTGCCATTGTCGGTGGTGTAGATAGTTTATGTCTCACCACGCTCTATGGTTTTAATTCACTGGAACTGGTTGCCCATGATGTCTGTCGACCTGCAGATATCAACCGTCAGGGACTTTCCATTGGCGAAGCGGCTGCTTTTATTTTACTGGAGAAAAAACATAACCATAACCAAGCTCTCGCTGCTCAGCAGACTGCCGTTTATCTGCGCGGCTATGGTGAAAGCTCTGATGCTTATCACATGTCATCACCCCATCCGGAAGGTACGGGTGCCTTCAAGGCCATGCAGCAGGCAGTGGAAAATGCATCAATGAACGCCAGTGATATTGATTATGTCAACTTACACGGTACGGCCACCATCATTAATGACCAAATGGAAGATAAAGCCCTGGCTCAACTTTTTTCTAAACCGGTTAACTGTAGTTCAACCAAAGGCTGGACCGGACATACACTCGGAGCCGCTGGCGGAGTCGAAGCAATTTATAGTGCTTTGTGTATCCAGCATAATTTTATGCCTGAGAGTTTAAATACCCGGCTCATTGAGCCATCAATGAGCCAGAATATACTCAGTAAAAATCAGTACACAAAAGTACAAAATGTAGCCAGTAACTCTTTTGGCTTTGGTGGTAATAATTGCTGCCTGATTTTTTCGGAGCAAACATGCTAGTGTATTTGAAAGCTGTCGGGATTATTGCACCCGGTATAGACAACTGGGTGCATGCAGTGCAAATCTTTAGCCACTTACAAGCTTATGAGAATAAGCCTGTAAGAAAAAAATTAGCCTCTATTTTACCACCTAATGAACGCCGACGTGCCACCCGAGTGACGCAATTAGCAATGGCCGCAGCTCTGCAAACCAGTACAGATGAGCAACAAAATGACCTTAGCCAGTGCCTGCAGGTTTTTTCAAGTTCTAATGGAGATATCAGCACATTTGATCATATCAGTCGGGCATTAGCAATTGAGGGCAGACCGGTATCACCTACTCGTTTTCATAATTCAGTACACAACGCCCCTGCAGGCTACTGGTCTATTGCTAGTCAGTCCCGGACAGCCAGTACCAGTATTACCGCTTATACAGACAGCTTTGCTGCCGGGCTGCTTGAAGCAGCTGTTCAGCTCAATGCTGCTGATAATCATCGACAGCGCGACTGTTTGCTGGTTGCTTATGATGAATCTCCCCCAACTGCATTTAAGCCGGCAATCAATATTAATGGCGAGTGTGCCATCGCATTAAAATTATCGCTCCACAGTGACGATGCTCTGGCGGCAATGAAATTAAGCATCGCAGCCTCACCGCAAAGCATCGAACAATTAAAAGACAAACAACTGGAACAACTCAGACAAAGCAACCCGCAGGCTGCAGCATTGCCTTTACTTCAGGCCATTGTACAAAAGAATGAAAAAGCTATTGTACTACCTTACTTTGAATCTGGCCTGATAGCAGAACTGACCAATATTAACCCAGGCAATTATTGATTCAATGCTCTCTTCTCTCACACCTAAATCCTTGTTAAGCAAGCCCTTGACGCATGAGCAAATAGAGCAATGTCTGCCTCATGCAGGTAAAATGAGCCTGTTAGGCGGTATTGATTATGCTGATGTAAATAAACTCAGGGCATCTGCAAGCAGCCATCTCAAGGCTGATAATCCACTACGTTCCAGGGGTCGTATCGCCTGTATTAATGGCATTGAATATGCGGCCCAGGCGATGGCTGTTCATGGGTATCTGCTTTCTAAAACACAATCTGCAGGCAGTGTACCAAAGGGCTATATTGCCACCGTGCGTAACGTCATCATAGAGCAGGCTTTTTTTCCAGAACACTCAGCCACACTTGATATAGAAGTAGTACAGTTATTGGCCGATAAAAATGGCTTTACTTATCAATTCTCTCTTAGCTATGAGCAAAAAGCATTAATTTCAGGTAAAATAACCATATTTCTAATTGCTTCATAGTCCTGTCAAATATTTTTAAAGGCTGATAATCACTAAAATGAAATATGCTCTTGTCACGGGTGGTAGCGGTGCAATAGGCCAGGCAATTTGTCAGCGTCTCGCGATGGATGGTCATTATGTCATCATCCATGCCCATCATAATCTGCAAAAAGCACAGCGACTTGTTGAGCAGCTGGTCTCACAGGGTTATCATGCCCAGGCAATACAATTTGATATCAGCGATTTTGAGCAAACCAATAATGCTTTAAATACTTTATTAGCGCAACATACTATTCAGGTTTTAGTGCATAATGCCGGTATTCATGATGATGCCCCATTAGCAGGTATGCAGCAGCAGCAATGGAATAGTGTCATTGACGTTTCCCTAAATGGCTTTTTTAATGTCACCCAGCCACTAATGTTAGCTATGATGAAAACCCGTTGGGGTCGTGTTATTGCCATTAGCTCCGTAGCCGGTATTGCCGGCAACCGGGGTCAGGCCAATTATGCTGCCGCCAAGTCAGGTCTCATTGGTGCCTGTAAATCTCTGTCCATTGAATTAGCTTCACGAGGTATTACCAGTAATGTCATTGCTCCAGGAATTATTGATACGGCGATGAGCAAAGCCACTTTTCCCGTCGAGAAAATTAACCAGCTGGTACCTATGAAACGCGCGGGAAAAGCCAGTGAGGTCGCGGCTCTAGTGAGTTTTTTAGCCTCTGATGAGGCGGCTTATATTTCTGGACAGGTGATTTCCATTAATGGTGGAATGCTGTGAGTAATGCCCGTAACAATACCTTAAAATGGATGGTACTGATACCTGCTTATAATGAGCAGGCAACCATCAGCAAGCTAATTGAACAAGTCTTAAATCAGCAGCCCAGACAATTACTGCTGGTCAACGATGCCTCCACAGATAACACCGCTGAAATTTTACATTCCCTGCAGCAAAAACATAACTTTACACTAATCGACAACCCACAGAATCAGGGCAAGGCAGGCAGTTTATGGTCTGGTTTTGAGCAGGCTATAAGCAAAAATTTTGATGTCGTCATAACCATGGATGGTGATGGCCAGCATCGGGCTGAGGATTTACCCTTGCTACTGAGCGAGCATCAATTACATCCACATAAACTGATTATTGGTGCCCGGCAAAGAGACTTGAAAACTCAGCCTGTCGGGCGTTTTCTGGCCAATCGTTTTGCTAATTTCTGGATATCATGGGCAGCAGGCTATGGTGTACAGGACAGTCAGTCCGGTTTTCGCCTCTACCCGGTTGAGCTATTAAGAAAACTAAGCAGTTTAAAAGGTAAAAGCGAAGGCTTTGTTTTTGAAAGTGAAGTCATTATTGAAGCCGCCTGGCAAGGGCATTATACCAGCGTGGTCAGCATTCCGACAATTTATCATAAAAACCGCCGAGCCAGCCATTTTCAGCCTTGGCAGGACATCAAGAAAATCACAAAAATGGTCGCCGCACGACTGGTAAAAACACGCTTTAGCCTTAGAGATTTCTACGCAGCAATAAGTAATCAGGCGCCGCGTGAATAATAACTAATTATTATTATTAAACACCTGTGTTCGAATGGCATTGTTCAGATTCTGCACCCAATTATTATAGTTGGCGTGAATAGTCTCACCAGTATAATTCATTTCACTGCTATCATTGTAGGTGATTGAATATTCAGTAACAGAATAATGGATATCAACTTTAACCATATGTTTTCTTAATATCAGTGTACCGACAATATAACCCGGTTGGACTTTCTTCATTTGCCAGCCCAGGCCAATTCCCGCCGCAACAATATCATGTGTAACCGTTGATAAACCCGGGGTTTTGCCAGATGCTGTAGTGATCGGTGCATTCGTTACCTCTAAAACCGGAGCGGTACGGCAACCAAAGAGAAATAATGATAATATAATTAAAAGTACAATTTTTTTATTTAACATCTGAGTTCCTTTTATTCAAATGGCTACGCTTTCAATCGATAGTAGCTTTCGTGCCTTGTTTACTGGTATAGGGATTATATCAGGTATACACTATTTTTTTTTGATCTAATACCATTATTGTACATAATAAAACAAGTCAAGTTAAGCAGGCAGGTTTTTATGTGTATTACTAACAGCACGCCGTTCATTTCGAGCAACCCACCGCTGGCCCAGTAATTTACGCATAAGCCCCTCAATACTGCGTATCACAATTAAATTATTCATCATTTTAAAAAAGTTCACAGGTGTACGGGGGAAGGCACGCAAAGCAATAGACATACCAAATTCCTGATAAACAATAAAATGCCAATAACCCGGTGGAATATATAGAACATCACCATGATTCAATTCAACTTCCTCACCCTGTAAATAGTTTAAAGCAGGATAACGCTGATAATCCGGATGCTCAAAATCAACAGCAAACAGGCTGCTGAAGGAAAAAGGCACATGATACATATAGCGACTTTGTTCGGGAGGAAATAAAATAACCTTTTTTTTACCTCCAAAGTGACATAAAAAAATATCAGCAAGATCAATATCAAAATGCATTTGTACTTTGGTGCCCTGTCCGGCAATAAAAAGCACTGGGAGTTTCTTAAAAAAATTCAAACCTATTTCCGGATAGGAAAAATCCTGAGTCAGTTTCGGCACACCTGACAGAATATTATAAAAAAACAAACGCAGATCAGTTTTACCCTGCTCCAGACGCTCAAGATATTTTTTCAGCGTCATCGTTGTTGCCACAGCATGCTGATGCTTATGCTCTGTGGCCGGCACACAAGCATATAAGGGAACCTGAGTATCACCGGCAACCTGCTTAAAATAGTCTGCAGCCCATTTTTCCCGGGCTGGCCATTGCCGGGTAAGTTGTTCAATCACCACAGGTTTAACCATCTTCTTATAATTTTGCAAAAAATCTTCTGTATTCAAATTTTTGAGTCGTTTAACGGGTAATAACTTTATCATCGCTCAATAGCCAGAAAATAGGGAATGGTGGCATAATATCAAGGCCGGAGCAACAAAGAAAGATGAAGTTCAGAGTAAAACTGCGATATAATAAGCACTTCAATTATCAGGGCAAAAATTCATGAATGCAGCTGCACTAAATTATGACATTATCATTATAGGTGGTGGGCCTGTAGGGACAACAGCTGCAACCTTTTTAACTGGCAAAGGTTATAAAGTCTGTTTAGTAGAGAAAACCGAACATCCCCGGTTCCATATTGGTGAATCATTATTACCCATGAACCTGCCCATATTAAAACGTTTAGGGGTATTAGAGCAGGTTAAGGATATTGGAATCATTAAACATGGTGCTGAATTTAATAATTTTGATTCAAAAAGCCAACAATGGCAGACTGCCACCTTCTATTTTGAAAAAGCATTTAATAAAGAATATCCCTATGCTTATGAAGTAAAACGCAGTGAATTTGACAGCATTCTCTTTGCTAATTGTAAAAATAACGGCGTGACATTATTAACCAATAGCCGTGTTACCGATGTTAAATTTCCAACGCCGGGGAAAGTACTGGTACAGTATAAAACAGCTGAGTCTGAGGATGTAAAACAAACATTACAGGCTCGTTATGTCATCGATGCTTCCGGACGTGACTCATTATTATCACGCAAAATGAATCTGAAAGAAAAAAATCCTGATCATCAAAGTTCTGCTATTTTTGGCCACTTTGCCAATGTCGAGCGCCGTTCAGGAAGAGACGAGGGTAACATCAGCATTTACTGGTTTAAACATGGCTGGTTCTGGATGATTCCACTGAGTGATGGCAGCATGAGTGTGGGCGCCGTATGCTGGCCGGAATACCTGAAGACTATAAAGGGTTCAACTGAGGATTTTCTATGGCAAACAATTGCCCTGAATAGTGCAGTGGCTGCCCGTATGGAAGGAGCTGAACACTTAGGCGAAATTCGTGTAACCGGTAATTTTGCCTACACATCAAAGACCATGTGGGGCCGTGACTTCATGTTATTAGGTGATGCTTTTGCCTTCGTTGACCCGGTTTTTTCCAGTGGGGTTTATTTGGGTATGAGTGCCGCCGAACAGGCCGTTGAGACTATCGACCAATGCCTGAAGTATCCTGCTCGTGCGCCTCAGGTCTGCGCTCAATTAGAAAAACGCATTCGTGCTGGCATCGCCGAAATGTGCTGGTTCATCTATCGTTTTACCTCACCCGTCATACAACGCCTGTTTATGAATCCCAAAAACAGCCTGCAGGTAGAGTCAGCAGTAATTTCTATGCTCGCCGGTGACATTTTCGATAACAAGGCGGTAAAAAGGCGACTTAAATTTTTCCATTTTATTTATTACACCCATGCACTGAGAATGATACCCGCGACGATTAAAGCCTGGTTAAAAAGGCGTAGAAATATCCAGGTGGTCTTTAACAAGGGAACCATGCCTGAAGATAAAATAGATACTCCCTAGTGAACAGACAAACAGAAAAAAAGCATTTTTTTAATGATAGTGCCTTTGGCTGGGATGGTCTCACTACTTTTATTTTTTCCAATATAGTCTTATTGTTGACTCTGGGCTTTGCCTTTATCTATTTATTCGCTAAAACTTTAGCCATAGCCCGACATAGTAAAGTAACCCCTCCTATGAACTCAACACTATCCTCGGTGTTAATTGCCGGCTTGTGTTTGCAGCATAATTTACCCACTAAGGAATATAAAATTCGTCTGCAACGGGTATTTGAGCTTACACAAAAATTTAAGCAATCCATCAACATCATTATTTTAGGCGGTATTACCGGCAAAAATACACTATCAGAAGCACAGGCAGGTGCCAATTATCTGTTCGAAAAAGGTATTCCCGGGACACAAATAATAGTTGAAGAGCAATCACGGCATACGCTGGAAAATTTACAAAATGCCCGTTCTATACTAAACCAGCCTAAACATGCCTGTATCACAAACAGTAAGCAAAGCATCGCCATTGTCAGCAGTCGATACCACCTTTATCGCATATTGACGCTGGCTAATGGACTTGGTATGAACTTACAGCCTGTAGCGGCGGAAGCACAGTTTTCCTGGTCTTTAATCATTCTGTTACGCATAATGAAAGAAGCCTACTTCCTACACTGGTACTGGAGCGGTAAATTATGGGTCTATATGACTGCCAATAAAAAAAGTAAAGCGCGAATAAGTTAAAACTTAAAAAAGACTCAGGAATAAGGTAGAATAGAGTAACTTAAGTAAAAAGATAATACATCAACATGCATCTTGCCATTAAATCCATAATATTAGATAGTATCGCAGCAGCTCTGATCACTATGCTTGGCGGTGGTAATTTTTATTCCTTCCTGTTTTTTTTCGCTATACTACTGATCCCGGCCATATCAATCTTTATTTCCTTTGATATTTTAAGAAAATCATCCAGCAAAAAAATCAGTAGCAAAGAAGAAAGCTCTTCCTAGCAGCCTGCCTTTTTCAGGATTTTTTCTCCAGCAACGCTCCAATGTGAGTGAATATTTGCTACAGGCAAGCTTATCGGTTTCTGCTTTATATTAATCTGATAAATCCGGGTATAAGTTTTTATGATATAAAATTGTTAACATCATCGAATTATTTAATCCTGGCATTGTCGTATTGCTGGTCACACTGGAAAAGCCCTTATCACGCCAGCGTTTAATGTCATGAGCATCAATATTTAAACGTGTGGGCAGTTTGGCAAACAAACTATAGGAATAAATGCCTTACTTGGCCAGGCCTCGCTGCAAACCTTCAAAAGAACTCATTTTTAATTGACAGGGTGAGTTGAAACAAAAATGACAGCTAACACAACGCTTATCCTGACTTGTCAGGTGCTTATTCTGTATTCCCAGAGGAAGAGGCTATAAACAGCACTAGTTAAGCTTATTTGTAAGTTGTCTCGGTGTTAATGAATCCGGTATGTTATCAACACCGGCCTTAAATGCAATTTCCTGTGCATCACGTATTGCCTGCCAGAATGCCTGAGCCGTTAACATGATGTCATCATGGTGCTGCCACCGGAAAAGATTATCATCTTCTGAACCACTGCTACCACAATATTTCAGGTAATTAAAAAATATCTCGGCCATGCGGTTTGTTTCCCAGGGGATACTCTTGCCGCGTTCATGGTCATTAATTTCCTGAGCTAACTGATAATGAAAAGCTTTAAAATCAATATTCAGACCAAAACGATCATTAATAATTTCACTTGCCAGTGGTTCGGACCATTGACGATGGAAACGACAGATACCACAATTATCATTGATCAATTCATAAACCATACGTTCAACATTTTTGCGCCCCAGTTCATTCGGTGTGGTAAAACCGCCGCCATAAAAAACGTAATACTTGCCCATCAGAGGCATAGGACTGCCCATACCCGGCACCCAATATTGATTAGGCACCATATGTCCCTGTTCACCATGAGAAAGAAATACCGCACGTTCCAGCGGTTGTGTATCTGGGTAAAGTTCATTCAACTCATAGGCAGCCGGGCGAATACCAGCACGAAATAACTTTGCCCGATCATCAAAAAGTATGGCATTAATTAGTTTAATGGCATATTGTGCATTGCGCATACTATCCTTGACCAGATCAAAGTCTTTAGTATCTGCGGTAAATTGCTGAAACTTCATTTCTGTTTTTGCTGGGAAACCGTATTTTTCTGCCGGAATCAAGTCATCCGCCACACATTCCATAATCCAGGCCAGAGTTCCCCCCACCTGAATGGCATCCATACCCATAGCATCAGCATGATCATTAAGTAATTCTGCAGCCCGTTGATCAAAGACGCCGGTTTGCGGACCTAAAGCATGGTAGGGTTCATAATCTTTTTTATATTTACCGTTGAGCTTTTTACAGGCAGTGGCACAGGGTTCACCACAATGATCAAAACTCTTTGTATCGATTGTTTCTTCATTATATTGCTTGAGGTAATGATCCATGATGAAGTCTTTGTGCTGCAGTGAGCGTTGCTCATTGGATGCCGAAGTACTGCGATAGTTAAAAGTCATCAGCATATCACCAATATTATGCAAATTGACTCCCAGAGTACCCCCGGTATTTATTTTTGGATCATAATAATATTTTACCGTAGCGGCTTTGTCGACCTTAACACCCTTATCACCAAAATGTTCTTTAAAATAGGGATCGGTATCACGCCCTTTGGGCTTATGGGGATCGACCCAGTCACCGCCAAAGATACAACCAATAATATTATGCTGCTGAAATAATCGACTGCCCATACCGCCACGACCACACCAGTCAACGACCGCCGTGAATTTACCTTTTTTTACCGTACTTGAGGCTATTGTACCTTCATTAGTTACTTCACCTGCGGGGCCAATCACAAAAGCGCGCACTCGTTTTAAATCATATTCACCGGCCCAGCGATCAAAAATGGCATGTTGCAGCGCATAGATACCTATCACCTGTTCTGATTCGCCATCAGCAGCAGCCACCGAGTAGCCCTGCCAGACATCCCGATAATCTTCAAAGGGTTCAAGACGTACAGAAATATTATCACCATCATTATTGAGCAATAATACACTGGGTTTATCGCAACGTCCGGTTAAACTGACATAATTAACACCAACGTGCTGAAAGGTATAGGCAGCCCCTCCCATAGAGGAAATGTAAAAACTATCCCATTGCGGGCTAAAGCCGCAAAACATCATACGTCTGGAACCGGGTATCGCACTACTGGCCAGCAAACCTTCACCAAAAGTAAACACATCCGGATCTTGCTTATAGCGTTTCCAGCCATAATCCACAGGACCAATAATTTGCTCACTCTGATCAATTTCATTGACCTGCCATTGAGCTGAATTAAGTTCAATGATAAGTTCTTTCTGGATAAAGGGAATAGACATTTAAGATACTCCGACTGGACAGTTTAAGACGCTCATTTCAGTATAGTAAAAAAACAAAGCGGCAACAATAACAATTAATTATAGTGCATAAACAGGGTGTTCCCTCTGTTGCTCATAATAAGGCATCATCTGAGGAGCCAGTTGTCTGAGAGTCTTTTGACGGTTACCGGGAGCTGGGTGAGTACTTAAAAATTCCGGGGGAGAACTGCCACCCACTTTAGCCATTTTTTGCCATAAACTGGCTGCAGCATGGGGATTGTATCCAGCTTTGGCAGCCAGTTCAATCCCCATACGATCGGCTTCAGTTTCTGCATCACGACTATTGGGTAACTGGATTGCCATTGATGCGGCCAGCGCAGCACCGGTCAATGCCGCACCACCATAATGAGAATCATGGGCTGCTACAGAAAGAGCAACCATGCCCATTTGTGTAGCCATCTGCACTGACATTTTTTCTGCGGTATGGTTGGCCAGTGCATGCGCTATTTCATGTCCCATGACCTGAGCCAGTTCATCATCCGTCGGCTTGACCTTATTAAGCAAGCCGGTATAAATAGCCATTTTACCACCCGCCATACACCAGGCATTAACCATTTTTGGATCATCAATTACTTTAACACTCCACTCCCAGTTGCGGGTATGTGGATACTGCTCAATCGCCTGACTAATCAAACGACCGGTTATCAGCTTGACCCGAGCTGTTAATTGAGGATCACTATCAATTTTCCCTTGATCATCCAGGGGTTGCAGTGTTCGGATATACGCTTCTTTAGAAGCAGAAATAGCCTGCTCCGGTGACACCAGCATAAATTGGCTGCGCCCGGTAGGACTAGTGGTACAGGCACTCAGAATAAGCAGCAGAAGCAGACCAGAAACGAATTGTTTCATATAAATTCCTTAATTATTCTTTTTCAAAGGCTGGAACAAATATTCCAGCCCATTAATTTTAATTTCATGAACTATGGACAATAACTGACCCAGTTCGCCCGGAGGAAAGCCTTTATTGGCAAACCACACCACATAGGGCTCAGGCAGGTCAATCAACAGACGGTTTTTATACTTACCAAAGGGCATTTTGTAAGCCGCCAGTTTTAGCATTAACTGTGGGTCACCTGTCAGTATATTGTTTTCATTTTCCATAGACTGTCAAGTTATTTTACACAATACAATCTGAACACATAATTAACACGGACAAAAAACTCCTAAGTTATTGTTTTTAAATGGATAAACTAACAAGGTATAAATCTTGCTTCTTAATTATACAGTCATTTCACTATAATGAGAAACAGCAGAACTTCACCATGTTGATTATCAACAATACTCACCCGTCAAGAATAGTCCACTATTATATCAGCAGAGCAAGCAATTATTTATGCTCCAGGTATTGTTTTTCCAGCCTGCTGGTAATTATTTTTACTCTGAGCCTGTTCTCTGCGCCACTATTGGCCCAGCAAAATAGCACACAATTATCCATTAATAAATTGCAAACCTTAGCTCAGCAGGGGCAGATTGATGCTCAGGTTAAACTGGCTATCGCTTATGAACATGGTGAGGGTATCACTAAAAACCCACAAAAAGCCGTGCACTGGTATTGCCAGGCGGCAGTCAAAGGCTCTAGCAGTGCTCAGGTTAATCTGGCCTGGATGCTGCTCAATGCTCGTGGTATTCAACAGGATGACGCCCTGGCCGTACGCTGGTTTAAAAGTGCAGCAAAATCCGGTGATAAATATGCCCAACAGATGCTCTCCCGCTTAGATACACACTTGCAAAGCAAAAGAATATTATGCAAAGTACTACCAACACCTTACTGGCAAACAGCAAAATGCACCACTGCCTGCCGCCGGGTAGTAACGATGGTTAATGACATAGCCCCGGCATACAATATTGAACCACGTCTGGTACTGGCTCTGATTCAACAGGAATCTAATTTTAAAGTAAAGGCCCTGTCTCCCAAAGGTGCCATGGGCTTAATGCAGCTCATGCCTGAAACAGCACAACGTTATGCTGTTAAAAATGCTTGGGATGCCCAACAAAACATCCACGGCGGCATACGCTATCTGGCCTGGCTATTAAAGGAATTTCACGGCAATGTTGCTCTGGTACTGGCCGGTTATAATGCAGGTAACCAGGCTGTTATACGTTATAATGGAATCCCGCCTTATCCGGAAACTCAAAATTACGTTAAGCGTATTATGAAAGTTTATGGCAAAAGCCATCACCCTTATGAAAAGCTTATTAGTATGAATAGTCTGTGATATTCAGCAAACCAGAACATACTGGCCCGCATCAAAAAGTAACATAAAGGCGTCCAGCTCACCCTTGTTGTATATGCATAACTCGCTTCGCTCAAATAGTTGCCCACAGAAAAAGAGCAAACTAAACACCGTCTTTAATCTGTTACTTAACACTTGAACATTCATGTTAAACGCTTTATGCTCTGCACTCTTCACAAACACCGAAGTAAAGCAAATGGCTCACAGGAATATGAGCATATTATACTATTAACCTGCTGGCTACATTAATGAACATATCATTTGAGAATCCCATTATTGTTATCTATCATGGCAATTGTCCTGATGGTTTTGCTGCAGCACTGGCTGCACAATTATATTTTAAACAACAAAATCACTATCAAAAGCTAAAAGAAAACATTAGCTTTCATAAGGGTATTCATGGCAGCACACCACCCGATTGTCAGGGTAAAGAAGTTTATATTCTGGATTTTAGTTATAAGCGTAAAGACATGAAACAACTCTGCCAACAAGCAATTAAGGTGACGATTATCGATCATCATATTAGCGCGCTCAATGATCTTCAGGATCTGGAGCTGGAACATGATAATATCGATATCAACTTTGATATGAATCAATCCGGTGCAGTGCTCAGCTGGAATTTTTTTCATCCATCCACACCCGTCCCCCTGCTATTCAAATATATTATGGATAATGATTTATGGCAGTTTCAATTAGACAGTACAAAAACCATTATCCTGGCAATTATGTCTTACCCTATGAAATTTAAATTATGGGCTAGCTGGGTCAATGATGAGCAGGCATTGGACACACTTCATCAGGAAGGACTTATTTTACAGCGGCAGGTTGATAAACAAATTAAGCGTTACAAAAAAGCCGCGCGAATGGGTAATGTCGCAGGTTATACAATACCTATAGTTAATGCACCCAGTCATCTGGGCAGTGAATTATTACACCAGCTCTCTGACGGGTACCCATTTGCTGTTGCTTATGAAGATAAAGCTGAACGACGTGTATGGCAACTACGCTCAGGGGGAGATAAAGCCATTGATGTTGCTCAGCTAGCTGAGCAGTTTGGCGGTGGTGGACATAAAAATGCCAGTGGTTTTGCAACAGAAATCATTGATATTGAGCTTACACCAACCTGAAGCTTATCCCCCGAGCTATACAGATTTTTTAACTCATCAGCATGAGCCCAGTTTTTTTTCAACCTGAATCATCAATGCCTTAATTTGTGCCAATTCACTCCTTAAAGCCAGAATTTCATGCTGATATACCAGTTCCCTGCCATTCTCTGGCAATGATAGAGCTGTCTCTTGCTTGTCATGTTCCTTGATAGTAAAGATGGCATCCACCACCAGACCAATAAATAAATTAACCATAATAAAAGTGACTATCAAGATATAGATGACAAAGAAAATCCAGGCATAGGGATAAATTTCCATTACCGGCCGGGCAATACCCATCGACCAGCTTTCCAGAGTCATAATTTGAAAAAGAGTATACATCGACTCACCCAATGTACCGAACCATTGGGGAAAGGATGCAGCAAATAAATTAGTCGAAATAATTGCAAAAATATAAAAGAATAATAACAGTACCAGCGATACAGAAGCCATGCCGGGTATTACACTTAAAATGGCCGAAATAATGAGTCGCATCTGTGGCACAATCGTTAATAAGCGGAATAATCTCAGGACACGTAAGACACGTAATATTGACAGGCCATCACTGGCAGGGATCAGAGAAATGGATACCACAAAAAAATCAAACAGACTCCAGGGATCCTTAAAAAAAGCCAGCCGATGGACATAAATACGCAATGAAATTTCCAGCGTAAACAGGACTACGATTAAACTATCAAGACTATGAAGAATACCACCATAATCCTGCATAATATTTTTTGAGGTGGCCATACCTAAAGTGATGCCATTAAAAATAATCAAAAAGGTAATAAAATGCTGAAAATAGCGAGCGTCGACCAGTTGTTTAATTGTATTTCTCATAAGTTTTAAGTTTTAAGTTTTAAGTTTTAAGTTTTAAGTTTTAAGTTTTAAGCGATAGCATCAGCAAAAATTCCTCTTATCAGAACTCTCGTTTTGACCACCGCTATCATTAATAGTTTAGTGATTTTGCGCTGAACATGATGTTAATCAATGATTTTTTTTAACTCAGCACTTACATTGCCTCTATTTATTGCCTTAAGCCATAGCAGATAAAGTTGAGAAATTCCGTTGTTAAATCGAATAAAAGCTATTAGTTACGCTATTATTACCATCATTGTTCTGGGTTTAGTTAATCAGCTAGTGCTGATTATGGCTCTAGTGGCTTATGGTTCAATGGCCAGAACTTATCCATCATTAGTCGCCTGGACATCCGTGTTCACCTATGGGCTTGCTGCTTCAGGCTATTTTATTGTCATGTTTTCCGGTGGCTTTATCAGCGCAATGTCTGCCCGGAAATATCAAATAAGCAATGCCCTTATTGCTTCACTACTGGGCAGTACTGTGTCATTGTATTTATCTCTTCAAAGCGAAATATTCACCCCTATTGCCTTATTTTTTCTAATTTTTGGTGTTTTATCCGCGGCTTATGGCAGTCAGGTTTGCTACAAGCGCCAACAAAGAAATAAATTTTAAAGCTGTTAATTTTGCACCTTTAGTTTCATTTTAATGAAATCTTCATGAGAGACATAAATTAGATCGGCAATACGCCTGATCATATGCTCTTCATAAGCATCCAGATGGTTATCCGCAAAAGCAACCCGCCAGAGTAATTCAATCACTTGAATTTTTTCGGGCTGAGAAAAATGCACCGCAATAAGTTTAGTAAACTGATAATAATCAGTCGCATTATTTACTTCACTCTCGGCAAGAGAATATAATTCCCGACTTCGCTCATCACTTAAAGCAAAAAAATCTTTTAGCAAGCAAAGCACTTTCTCCTGTTCAGATATCAGCATCTGTTCATCCTGAAGCATTACTTCAACCAACAGTGCTGCAGTAGCTAATTGCACCTGTTCAGGTGAATAAGTATCCACTGCCGAATCAAGCTCCAGATATTGACTAAAAAAACTTTGTATTGATTTCAACATTAGTTATTACTATTCCTTATCATTATTATCTATGGTGATAGCTTATTAAGTATTTACCGTAGCAGGTCACGTATTATTACGAACATCATTATTGTCTCATCTCCAGTAAACTGAATTCAACAAGTGAGAAAAACTTTATATTAAATTGACCTGGAGAACTATCATGAAAACATTAAAACTTATTTTTGCTTCAACGGTTATTGCTGCAAGCTTATTATCAGTTACTGCTCAGGCTGACGAGTTGATGGATATTATACATCCTGAATCAGCAGATTTATTTCATTTTGACAGGACATTAAGACCCTCTGAATCTACACCGGTAATCAGTCTGAGTGATGATAAAAATAGTAACAAAGTCTGGAGTTATGAGTATGAAGAATACGTCAATCCAGCTGACTTTGTTGCCAACAATAGTATCACTAATATGAGCGATGTTAATCGTTATATGGATGAAAATCCCAGTGCTGCAGGTAAAACAAGCAGTGATGTCTTTAAATGGGATGCAACCTATGATGGTTATTTATTGCAATAACCACTACTTCAGGCCACTCAGCTGGTGTTACCTATCGTACATCAGTTGAGCGACCAGAGAATACTTTACATCCCCTCCCCTGCCCCATAGAATAGCCGTTTAAATATCAGACAAGTAATCATATGGCAATTCACTGGTACCCCGGTCACATGCACAAGGCCAATAAAGAAATAAAAGAAACTCTTAAGCGTATTGACCTGGTTATCGAAGTGCTTGATGCCCGTATTCCTTATAGTAGCCAAAATCCGCTGCTATCGTCATTACGTGGCGACAAACCCTGTATCAAGGTGCTGACTAAAAGTGATCTGGCAGATGAGCATGTTACCCGACAATGGCAGGATTATCTGGAGCAGGAACAAGGTGTAAAAACCTTGCCTCTAAGCACTGAACAACCTGAACGCATGCGTCTATTACTCGACTTGAGTCGTAAGATGATTCAACGTCTACCCGGCAAACGGCAGCTATTCAATACTATGATCATAGGTATTCCCAATGTGGGTAAGTCCACTCTCATTAACATTCTGGCGGGCAAAATTATTGCCAAAACAGGCAATGAACCCGCCGTTACCAAAGCCCAGCAGCGAATTAATATAAACCACGATTTTGTTTTATTTGATACTCCCGGCGTGCTCTGGCCAAAAGTTGAAAATGAACCCAGTATGTATCGTCTGGCTGTTTCCGGTGCCGTCAAAGATACTGCGTATGACTATGATGACATTGCTTTTTTTGCTGCTGAGTATTTATTGGCAAACTATCCTGAAAACATTATGCAACGATATCAACTGGAGCAATTACCGTATAATGAACTGGAGTTAATTGAAGCCATAGGTCGAAAACGCGGCTGCTTACGTGCCGGTGGCCATATTGAACTCAATAAGGCCAGCAAAATTTTACTCAGTGAATTACGTTCCGGAAAACTTGGGCGCATCACTCTGGAAACACCACAAATCATTATTTGTGAATTGACTGACTTACAGCTAAAACAACAGGCTGAAAAAGAGTCACCCGGAGGCAAGCGAAAAAAGAAAAAAAGGAGCTATAGGCCTTAATAAACAGGCCGACACTGCCCTCTATAGAGAAAAACATCAGGGCAGAAATACTGTCGTTATTTATAAGTAACAAATACGCCATCGGCCAAAGTTGATTATTTATATTCTAGCAATTCAACTTTTCTACCTTAAGTCCAACCTTCAAGAAGTAAAAATTACCGCCTAAAGGCATGGGGATTTATATTGCCTGTTTGTAACTCTAAATTATTCTGCAATGCATATTTTACCATCCATAATAGCCTTAAATGTTTTAATAATCAGCATACTGATAAACAAACTAAGCAGTGTTAGCAGAACAATAGCTATTACTGAAAAAATAATATTTTCAGTTTTCTGATACATTACCATTGAAGCAACGCTAATGGCTGCCAGAGGAAAAGAATAAGCCCACCAAGACAAAAAGAACTCAAGCTTAGAAAACTTTTTAAACTGAGTAAAAACTAATAAAGTAAAAAACAGGGCGGCAAAGTAAAGAATTCTGGCAAAATTATCCAAACCATTATTAAGCTGAATATAGGATAAAAAACCTACCGCCGGTGGTGCTATCAAAATAAAAAAAGTGGGTATTAATTTACCAGGTAAAGCAGGATGAAAAATTACCCGGTAAAATATAATAGTCAATAATACCGGCCAGAAGATAATACCGATACTGAAGAAAAACCAGGAAATATCAGTATAACCAAGACGCACACCTGCAATCGGTACTAAAATATTACCAACAATAGGAATAAACCAGGCAGGATTCATATGTTTAATATCAAAATAATCATGATTAATCCAGGCATTCATCACATACAGGGTAAAAAATAAATGTAAACCAGTACCCACTAGCCAAAATAAGTTAGCAGCCGCTATATTCATATGCAGCATACAAATAGACAATAATAACAAGCTAATAGATACTGTTGGAAAAAAACTCATTTTTACCGGATGATGTAATTCCTGTAGAACTGATTGCCTTTGGGTGATTATTTTAACCGTATAAATTACCAGCAAAGATACAAAAAGAAATAGTGTTAGCATGGACATGCTTATTGATACACGAGGATCAAGATTATAAAGAGATTCCGCTTTAGTTAAGGCAATACTAAATCCCGCCATACCCATAACTGATGAAAAGAATGATACCGGAAAATGACATAAGCGTGATTGACAAGCAACTTGGGTCTGTTTCATTTTAATACTCCAGAAAAGTGATTTTCTATAGCATAAGAGAAACACCCCATTCACTCAGTGACTGCTATCACCTGAGGGACTAATATTATTGTTTTGCATTTTAGCGCACTCTGAACCAGGCAGCATATAAGGCAGGTAAAAATAATAAGGTCAGCAGGGTTGCTATGATCAAGCCCCCCATTATCGCCATGGCCATTGGCCCCCAGAAAGTACTGTATGACAGCGGTACCATAGCCAGCACAGCCGCAGCCGCAGTTAAAAATATGGGCCGAACACGTCTGACGGTTGCTTCTATAATCGCTTCTTTTAAGGGATGGCCATGAGCATGCTCCTTTTCAATTTGATCAACCAGAATAACCGAATTACGCATGATCATGCCAAACAAGGCAATAACCCCCAAATTTGCAACAAAGCCATAGGGAGCATTAAAGAGTAATAATGCCACTACCACACCAATAAGCCCCAATGGTGCTGTTAACACCACAATCAGAGTTCGCTGAAAACTTTGCAATTGGATCATTAACAAAGTAAATACCACCAGAATAACCACAGGAATAACAGATTTAATCGCATTTTCACCCTTAGCACTTTCTTCCACAGTACCGCCAATGTCGATGCTATAACCCAGTGGCAATTGTTCTCTTAATTGATTCAATTGCTTATCAATTTTTTTGCTGACATTAGCTGCCTGTGCAGAGCCTTTAACATCAGCCCTAACGGTAATTGTAGGTAGCAGGTCACGACGCCAGATAAGTCCTTCTTCCAGTTCGTAAGAAAGAGAGACTAACTGGTTTAAGGGAATAAATACGCCATTATTAGTCGGTATTTGAATATTACTTAAATTACTCAGGCTAATTCGTTCATTTTTATCCGCCCTTGCCAACACTTCAATAAGGCGATTGTCTTCTCTGAAACGGGTAATGGAATAACCACTTAGAATAGAATTGATCACCACTGCCAATTCTTGCGAACTAATACCCAGCACCCGGGCTTTATCCTGATCAATTTTTAATTTCACCACTTTGGACAATGCATTCCAGTCATAATTAACATTGGCTGCATAGGAATTCTGACGCATAATAGCAGCGACATCATCAGCAATATTTCTAATCGTATTACGTTGTTCCCCACTGACTCGAAATTCAATAGGGTAGGCAATAGGTGGTCCGTTTTCCAGACGTTTAACCCGACCACGAATGTCAATGAATTGTTCATCAAAGGCTTTAAGCAAGCGCTCACGTAATTGCTCTCTTGCCTTATTATTTTTAGTCATAATAACGTATTGAGCCAGATTATTATGTCTTAATTCCTGATTTAGTGGCAAATAAAAACGCGGTGCTCCCCCGCCAATATAACCGACATAGTTGACAATCGTGCCATCAGCCTGTAGCGCATCGTCAGCAGTTAAAAATTGTTCAAATTTTTTAGCATAGGCTTCGGTTGCATGAAATGAACTCCCCTGGGGCAGCCATAAATCGACCATCAATTCATTACGATTAGAACTGGGGAAAAACTGATTATCGATATAACGAAATGAATAAATAGATAAGGAGAAAAAAATTAACGTAATGACAATAATAGTTTTTCGCCAGTGTACACAGTAAGTAACCAAACGACGAAACACCCGGTAAACTGGTTTTTGATAAATATCCTGAGTTTGTTCATTATTATCCTTATTTTTTGCCTTGCTATAATCCGGAAGTAACCAATAACCCATAAAAGGGACAAAAAGTACCGCAACAAACCATGAAATAATCAATGCCAGACCGACTACAATAAACATTGATCCGGTATATTCACTGGCTGAAGACTTTGCCAGATAAACCGGCAAAAAGCCGGCAAAAGTAATTAATGTCCCGGTCAACATAGGGAAAGCCGTATGGGTATAAGCATAGGCCACCGCTTTTATACGTGCCATGCCCTGTTCCATTTTAGAGGCCATCATCTCTACTGAGATCATGGCATCATCTACCAGCAAACCCAGCGCGATAATAAGTGCCCCAAGAGAAATACGCTGCAGGTCAATACCCCATAATTTCATACCCAGAAAAGTAATCGCCAGCACCATGGGAATCGATAAAGCAACCACCATGCCTGTACGCAGGCCAAGGCTTAAAAAACTAACTAGTAAAACAATCAATAAAGCATCTCGAAGCACGGCTATAAATTCAGCTACCGAATGCTTAACCACTCCCGGCTGATCGGATACCGTATGTATTTCAATCCCTACAGGCAGATTTTTCTGCACATCACTAACAACATGGTGTAAATGTTCACCCAATTGCAAGATGTCACCGCCTTTGGCCATACTCAAAGCCAGGCCAATGACTTCTTTACCCATATAGTGCATTTTAAATTCAGGCGGGTCGATATAATCCCGATAGACTTTGGCAATATCACCCAGACGAAATAAACGGCCATTAGAGCGTATACCCACATTTCGAATAGCTTCGACTGATTCCAGTCGACTGACACGAATATAAATCCTGTCAGAATCAGTATTGACATCACCGGCAGGAGTCAAATAATTTTGCTGGTTCAAAGTATCAAAAATTTGTGTCGGCTGTAAGCCCAGTTTAGACAGTTTGACATTGGAAATTTCGATGTATATTTTTTCTTCCTGTACTCCCAGTAAATCCACTTTGGCTACATCCGGTACATTCAGTAATTTCAGACGCACATCATCAACATAATTACGTAGTTGGGCATAATTGAAACCATCACTACTGAAGGCATAAATAATACCAAATGTATCGCCATATTCATCATTAGGAAAAGGCCCCTGCACACCTTGCGGTAAGCTATAACGAATATCATTAATTTTTTTACGAACCTGATACCAGGCCTCGGGGACTTCTTCCGGTGGCGTATAATCTTTAAGATGCACAAAGATAAGTGATTCACCCGGGCGTGAATAACTATTGATATAATCCAGCCAGGGAGTTTCCTGCAATTTCTTCTCCAGACGTTCAGTCACCTGCGCCTCGACCTCCAAAGCCGTTGCACCCGGCCATAGCGTTTTTATCGCCATGAGTTTAATGGTAAATTTTGGATCTTCAGCCTGGCCTAAATCACGAAAGGCTATAATCCCGGAGAGCGTCAACACTATCATTAAATAAATAGTCATTGAGCGATGCTCAAGACTCCATTGTGATAAATTAATGATTTTCACTGGCAGACTCTACTGAATGATGAGTCTGAAACAAGCGTACTTTCTGCTCCGGATGGAGTTCATGTACTCCTGCTGTCACTACAATCTGGCCATTATTAAGACCCGATTCAATCAATACATCATTAAATTGATATTCAAGCACTTTAACCTGCTGAAGATGAACTGTTGAAGTCTGCGGTGAATATATCCACACAGCAGTCTGAGGTGTTTTGTGCAAATCGCTCTTAGATACTTGCTGGTATAACGCGCTAAGCGGTAAGCGAACCACCTTCTGTTTTTTCTTGCGGATAATAAAGACCGTCGTGGTCATACCCAATTGCACCTTTTTATCCATATTCAACAAGCTAATTCGTACCTGATAAGTTCTGGTAACAGGATCTGCCCCAGGAGAAATTTCTCTTATCCGTCCAGGATAAAAATGCTCCGGTTCAATCCATAGGCTGACTTTAATTTCATCTGCATGATGAATCTCATCAAGACGACTTTCTGCCACTGCGATAATCACTTCTTTTTCTTCTGGGAGAGCCAGATTAACGACTGTCTGTCCGGCAACGACCACCTGACCCACTTCCATTTCCAAAGAAGTGATCACCCCACCCTTATCGGCATATAACTGAGTGTAATCCAGTTGATTTCGTGCAACTTCCAGATAGGCCCTGGCCTGTATTACTTTTGCGCTGGCAATATCCAGGCTATTACTAAATTGCAAGTGTTCACTCGCACTGATCATCTTATCTTTATATAATTTAGCATAACGAGCGAGATCCAGTTCAGCCTTCTTTTTTTCTGCCATCGCAACGGCCAATGCACCTTCTGCTTCCATTAATTTAAGCTGAATATCATCTGCGTCAAGTTTTGCCAGCATGGTACCTGGTGCAACCACATCACCGACTTCCACCAGGCGTTCCGTTATTTTTCCTCCCAGACGAAACCCCAGAGACATTTTATAGCGGGCTTTAACCTCACCCGCATAAGTAGCCTGTTGCCAGTTTTCCTTAATTTCAACACGCTCAGTGAGCACCGGCCGAATAATCGTCGATATTTTTTCTTCCTGCTTACAGGCACTAATCAGCACCATCAAGCACAAAATTATCCGCTTTTTAAAACAGTGAACATGATTTGTTTGATTTCTTTTCATTTTTATAACATCAATATTAGGCGGCAAAATACTTTAATAATACACCCGCTGTAACTGCAGAGCCGATAACCCCAGCAACATTAGGTCCCATAGCATGCATTAATAAAAAGTTTTGTGGGTTGGCTTCCAACCCTACTTTGTTGGATACTCTTGCAGCCATGGGTACCGCAGAAACCCCGGCAGAACCAATTAATGGATTAATATCTTCCCGGGTAAAGTTATGCATCACTTTAGCCATTAAAACACCACAGGCAGTACCGATACTGAATGCGACAACGCCCAATAACAATATTTTTAGCGTACCTAATTGTAAAAATTCTGCCGCCTGAAGTTTTGAACCCACTGCCAGCCCAAGAAATATAGTCACCATATTAATCAGAGTATTCTGCGTTGTCTGGCTCAATCTGTCGACAACACCGCATTCGCGCATTAAAGTACCAAAACAAAACATACCCAGCAATGGGGCTGCTTCAGGCAAAACCAGACCAACCAGCATTAACAATAAAATTGGAAATATTATTTTTTCGGTTTGTGATACCGGGCGCAGTTGCGTCATACAACGCTGGCGCTCCTGTTGCGTGGTCAATAAGCGCATAATAGGAGGTTGAATCAAAGGCACCAGGGCCATATAAGAATATGCAGCAACAGCAATTGCACCCAACAAATGGGGTGCTAGCTTAGTCGTCACATAGATAGCAGTCGGCCCATCAGCACCACCAATAATAGCAATAGCAGCCGCTTCACTTTCACTAAATCCCAAAGCAATTGCACCCAGTAAAGTTGAAAATATACCAAACTGGGCCGCTGCACCCAATAATAAAGTTTTTGGATTCGCCAATAAAGGGCCAAAATCGGTAAGCGCGCCCACCCCCATAAAAATTAATAAGGGAAAAACACCACTGGTTAGACCCACCAGATAAAATAAATATAAAATACCATCAGAAAAACTATTTTGCCTAGCTATCTCTGCCAGTTGCTGTGATTTTAGCGCATTATGTGCCTCAACATCATAATAAGCCTCTTTACATAGACGCCCGGCATTACACAACGGTAGACTGTCCACCATGCTTGAACGAATATTTCTCACTAAGTCAGCTGTTTTCGGACTATTGGTATTTTGTATCTCAGTACTTAACCGGGAAAAATTAATGGCTTGCCCGGTAAGTTCCGTTAAAGCATTTTTTTCAATATACTGTTCAATAATAACACTTTCATAACGCATTGCCCGCTCAAATGCCTGAAAGGAAGCGGATTCAGCAAGGCCCGCCATTGGAATATTAGACATAATGGCGCCAAAGCCAATGGGTACTAGTAATAAGGGCTCAAATTTCTTTTTTATCGCCAAAAACAATAGTAATAAGCCAATTAATAACATAAATGCCTGCCCCCAGGACATATTATAAAGCCCCGAGCCTAGCCAAAGTCGTAGTAAGTTTTCCATTTATTGATAGGCCATTTTTAACAGGCAATCACCTACATTCACAATGTCACCTTCTTTGATATTAATTTCACTAACAACTCCATCCTTACTGGCACGAATTTCTGTTTCCATTTTCATTGCTTCAAGCACAATAATAACATCACCCGCCTTCACTCTTTGTTGTACCTGTACTGATACTTTAAAAATCTGACCACTGAGAGGCGCTGGTACGGGTTCACCTGCGACCATTACTGAACGATTAAGCGGTACCGAGAGGGTGTCGAGTTCATTTTTAAGCACTACCGGACCGTGAGTAATTTCACCACCTTCAGCAACCTGAACAACATAATCAACACCTTCAACGGTTACAGTATAAACCCCTGAAGCTTTTTTTTGCCTGGCCAGGGGTAATTGAGGTTCAGGCTCAAAAGCCGCCGGGTTATGTCTGTTTTCCAGAAACTTAAGACTCACCCGGGGAAATAAAGCATAGCTGAGGACATCATCAACAATATGCTCTGCCAGTTTAATTTCTTTTTTGGCTGCAATATCAGTAAGTTCCTGTCGCAGGGTATGCATTTCCGGTGCAATATTATCCGCTGGCCGGCAATAAATAATATCCTGACGGTCAATAAGCCGTTGCTGCAGTGCTTCATCCAGTTTAGCGGGCGTTGCACCATATTCACCTTTGAGTATGCCGGCAGTTTCTTTGGTCAGTGTTTTGTAGCGCTCTCCGGCAAGTACATTAAGTACTGCCTGCGTACCGACAATTTGAGAAGTTGGTGTAACCAGAGGGATGTAACCCAAATCCTTACGCACCCGGGGTATTTCAGCAAGTACTTGATCAAGCTTATCACTTGCACCCTGCTCCTTAAGCTGGTTTTCCAAATTAGTGAACATACCACCGGGTACCTGTACCACCAATATGCGTGAATCAACACCTTTAAGAGTTCCCTCAAACTGATGATACCTTTCCCTTACCCGGCGACAGTCAGCGGCAATACTTTCCAGTGAACTAAGATCCAGATCCGTTGCACGCGTCTGCCCTTGCAGCATAGCCACTACAGTTTCTGTTGCCGAATGACCATAAGTAGCACTCATGGAAGAAATGGAAGCGTCAACATTATCAACACCCGCTTCGATGGCCTTAAGCAGCGTTGCCGTAGAAAGTCCGGTAGTGGCGTGACAATGCAGGTGCACGGGTATATCCAGTTCTTTTTTTAAACGCAAAACCAGCTCATAGGCATCATAGGGTTTTAATAAACCCGCCATATCCTTAATGCATAAAGAATGCGCTCCCATATCCCGTAACTGGCGCGCAAGGGCCAACCATGAATCCATAGTATGTACCGGACTGGTGGTATATGACATTGCTGCCTGAGCATGCTTACCATTATCTATGATTGCTTGAATTGCAGTGGACAGATTGCGCGGATCATTCATTGCATCAAATACTCGAAACACGTCCACACCATTAATTGCTGCTCGTTCAACAAAAGTCTTTACTACATCATCAGCATAGTGCCTATAACCAAGAATATTCTGTCCACGAAACAACATTTGCTGAGGTGTATTAGGCATCACCTCTTTAATTTTTCTTAAGCGTTCCCAGGGATCTTCTCCCAAATAACGTAAACAGGCGTCGAAAGTTGCTCCACCCCAGGATTCTACCGACCAATAGCCAATTTTATCCAGTTTTTCAGCAATGGGCAGCATATCATCAATACGCATGCGCGTTGCTAATAATGATTGATGGGCATCACGCAGCACGACATCAGTAATACCGAGTTTATTTTTATTGCTCATAATAATTATTTATAGATCCATTGTTAGATGGCAATGACTGGACAGGGTTAACGGGCATCAGAACGATGCTGGTAAATAGCAGCACGGATAATTTTGTTCAACAATTCATCAGGTAAAGCGGTATCCGCTTGTGCAGAATGATTTTGCTCAACAGTGGAATTTGTCCCTTGAATATTCATTGGTTGAAAATAGTTTACGAGTCTGGACATCAGACTCGTCACTAGTATTAGTAAAATAAGGAAGGTAAAGACAGTGCCCATACCCATTAGCAGTATTTCCAGTCCAAATAACATAAACTCGACCTGATTTATTAGCGATGACATCATTAAAGCTATACTAATCATTTGTTTTTAAATAGTTAATTTAATAACAATCAATGGGCTTATTCTATGTAAATAATAGCCCTTGAACAACTATTTTTTACTTTCACTCTATTGCCCACGCCTTAAATCTCAAACAATATTTATGCCCGGTGTAAAAAGTGGGCCGAAATGGCAATACCAGGCAATTAATCATTATTCATTCTATAGATATCAATAGAGTCTAATTATTTCTGCGATTTAGCTCTTCTCTCATAACATCTAATAAGCTAAATAATTCCATACTGGCCTGTTCCATGTCTTCATAGTTTTGAATAATATCATCACAACGCTCAATACGTTTATCCTGTTCTCGAATATAAGACATGTTCTTATCGGCCAGCTGATGAACCTGACCATGCGGCCGGTCTAATTTGGGATAGCTATCCGTATGGGAAAATATAGTATTGCCCTTGGTCACATACCATTTACCCAGCCGACAATTTTTATGATCAGCAAACTGCTTTTCACCCTCCATATTAATCATAGCACCATAGGCATTAGACTTAAAAATAATATGATCAATTTTGGCCAAGACAATAAATGCCTGGCGCTCCATATCCTCCACCAGGTAGGACATATCCTTAGCATCTGTATGCAGCTGGGTCATTGATGATTTAAAGTTTTCTACCGAACCGGATACATCATTAGCCAGGGAGGTCATTATTTCTGATTTTTCAACAATTGAAGTTGTTTCCTGTTTCATGGCATCAATAGATATGGCAATTTCACTGGTGGCTTTTTGAGTATGTTCAGCAAGGTTTCTGACTTCATCAGCCACCACAGAGAACCCCCGTCCATGTTCACCTGCCCGCGCAGCTTCAATAGCAGCATTAAGCGCGAGCAAATTAGTTTGTTCGGCAATGGTTTTTATCAGATCAACTACCGAGGTTATTTCTAAGCTTTTTTCTTCCAGACCTTCAATCGTAGTATTGGAATTATGAATATACTCAACAAGTTTGCGTAATTTAAGCAAAATATCATCTACTACGACAAGACTATTGCTTGCTTGTCTATTAGTGGCATCCGTAGTGTGCAAAACATCCGCTAAATCTTCAACAATAGTGGCTATTTCTGTTTGAATGAGTGCAATATTACCTCCTACATCATTAATTTTACGCAGCTGGCCATTAAAATTAATAATTTCCTGTTTATCATGGGCTTCCCGCATGGCATCAATGCCGCTCATAACACTCTCAATGGCTTTGGAAAAATCACCATGTAAACCATGAGCATTGAGCTCACAGGAATTAAAATCACCCCTAGAAGCATAATGCACTGAGGTACTGATACGCACCGTTAAATCCTGCATAATGGTAATTAATGACTGGAATAATTGAGCAATCTGATCCATCTCATTCTGACTGTTTTTGCCATAATTAAGCATCACGCTCAGGTCGCCATTTTTAACTTTTTCTATGGCTGTTTTAAAGTTAATAATCTTACTCATAATGGATAGACGAATACTTTGATTCAGCCAGATAATAGCCATTAAGACCAGCAGAGAAAATATGGAGAGCAATAACAGCATAAAAAATGCCTGACTTTTTATCTGCTCAGAGCGTTCTATCACAGCCTGAGTGATTTTATTCTCCATTGTTTTTAGCTGGTTTATTTTTTTAGTAATAGTCTTGAACCAAAAGTTAGCATCAATGTTAAAACCACTTTGTCGGCTCAGGGCAGTTTCTCTCATACGCTGTACTTCATTAAAGGAAGGCGTGGCTTTAATTTGTTGATAAAACAATTTTAGTTCATCATTAGCACTATGCTCAAACAAACTGAGCAAAGCCTGTTGCTGGGCTAAAACCGATAAAAATTTATTGCTTAAAAACAGGTTAAACTTATCCTGAGAAAAAACAGCTGATAAAATAGCCCGTTCAATTCCGGCACGTTCTTTAGCACTGATAAATAAAATAAGACTATTAAGCATATTGCGTATAGCAGGATTATTGGCATAAGTTGAAAACTGTGCAATCAACTGTAGTGAAACAGCATTAACAGCAGTGTAATAGGCGACAGCTTGTTTTGCACCAATAGAGAAATCATCAATTTTTGCGCGCATCCGGGTAATCTGTGAATAATCCAGAGTCTTAAGCGCCTGTCGGGTAAAGTTATTATCATCCATTGTCAGATAGTGATTTAACTGGGTCAATTTTTCATCAGTATGGCCACGCTGCTGTGCCAGAACATCTGAAAATTTTACCCCCCTGGAGCTAAGAAACCCAGCACTGGCTCCTCTTTCTTTTTGTATTTCATGCACCACATCACTTAAAAAAACTGAAAGTTCAACCAGGGCGATAGTTTGCTGAGAATCTTTATAGTTTTGATAATCACTAAACGACAGTTTCGCAGCATAGGCCAGAATAATCGTCACTGAAAATAAACTGAGAATAATTAATTTTTTATGAATAGAAAGTTGCTGCAGCATTATAAAACTCCCATACATTAGTTTTAACTGAAGATTCATTTAAGCAGTATTTTGTCAAAATTTTCCTAAAGGGAGTAAAAATGAACACTCTTTAAGCTATAACTTATTAACGACAAAAATTCAAAAAACTTTAACAGTCAAACAAAAGTTATTACTCTATTGATAGTACCCTGGACAATAATCAGGATTGGCTCACCACACAGTTACGGCCTGCATGTTTAGCCCGATACAACAATTCATCCGTTTGTTGCAAAAATTCATCTTTATCTTGGTATTGATGATTATCCCATTGGGCCACACCAATACTAGCAGTGATATGAATAATTCGCTCGTTATCAATACAAATAGAGCTCTGTTCGACAATATTGCGTACCCGTTCAGCAAATATTTTTTTTTGCCTGTTGAGCACTGGTATGCAGCATAATAATGGTAAATTCTTCTCCTCCGACCCGAGCAATCAGATCAGAAGTCCGCATAGCATCATGGCATATCCGGTAAAAAGATTTAAGCACCTGATCACTATTAGGATGTCCGTATTGATCATTAATTGTTTTAAAATGATCAATATCCAACATCATAATCGACAATTTATGATTAATTCACCTGCAAAAGCGCTTCTTCGCGCTGGAAATGATCCTGTACATAATACTCAAGCTCATCAAAAACCTTATGCAGAAAGTCGTCGGTTAATTGATGATATGAGGCTTCA
>Ga0256844_10000026_pt1 | contig 67556 bp, 71 predicted proteins | sample MusselsmetaG_FD_189100 | JGI IMG/M metagenome (GOLD analysis project Ga0256844, IMG submission 189100) | Mussel associated microbial communities from hydrothermal vent at the East Pacific Rise, Pacific Ocean - Mussels | ecosystem: Host-associated > Mollusca > Shell > Unclassified ... | reverse complement strand
ACTCACAAAAATCTCTGAAATCCAAAATGTTGTCAAGGAGAATAAAAACTTTCTTCAGATTATCGCTGTTCTCAGTGCTTACACTCAAAAAGAGTTAGGTTTTATGTGCGAAAGTTGAGTAATTTATTTGTGAAATTTCTCTCTGTTGTTAGAGTTAATCTTTTAAATATCTGTAATCCTGAACTATCTCACTTTCAATATGCTTCCAAATAAGTATTTCTTTAGTCTCATTATCTTTAAAAACTAAAGTGCCTAATTTATCCTTTTGTTTTCCGTAAAAAGTAGCATCACAAATAAGGTTTACAGCTCTTGGATTATGTACTTTTTCATTAACAATATATTCATTTCTTTGCTTCATTATCCAAGGTATTGATTTGTCATATTTGGCTGATAATTGTTTTAACGTTTGACGGTGTAAAAAGTATTCTTCGAAGATGATTTTTTACAGCCATTTGTAAATAAACCTTTGTTTATTCCCAATATACCATAGTTTGAAAGGTGTTTTAAGCACCCATTTTTTTAATTAAGTCGATTATGTGGATGTTGACTTACTGGATAAATTTAGACAAATGTTTACTGAGTTGGATATTGATAAAGAAGTACGAAAATATAAAAAAATATTTCTGTAAAAGCTTGTGTTGACTTTATTGATTTTAAAATTAATGAACTTGATGAAAGAAATTTAAATAATTGGGAAATTATTTTTTGGAAAAAACGAAGAATTCAAATTCTGTGGTTCTTAAGTTTACCTAATAAAGTATTAGAAGGAAAGGATTAACATAACTGCCTATTCACACTAAAAATCTCTAAATTACATCCCTAAATAAGGATGTAAAACTTTAGGAATATCTATACTTCCATCTTCATTCTGTCCATTTTCCATAATAGCAACTAAAAGTTCTACCAACAGCTAGAGAACTCCCGTTAAGAGTGTTTACAAACTCATTTTTCTTACCATTTTTGTAACGAATTTTAGCTCGTCTTGCTTGGAACTCTCTTGTGTTAGAGTAGAAGAGGAGATATACATATAAAATTATATGATATAATCTAAGCTATGAGTTACAAATTAAGTAAGCATGCTCTAGATGTTATGTCTAGTAGAAATGTAAAAGAAGAGTGGGTTGATTTCACATTAAAAACTCCATCTTTGATTAAGACAATATCTATTATCGAAGCACATTATTTTTCAAAGATTGAAGATAATGAAAGTAGATGTTTAAAAGTTGTAATGAATCCTACTACAGGAATTATTATAACAGCTTACTTTGATAGAAATATGAGAAAAAAGGGTTGCAAATGAAAATTTTATACGATAATGAAACTGATAGTATTTATGTTAAATTCTCTGCTGATACAATTATTGAAAGTGAAGAAGTAAAAAAAGATGTTGTTGTTGATTATAATGACAAAGATGAAATAGTATCTGTGGAAATATTAAATGTAAAAAATAATCCACATGAAATTGAGATACCTACAATCTTAAAAAGTGCATAAAAGTGGCATCAAGTAGGCAGTTACTTCTGCCTATTTAGTAAACCTACATCCCCAAATAAGGATGTAAAACTTGAGGAATATCTATACTTCCATCTTCGTTTTGATTATTCTCCATAATAGCTACAAGAGTACGACCAACAGCTAAAGAAGAACCGTTAAGAGTATTAACAAAGGTATTTTTCTTTCCATCTTTGTAACGAATTTTTGCGCGTCTTGCTTGAAAATCTCGTGTATTTGAGATAGAGCTGATTTCTCTGTATTGGTTTTGCCCTGGGAGCCATACTTCGATGTCAGTTGTGTGAGCAGCACTAAAACCTAAATCTCCGGTGCATAGTTGTACTATACGGTGTGGTAATTCTAATGCAGTTAATATATCTGAAGCGCAATCCACCATCTCATTAAATACTATATCGCTTCTTTCTTCTTTAGTTATACAAACTAGTTCAACTTTATGAAACTGATGTTGTCTTATCATCCCTCTAGTATCACGACCAGCTGCTCCTGCTTCTTTTCTATAGCATGAAGTGTAACCAGTTATTTTAATTGGTAGCTCTTCATAAGGAATAATCTCATCTTGAAAAAGGTTTGTTAGAGGAACTTCAGCAGTCGGAATCAAAAACATCTCTTGACCTTCTATCTTATAGAGGTCATTCTCAAATTTTGGAAGTTGACCAGTTCCTTCTAATGCTTTTCTATTTACCATATGAGGTACACTTACTTCCATAAAACCTCTGCTGCCATTAAAGTTAAGCATGAAGTTTATAAGTGCACGTTCAAGCTTTGCACCCATGTCATAAGATACACTAAATCGACTACCTGATAGTTTTGCACCACGCTCAAAGTCTATCCAACCATTTTGTTCAGCAAGTTCCCAGTGCTCTTTTGGTGTGAAGTTAAATGTAGGAGGCGTAAGCACTTTTTTAATCTCTACGTTATCTTCTTCATCTCCACCATCTGGAACAGAGTCATCAGGGATGTTAGGTACAGCCATAGCTATTTTTTCTAACTCTTCCTGGCAGTTTCTTTGAATATCAAGTGCTTCAGCTATGACAATTTTGTTCGCATCAACTCTCGCTTTTAGTTCAGATATATCTTTACCCTCACGCTTGTAAATACCAAACTCTTTGCTCATCGTGTTTTGTGCAGCTTGTAGTGTTTCAAAACTAACTTTAGCAACTTTAAGCTCCTCACTTTTTGTTTTTAGACTTTCCATTAAAGAGGTATCTACACCTTTGCGTGCAAGTTTTTTACTTACTCCATCAAAATCTTTTTGTAGCAGTTTTAAATCAATCATTTTTTTCCTATTCTATTTTAATATATCGTGTGCAAGTTGAAACTGGTTTGCAGTCATAAGGTGAATCTTTGGGTGAAGAGCTTTAAGTTCATCAAAAAGAGTTTTACTTAGTTCATATCCAACTTTGTACTCTTCTTCAACACTTTTTGCATTTGCAATTCTCAGAGCTTCAATCCAACTACCTGGAACATTTATACCTGGAACGTGAGCAGACAAGAACTGTGCAGTTCTAAGTTTAGTGATAGGAAATATACCAAGAATTAGTTGGGCATCTTTGTTCTCGTTGCAACACGCTTTGTTTGCTGCTGCATTTAGCTCGAGTAGTAATTTTGCATTTTCTACGTCATATACAGGTTGTGTGATAATTCCGATAGCACCATGTTTAATTTTTTTCTGCATCTTTTTTTGTAGTGTTTTTGGATTTTTTGCAAAAGAGTTGACTACTGCAAATGGGTGAATATGCTGAGGTGCATGTGTAAAAGGTTTTCCCGCATAGTTCATACCTGAGTTAAACGCAGAGATGATATCTAGTAGTAGTGAGCTATCCGCTTCAAAAACACCCTTTGCGTGAGGCTGGTCAGATATAGTTGCAGGATCACCAGTCAGTGCTAAAATAGCTCTGATATCTACTTCATTAGCACCTAGTAAATCAGACTGGAGTGCTATCTTATTTCTGTCTCTCATGCTCATAGTAGCAATTACAGGTTTGTTAAATCTATCTTGAAGCATTTTAGCAGCGAATAGGGCATTATACTTTAGTTTAGCAAGAGGGTTGTCAGTTGTAGAAAAACCATCTACTAAATCATGTAGTCCTAACTCTTCAATTTTATCGATTGTGGGAGTAAACTGAGCTGAGTGGCCCGGTGTAGTCTCTAAAGTTATGTATGTGTCATTTTGTAGTTTATTTATCAGTGTATCAAACAAAAAAAGTCCTATTTCGCTATAATTGCGACATTATAACAAAAGAGAGATTATATATGCTAAAACTAGCTATTTTTGATTTTGATTCAACACTTATGGATGGAGAAACTATAGATTTCTTTGCGGATGAGTTAGGAATTGGTGAAGAGGTTGCGCGCATAACTGAAGAGGCGATGAGTGGAAGACTTGACTTTTTTGAGTCACTGCAACAGAGAGTAGGTCTCCTAAAAGGACTTAATTATTCAGTTGTAGAGAAGATTAGTCAAAACTTACCGTATATGCCGGGCGCAGTTGAGACAATTGCAGAGCTTAAAAAACGTGGTATTAAAGTTGTGTGCTTTAGCGGTGGCTTTAGAAGTGCTACTGGTTATGCAAAAAATATACTTGGATATGATGCTGATTTCTCAAATGTTTTACATGAAAAAGATGGAAAACTAACAGGTCTTGTAGGTGGAGATATGATGTTCAACTTCTCTAAAGGCGATATGTTACAACGTCTACAAAACATACTTGGCGTAAGTGAAGAAGAGACATTAGTATGCGGAGATGGAGCAAATGACCTAAGTATGTTTGCTCATGCAGGAACAAGAGTTGCGTTTTGCGCAAGAGATATACTCAAACGTGAGGCAAATATAGTTATAGAAACTAAAGATTTAACTCAGATATTAGAAAAAATATAAGGAATAATATGCTCGAAAGTACAGTATGGAGACAGTATCACAATGATAACAGTTTTAGACAGAAGTTAAGTGAGTTTTGTGTTTTATCAAGTGATGATTTAATTTATGATGACAAAGATTTATATGCAGTTTTAAAAGCTAAACTTACAAAAAAAGAGTTGAAACTTTTTGCTATGGACACAGCAGAAGTAAGTAATGAAAATATAAAGAGTGAGCTTTCATTTGATAATGAAGGTCTCCAAAAGGCCAAATTTAAACTATATAAGAAACTTAAGCAGGATAAAACGCGTCTAAGTTTTAGAGCGAGTAATTTCGAGTAAGAGAATTTTTGTAACTTATTAATAACAATTTTTTATACTATGATATAAGATTAATCTATAATTTATTATTTACATTGTAGACTATCACAGTTTTATCACAAGAACTGATTGACGATAGCAGATATAATAAAATGTTATTGTTCTCAGTCACATAAAAAGGAAAAATATGACAAAAACAACTTCATTACTATTAGCGGCATTAGTTGCTGCTTCTGTGTTTAGTACATCTGCAATGGCTGATGCTAAAAAAGGTCAAAAATACTACCTTAAAAAATTAAAAGCTTGTAAAAAAGATGGTCTTAAAAATGGTGCAACTTTTGCAACTAAGCATGACCGTGCTACATGGGCTTCTCATAAAGATGCCGGTACTTTAAAAACTGAGTGGAATGCAATCTGTCCTCATGGTGAGAAAAAATTCAAAAAAATGAAAGATAAAGATGTGACAAACTTGTATGATTTCGTTTGGAAATATGCTTCTGATGGTGACGTTCCATCTTGTGGTTAATCGAAGCTAGATAGATTTAAGACTCTTTTGAGTCTATCTATTTAAGTATAATTTTAAACGTAACTCTTCTAGATTTTTCTCTATCTTCTTTGTCATTCAACATTGCTTTTTTAGAATAACTAAAGCCACTACCTCTTAATATCTTTGATAATTTTATCTGTGTAGGTTTACTCTGATTTAAAAATATATAGCTAAGAGTTGAAAATGAACGGTTCATTGAAAGTTTCTCATTCTTTATATAACCATTAGCAAAATCTTGTGTTCCCCATTCACTTGATGTATGTCCATTAATCTCTAAAGCACTTATCTTGTCAACATTTGCTTTTAGAAAAGGGACTAGTTTTTTAGAAAAATCATCTAAAAACTCTTTTTGTTTTTTAGTTAGCTTAAATTTTGATACTTCAAAGTAGAGTGCTTTATCTATAAAGTCTATGCTTAAATCTTCTTTTATTTTTATTTTTTTACTGTCTATCTCTTTTTTAAACATAGTGTTGAGTTTTTTATGAATATCAGTAACATTTGTAGAAATCTGAGCAAGTGAACCATCACGATTAAACTTTGCAATCCACATATTTGTCTCTTGAGAGTTATTATTTGTATGAAGACCAGCTGCAGCAGCTTGGGAGTTGTGAAGTATAGTTACTGCGTTAAAGAGGTCATATTGGTCTTTTCCGTAATGCTCTTGATTTCTCATCGTTAGATGTGAATCTAAAATCATTACAAGTCCATCAGTATTATATGTGTCTTTTACGTAGCCAACACCAATAAAACTACCATCTGAGTACTCTTTTATATCATTTAGTGTACTTGGATAAGTTGTAAATATTTTTTTATCTATAAGTACATTTTTATAGAGGTCAAATTTTATAAGTCTAATTTGCTCTTTTTGCATGTTGTTATATTCACTCAGTGCAACAACAAAATTATTGTCATGAAGTCTGATAATTTTTCGAGGTGTAACTAGAGTTTCACTTTTGTAATGCTTCAACCACATTCTGTTACCATTTTCAGTGATTCGCATAAGTGTTACATCTTTGTTTTTCTCATATGAAGTTGTGCTTACTACGACAATAGAACCATCTCTTGCTTCAGCTGCATCTATTCCTCTGTCATCATGCTTTGTACCATATTTTTTACTCCAAAGTTTAGCCCCATCTTTTGAAAATCTTGTTATATATATATCATTTTGACCAAGACCTGTTTCAAACATACTATCATGAGCTGAACGTGAGGTTATAGATGAGCCAACTGCTAAAACACCACCATCGCTCATTAAAATAAGATTATTCATTCTGTCATAATTTTTTGTGCCAAAAGTTTTGTTAAAGATTATGTTTCCACCTGAATCAACTTTAAGTATTAGTAAATCTCCATCAAGTGTATATCCACCGATATAGTAACCATTAGAAGGTGTTTTTGCTAGTGCTATGGCCTCAGTAAACCTTGAAAGTTTAGTTGCCCTTGATAGAACAACTTCTGCCTTATTGTTTAACTTTAATAGATGAATCTGTGAGCCATGTTTATTTGAAACACTTGAGAGATAGTCAAAGGCATTTGTATAAGTTCTACCAGCTTGTGAGTCTTGTTTAAACTCTTTAGAGAAGCCAACTGCACTGATACTTCTGTCGTAATCTTCAGTGATGTCAAATAGGGCATCATTAAATGGTTTATCAATAATTACAGAGTAATCGGATGTTTGAGAATATAACGATGAGAGAATAAGTAGTGTTAATAATATAATTTGTTTCATTAGAATACTTTTTTTCTTATTTATCTAGCAAAAAATATTCCTAATACACAATAATCATAAAAAAGGTATAATGACTGCATGAAAATAAATAGCTTAGTTACATTAGCATTACTGTTTGTTCTAAGCTTCTCTATAGCGCATGAGTATGTCTTTGCCTATTTTGAAAGTGATCACTCTAGCGTTGTAGAGTATGTTGCTGAGTTAGAAGTTCCATCAGAACATAAAGATCTTTGTAGCATCCACTTTGAATACCATCAATCTTTTCTACTCGCTGAGGATATAACTTTATCAAAGTTAGAGCATAACTCTTTTAAAATAGCAATCGACAAAGAGTCATATAACTTCCAAATCTACTTAAACTTTTTAAAACCTCCTATCGTATAACTTTAATTTTACAAAACAATACTATTAAATAAACATAGGAACAATAATGATAAAAATATTATCAGTAGTTGTTTTTCTCTCATCTGGCATATTCGCACAGAATTTGCTAAATAAACCTCTAGGTTTTGATGAGTTTTTAAACAATGCATTAAAAAATAGTCCGTACTTAAAATCACACGATTTAAGTATAAAACAGGCTTCACTTCAAGGTGAGATATTAACTAGATATGAGAATCCATCATTAGAGCTAGAGTATTCAGAATTTAGTCCTGATATTGGACTGGGGGAGAGTGGATATAGAGTAGCTCTTGCACAACCTCTTAGATTATGGGGAGTTGGTAGTGACAAAGAGAGATTAGCGCTATCGACAGAGAATAAAGCACAAGCAAACTACCTACTATCACGTGCACAATTAGTCCAAGAAATTTCACTACTTTTTACGAAGTATGCACAACAACATGCATTATATACTTTAGCAAAAGAGGAGCTTGATATCGCTTTGCGAATATATGAGATTTCACAAGCAAGGTTTCAAGCAGGAACTATCTCTCAAGGTGTAATGCTACAAGCAAAAGTTGATTATGAGATGATTGATATAGATCTTGATGCATTAAAACTTAGCTTCAATGAGCAATATTTTAAACTTTTAGAAGTTGCAGGATATGGAAAAAAAATAGAGTTAAGTCATAACTATATATTTAGAGTCAAAGAGACAACATCAACTTCCAACCCTGATTTAAAGCTGATAAATGCAGCTAAAGAAAAAGCACTTTCAACTGCTAGTGTAAATTCTAATAAGATAGAGTTTATAGAGCTACTTGGAGAGTTTGAAAGTGAGCCAGATCAAGATATTTTTAGAGTTGGGATATCAGTTCCCTTAGCTCTATTTAATACAAAAAAAGAGGAGACTCAAATTGCGAAACTTGAAGCAGGTAAAACAGAGTTCAACGCTAAAAGAGAGAGTGACAAAATAACCCTTACAACAGTAAAATTAAAAGAAGAAAGAGCTCTACTTCAAAAGTTAAAAGTTAAAAACAGTGCAACACTAAAAACGCAAGAGAAACTTCTAAAGATGTTTGAAGATAGTTATAAAATAGCAAATGTAAATCTGCTAGAACTTCAAAGTGTTAAGAACAGAGTTATCAAAACAAAAGAGTCTTTAATCAAAATCAAATCTGCGTTAGATTCAAACGCAATAAAAACAAACTATATAGCAGGAGTATATAATGAATAATTTTTCAGCACTATTAATTCTACTTAGCTTATCACTTCAAGCTATAGAGATACCGACAGAACATGCAAAAGAGAGAACATTTGGAAAAAAAATTGAGTTAAATGCACAGATAGTACAGCTCTCAAACGCTTCACAGTCAATAATGTCTGTAGTGGGCGGACATATCGAAGAGTACTATGTAAAAATAGGGGAGAGTGTAAAGAAGAATCAAAAGATAGTTTTGATTCAATCTATTACACTCTCAAAAATGACAGCCGAGTATTTATCTCTGAAAAAGCAGTATCGTACACAGGGAAAAAGCTTCAATGCTACAGAAGAGTTATACAAAAAAGGTATGACATCTATGGCTGCTCTAAATGAGCAGAGTATTAAAAAAGATGAGTTGTTAGCTAAATTAACATCGCTACAGTCACAACTAAATACTTTAGGTGTAGATACAAATAATCTGAAAAAGGCCAGCTCAGACTTCATACTTTATGCGCATAGTGATGGAGTAGTATCTGCAATCCTTCAACCACTACATACAAGCATAAAAGATGACACACCAATTATCTCTTTGGTAAAAGATAGAGCCTATTACCTTAAATCATTTTTGCCACTAAAGTATGCACAAGATGTAAAAATAGGGCAAAAAATAGTTGTAAAAAATGGTGATAAAAATATCATCTCATATATAACTCAAATACTTCCAAAAGTAGATGAACAAACACAAAGAATAGTTCTTTTGTCTAGTATAAATGAGAAAGCTAACAATCTTTACATAAATGCTTACACTGAGGCGACACTCTATTTTGAAGCTAATGAAAGTTATGTATCTGTCACAAAATCTGCACTCTCATTTTTTAATAACGAGTGGGTTGTATTTGTAGAAAAAGAGAATCATGAAGAGCATGAAGATGAAAAGCATGAGGCGCACGATGAACATGAAGAAGATGAAGTTCTTTTTGAAGCTCGTGTTATTGAGATAGTAGCACAAGATGAAAACTTTGTAGGTGTTAGAGGTCTCAGTAGTGGTGAAGAGTATGCAAGTGATAAATCATACTACATAAAGTCAATGATGTTAAAATCATCACTTGGCGGGCATGGACATTAGGATGTTAGATAAATTAATAGACATATCACTAAAGTATAGAATCTTAGTGATTACACTTTTTTTAGCTATCTCAGCATTTGGATATAAGGCTTATACAGGTATTCCTGTTGATGCTTTTCCAGATATAACTCCTAAACAGGTTGTTATCTATACTGAGAGTCCTGGTAACTCTGCTGAAGACATTGAAAAACTTATAACCTATCCTATAGAATCAACACTCTCAGGAATGGCTGGAGTTAAAATGATTATGTCAAATTCCTTTTTTGGTCTCTCTTATGTTTCAGTCTTTTTTGATGATGACATGGATATCTATTTTTTACGTCAACTTGTAAGTGAGCGTTTAAGTAGTGTAGATATTCCACAAGGCTGGGGAAAACCAAAACTAGGACCAAACACAACAGGTCTAGGGCAGGTTTTTTGGTATGAGATAAAAGACACTACTTCAAAATACTCTCTTAGAGAGATAAGAGAGATGCAAGACTATATAGTTACACCTCTGTTTAAAAGTGTATCTGGCGTTGAAGAAGTTGTCGGCTGGGGTGGATATGAGAAGCAATATAATATTTTAATAGATACTAAGAAACTTCAAAATATTGGCATAACCTATTCTGATGTTGTAGATGCAGTTCAAAAAAGTAACTTGGCAGCTGGTGGACAGTATTTGGAGTTTAATCGTGAACAGTACCTGATTCGTGGTGCAGGACTCTATAAATCTCTTGATGATATTTCAAATACAGTTGTGAAATCAAATCAAGGACAATCTGTAACTATTAGTGATGTTACCACTGTTGAGACAGGTACAGCACCTAGATTTGGCTCAATTAGCATAGATGGAAGTGAAGCGGTTATAGGAATGGTTCTTCAAAGAACTGCAACAAACGCAGCAAAAGTAGTCCAGAGACTAAAAGAAAAACTCTCTACAGTAAATGCAGCACTTCCTAAAGGGGTAGAGATAAAAACTGTCTATGATAGAACTGAGATAACTCATAAAGCAGTAGGGACAATGACATCTGCACTTACAAGTGGGATTATTCTAGTTGCAATAGTTCTTTTCCTGTTTCTTTTTGAACTTCGCTCTGCATTTATTGTAATAATCTCATTACCTCTATCACTTTTAATCGCTTTTTTACTTATGGATTATTATGGTGTATCTGCAAATCTGATGAGTCTTAGTGGGCTTGCTATCGCAGTAGGTATGATAGTCGATGGAACAATAGTTATAGTTGAAAACTCTTTTCGTAAACTGCATGATGAACCTAACGCAGATAGATTAAAAATCATCTCGGAGGCGACTAAAGATGTAGCTTCTCCTGTAACATTTGCAGTGTTAATAATAGCAGCTGTCTTTATTCCACTTTTAAGTCTTAATGGTCTTGCTGGTAAGCTTTACTCCCCTATGGCACTTAATATTGTTTTTGTAATGTTTGGTTCTTTAGCAGTTGCGCTGACAGTTGTACCAGTGCTCACATACTTACTTCTTAAGCCATCTAAATCAAGTGAAAATGCTGTTATAAAAGCTATTAAAAAAGTATATACACCACTTCTTGTATTTGCACTCTCTCACGCAAAAATATTACTTGTCGGAGTCTCCACAGTTTTTATTGTATTAGTTTATATTTTAAGCTTGACTGGACGTGAATTTATGCCTGAGCTTAATGAAGAATCTATTATGTATAGAGTAATCTCTATACCTGGAACTGGTCTTAAGCACTCAACAAAAACTGCAGGTTTGATTGAGAAATATATTTTGAAAAACTACTCTGATGATGTTGAGTCAGTTTTATCTATGATAGGTAGAAGTGAAAATGGTGAGACAGCACAAGCTAACTATATGGAAGTTCTTTTAACTCTAAAGCCAGATATTAAAGACCTTGATGATTTGACTCAAAGAATGAACGAAGATTTAAAAAGAAGTTTTGAGTATGTTCAGTTTGTACCAACACAACCAATTGCTATGCGTATAGAGGAGTTACTTGAAGGTGTAAAAGCTGAACTAGCTGTGAAAATTTATGGTGATGACCAAAAGGTATTAGATAGAATCTCTAAAGATATTCAAGCTGAGTTACAAGGGATAGAAGGACTTCATGAGATGGAAGTTGAAACGCAGTTAGGTCAAGCCCAAATAAAGATAGAACCAGATTATTTAGCGCTTGCAAGGTATGGAATATCCGTTGATGAGGTTATGAGTGTTATTCGTAACGGTATAGGTGAAGAGAGTGTTTCTCAGATGATAGAGGGGATTAGACGTTTTGGTATAGTTGTAAAGATAAAAGATGCAAAAAAAGACATTCAAGCTCTTAAAGATGTAACAATTCGTTCAAAAAATGGAACCCTCGTCACACTAAATCAAATCTGCAATATAAGCGTAAAACAAGGTGCATCATTTATAAAACGTGAAAATTTAAGTCGATATATGGTTTTGTCTATGGATGTTGAAGATAGAGATGTAGCTTCGTTTGTTAAAGAGGCCGATAGTATCATAAAAACCTACGTAGAGATTCCATCAGGATACTATATAGGCTGGGCAGGTGATTTTAAAAATATGCAAGAGGCAACTGAGAGACTAATGGTAATTATACCGATAACTCTTCTTTTAGTTCTTCTTCTTTTATATACTGCATTTAACTCGCTCTCAAAAGCGATGCTGATTTTAATCAATGTTCCTTTTGGTTTTATAGGAGGAATTATCGCTCTTAAAATCAGTGGGATTTATCTCTCAGTATCAGCTATTGTAGGATTCTTAGCTATTTTTGCCATAGCGATATTAAATGGAATTGTTCTTGTAAGTTTCATAGATGAGTTAAGAGCGAAATACCCTGATGTGAAACTAGAGGTTTTACTAAAAGATGCGACACTACTGCGTTTAAGGCCAGTTTTAATGACCGCATTTACAACTCTGTTTGGAATACTACCACTTTTATATGCTTCAGGTGTAGGAAGTGAAATTCAACATCCGTTATCTGTGGTAATTACTGGAGGGATTATAAGTTCGACTCTTTTGACGCTGTTGATACTGCCATCAACATATCTGCTTTTTTATAAGAAAGGGTTAAATGATTAAGTGAAAAAGTTAGTGTAAAAATCCCCGATTAAGGGGATGGAGAAAACCTATCTAAGGTTTTCGAATGGTGCAGTTATAACTTGCTTACGTGTTACTGTGTAAGGAACTAATGCTGCAGCACGAGCTCTTTTAATAACGATAGAAATCATATCTTGGTGACGTTTACAGTTACCTGTTAAACGACGTGGCATGATTTTATATCTTTCTGAAAGTGAGAAACGTAAAGCTCCTGCATCTTTATAATCCATGAAGTCAACTTTTGCTTCACAGTACTTACAATATCTTTTTTTGTATTTTCTTTTTTCTGACATGTTATTACCTTTTTTTATCTATTTTCTAAAATGGAATTTCATCTTCATCTATATCAATTACAGGAACTGAGTTGCTACTTGGCATCTCACGACTCTGCGCAGCAGCTGGTTTGTTATAGCTAGGCTGTTGATAACTCTGTTCTGGACGCTGCTGAGGCTTTTGATAACTAGGTTGCTGACCTTGTTCAGGTGCTGAGTAGTTATCTTGGCTTGGTGCTGGAGTATTATTAGGTGCATTATATCCACCTTGGTTATCCCCTTTTGAGTCTAGCATTTGCATAGTCTCAACCGTTACAGAGTGTTTAGATCTTTTTCCACCATTTTGGTCTACCCATTGTTCAAAATTTAATCTACCTTCAACTAGGATTTTACTCCCTTTGCGAAGGTATTGGTTAGCAACTTCAGCACTTCTACCGAAGAATGTAATATCTACAAAACATACTTCCTCTTTTTTCTCACCATTGCTAGTAAATTTACGGCTAGTAGCGATTGCAGTTTTTGCAATTCCCATACCACCCTGAGAGTATCTAAGTTCGATGTCACGTGTTAAGTTTCCAACTAAAATTATTTTATTGAACATGAGTTTTCCTTAATTGTTTAGTCTAAGACTATTACTCAGCTGCTGCTTCAGTAGCCGGAACTTCTGTTGCTGGTGCTTCTGTTGCCACTGGAGCTTCTTCTACTTTAGGAGCTTCTTCAACTGGAGTTTCCTCTTTAGCTGGAGCTGCTGCTTTAGCCTCTGCTGCCTTTTTAGCTTTTTCAACAAGACCGTTAAATGCAGCTATTTCACGATTCGTATCGTATTTGATAGTTACAAAACGAAGTAAATCTTCGTTAATACGGAAACGTCTCTCAATTTCAGCGATTGCAGCTGGAGCGATTGAATAATAGACAACATGGTAATAACCACGCTCGTTTTTCTCAATAGGATAAGCTAATTTTCTCATTCCCATTGCGTTTGTTGCAGCGATTTCACCACCGTTTGAAGTAATTACTTCCTCGATAGCTTTAACACTTGCTTGAATTTCTTCTGCTGTAAATGTAGGTTTTACGATTACTAAGTTTTCGTAGTTTCTCATATAGTATGATCTCCTCTTGGTATTTGCCTTACGGCGTTTGTTTCCCCTTTGGATCTAAATATAGTGTCTCAATTGACATTACAAAGAGAAAGGAACTCGGGATTATACTCAAAGTATGCTTAAATGTATGTGATTTATGTTTTATAATAGGAGATGCCGAGAGAGAAGTGTATATATTGACAATACACTACAAACAGATTTTAGTGTATTGTCAGAAGATTAGAATCTTAGAGCAAGACCTAGTTCGATTGACGTTCCATCAAGAGATAAAATACTACTAGATGGAATATATCCATTTCTCCCAGTTACAGCTATATCGGCTCCACTTAGTTTTGAAATATTTACTTTAAATTTTACTTTTTTTCCACCAGTCATCATTGATATGCCGTAAGCGTTAGCAGATGTTCCTGTCATAGCAAGATTATCAGTAGACCATTCAGGGTCTGATATGTCCATATATCTGACAAATGGACCGATCATAAAACCTTTTTGTAAAGTTGTGAGGTAAACAGTCGCTTCCGCTTGAATATAAAAAGTTGTAAATACAGCATTTGTAAGTACACCATAACCAGCAGCTACATCAAAGCTGAAATAATCTATATCCATTCCGTAACCTAAAGAAAGATTAGGGCTGAAACAAGCATAACCATCAATTGTTTCTGAAGGACCTCCAACTGTATTTGTAAAACCTTCAATATCGCTACTTGCTAATATAGACCCTGGCATAATATTCATTATGAAATTATGTTCAATGGCTTGTGCTTGTGTGAATAGTATGCTAGAGGCAATAGCCAGTTTAAATAAATTTTTTTTAATCATTTTTATTTCCCTTTATTTTCTAAATGTACAATATTAACTGTATATAACTTTATGTATTCTTAATTATTATTTATTTTATATCTTACAGTTTGCAATAAAATTCTCTATTTTAATTATTTTAAGATATAGTTACGAAAACTTGGAGATGTATTATAATTTATGGCAAAAAGAAAGAGAAGTAAATCAGTAAATAGTTCAAAAACATTAACATATATAGCCTTGGGATTAGTGATAGTTGCTATAGTTATGAGCTCACTTGTAGGTGGCTATTACCTTGGGTTTAAAGATGGACAAAAAGAGAATTCTAAACAGGTCAAAATAGAAAAAGAAAAAAGATTAGCACTACTTAAAAAACTTGAAAAAACTACTAAAGAGAAGAGGGTAAAAACTGTAAATAAAAGACTTCAAGAAGTACTGAAAAAAGAGACGAAATATTATCTTTCCGCTTCGCATGAGTTTGATGATACTCACTTGGCAAAACCACCTAAAATGGCAAAACGTAAAGTAAAACTTTCTCCTATAAAACCAAAGTTGGCCATTATAATCGATGATGTTGGAACTAGGTCTCAGGTTAATGCTATTAAAAGCTTAAATATCCCCCTAACTATGTCCTTTCTCCCTCCTAGTAAAGCTAGACCAAACTCTGCAAAACTTGCAGCAAAAGAGAAGCAATATATGGTGCACCTTCCTTTAGAAGCTCAAAACTTTAGTGCTGAAGAACCAGACACTCTTAGGATTAGTAATTCTCAACAAGAGATCTCTGCAAGAATAAGAGATATTAAAAGCTTATTCCCAAAAGTACGTCATATAAATAATCATACTGGAAGTAAGTTTACATCAGATGAAGTTGCTATGAATAGGTTAATATATGCTCTAAATTCTAATAATATTAGCTTTGTAGATAGTAGAACAACAGCTGAGACAAAAGCTCCTAAAGTATTGAAAAATTTTGGTTTGAGCTATGTGGCACGTGATGTTTTTCTTGACCATCATATGGATAAAAAGTATATAAAAGAGCAGATTAAAAAAGCGATACAAGTTGCCAAAAAACATGGAACTGCAATAGCCATAGGACATCCCCACGCAAATACTATTTTAGCGTTAAGTGAGTCTAAAAAATTACTTAAAGAAGTGGATTTAGTCTATATTAATAGACTTCATTAGATTATGAATATATTAGAGCATAAGTTAGATGAACTGAACTCTATGAAAAATTATCCATCTCAAATTTACTATGATGGAAATTTAGAACTCTTAGATAGAGTAAAAGTATCTATAGTAGGTTCACGTAAGACTTCAAAATACTCAAGAGAACAGACCCATAAACTTTCATCAACACTGGCAAAGGCTGGAGTCTGTGTAGTTAGTGGTGGAGCTATGGGAGTCGATGCTGTAGCTCATCTAGGAGCTGGTTCTTCAAACACTATAGCAGTTCTTCCTTGTGGAATTAATATTAAATATCCAGCAGTAAATAAAAATCTTTTAACAGATATTCAAAATGGTGGATTATTACTAAGCCAGTTTGAAAAAGATGATAAAGCAAGACCATGGAGTTTTGTGGTGAGAAATGAGCTTGTAGTCGCTCTTGGTGAGGTTTTAGTTGTCGCCGAAGCTGAACTTGAGAGTGGCAGTATGAGAAGTATAGAGTTTGCACTGAAAATGGGTAAAGAAATTTTTGTATTTCCTCATAGACTAGGTGAAAGTAGCGCAACCAATGAACTTTTAAAAGAGGGTAAGGCAAAAGCTATTTATGATATAGATGAGTTTGTTTCACGGTTTGGAATAGTTGGTACAGCACAAATAAAGCAAGGCTCTTTTTTAGAGTACTGTAGCACAAATCCTACTTACGAAGAGGCTCTCAAGAAATATCCAGATAAGGTTTTTGAAGCTGAACTAAACGGTGAGATAAATATTAAAAATGCAGTAATTTACTTAGTCTGATTCTTTTAACCAATCTACTACTATTTTCACTAATTCTGGAGAGATTAAATATCCAGTTGCATGATGTGGATTTGACTTTCCATATCGTAAAGACAGATTATAGTTTCGTATATCTTTTATATTGTTTAGTGATTTGAACTCATCAGAAATAGTTTGGTCATGTGCTATATAATCATCTTCTGCTGCTATGTTGTACCATTTTGAAATATTGTTTGGATAAGAGCTTTCTTCACTTACATCTCTTCCTCTGAGTGTTTTCTTTGCAGTTTCATCACCTAGAGGACTTCCTAGAGTAATAAAAGTATTGAGTTTCTTTTCTTTTAGCTTTGTATGTTCATTAAGGTATGAAAACTCCCACAGTAAATCATAAGCTATCATCGTTCCTAGGCTATGTGATATAAGTAAAATATTTTTATCATCTTTTAATGAAGCTAATAACATATCTTTCAAAGGCTGTGATACTTTAATGGAGAAGTCTGAATCTTCTCTCCAATATTCTTTCATATCTATTGCACTCTTAGAAACAATGAATTTACCTAGTCCAATAAAATATAGAAAAGGAGAAATCAAATCTGCAAGAAACTTTGGAATAAAACTTTTACCTCTGAGTTTGTTGTAATTCTCTTTGTTAAACTCTTCACTTTTATATTTTTTTAAATGAAATAAAGACTGTTTTCTATCATCTATGTCATGGTACTTTTGATATGGTTCTTTGTGTTTTGAAAGGAACTGATTAGATGTATCACCATAATATGACATATCTTGATATACAGAATCAAATAACTCAAGAGTATCCTCTCCAAAATCTCTTTTTATTCCATATCTTAAAGCGTCTTGCCAATTGTTTAGAAGTTTCTGTTTATCAGGTTTATAATCTCTACCATGTATATAGATTATCTCTCTATTTAACATTACAGAATAAGCATAGCGTCGCCATATGAATAAAAGCGATACTTCTCTTTTATAGCTTCTGCATAAAGTTCTTGTGTTTTATTTAGTCCTATAAAAGATGCTACAAGCATCAAAAGAGTTGATTTTGGCAGGTGAAAGTTTGTCAGTAAATGATTTACTCTTGATGGTTTGTTATTTGGGTGTAAAAACAGATTTGCTTCACCATGTTGTATTTTCCCATGCTTTTCATAAAACTCTATAGTTCTTGTTGAAGTTGTTCCAACACTCAAAATAGGTTGAGTAGAATCTAATATTTCTTTTGCTGTATTTGAAATATCATAATACTCAGAGTGCATAGGATGCTCAGTGATAATTTTTGCTTCAACAGGCTTAAAAGTTCCACTGCCAACATGAAGAGTTACAAAGGCATGGTTGAAATTTTTGCATATTCTCTCATGTTGTTGGGGTGTAAAGTGAAGTGATGCTGTAGGTGCTGCTACCGCACCTTCCTCACGTGCAAATACAGTTTGGTACTCTGACGCGTCTTCTTCATTATCTTCTCTTTGTATGTATGGAGGAAGGGGTATATGACCAATCCTATCTATGATAGGAAGCAGGTCTTCAAAACGGAGTAGTCTGTTTTTTTGTAAAAAGTTTACAACTCTGCTACCATCATCTCTTAACTCTTTAACAACGGCTACTAATTCTTCATCGAACTCTATATGAGTATCCACTTTTACTTTACCGCGAATGTAAACGTTTATATCATTTGCATTAAGAGGTCTATTGATAAGGAGTTCGATTTTTCCACCGCTTAGTTTATGACCAAAAAGTCGTGCTTTTATAACTTTTGTGTCGTTAAATATTAGAGCACAATTTTTAGGAATGAATTTTTCTAAATCATAAAAGTGAGCATGTGTGATTGTATCAGTCGAACGATTGTAGACTAGAAGTTTTGCGTGATCTCTTGGGTGTGCAGGATGAGAAGCTATTAGCTCACTTGGAAGTATAAAGTCATAGCTAGAAGTAAGTAACTCAGGGTTACTCACTCTTTTTCTCAATAGCAACAGCTTCAGTTACTTCATCTTCGTCCTCGTCCTCATCCTCATCTTCGAGAGGTGGAGCAGGGTTTACCATTCTTACAATTAAGATAGAAAAACCATAAAGAATAATTAGTGGGCCAGCCATAAGTAGTTGTGTTAAAACATCTGGTGGTGTTAAAAGTGCTGCAACTATAAAGATGATTACAACAGCATATTTAAAAAATGCAGCCATCTGTCTGTCATCAATCATACCAAGAAGTGCTAAGAAGTATGCAAAAACAGGAAGCTCAAATGCTATACCAAAACCAAACATAATTTTTGTAAAAAAGCCTACATAATCTTCTATATTAATGAGAGGAGTAAATTTGAAACTACCAAAGGTGATGAGGAAGTCAAATCCAAAGGGTGTAACAACGTAGTATGCAAAAAGTACACCGATTAAAAACATGGTTGTTCCACCAACGATAAAAGGAATAACCATCTTTTTTTCATTAGTATATAGACCAGGTGCTACAAAAGCCCAAATTTGAGAGAGTATAATAGGTAAAGCACCTATAATTGCAGCAAAAAATGAAACTTTAAGTGCAACAAAAAATGCTCCACCTATTTGAGATGTAGTTACCATTCCCTCTGCAGCAAGAGCTGATTTTTTCCCAACTTCTTCAAGCGCGGTGTCTAGTGGTGCAACCATCCAGTTCAGTATTGGTTCATGAAAGAAAAACATAACAAAAAACATAACTATTAGGCTTCCTACTGAAATCCCAAGTCTCTTTCTAAGTTCTACAAGGTGTGGTTTTAATTCATCAAACATCTATATTTTCTTCTTTCTGAGGTTTTTTAGCTTTTTTTGGTTTCTTTTGGAATGTTACTTTGTCTGGTTTTGAAGATGCTTTAGGTGTATCATCATCTAAATCATCATCACCTAAAATATCATCATTCAGGTCTGATAAACCAGATGCAATAGTTCCTTTTACATCTGTAGCCTTTTTTAAGCTATCACCAGCATCTAACAACTCTTTTTTATAAGCAAGTGCTTCTTGTTTAATCTCACTAACATTCATCTCTTCTTCAAGAGTGTCTTTAACATCACCTACAGTTTTTTTAATAGTTCTGAAAAATTTAGCTATCTCTACCATTGCGCCTGGAAGCTTATCTGGTCCCATAAATAAAATAGCGATAACAGCGATAATTAGTATCTCAGTAAAACCCATACCAAACATATAGAGTCCTTAATTATAGATAACCCCAGCTTCAGCGACAAGTAAATAGTTCTAGTGCTAGGCAGATTACTGAAGGACTAGCTAGTCTAATCCAAAGGAATCTAACGACACAATAGGGCTATTTACTTATCGCCCGAAGGGAAGTTTAAAAAGAGGGCTACTGCTTCGTTAAAACTTTTTGAAGTACAATAAGTACAACTGCAAAGTTTTGTCTCACATTAGCCCTCTTTTTAAGCTTCTGAAGCTAGGGTTATCTATAATTAAAGACTCAAAGCCTTCAAAAATTAATTAGTTTATTATTTAGAGGGTGATTTTATCTAAAATAACTTCAAGAAGATATAAAAAGAGTAATCTCATCAGCTAAAAGATACTCATCGTTATAAAAAGTCTCATCTATAAGTGATATTTTATTTTCTTCTACTAAGATCTGCGCTCTTTTTAACTCATCTTTTGTAAAGACACAAGAATTAACACCAACGCAAGAACGAAAACCTAAAAAAATCTGCTCAATTCTTTTGTCTTCATTATCTAATATCTCTTCTCTTATTTGAGTTGGACTTTCTATGTACTTTTCAACAATAGTGTGTGGATAAAATCGAGTAAGTCCAAGTTTTCCAACAGCTCCACTTCCGACTCCCATATAATCTTTATATTGCCAGTAGCCAAGATTATGAGTAGAATTATATGAGCCGAAATTACTTATCTCATATTGAGCAAAACCTTTCTCTTGTATAGTTTGAAATATCCATGAGGTGAGAGAGAGTTGCTCACTGCTCATCTGTGGCTTTGACTCAAATGCAGTACCCTCTTCTATGGTTAAAGCATAAGCACTAATATGATTGATGGGAAGAGAAAACGCAGTGTTGATATCATTTTGCAAAAGTTTTTTTGTATCACCTAAAGTAGCGTAAATTAGGTCAAGTGAGATATTTTTAAAACCTACTTTAGCTGCGTTTAGTACTGCGTTTTTTGCTTGGTCTGGTGTGTGTGCACGGTTTAAAAGTTTTAGTTTTTGTTCGTTAAAACTTTGAACACCAAAACTTATACGATTAACTCCAAGCTCTCTCATACCAGATAACCACTCATGAGTTGCACTGTTAGGATTAGCTTCACTTGTTATCTCAATATTTTCGTTGAGGTAGGGTTTTAAAAGCTTAAAAATTGGTTTATATAATTCAGGTGAAACTGTTGATGGTGTTCCTCCACCAATAAAAATAGTTTCGATACTTTTCTCGGTCGCCTCGAAGCGTTTTAACTCAAACTCTAACTGCGTTTTAAGTGCAAACATATACTCTTCTTTTAGATGAAACTTATCTACATATGAGTTAAATGCACAGTATGAACATTTTGAGTCGCAAAATGGGATGTGAATATATAATAACATATGAAATTATAGCCACTTATCTTATTTTAATCGCTTATTTTGTATAATCGCGTTAATTATAATATAGGTATTAAAATGAGTAAAAAAGGTTCGTATCGTCCAAATGTGGCGATGATTATTGTATCAAATAATTATCCTGAGAAAAAAGAGATTTTTATTGCACAGAGAAATGACTTGCTAGATATTTGGCAGTTTCCTCAAGGTGGCATAGATAAGGGTGAAGAGGTAGAAGAAGCTCTATTTCGTGAGCTTGAAGAAGAGATAGGCACTAGTAAAGCTAAAATTATAGCTGAGTATCCAGAGTGGATATCTTATGACTTTCCTGAGAAAATTGCTAAAAAGATGAAGCCATACAAGGGTCAAACGCAGAGATATTATCTGCTTAAGCTCAAAAAAAGTGCTGTAATAAAGCTTGATACAAAGCACCCTGAGTTTATCGACTATAAATTTGTGAGCGTAGATGATCTGCTAAATCACACGGCACATTTTAAAAAGCCTATATATGAGACAGTTATAAATTATTTTAAAAAAGAGGGACTTCTGTAGATGTTAATAGTTCAAAAATTCGGTGGAACTAGTGTTGGAGATTTAGAGCGTATAGCTAACGTTGCCTCTCGTGTAAGTGAGACTAAAAAAGCTGGAAATGATGTAATTGTAGTAGTCTCTGCTATGAGTGGAGAGACAAATAAGCTTGTTGGATATGCTGAGTATTTTTCATCAAATCCACCTAGTGCTGAGATGGATATGCTGCTTAGTGCTGGTGAGAGAGTAACTGCTTCACTTCTATCAATTGCTCTTCAAGAGATGGGACATCCTGCTGTGGCAATGACTGGTAGAAAAGCAGGCATACTGACAGACATGCAACATACAAAAGCACGTATAGCAGATATTAACCCTAAAAATATGAAAGATGCTATCGCGGAAGGTAAGATAATTGTTGTAGCTGGTTTTCAAGGTGTAAATGAAAATGGTGATGTAACTACACTTGGACGTGGTGGGAGTGATCTGTCTGCTGTTGCAATTGCTGGAGCACTTAAAGCAGGTTTATGTGAGATTTATACAGATGTAAGTGGAATCTATACCACCGATCCTCGCATAGAGCCAAAGGCTAAAAAGCTGGATAAAATTTCTTATGATGAAATGTTAGAGTTAGCAAGCATGGGTGCAAAGGTACTACAAAATCGTTCAGTCGAGATGGCAAAAAAACTAAATGTAAATCTAGTAACAAGAACAAGTTTCTCTAATGAAGAGGGAACATTAATAACTAAGGAAGAAAATATTATGGAAGCACCATTAGTAAGCGGAATCGCATTAGATAGAAATCAAGCTCGCATCTCTTTAATGGGTGTAAAAGATAGACCAGGAATTGCCTCTGATATTTTTAATAAGCTCGCAGATGCAGAAGTGAATATTGATGTTATTATCCAAAATAAAGCGCATGATGGAACTACAAATATTGACTTTACTGTTCCTGTTAACGATTTGCATAATGCAAAAGCAGTTGTTGATACCTTTGTTAAAAGTGCAGAGATAAACGCAGATTCATACAATGAAGATATCTGTAAAGTTTCTGTTGTTGGTGTTGGTATGAAATCACATACTGGTGTAGCGGCAAAAGCATTCTCTACAATGGCTGATAACAATATAAACATAAATATGATTTCAACTTCAGAGATAAAAGTATCTATGGTTATAGATGAAAAATATGCAGAGTTAGCAGTTCGTGGTCTCCACGATGCATATGAGCTAGATAAGTAAAATATAATGTCATATTCTGAAATACCTGATTTTGCACAGTGGAGTCTAGATACCATAAGAGAAGAGGGTGGAAGTCTTAGTTGGCTTGAAGAACAGCGTTTTGATTGGACAACAACTACTGCACATGCTTTAGAGCAGATACTATCTGGAAAAACAGTTATTTTGATAACTGATGAGAAAAGAAAGTGGCTTGAAAACTATATACTGACCTTTGTAAATGACCTCTCTTTAGGTCGTCCTTTAATTCCGATGGTAAGTATGGATAGTATCTGTACTCACTACAATAGTATTAGTGGTGGAGAGATGATAGATATGGTTGATGATATGATCTCTCTCTCATACAAAGAGAATTACTTTTTTTGGTATATCGGTAAGGGTGATAATAAACGCAGTGATATTGCTAAGAGAAAAGACAATAGCTATTTTTGGCTTTTTGATGAAGATTTTAACAACGCATTTACTCTTAAGTCTTATGATACCGATTTAGATATAAAACTTTTACAACTTTACAAACTCTTTAACGCGTCCCTTAATGCAACAATGTTTGGAGAGGTAGATGCAAGCTCTTAAAGAGACAAAAGGGCATATATTAATCTCTACAGATGTGGAAGAGGAAGCTAGTAGACTTGAAGATGAGTTAAAACCTTCTAGAGTTGTCAAGTTTATAGAAGAGAGTTTTAAAATAGAACACGCTAAAGCTGTTTTGGCAGAAGCATACATAAGTGAATCAGAGACTAAATACATAGTTCTAGCAGCACAAGAGTTTACTGCAGTTGCTCAAAACTCACTTTTAAAACTCTTGGAAGAACCACCAAGGAACATAGAGTTTATTATTATATCTCCAACAAAATCAAATTTACTTCCTACTGTTCGCTCAAGATTACCAATCCTAAAAGTTAATACTACTCATGAGATACAAGAGATAAATTTAAACCTCTCACGTATAGATTATTCTCAAGTGTTTGCATTTTTAAAAGAGAACGCTAGGATTAAAAAGATAGAAGCGAAAGAGCTTCTTGAAGCACTTTTATACAGAGCGACAGTAACAGATATGCTGATTTTAACTCCACATCAGTTAGAAAACTTTGATAAAGCATATAGACTCTTAGAGCTAAATTCAAGACCTCAAAGTGTATTAGCTATGGTTGTTATGAGCTTTGTTAGGGAGAGATAGATGAATGTTTTAAAGCTATCCAATGAACTTGACGCAAAAAACCTCTTAAAAGAGTTAGGTGTTGATGGTGGTGGTGTAAGTATATTAGCTTCAAAGATGAAACATCATATTATTTACATAAAAGAGCTACATGTTGGTGCGGCAAATATTTTAAAACAAGATGCACTTTCAATTGGTGCGGATTTGGCGGTACCTCGTGGAACCGTAATTGCAACTGCCCCTAAAGTTGACTGCATCTTAATAGCAACGCAGAAGCAGTTGGTAGAACTGAGTAGAAAAGAACTCGCTCAACCTTTTGGTCTTAAAGAGTTGGCAAAAAAATTAAAGATGATTTGTAGTGCTAAAAAGCCTAAAGACATAGAGCTTATGGGTGTTATTAACGCCAATGAAGATAGTTTTTATAGTGGTAGTAGATTCAGTGATGTAAACGCAACAGATGCAATAGTTAGGATGATAGAAGATGGGGCAAGTAGCATAGATATTGGTGGTGTTTCCTCTCGTCCAAACGCAGTAGTCGTTGGTGTAGAAGAAGAACTTCGCAGAGTAAAGCCTATTATTGATGCTATTAAACACAATAGACTATACGAAAAAGCAAAGTTTAGTATTGACAGTTTCGAGCCAGAAGTTATATCGTATGCTCTTGAGAGTGGTTTTACAATTGTAAATGATATTACTGGTTTAGTGAATGATGAGGTTTGTAAACTTTGTGCTTCTTATAATGCGACTGCTGTGATAATGCATATGCAAGGATCTCCACAAACTATGCAGGATAATCCAGCGTATGAAAATATTTTAAATGATGTATACTCTTTTTTAGATGAGAGAATTAAAAAAGCTGAATCTTTTGGTGTAGATGATATTATTGTTGATGTTGGAATTGGATTTGGTAAAACTTTAGAAGATAATTTAGCACTGATTACAAACTTAGAACATTTTTTGAGTTTGAATAAAAAAATATTAGTTGGTGCTTCAAGAAAATCTATGATAGACAAAGTAGTAAGTTGTAGTGTTGAAGATAGGTTGCCAGGAACTTTGGCTTTGCATTTAGAGGCTATGAAAAATGGAGCTTCTATGCTAAGAGTTCATGATATAAAAGAACATATCCAAGCGATAGAAGTTCAAAAGAAACTAAACCATTATTCCCTTAATCATAAAGAATAGTATAGCTGCTAATGTTGCAGCTGCAGGAACAGTGATTACCCATGCAGCGATGATTTTTTTCACTGCGTCACGTTTTACATACTCGATTTTTTTAGTTTGTTTCATATGTTTTTTCGTTGATTTTATTAGTTTTTCTTCAGCAGCTATAAGTTTATAAAGCTCAACAACTCTCTCATAATCACTCTGAGTTTTTTCATCTTTTTTATCTAACTTTTTAAGCTCTGCAGTTAAGGCGTTGAGAGTTTCTTTCTCATCTTTTATAGTTATCTTATCTTCTTCAATAGTCGCATGTGAATCACTAAGGTGTAGATACTCTCTTAGAAAACCAACACCAAAAACACCACCGATAGCGATGTGAGTTGAACTTACCGGAAGACCAAGCTGTGAAGCAATAATAACTGTTATAGAAGCTGCCATCGCGATAGAGAATGCTCTAATCTGGTTTAACTCTGTAATCTCTGAACCAACAGTCTTAATTAGTTTAGGACCATAAAGAGCAAGACCAAGTGCGATACCTAAAGCACCAACACCCATAACCCATAAAGGAATGCTTGCTTTTGAAGAGATACCACCATTTACAACTGCATCATTGATAGCCGCTAATGGTCCAATCGCATTTGCAACATCATTTGCACCGTGAGCAAAACTTAAAAGTGCAGCAGCAAAAATAAGTGGAATAGTAAAAAGAGTATTAACTGATTCTCTTGAGTTTTCTAATCCTTCCTTATTTTTTAAATTTGATTTAACTGCAAAATAAACAATAATAGCGGTAACAAGACCCATTACAAGAGCAGTAAAAAGAGAAGGTTTTTTTGTCATTTCTATTGATACAAGTGGTATAACGTTTAGTACATCGACTACTTGAGGCCAGATTTTTTTAAGACCTTTTAGAGTTAAGTAAGTAACAAATGCCCATGACATAAGTGCAACAAATACAGGTACATATCTTTTAGCAGCGACAACTTTGTTATCTTGAAAGACTATAGATTTTTTTATTGCAAATAGAAATGCAGCGGCAATTAGACCACCAAGAACAGGAGAAATAACCCATGAAGCAGCAATCTTACCCATAGTACTCCAAGATACAATGCTAAAGCCAGCAGCAGCAATACCGGCACCCATAACACCACCAACGATAGAGTGAGTAGTTGAAACAGGAGCTTTCATCATGGTTGCAAAGTTTAACCATAATGCAGCGGCTAAAAGAGCAGCCATCATTGCCCAGATAAAAGGATCAGCATTTCCACCAAACGCAGAGATATCTATAATCCCCTTTTTTATTGTCTTAACAACTTCACCACCTGCGATAATTGCACCTGCACCTTCAAAAATTGCAGCAATAATAATCGCAGTAGTCAGGGTCATAGCTTTTGATCCAACAGCAGGACCAACATTGTTTGCAACGTCGTTAGCACCAATATTCATAGCCATGTATGCACCAATAAGTGCTGCTACTGCAAGGAACATATTGTTAGGAATTCCACCATTACTTAAAAAGCTATATGTAAGAACCGCAATCATAAAAAATAGTGCAAAACCTAATCTTGTTAAATCAGGTCCACTCTTTCTAAGCGCCTCTTCTTCGAGTTTTTTCATTGTCTGAATTTCCATGCTTACCTCATAGTTAAATTATTACGCAATTATATTATTTCTTTGGTTACAAAATGGTTACAAAAGTATTATTTAATATATGCCTTGATAATTTCTTGACGCTGCAGAGGTCTGTCCCCACCACTTCTACCAGATGTAGCAATATTGTTAAGTTTTTGTATAGCTACCATAGATGTAACAGTAGCTTGTCCAAAGATAGTGTGGTGTCCATTTAACCAAGGTGTCTTAGCTGTAGTTATAAAAAACTGGCTTGCATTGGTATGAGGTCCTGAGTTTGCCATTGCTAAAATACCTACTTTGTCAAAAGTCATAGACTTAAACTCATCTTTAAAAGATTTTTTCCAGATACTTTGACCTCCCAGACCACTCTCTGTAGGATCACCACCTTGAATCATAAAGTTTTTAATAACTCTGTGAAACGCAATACCATTATAATATCCATTCTTCACATGAGTAGTGAAGTTTTCTACAGCAAGTGGAGCAACATCAGGATAGAGTTCAAGCTCTATATTCCCTTGAGTGGTCTCTAGTATCACACGTGGGTTGTCTGCGAATAGATTAACTGATAACAGTAGTAAAACTGATAGTATTAAGTTCTTAAGACGCGGCATTTAGTGCCTCCCTGTATTGAATTTTAGTTCTTCTTATCATTATTCTTCCTCTTCAAAATTTAAACATACTGAGTTGATACAGTATCTCATACCAGTTGGCTCAGGACCATCGGGAAATACGTGACCTAGGTGTGCCTCACAGTTTGAACATACAACTTCTACGCGAACCATACCAAGAGAGCTATCTCTAATCTCTGTAATAGCGTCTTCTACACCTTCATAGTAACTAGGCCAACCAGTTCCAGAGTCAAATTTAGTTTCTGATTCAAATAGGGGAGTATCACAACAAACACACTTATATATTCCATTATCTTTATTGTCGTTATATTTTCCAGAAAATGGTGCTTCAGTTCCGTGTTGTCTGCATACATAAAATGCTTCAGGTGAGAGTTTCTTCTTCCACTCCATTTCGCTCATTGTTACTTTCATATTTTATCCTTAGATTTTCAATCTCTGGGCATTCATCTTCATAAATGATATCAATGCTGCGTTTAGCAATACTAAGAGCATACTCTATCTCACTTTGTGAAGTAAAACATAGATCTAGGAGTATTACATGTTCGGCTTGTAATGCATTTGTATCACGATATGTTAATAACATCAGAGAATCAAAATTTTGATTTATTAAATTTTGGGAACTATCTAATAAAAGTGCTTTATCTTTGATAAAGAATTCCAAGTCATCATTTAATTTTTCTTTACTTAAGCTATTACTTACAACAATAATATCTTTTGCTTGTGAATCTTGGAGCAGTGTAGAGATTAGTTGAAGTGCTTTTGCATGTTGGTTTGCTTTATGAAAAAATAGTTCTGCACTATTCTCTTTTAACTCTTTTTCAAATGTAAAACGCGCTTCTTTGATATCAGAGTTCACGAGAACTAGGTCCGATTTACTCTGAATATGAATAAGATACTGAATAAAGTTGTCAGGCATTAGATTTGAATCATCACACATGATTAAATCAGCTGCGTTAAAACTTTTATGCATAAGTGATGAATCTATTACTACATTTCCGACAATAGTTTCTCTTTTTAATTTTTTTAAGTGCATATTAATTAAATCAATTGGTGTGATAATCATTATTGATGTCAAATCAAGCTCAATAATCGCGTGTTCTACAATGTCTAAAAGTTTCTTTTTAAGTATGTCACAGGCTAATAGAGTTGGTTTTATAATAATAAATTTTTTATTTGGATTTTCTAACTTTTCTAAAATTACTTTTAACAAAAGAACAGTGCTCTTATCACTATCAATAGATGCAGTTAATACTTCTAACCCAGATATTTCAGAGTTGATAAATTCAATCTGTTTATCACTACATAGCTTTAAGGATAAGTCATCTTTGACGATTGTATACTGAATTAAAAGATTTCCAATAATATTATCTTTAGACGGGAGTGGCTCATTTGAGGCTTCACAATACTCAAGCTTCTGAATTATCTCGTTTTCTTCTGAGTCACTAAATATCACTCTATCTTTTGGTAATAACTCTTTGAATGATTCATCTAAATGCTCATATTCATCAGCGTTTAGATTTTCCATTAAAAGGTAGTTAAATATTGGTACAGAGTCATGATGTGTTATCTCATTAAACTTTTTATCTATGATATTTTGAGTATTTTGATAAGAGAGTGTATCTTTAGAAGAGCTCTGATTTTCAGCTTTTTCAATTTTAGAATTTTTCAAATCATCATAAGACCAATCTTTTCGCTCAAAAAGGTATATTCCACGTCTTGTATCTAGTAACATAAGAGGAATTAGGTAGCTTTTTGTATGGTGGTATATTGTAAGGTTTGTGTATAAAGTCAGTTCACTAAACTCAGTTATAGATTTTAGTTTCTTAATAAGTATTGAGTCTGGGATAGTAAGTGATTTGCTCTTGTTGTCAAAGAGTGAAGTAAAAAAAGGTATGTTCATATGTTAAGATTAGACATTGTCACTGCAGTGACAATGTCTGAATGATTATTTACCAGCTGCAACGCGGTCTTTAAGACCTTTACCAGCTTTAAACTTAGGAACCATTTTATCTTGAGTTGTATAAGTTTTATCAGTACCTGGTACTTTACCACTTTTACCTTTTTGTAATGCAGCAGTAAAGCTACCAAAACCAACTAAAGAAACATCTTCTTTTTTTACTAGAGCTGATGTAACAGCTTCTGTAAATGCTTTAATTGCAGCTTCTGCTTCAACTTTAGTTTTGTAGTTACCACTTGCTTGTACTAATTCAACGAATTGCGCTTTATTCATGAGATTTACCCTTGGATTAAAATATTTCCGAACCTTCGTGACAAAGTGCTTTGTCTCCGAAATGATTCAGCTAGAGATACTTTATAATTTATTTGCTTAAATTTTTCTTCTTTTTGCTTAAATTTACTAAAAAATGTGATATTTTTGCTTCTTTTAGTCCATATTTAGCCCGTTTTAAGAGGTTGGAAAAATTTACAGTAGAATTATGCTCCATAATCAAAGATGATATTTCTTTAATTTTTTGGTATTTCTCACTATGTGTATGTATCGATAAAAAAACATCTTCTAGTCCATCTCTCTCGTTTTTAGTAAGTGCGCTCATACATTTAATCCTCTAATCTGTTTATTTTTCTAACAGTTCTTATAATCTCTTCATCATCCAATTTTCCTAACATACTCATCACCACTGCAGCAGCTTGTGGTTTAGCACGGCCAAGTTTCCAGTCTTGATATGTACGCATAGAAATCCCAAGAGAATTAGCCATATCTTTTAGGGATATTTTCTTGCCATTATTTTGAGACTCTAAAGAGTTATGAAGGATATTAAATAAATCATCAATTTGCATAAGAGAAAGTATACGGATAAAATACTTAAATATACATTTAATATATTATAAAATAACATTTATTGTATTAAATAATATTTATTTCGTATATTATATACTTTTTATATAAATTAATATTAAATATAATGTATATTATATACGGTATTACGTGCATAATATAGACTGTTTTATTAAGTATGGATAAAGTAGAAATTTTAGAATTACTCTTTATTTAGGGAAATTGACTTATCTGTAGGGATTAAAGTGATTGTATCTTCTTTAAGTTCAAGATAGAAAGGTGTGTAGGCTAAGGCATCTGTTTTAAATTTAATTTCATTTTCATCATCAATTACAAAAACTATACTATTTAGGCCACTAAGTGATTTCTCAATGGATATTTTTGCATCCATATGTGAAGTTTCTATAATATTTAGCTCGCTTTTTAAGTTTTTAATCTCTTTTTTTATCTGAGGAACCTTAGTTTGGCTATGTCTTTGAGCCTCTTCGAGTTTAAATTTCAGATTTTCTATATCTGCATTTATAAGACTTATCTTTGAGGTGAGTATAGGAATATCCCGGTAGTTTACTTTAAAAAGGTTATCTTCTCCGCTTACCAGATGGATAGTTATTGAGTTCGATGCATAAACTTTGAGATTGCTTTTAACTAATCCTATCGTTATATCTTGAGCATATATAGATCCGCCAAGACATGCTTCTATACTCACTTTAGAGGCATGAACCTCTCCACCTTCAAGAAGTTTGATCTTTGCCTCATGACACCTAAGGGTCCCTTTATGCCTATTAATCTCTGCATATTTAGCAAACTGTTTAGAGTCTTGGTGTGTTGCACCCTCTATTTTTAGGTTAATAGCTTCTAGAGCACTTTTTGCCCCAACATGACCATTTATTTGTATAGTTTCAGATATTAACTCAACACCTTCACCAATACTATCTTTTGTTGTGTCATTTTGAGATATCATAACTTCAACATTGTTTTCTTCTTGGGAAGCTAAAGATGTTTGGTTTCTAGAGATTTTAGACATTCTGATTTTGTTATCTATACTAAGCGAGTTTCCATCAAAGTGAACGTAGCCCCTTCTACTGCTTTTATAGAGCTTAGATTTTTCATTTTCTTCTATTTTTATGCTCTGCTTGTCTATTGTAGCTTCTAAGTCATCACTATTATTTCCATAACCGCCACTCACTTCTTTACCGTATGCATTGAAACCATTTTTACCAAAGATTGGTTTTTTGTACTCTATAAGTAGTTCATCCTCTTCTACTTCTATAATCTGATTTTGGCTGTCTTTTTCTTTAAACCAGTAAATTAGCTTACTCTCTCTTGTGACAACTGCAGAAATACCATTAAACAGAGGTATACGAATATTTTTAGTAAACTTACCTGCATAGATATGCTTTACAAAGGCTCTAAGGGTCTTTTTCATCTCTTCATCAAAGATATTCACTAGAATCGAGTTTGATGCTTTTATCTTGTTTAGCTCTGTATATAAAAGAAGTAACATATCTTTTGGAATATATTTTTTGTATGGAATTTTTGAATTACTCTTGATAGTAATTTTAGGGTGTGTAGCATTATCACCAAGAACTATCTCATAGTTTAGTTCTAATCCATTTGGCCTTATTTTTTTCGCAGTGATTGTGTAGACTTGATTAAACTCTATATGTTCATTTAAAATTCTATCTTTATCTATGTACTGATTTAAAATACCTTTGGCAATAAGAATAAATTCGTCAGTTGCACTCTCTTTAATATAAGTATCAACTCTGTTAATACTAAAAGTACACTCATCAATCCCTACTTGATTATCAGCAGCATAGATTGCTATAGACTTTTGGATGTCTTTTGTTTTTATAACTTTCTTTTGAATCTCACTCATTTTAACCCTAGTATTCTAGTAAATCGCTATAGTCATACTTTGAGAAATCTAAATAGAGTTTTCCATTTTGCTTGAGAACTCTTATATCACTTCCATAAACCGCTAAAAATCTTCTTTTAATAACTTTTTTCTGATAAGGCTGTAGATTTAAAGTTTTTAAATAACTTTTTAGCTCTACTATCTCACTTTTTTTCTTAGTCTCTTGAATCTCTTTTCTTTCTAGGGTCTCAACTTCATGGACTGTCTGTGCTTTTTCAGCTATTAATTTGGCGTTTATTAATTCAAGTATATTTTTTAATTGTTTATCTTTAGTGCTATACACTTGTTCTATCTTACTCATCTCATCTCTTAGCATCTGCTCTTTGTCATCTATGAGCTTATCTATTTTAGTTTCTAGCTGAACTATTTTCTCTTTGAGTTGTTGATTTTCTCTTTGGTAAAGTGAGAGAACCATTGCAACAGTTGTTTTAGGTTTTGAAGGTGAATTTTTGAGAGCTTTTTCTTCTTGTTTTTTTTCACTCTGTTGCTGATGGGTTTCACTTCTTTTTTCACTATCAAGTGAGCTTCTTATAACGATGATATACGTCACACCATCTTCAATAATATAGTTGAGTTTCTTAGCTCTGAGTTTAGAATTTATCATCTCTTTAGACATTTTAAAATGTGTAGAATATTCGTCTAATGTAAGTCTCATGCAATTTTCCCCAAACATAATTTTTACTGATTTTATCATAACTTCATAATAAAGTTCCTTTAAATGAACTATGTCATATAATGTCAAAATTAAATTTTTAGGGAATTATTATGAGTAAAGGCATTTTAGATATTGTAAAACCTGGGGTTCTTTTTGGTGAAGATGTACAAAAAGTTTACGCACACGCAAAAGAGCAAGGCTTCGCTATACCGGCTATAAATGTAGTTAGCAGCGACTCTATAAATGCTATCTTAGAAGCAGCAGCAAAAGTAAATTCTCCGGTTATCATACAGTTTAGTAATGGTGGAGCATCATACTTTGCAGGAAAAGGTTTAAGTAATGAAAATGAAAAAGCAGCAATAGCAGGTGCAGTTGCCGGTGCAAAATATGTTCATGCAATGGCAGAAGCTTATGGTGTTGCTGTTATTCTTCATACTGACCATGCCGCAAAAAAACTTCTCCCTTGGATAGATGCACTACTAAAAGCTGGAAAAAGACACTTCAAGCATACTAAAAGACCTCTTTACTCTTCACATATGCTAGACCTTTCAGAAGAGCCTTTGAGAGAAAATATTGCTACTTGTAAAGAGTACTTAGAACGTATGAGTCAAATTGGTATGAGTATTGAGATAGAGCTGGGTGTAACTGGTGGAGAAGAAGATGGTGTAGATAATACAAATATTGATAACGCACTTCTTTATACTCAACCAGAAGAAGTAGCCTATGCTTATGAAGAGTTAAGTGAAGTCTCCCCTCACTTTACAATAGCAGCTTCATTTGGTAATGTTCATGGTGTTTATAAACCAGGAAATGTAATGCTTACTCCTAAAATCTTAGATAACTCTCAAAAATATATTGCTGAAAAATTTGGCACTGATGCTAAACCTGTAAACTTTGTATTTCACGGTGGTTCAGGTTCACTTCCAAGTGAGATAAGTGAAGCCATAGAATATGGTGTTATTAAGATGAATATAGATACAGATACTCAATGGGCTATGTGGGATGGCGTAAGAGCTTATGTATCAAAAAATTATGATTATCTACAAGCTCAAATTGGAAATCCTGATGGTGAAGATAAACCAAACAAAAAATATTATGACCCACGAAAATGGTTACGTGCCGGGCAAGAGACATTAGTGACACGTACTATTGCAGCATTTAAAGACTTAAATGCGATGGATAGAAACTAAATATATTTATGGATACCCTTTATATTTGAAATGTGAGGATGTTCTAAGTAGTAAGCGTGCAGAAGCTGATTTAACCTATTTTTATTAAATCTCCAGTACCTCTCTGCGTCGAAATCTTCACACTCTTCAAATTTCACGAAGAGCTCATCAATACTTAGATTTCCCTCACTACTTTTAATGACTTTGATCATGATATCTGTTAAATCTTTTTTAGACTCCTCAGTTGTATCATCATCTGCTAGCTCTTTATTTGGTAAAAAAGCGTATATTTTCCATATACTAATAACTAAAAATATGATGAAAAAAATCAACATTAAAGCAGGTATATCTAATTCCATTTCTCGCCTTTTAAAAATAATTATTATATTTGAAGATTATATCATAACAATTTTGTTAAAATTACACACTAGGAAAATATATGAATGATAAAGTTTTTACAAAACCAATAAAAAAACAGTTTGAATTTGATGAAGAGGTAGCAGCAGTTTTTGATGACATGCTTGAGAGAAGTGTTCCATTTTATAAAGAGTCTCAAAAAATTACAGAGTTCTTTGCACTTAAAAATTTAAATGAAGAGGGTGTTTTGTATGATTTGGGTTGTTCAACTGCATCCCTACTTTTAAATATTCATAGATCATTAGATGTAAACGCAGCTCTTATTGGTCTTGACAACTCCCAAGCAATGCTCGCTCAGGCAAAACGCAAGTGCGAAGCTTATGGAGCTAAAGTGGATATTTTAAACGCAGATATATTAGATTATGAGTATAAAAAAGCAGATGTATTTATCAGTAATTATACTCTGCAGTTTATTCGTCCGCTTGTACGTGAGGAGCTTGTAAAAAAGATAGTGAATTCACTTAAAAAAGAGGGTATATTTATATTTAGTGAAAAGGTTATAAGTCATCACTCAAAACTAAATAAAGATCTCATAGAGTGCTATTATGATTTTAAAAAAGAGCAGGGTTACTCAGAGTATGAAATAATGCAAAAACGTGAGGCTTTAGAGAATGTTTTAGTTCCATATAGTGAAGAGGAAAATATTAAAATGGCATTGAACTGTGGCTTTTCTCACTGTGAAGTTGTGTTTCGTTGGGCAAATTTCGTAACATTCATTGCGGTAAAATAAACTTTACCAGACATTACCTTTGGGTGTGTCATCTTGTTTCTTGAAAAAATCACCCATCTCTTCATAGGTGACCATATCATCTTCTCCACACTCTTTATGGTAAAAGCCTTGGAGGTCGTAGTACTCTTTACACTCACTGTAGTATTTTGCTGAAATACCGTGCTTATTCATACAGCCGTTTAGAAATAGTGTTGCTAAAATTAGTAAAGTGATTCTTATCATGATTTTAACAAAGCACTTACTATACCTAAACCTTGAAAGTTTCTTTCGTTTTACAAAATTCTGTTAGAAAACACTCTTCACATTTTGGATTTTTTGCTTTACAGATATATCTACCAAAAAGAACCATTCCTTGATGGAGTGCATGAAGATTATCTTTGAACTTTTTCACTAAGGTGGCTTCTGTTTTGAGAGCCGTTTTATCATCACTAAGTCCAAGTCTATGCGCTACTCGAAAGACGTGAGTGTCTACAGCCATTAAATTTGCTCCAGTGTACTCTATCATTACAACATTCGCAGTTTTTTGTCCAACACCTGCTAGTGTCTGTAGCTCTTTTTCATCCATTGGAATTTCACCACTGTAAACTTCTTCAACTCGCTGTGCCATCGCAATAATATTTTTTGCTTTATTATTGAAAAATGAACAGCTGTTAATGAGTTTTTTTACATCATCTAAATTGGCCTCTGCCAGCTTTTTTGTATTAGGGTATTTTTCAAATAGCGGTGGTGTTAAAATATTTACACGCTTATCTGTACATTGTGCCGATAGTGCGACTGCTACAACTAATTCATAAGCATTTTTATACTCTAATTCTGTAACTGCATCATTGTATCTCTCTACAAACCGTTTATGTATCTCTAGAATCTCTTTTTTAGTTGCTTTTTTCATAATGTAATTTTATCTTTTTCTATGCTATAATCAAAACAAACGTTATGAATTGTAGTAAAAAAGGCGATTATATGGGCATGTTTTCATTTTTAAATAAAAAAAAGATTGTTGTTAGAAAAGATGACTCTGAAGATAAAGTTGAGTTTAATGATTATTTAACGAAAGACTTTTTTTCAGAACTGGTTGATAATAACAGCTCAATGATGCTCTATTTTACAAAAAAAGATGGCTGGGTTGGAGCAAATAAACAATTTTTTCAAACCCTGAAATATAGTGATATCAGAGAATTTCGTCGCGATAATGATAGTGTTAGAGATATATTTTTAAATGAAAGTGAAGAAATTTTTACAGAAGATGACAAAAGCTGGCTTGATTATATAAGAAAGTATAAACATGATGGATATGATGTCACAATAGCTATAAATAGTGGAACAATACTCTCTATAAGTGCAAAATGTCATACATTTACTGATAGTAATGACATATATATCTTAGAACTTCAAGATATTAGTAAACTTCATCAATCAGAGCTAAAAACAAAAGAAGTAGAGAAGTTAAAGACTAAATTTTTATCAAATATTGGACATGAGTTTAGAACACCTATGAATGGTGTTTTAGGTTTTGTTGACCTTCTAAATGAAACAGAGCTAGATAAAAAACAGAGAGAATATCTCAATATGATCAACCGTTCATCAAAAAATCTGATGGCAAATATAGAGACTCTACTTGACTTGGCTCAGATGCAGGGTGGAAGACTAACAGTAGAAGAGGCACCTTTTAGTATTTTAGAAGAGATGGAAAAATTTTCTTATAACTTATCTATGCTTGGTCGTGATAAGGGAATTAAAATCTTATCTTTCATAGACCCAAAATTACCACGAGAATTAAATGGCGATATAAGAAAAATTAAACAGATTATGAACTCTTTAGCCCAAAATGCTATTAAATTTACTCCTCGGGGTGGTAAAGTTATTATAGAAGTGAAACTTTTAAAAAGACAGTTAAATGGTGACTGTAGTATTAGTTTTAGTATTAAAGATAACGGTAAAGGAATTGCGGAAGATCAATTAGCTCTTATTATTGAGCCATTTAATGCTGGTAACCAAGCTGATGAGAGATTAGGAGTTGGACTAAGTCTATCTCACGGTTTAGTTAAACTTCTTGATTCAGAACTTAGAATACAGAGCGAAGAGGGAGAGGGAAGCTACTTTAACTTTGTACTAAACTTTAGAGAGTCTAAAGGACAGAGTTACAGAATGATGCCGAAGAAAAAAGTTAAAGTTTTACTACTTGATCAAACTAAAGTTGATGAAGCAAACTTTTTAACGATATATTTACGCTCATTTGCCATAGATGTTATAAAGTCAAATGTCTTGGATGAGACAGTTTATAATGATGTGGATGCCATTTATATCGTTGCTGACCAGAGTGATTCTTCATGGATGTTTGAGCTAGGTTCATATAATAAAACTGCTCCTGTCATAATTTTACTTGATGAGGGACAGAAACTTCAAACAAAACTTACATATTTAGTAGATGAAATCATTCATAAACCACTTCATCCTAGTGTAATGGCTAAACATCTATACTCTATGCATAGTCTTCAGATGGATGAAAATATAGAATCTAAGTTAAAAGTAAAAGATAAAACAACTGCCTTAGTTGTGGAAGATAATTTAATTAATCAGAGACTAATTCAGATACTTCTGCAGGAGTATAATATAGCTGTATCGACTGCCTCAAATGGTGTTGAAGCTGTAAGAATGTGTGGACGTAATAAATATGATGTCGTTTTTATGGATATTGATATGCCAGAGAAAAATGGAATAGTTGCTACAAAAGAGATAAAAGAGGCACTTAATCCTAATGGAAAAACACCTATTGTCGCTCTAACTGCAATGGCAATGGAGGGTGACAGAGAAATGTTATTAAATGAAGGTTTAGATGATTATATTTCAAAGCCTTTAACACGCGAAAAACTAGAAAAAATACTGAATGAGTATTTAAAAGTAGAAGCTTAACGGAGTAGTTACGAAACTGTTTAATAATCATTAGTATTACCCTACTAGAATTATGAATTAAATAATCTAAGGAACAATAATGACTAAAATGACAAAATTTCTGTACACACTTCTATTTGCAGCTACACTTTCTAGTGCACAAACTCTTGTAACTGTTAATGGCTCAGCAATTACACAAGAAGATGTAGATAGTGCATTGATGAATGCAACTCAAGGTAGATTTAATCAAGTTCCACCAGAGAAACAAGTTGAGTTTAGACAACAAGTTCTTCAGCAGTTAATAGGTACTGAGTTAGTATATGGGGATGCTAAAAAAACAGGTGTTCTTAACTCTAAAGAGTTCAAAGCTGAGTATGCAAAAGTTCAAGAGAGAGTTAAAAAGCAATTAGCTATTCAAGTATGGCAAAAACAGCAACTTGATAAGGTAAAACTTTCAAATAAAGAGCTTAAAAATTATTATAGTAAAAATAAAGAAGAGTTTAACGAAAAAGAGAGTGTTCATGCTCGTCATATTTTAGTTAAAACTGAAGATGAAGCAAAGAAGATTACTTTAGAGCTTAAATCTCTTAGTGGAGATAATTTAAAGAGTAAGTTTATAGAACTAGCAAAATCAAAGTCAACAGGACCTAGTGGACCAAAAGGTGGAGATTTAGGTTATTTCGCGCAGGGTCAGATGGTTCCTGCATTTAATGACACAGTTTTTAAAATGAAAGTTGGAACTATTACGAAAAATCCTGTAAAAACACAGTTTGGTTTTCATGTTATCTATTTAGAAGATAAAAAAGAGTCAACTGTTAGAAAATTTGATGAAGTTAAAACTGTAATTGAGCAACGTATGAAAATGGAAAAATTTAAGTCAGTTATGAAAGTTAAAATGGATAAACTACAAAAGCAAGCTACTATCAAGTAGTTAAGCTTTTATGAAAAACTCTCCAATCTCTAAGATTATATTAGAAGGGAGAGAGTTTTTAGTTAAACGCGATGACCTCATAGACCCTCACTTAGCTGGAAATAAATATAGAAAACTCTACACACTTTTAAATACTCCCCAAAACTCCTTTACTAAAATTATATCCTATGGTGGAACTCAGTCAAACGCAATGCTTGCAATTGCCGCAATGTGTAAAAAGAAGAATTGGGAGTTTGTCTACTATACAAAAAACTTAAGTACTCAGCAAAAAAAACAAAATGATGGTAACTTTTTTCATTCAATAGAGCTTGGGATGAAGCATGTTGAGCTTGAAAAAGAGTTTTATAAAGAGTTTATATCCTCACTTAGAGTTAATTTAGATGAGAAGACATTTATAATAGATCAGGGTGGTGCAGTAGAAGAGGCAAGAATTGGCTTAGAAGTTTTAGCACAAGAGATTAGGGAATCTAACATAGATGTTAAAAGTCTAGCTACACCATCAGGAACGGGGACAACAGCTCTTTTTTTAGCTCTTGGATTACCTGAATATAAAGTCTATACAACACCATGTGTTGGAGATGCTGAGTACTTAAAGGAGCAGATGCAAGCCTTACATGAGATTCCAGATAATTTAGTAATACTTACTCCTGAAAAAAAATATCATTTTGCAAAACCATATCCAGAGTTTTTAAATATTTATAAGAATCTTTTTGAGAGTGGTATTGAGTTTGATTTGTTGTATGCACCAGGAATGTGGAAAGTTCTGCTTGAACAAACGCAAGAAGAAATTTTATATATTCATAGCGGTGGAGTTACTGGAAATGAGAGTATGATAAAAAGGTATCAGAAAAAAGGTATGACTACTTTCCATGAGCCGAAAGTCTCAAGCTTTAGTGGTCTCAGCGGCCCAAGCGAAGTAAAATGAATTACTTCATTTTATGGACTTATTAAATATTAGTCTATAAAAGTGACACTGTCTTCCAAAGAAACACGAGTAGGTTGATAAGAGTTTATTTTTTCATCTTTATCTTCATAACCTAAAACTACACTATATAGCAGTGCTAAGTTATCGGGTAGATCTAAAGTACGAGCAATAACTTGACCAAATTCAGTAGTTGAACCTTGAGGACAGCTATCTACTCCAAATTCTTGAGCAGCAAGCATAATACTCTGCATATATGCACCACAATCTATTAATGCACCTGATGCGCCGTCAATATTTGCTTTGTCTGTACATACAAAAATAACATTTTGAGCACCAAACCATCTAAAATTATCATGCCACATTTTAATTCTAGTATCGTTGTCTTTTCTATCAACTTCCATTAGTTTATAGAGTCCAGCACCAGTTACAATACGACGTTTCTTATATGGATTTACCCATTTAACAGGATAGTATTGGATAAACTGGTCATGCATTACACCTTCATTCATCTTTTCAATAATTGCATCACCAACATTTTTAAGAACCTCTTGGTTGCTTATAGCATAAACACTCCACGGTTGCATATTAGCACCACTTGGAGTTTGAGCAGCAGCTTTTAAAATTGCTTCTATAGTCTCTTTTGGTACAGATTTTGGCAGATACGCTCTTTTGGATGAACGATTATTTATTGCTTCTAAAATTGATGGCATATATAGGTCCTAAAAATATTTTTATAATTATATTATATTATTGATTAAACTATTATTGTTTCATACTTGACTAATGCAACTAAAGTAACTTGACAATACTAGACTCAATTAGATATAATAACTACATATAAATTAAGAAGGATTAAAATTATGAACAACATATTTGAAAAATTAACGCATAATATGACAGAAGCAATTGAAAGTGCTATATCTTTAGCTTTACACAATAAAAATCAAGAAGTAAACTCAGAGCATTTTTTCTGGGCACTGTTGACTAACTCGAACTCTGTCCTAAATCAGATGTTTAATAAGATGAACATAGATAAAGTGGCAATGGAGTTAGATATTAAAAGTCTTACTGAAAAACTACCAAAATCATCACAGGTTTCAAAAGAGAATATTAGACTATCAAAAAACTTTGTAGAAACTTTAGAGAATGGCGCTGGGCTTATGACTAAGAATGGAGATACATATTTAGCAGTAGATACATATATATTAGCAAATTTAAAAACAGAACCGTTCTTAACTATACTGCCGAAATATATAGATGTAATGGAGTTATCAAAAAATTTAGAAGCCTCACGTGGTGGAGCAAAGATAGACTCTCAAAGTGCAGATGAAACATTAGAATCATTAGATAAATATGGTATTGACCTAACAAAAGAAGCAGCGGAAGGAAAGTTGTCCCCAGTAATTGGCCGTGATGAAGAGATAACACGTATGATGCAGATACTAATTCGTAAAACTAAAAATAACCCTATGCTTTTAGGCGAGCCTGGAGTTGGTAAAACAGCTTTAGTTGAGGGTTTAGCACAAAGAATTCAAAGTGGAAATGTGCCAACGTCATTACAAAATAAACGTCTTATTGCGCTTGATATGAGTGCTCTAATTGCAGGTGCAAAATATCGTGGTGAGTTTGAAGATAGGTTAAAGGCTGTAATTGATGAAGTAAAAGAGAGTGGAAATATAATTTTATTCATTGATGAGATTCACACTATTGTCGGAGCAGGGGCAAGTGAAGGTAGTATGGATGCTGCAAATATTTTAAAACCAGCTCTCGCACGTGGAGAACTTCATACTATTGGTGCTACAACTCTTAAAGAGTATAGAAAATATTTTGAAAAAGATGCAGCACTTCAAAGACGTTTTTTACCTATTACTTTAGATGAGCCTACTGTAAATCAGTCTCTACAAATTCTTCGTGGAATTAAAGAGCGTTTAGAGACGCATCATAACGTTACTATAACAGATAGTGCATTGGTTGCAGCAGCTAAACTTAGTGACAGATATATTGCAGATAGGTTTTTACCAGATAAAGCGATTGATTTAATAGATGAAGCAGCTGCTGAACTTAAAATGCAGATAGAGTCTGAACCAAATGTATTAAGTGCTGCAAAGCGTCAAAGTTCAGAACTTCAGGTTGAGAGAGAAGCTCTTAAAATGGAAGATACTCCAGCAAATACAAAGCGACTTGGTGAAATAGAAAAAGAGTTAGCAGATACAGATGAAAAAGTAAGAAGCTTAGAATCTCAGTTTAAAAATGAGAAAGAGGTATTTGAAAAAATAGCTAGTATTAAACATGACATAGAAGTTAAACGTAGGGATGCCCAGAGTGCTAAAGGCTCATCTGACTTTAATCGCGCAGCTGAGATAGAATATGGTGAGATCCCTGCACTTATCGAAGAAGAAAAAAATATAAATGAATCTTGGAATAAACTTCAAAGTGAGGGTACACTTCTCAAAAACAATGTTGATGAGGAATCTATAGCATCTATAATCTCAAGATGGACAAATATTCCTGTAAATAAAATGCTTCAAGGCGAGAAAGATAAAGTTCTTAATGTTGAAGCAGAATTAAATAGAGACGTAATAGGACAGTCACGTGCAACACATGCCGTGGCACGTGCTATTAAACGTAACAAAGCAGGATTGTCAGATACAAATTCTCCTATTGGTAGTTTTCTGTTTTTAGGACCAACTGGCGTAGGTAAAACGCAGACTGCTAAAACATTGGCAAAATTTCTGTTTGATAGTGAAGATGCGATGATTAGAATAGATATGAGTGAGTATATGGAAAAACATGCAGTCTCACGCTTAGTTGGTGCTGCTCCTGGATATGTAGGGTATGAAGAGGGTGGACAGTTGACTGAAGCAGTACGCCGTAAACCATATTCGGTTATTCTTTTTGATGAGGTGGAAAAAGCTCATCCTGATGTTTTCAATATATTACTTCAAGTATTAGATGATGGACGTTTAACTGATAACAAAGGGGTTACTGTTGATTTTAGCAATACTATTATTATTTTAACTTCAAATATAGCAAGTGATAAAATTATAAATAATCCTGCTTCAGATGAGCTTGATAATCTGGTCATGAATGAGTTAAAACAGGCATTCAAGCCAGAGTTTTTAAACCGATTAGATGATATTGTAATCTTTAATGCTTTAGGTCAAGAGCAGATTGTAGATATAGTTGATATTTTCTTTAGAGATATTGCGAAAAAAGTAGAGCAACGTGACATAGAACTACTCTTAAGTGATGAAGCGAAGGCTTATATAGCAGAGGCTGGATTTGATCCAGTTTATGGTGCTAGACCACTTAAACGTGCTCTATATGAGATAGTTGAAGATAGATTAGCTGACTTGATTTTAGAAGGCGTAGTTCAAGAGGGTAGTAGAGTAGAATTTAGTATGGATAACTCAGAGATAAAAGTTACAGTTTCTTAAAATCTATGTGCCAAGTAAATCTTCAATACGTTCAGGTTTTCCTATATAGAATCCTTGAGCGTAATCAATCTCAATCTCTTTTATAATGTCTAAAATCTCTTTAGATGATACATACTCTGCAATTGTTTCTATTTTTAATCTGTGAGCTAATTCTACAATAGTCTCAACCATAATTCTTGAACTTTTATCTGTAATTATCGTTGAAATAAGGGATGCATCAATTTTTATATAATCAATTGGAAGCTTTAAGATATGCGCAAAATTAGAGTATCCAGATCCAAAATCATCAAGTGCTATTGTAATACCATAGGAGTGTACTTTTTTACAAAATTCATTAACATCATCGTAGTTTACAAAATCTTCCGTTTCAAGTAGTTCAATTGTTAATAGTTCATTATGTGCGTATTTATCAAGCGTACTAAAAAACATCTGCATTGTTTTTTTATCATATATATCTGTGAGAGAGATGTTGAGCGAGCAGGGTATATTATATTTTTGGGCTACTGCTAAAGTATTTGTTAACACAGCTTGAGTTATTTGATTATATATACGATTTGTTTTAGCAATATCTAAAAAATTAAATGGTTGGATAAGGTCTCCATTAGCCTCTTTTATTCTTACTAATGATTCATATTTTGTAGGTTTTGAATCATCTTTGAGATAAATAATAGGCTGAAAGAATGAGATAATATCATCATTATCAAGTGCATGAAGAAGCTTTTTATGTGATTCCATTTCATTTTTATGGATTTGTTCTAGCTTTTGATTATCAAATACAGATATGTGTACATTGCGTTTTTTAGCATCTTTTAATGCCATATCAGCGTATGCTAGCATCTTTTTTCTTCCACTAAATGAGATACCAGCACTAATCATAAGGTTAAGCTTATTCTCTCTGTAAATAAAATTTTCTTCTTTGTATTTTTGAAGAATCTCTTCTGTAAACTCTACAAAAAGCTCTTTTTTAAAATCATCATTATCTTTTGCAATAATTGCAAATTCATCTCCACCAACATGGTATAAAAATAAATTTTTATCTTCAATCTGTTTTTGTAAAAAAACAGCTGTGATTTTAAGAGTAACATTTCCAATTTCTTCACCATAAATATCATTGACAGATTGAAAATTATCTATATTTAGAAGAGCCATTTTGTTAAATTTGTAAATAGATAATTCTTCAAGCAGTTTACTTCTATTTGGGAGTCCAGTGAGTATATTTGTGTATCTCTTTTCGTGTATCTCTTTTGTCTTTATTAATATTTCACTCTCTAGATTTATATTATGTTTGAGAAGTTGTTTTTGCAAGTTTTCTTGTCGATTTTCACCTGCTTGAGCCTCTTTTAGGTGTAGTTTTAAAATCTTGAATGAGCTCTTTAATGTATAAATATAATAAAGCATATATGTAAAAAGTATTAAAAAAGCTATAAGAATTAGCTTAGATATATTAGAGCTTAGACTCTTTTGACTTAGAATTAAAGTAGAGGTAATAAGTATAAGACTAAATGCTACTATTATACTTGCTCTAAAATTCATATATCTCTCTTAAAATGTTTCTTTTACGGTTGAAATTGTAGTAGAAAAGTGTTAATATTTAGTTACAAAGGAAATCAAAAAGTTTCTAGAAGTATCCTTAACATCCTTTTAAGTAAATCTTATGTATTATTTCGGACTTAATTTTAAATAAGGATATGTCGTGAAAAGAACATACCAACCACACAATACACCTAGAAAAAGAACTCATGGTTTTAGAGCGCGTATGGCTACTAAAAATGGTCGCAGAATTTTAAATCGTCGTCGCGCTAAAGGTCGTAAAAGATTGACAGTTTAGGCGGATTCAACACGCTGAAACAACATAAAGAGTTTCAGTATATCTACAATAAGGGGAAAAATCAACACTCCAATGGTGTTGTACTTTTTTTTCTTCCTCAAAATGGAATTCACAAAGTAGGTTTTACCGCAACTAAAAAGTTAGGTAATGCTGTTAAAAGAAATAGAGCTAAACGTAGACTTAGAGCTCTTTTTTGTGATCACTCCAATTCTCTTAAAGATGGCTCATATGTATTTGTTGCAAAAGTTGGACTTTTTGATAGTTCGCATGAACAACTGAATAGTGACTTTCTCAAAATATTAAAAAAAGCAAAAACATTTCAAGAAATTAGCAATGATTAAAACCGCTTTACTTAAGTTGATGTGGCTTTATCAGAAGTTTTTTACACTTATTGGCTTTGGTAGTTGTAGATATTACCCATCTTGTAGTGAATTTGCACGTTTAAACTTCCAAAACAATTCACTTTCAAGTGCTTTTTACCACTCTTTCACTAGAATACTACGTTGTAATCAATTATTCGAGGGTGGGATAGAATATCCACTACTAGATAAACTCTCTTGTAAGCCCACAAAGTTGGGAGTAGATTCTATAAAATATTGGTTGGTCCCAAATAAAAAAGACCGTTATTACATTATAAAAAATTTTTCATATAAAGGGTAGTTTGTGTTAGATAAAATGACGCCAAATCAGAGATTAATAGTTGCAGTACTATTATCAGTAGTTTTTTTCGTAGTTTATACAGCGATTGTTCCACCAGTAGAACCAGAGGTAGCAAATAGTGCTAAAAGTAATAAAGTAGAACTTAAAAGTGATGCAAATATAGCAACCGCTTCACAAGCAGTAGATGTTGAGGAAGTTGCAGGACATGCAATCTCTTCAGAAGATAAAATTGCGGCAAGTGCATCAAGTAATATACTAACTATAACAAATAAAGATTTTATTTTAAAGATGGATACTCTTGGACGTATCTCTTCAAAAGAGTTGTTACAAGAGAAGTTTAGAGATAAAAATGATAATCATGCTCAGTTAATTCCAGCATTTGGTACGAAACCTCTTTATATAAGATTTTTAGACGAAGATCTTAACAAAGAGGCATCATCTGTAGCGTATATTGCAGATGTTAGTGAGATAACATTAGAAGGTGAACCTAAAAAAGTTACATTGACTCAAAAATTATCAAATTTAACAGTTACAAAAGAACTTACTTTTTATGAAGATGGCCATTATGATGCAGTAGTTTCTGTTTCGCAAGATAAAAGATATTTTATTTACCTAGGTCAACGTCCAAAAATCAACGAAACTGAGCAGATGATGACTGTTACCGGTGCAATGGTTTACACTGATGATGAAATTGTAACTATCATAGAAGATGGAGATGCTGAAGGGCGAAAAACTTTTAGTGGGGTTGAGCTTATTTCTGCCTTTGATCAGTATAAAGCTACAATTATGTTCGCTATGCCTAAAGACACAACTATCATAGTTGAACGTGATCGTGACGATAATCCAATTGTATATTTTGATGCTCTTCCTACTATGAAATTTAGTGGTTATGTTGGCTCTAAAAATTTTAAAACACTCCAAAATATTGATCCAGTTTTAACAAATGCAATAGAATACGGTTGGTTTACTTTTGCATCTAAACCACTTTTTTCTCTTCTTTCATGGCTACATGGTATTTTTGGTAACTGGGGTTGGGCTATTATTGCCTTAACTTTGATTATCAGAGCTGTTCTTTACCCTCTAACATACAAAGGTATGATGTCGATGGCAAAGATGAAAGAGCTTGCACCAAAACTCAAAGAGCTTAAAGAGAAGCATGGTAAAGATCCACAGCGGTTGAATGCCGCAACAATGGATATGTATAAAAAACATGGTGCTAATCCACTAGGTGGCTGTTTGCCAATGTTATTACAAATTCCGGTGTTCTTTGCAATATATCGTGTTCTTTTAAATGCTGTTGAACTTCAAGGTGCTCCATGGGCACTATGGATAACTGACCTTTCTCGTATGGATCAGTACTATGTTTTACCTATTTTAATGGGTGCTTCTATGTACTATCAACAGAGACTTACACCAAATAATTTTACAGATCCTATTCAAGAAAAAGTGTTTAAATACCTTCCAGTTATATTTACATTTTTCTTTATAACTTTCCCTTCTGGTTTAGTTCTTTACTGGTTCATAAACAATCTTTTTTCTATAGGACAACAGTTCATAGTAAATGCACAGTTTAAAAACATGAAAGATGCTCAAATAGCAGTTAGTGACCATACAAAAAAGATGGAACATAAAGAGATGGAAAAAGAAAAATTAGAAAAAAAACGTTCAAAAAAATCTAAAAAATCTGATGGAAATAGTGATGATTAAGATTGAAGCTATAACTCTAGACAAAGCATACGAAGATGCAGCTTCTGCACTTAAATGTTCTGTTACAGAGTTGGCTATTGAAGTTGTTCAGCACCCAAAAACTGGGGTTTTAGGTTTTTTCAAAAAAAGAGCTATTATTGTCGCAACAATTGATTCTAAAATAGTTAGTGCAAATAAGAGAAAAAAGCCAAAAATTAAAGATAAACCAAAAGAGAAGATTAAAAAAACTGAAAAAATTGTAAAAGCTGAAGAAAAAGAAGAGATTCATACTCATACAATATTAAACGATACTATTATGCCAGCATCATTTGTAAGTGATCAAGATGATGAAGATGATGACTTAATGAGTGGCTTAGAATTTACAGCTGACTATGATGATGAGTTTGATGAGAAAGAAGATGACTCACAAAGCTCTGTAAATCTTAATGAATTAGCTCTTAAAATTGATAAAGAGATAAATGAACTTTTTAACTTAACATGTTTTGATATAGAAAAAATTGATGTTAGTGTATATGATAGTGAAACATTACTTGTCGAGTTTAAAGGTAAAGATGCTGCACTGCTTATTGGTAAAGAGGGATATAGATATAAAGCTCTTTCTTATATGATATTTAACTGGATAAACTCTAAGTATGATATTCAACTGCGTTTAGAGATAGCAGAATTTTTGAAAAATCAAGAGGAGTCTGTTTCTCGTTATCTTGTAAACGTTTGTGAAAATATTGAAAAAGATGGACGTGCTCAGACTAAAATACTTGATGGTGTTTTAGTACAAATTGCTCTTAAAGAGTTACGTGAGAAATACCCCCAAAAGTATGTAGTTATCCGTTCAACTCGTGATGGATTAAAATATATCATTGTAAATGATTATCACAACAACTAGTATGAATATATCTTCTTGCCGAAGGAAAAGCTTTAGTGAGGGGAATTTCCTTGTGGACTTGTTCGCAAAGAAAGGAGACTAAAATGGATACAATAGCTGCCATTGCAACAGCAAATGGTATTGGCTCTATTGCCATAATTCGCCTTAGTGGCGACAAGGCTTTAAATATTGCTAAAACTCTTTCAAAACAAGAAACTCTCAAAACAAGATATGCAACTCTTACAAATATTTATAACTCTCAAAATGAACTAATAGATGAATCAATAGTTATCTATTTTAAAGGTCCATACTCTTTTACTGCTGAAGATGTAGTGGAGATTCAGTGTCATGGTGGTTTTATAGTTGCTCAAAGTATTTTAAAAGCTACACTAAACGCAGGTGCAAGATTAGCAAATGCTGGTGAATTTTCAAAGCGTGCATTTTTTAATGGTCGTATTGATTTAAGTGAGGCAGAAGCGATAGCTCAACTCATCGAAGCAAAAAGTGAAGATGCTGCAAAGATATTAGCTTCTCAAATGAAAGGCTCTTTAAAAGAATACATAGTGCAAGTACGTGATGATATAATTCATATACTTGCATACTCTGAAGTAACTATTGATTATGCTGAAGAGGATTTACCTACTGATTTAGTAGAACAAATCCAAAGCAAACTTGATGAACTTAAAATTTCACTAAACTCTACACTTTTAGCATCTAAAGCTAGAGAAGGTTTGATGCAAGGTTTTAAAGTTGCTATCGTTGGTAAACCAAATGTTGGTAAAAGCTCACTTCTTAATTCACTTCTTAACTATAACCGTGCTATTGTTAGCGAGATTGCAGGAACTACAAGAGATACTATAGAAGAGCAGGTTAAAATTGGAACTCACTTGATTCGTATAGTTGACACTGCGGGTATACGTGAGGCAAGTGATGAGATAGAGCGTATTGGAATACAGAGAAGCCTTGAAGCGATAGAGCAGAGTGATATTGTTGTAGCTCTTTTTGATAGCTCACGTGAGGCAGACAGTGAAGATGAACAGATACTTTCCCTTATAAAAACTCACGCACAAAATAAACATGTTAGATATATAAAAAATAAAATAGATTTAGAACAAAAATTCAAAAACAGTAATATAAAATTTGATTTACAAATTAACTCTAAAGATAGCGTAGATACACTTATAGAAGTGCTGAAAAATATTATGGATACAACAAACTCATCAGATGAGATAATGTTGATTTCTCAAAGACAGATATCGGCAGTAGAGAACACTTTAAGTAATATAGAAGAGGCTTTCTCTCCTTTAGAAGACCAAGAGTTAGAGATATTCTCTTTTCATCTTAATGAGGCGGTAAAAGAGATGGCTAGTATTACTAGACCATTTGAAAATGATGAGATGCTAGATAAGATGTTTGGCTCTTTTTGTCTTGGTAAATAAGTAGTGAAGAAATATATAGCAATAGACTTAGGTCTTAAACGTATAGGCCTTGCATACTCTGCGCATAAAGATTTAGTAACGCCACTTCGGGCAGTTATTAGAAAAAATAGAAATCAGGCTTCAGATGAAGTAAGAAAAGTTCTCAAAGAGTGGGAAGTAAACGCAGTAGTTATCGGCATTCCCCTTGGTGGAAGTTCTGAAGATGAGATGAAGCGCCGTATTGCTCACTTTATGAATTTGGTTGATTTTGATGGTGAGATTTTTTATCAAGATGAAGCTGGAAGTTCAAAAGAGGCAGAAGCTTTAATGAAGGGTGAAATAAAACAGGTAAGAGATGGACGAATAGACTCAATCTCTGCAATGATTATTTTGCAAAGATATTTAAGGACTCTTCGTTAACGTCCCATTATAAAAAGATTATTACTCTCATGAGTAGCCTCAACAAATCTCTCTTTTAACTCTCTATCAAAAGTCATCATATATATGTCACTATTTTTTAGATTTAATTCTATGTACTGCTCTAGTAAAACGTCATCTGCTACATTTTTACCATGGTCACATTTTGTAAAATTAAATGAGTTGAGAGTTTTCCCATAGTCGTATAGGTTAGCTTCCCATTCATTGCGTTTTAAGTAGAGTGAGTCAGGATTTGCAGCTAAAAATATATTCTTATCTTCTATCTCAAATGGTTCTATTAAGTCACTAAAGATTGAAGAGATACTTGAGAAATTTTCAATATCCCAAAACATATAACTTTTATCTGTTTTACTTTTTTGTTTTTTATTTGCAAGTTTTACACGTTTTTTGATGTTAAAATTACTATGTGCATTATCATTTATAAAGAGGATAGAGTTTTTTAGTTTTTGTGCGTCGTCTGTTTTAAAATTTAAAATTTCTCCAAGTTCAATATAGAGATCTAAATTTTCCAACTCATCAACAGCTGAACCTTTTTGGTATGTTTTAAGAGCGTGCAGTTTATTTTGTGTAAAGACTAGACCTACATTTATCTTTTCGTGATTTGCATAAGCTTGTTTGACTCTAAAAAAGACATCTTTTGCATATCTGTTCTCAGGCAGTTTAATACTACCTCTAAACTTATGCTCTATACTTACTTTTATCATATAACTTTGAAAAACTCTGCTGCTTCTATCTCATCATCAGTTAAACTCTCTTTTTCAAAATCTGAATCTGTTGCCATCATATGTTTTACATGATTTTTTGCAAACTCAAACATTATCTCTTGGGCATGTTTATCATCAAAAATAAAGCCAAGACCACTAAACTGATATGCCGGCTCTTCTTGTTCTATACAAAGAGTGATGCCTTCACATTTCGTTTCTACCTCTTCAACTAAATCTCTATAGTTAATGTTAAACTCAGTAGCTAACCAACCGATGTTCTCTAAGGCTTTATTTGAAAACTCAGCAACACCGTCAGCAGTTGTATCATCATATGAAGACCTTGGAGTATTTAAACCTATAAGTTCTTGCCAGTTTGAAAATGCTTTTATTAAAAGACGGTCACCATCTTCAACAATCTGATAATTTTTCCCAAATACATCTGCAATTTTAGCTGGAATAGGGGGAGTTAAAGCACTTACTGGCTTAGGCATGTGTTTCCCACTAAATATAAGAATCTCTTTTTCATCATAAGGCTCATACTTTACTTCACCATTAATGTTGATACAAAAAGTTTTGCTAGAGTTTATAGCTTTAATAACTTCACTTTTGTCTGCTGTAATAATTTCTTTAAATAGGTTGAATTTTTTCACTGTAATTCCTATAATTTTTCTGTATTATACATAGTGTGAGATTAAATTAGGAAATATACAAATAATTATAAGCTTACTCTAATAAAAGTTTTACCATTTTTTGAGTATAATGCGACAAATTTTTAGGTTACACAGGATAAGACTGATGTAGCATGTATAAAATTGCACTAGTGCAATGAGCTTTGTGCTGAGCAAAACTAAGCGTTAGCGTAAGTAACGGAATTACTTCCGATACTGTAATACAATAAATGAAGGGTTCCCTTCATTTTATGAAATAAAATTAAGGAAATATACAATGGCATTAAATGTTTATTATGACAAAGACACAAGTTTAGACCTTATCAAAAGCAAAAAAGTTGCAATGATCGGTTTTGGTTCTCAAGGACACGCACACGCAGAAAACTTAAGAGATTCTGGTGTTGAAGTGTGTGTTGGACTTCGTAAAGGAGGCTCTTCATGGGCTAAAGCTGAAGCGAAAAACTTTGAAGTTCTTACTATTGCTGAAGCTACTGCATGTTCTGATGTTGTAATGATTCTTCTTCCAGATGAAAATCAAGCTGAGATTTATACGAACGAAATTGCTCCAAACTTAAAAGATGGTGCTACTATCGCATTTGGTCACGGTTTTAACATTCACTACGGTCGTGTTAATCCAGCTGCAAATATCAATGTTACTATGATTGCTCCAAAAGCTCCAGGACATACTGTACGTTCTGAGTTTGTTCGTGGTGGTGGTATTCCAGATTTAATCGCTGTTGGTCAAAACCCTTCAGGTACTACTAAAGAGTTAGCTCTTTCTTACGCATCTGCTATTGGTGGTGGTCGTACTGCAATTATTGAAACTACTTTCAAAGATGAAACAGAAACTGACCTTTTCGGAGAGCAAGCTGTTCTTTGTGGTGGTGCAACTGCACTAGTTCAAGCTGGTTTTGAGACTTTAACTGAAGCTGGTTATGCTCCTGAACTTGCATACTTTGAGTGTCTTCACGAACTTAAACTAATCGTTGACTTAATGTTTGAGGGTGGTATCGCTGATATGAGATATTCTATCTCTAATACTGCTGAGTATGGTGATTATGTTTCTGGTAAACGTGTTATCAATGCAGAGTCTAAACAAGCAATGAGAGATATTCTTACTGAGATTCAAGATGGTAGATTTGCAAAAGATTTCATCCTTGAAGGTCAATCAGGTTACCCTCGTATGAATGCTGAAAGAGCTAATGATAAAGAGAAACTTATCACTAAAACTGGTAATCAACTACGTGAGATGATGCCATGGATTGGTTCTAACAAAATAGTAAACCAAGACACAAACTAAAATAGCGACGCAACTTCTGCGTCGTTACACTCGTCACGCATATTAGTACGCTTCCTCACTCTCATTCTAAACTCAATTTATTCTGCTGTTTACTCAACCTTTATTTGAACTACCTTCATATCACTTTGAAGTTTAAAATTATCTGTATTGTCTGTGGTTAAAGTTAACTCTATAGTATTATTATCTAAAAATGACACGTGTACATCTGCTGGAAATTTTAGATTTTTGATAGTATCATGGGTATCTATTGGCTTGAAGTATATAGTATGTTTTATGTGAGGCTTTATAGTTATGCTTGCATTGTTTGTATTAACTATGCTAAATGGTTCTTTAAGTTTTCTTGTATAAAAAGACCACTCTCTAGTAAAAACTTTTCTTTTTATACGGTATGAAGCGATAGCTTTATATTTAGTATTGTACTCTAGTCTTTCTAGTGGAAATAGTGCATATTGATTAGAGTTAAATATCTTATTTGGGTCATTATGACTATTCATAAGTAGTGTGTTTGTAATCTCTTCTTCACTCTCTTTATAAAGTCTTAGTGACAAAAGATTAACTTTGTGATGATAATAATCATTAAATTGAATACTAATTGGAAACCCACTAACATCATGATTTGCTAGAGGATCAGGTGTTTCATTATAAAAGACTGGTGGTACATCTACTTGATTATGATAAGGATAGAGGACTATTTTTTTACTCATCTTTTTTTCTTTATTTAGGGCTCTTAAAAAGACCCTTTTTTCTATATGTAAAGTTTTGTCTGCACATATTTTGTATGCAGATACTTCATTCCCATGATATCCCTTGCCTGAGCATAATCGGTTTAATTCTTTTAGCCCCATATTATAGACAAATGAGTTTTTATTGCTATCTGTAGAGTTTTGAACAATGCCAATTCCTATCTCATCACTTATAAAATCTAAAAAACCAAAACGGTGATAGATGGCTGAAAATAGGTCATCAATAGAACGTTTATAATTTAGACTATTGGATGTTAGGTTCTCTGCAATTGAAGAGACATTATAGTGAGCCTTCGCTGCTCTATTAGATGGGTATTCTCCCGTGAAATCTTGTTTACTGGTAACTTCAATATGTCCAGTGGTATTGTTTGTAATTAAGTAGTTTGCATGTGCTGTTGCAGATTTTTCTAAAATCTCACTGTAACTGTACGGTGATATTCCACTGTTTTGCCTTAAATCATTGAGATACCTAAGTGCCATCTGTCTCTCAAGTTCAATGTTTAAAATTTCTGCTTTAATCTCAATGACTTCTATTGGGGCAGGTTTATATAAAAATACGAATAGACTAAGAGTTAATAGTCCAAAAAATATAACTATTTTCATAATATTTTTTGAACCCTGATTAGTGTTGAAAGTAAAATTGCACCTTTATCTACGTTTGAGCTTTTCATTTTAAGTTCGCTACTAAGTAGTAGTTCGTGTAGTTTTGAGTAGGTTTGTGGTTTATATTTTAGGGCAAGGGCTGCTTTTTCATCAACTACAAATTTTGGGGCAGGATAGCCTAGTATTTCTAATGCGTTTGGTGCACCGTTTACTCTGATATAGATGTTGAACATATAGAGTTGTGTTATGTAAGATGTAATTGCTGTAACAACTCTTATCTCATCTTCACCATGCTCAAGTATATTTTGTAAATCATCTGTAAACTCTTTTTTAGCCAAAATATTTTTTATAAAGTCATCAAGATTAACCTCACTAAGTCCATAAACTAAGTTCTCTACATCTTTTGTTGTTATTTCTCTATCGTAGACTCTAAATTTGTCTATCTCGTTACAAGAGAGGGCTACATCTCCATTATGAATATTTAGAAGGTGGGAGATAGTGTATTTGTCTATATTAACTTTTTTCTCACGTGCAACACCAGCGACAATATTTTGTGCTTCATAATCTTTTGGATGAAAAAATCTTACACCCATTGTTTTAGCTTTAGCAAAAGCTTTTTTATTGTTGTAAGTTTTATGGTCACTTCCATAATAAGCGTATACAAATATATTATCAGGATTTTTTTCACAAAAGTCTATGAGAATATCTAACTCTTTTTTAGGAACTTTTTTCTCACTTTTTATGATAAGAATATTTCTATCTCCAAAGAGGGAGCCTTGTGAGAGGTGTGCTTTTGCTGAGTTAAAATTATATTCGTCATGATAATAATTTAAAATATTTGCATCATCGATAGTTGTGAGCATTTTTGTATACATATCAATTAAAAAACTACTCTCTCCAAAAAAGACAAAACTGTTTGATACGGATTTATTTTGAATATGTTTGTCTAACTCATTTTTATACATTAACTCTACCTACAACCGAAGCAAATATTTTTGCTCTAGGAATATCAACTCTGTCGATTTTTATAATCACATTTTCAAAAAGAGTAATATCTCCCGTTGAAGTTATATTTACTCTTGCCCCTGTTATCTCATCATGAATTTCAGCTTTTATATCTGTATCTGTTGATGTGATTCTTGCTTTGAACTCTTTATCTAGGTTCAGTTGGGCCCATCGAGCATATTTTCTAGCCATAAACTCTGTCTCGATTGTACTTGCTTCTCTCTCTTTAAGACTTATTGCCATACTAAGGGATTCAATATTTCTAAGAACATAAGAGCCTTCCTCTGTATCACCTCTATTGATTGCTTTTAGAAGTCTGTGAACTATAAGGTCAGAGTATCTACGTATTGGAGAAGTAAAGTGCGTATATGCTTCAAAACCAAGGCCAAAGTGTCCAGAGTTTAGTGGGGCATATCTCGCCTGCATTTGAGATTGAATTATGAGAGTATCTACTTCTGCCTCTAAATCCATATCTCTAGCTTGTTTTTGGATATTTGTAATTGTCTCTTTTGTTGTATCTTTTATCTCAATAGCCATACCGATACCCGCTAATTCTTGATAAAGTGTTTGAAGTTTACTCTGACTTGGTTGTTCATGAATCCTAAAGATACCTCGCTCAAACTGAGCAGCAGCCTCTTTATTTGCCAAAAGCATACAATCTTCTATAAGAGCGTGAGATGGAGTCTCTTGGGCTTCTGTTGTAGCTACTATATTAGACTCTTCATCTATCTCCATATCTATTTCAGTTGAGCGAAAGTCATAACCGATTTTTAGACGTTTTTCTTTGAGTGCATCTGTCACAACTCTAAGTTTTGTTAAATCATCAAAAATCTGTTTTTCCTCTGCATTTTTAGCTTTTAGTTCACCTGCAAAAAAGTCATCAATCTCTTCATAATTAAATCTTCGTTGAGAGTGAATAATCGCTTCATATACTTTAGACTCTTTGACTTCAAGTGAAGCTAAATCAAGTTTCATCTCAAAAACAAAGGCGAGTCTATCAACGTGAGGTTGAAGTGAACAGAGTGTTTCACTAAGTTGACGTGGAAGCATGGGAATAGAACGATGAGGCAGGTAAATAGAAAAACTTCTATATATTGCTTCATTATCTAAAGCACCAAAAGGTTTTACATACTCACTAACATCAGCGATAGCTACATATAGAGTTGTGTTTTCATCATCCCAATAAATTGCATCATCATAATCTTTTGCAGTAACAGGATCTATTGTAGAAAATGCTAGTTTTCTAAGGTCTTTGCGTTTAGGATGTTTGCTCGCATCAACAGGTTTAAAAGACTTTGCAATCTCTAAAACTTCATCCTCAAACTCATCATGTTTATTAAATTGTGCTAAAACAATAAGCTCATCAACTTTTGGGTCTTTGATATTTCCAAGTTTTTCAAGAACTTTGTTCTCTTGGTTGTCTATCTTAAAAACATCACCAATCTCATAAGAGTTTAAATCATCTAAAGTTAGTTCAGCACCTACAGGGTACTGCGTTTTTAAATCAACCAAAGATTTATGAGAGTCTTTTTCTATGATATAAGCAACACTATAACTCTGCTCACGTCCTACTGTTTCAGCTATTTTAGCACTTGGTGTACCGCGTTTTCCAAGCAGTCTTTGAGCGATTATTAAGTCACCCTCTTTAGCATCACCTAAATCACCTTCACCGATAAAAAGGTCACGAACATTCTCACCTATAACATTGAGGTACGCAGTTGCTTTTTGAACAACACCAAGTGTACCTGCACGATATTTTGAGTTAAATTTATAAATATTATCTTTTTTAGTAAGGTATTTTTTTGTGAGCCATAAGTTTACAGATTTAAGTTCTTCGGATGTAATGTCTTGCTCACTCAAACCATGGGTGAGCCTAATAAGTAGAGATTTCAAATGAGTTTTATCTTGCGTTTTCTATAGCAGTATCGAAGCTTTCCATATCAAGGTCATATTTTTTAATAAGCTCTTTTGCTGCTATAACACTCGCATCTGTAACTTCGCCATTAATTGGAACAGCAACACGAACAACATTTAAAATTTGTGCAGGACGTTGATCTTCTTCTAATGCTTTTTCTGGGTTTTGACAGTTTCTTATAACATCAACAAGACCCTCTTCGAATTTCCATTGAGCAAAGATAGTAGCACTTACTTCAGGAGTATCAACACCAAGAATTTCTCTCTCAGCAGCTTCAACATCTCCAAGGTTTGAGAGAGCATCACGAAATGCTTCTTCTTTGGAATCTGTTATTATTTGCTGAGCTATAAGAACCTTACCAATCTCAACAAGAAACGCAGCTGGAGAGAGTACACCAAGAAGTTTGTTTTCTTTTCTTAAACACCATGCAGTCATAAGAGCATGTTGCTTTTTAGAAAGTGCAGAGAATATTTCGTTAGAGATTCCGTAAGGAGATAAATCAAGGTTAAAACTTTTTTTCACGATAGAAGCTAGAGCAAAACCACGAACAGTACCCATTCCAAATAGTCCAACTGCTTGAGAAATTGCATTAATCTCACGTGAGAATCCATACAATGGAGAGTTTGCTGCTTTTAAAATATCTGCAGTTAATAGAGGATCTTTTTCTAAGATTTTAACCATATCATTAAAGCTACTATTAGGGTCTTGGTAAACAGCTTCTATCTGCATGGCAGATTCAGGAAGTGGTGGTAATTGTTTGATTTTTTTAAGTATTTCTTCTGTCATGACGTCTCTCTTGTTATTAAGTTTTTACTTTATGACACAATTATAGTATTAAGAAATAAATTAACACTGAATATTAACAAAAAACTGTTATTATTTTCGCTATTATTTAAATATTAAAATAAATGAGGAATGTTAAAATGCAAAGAGACGCAATGCTCACACAACTAGGTTATGCACCAAATGAGGCTCTATTAAGCCAACTGGAAAAAATTGAAAAAAATACTCTAGGATATGAAAAAATCAGAAAACATATCATGGACTTACATGATCATCTCAAAGTTGATGGTTCATTTGTAGCACTATCTAATTCAGAAGATTGCTTCAAGATAAAAGTAGAAGCTTCTACTGTTGAATTAGCAGAGGAAGCACATGAAAAAGTGAAACATTTTAGTGACAAGTTCAAAGTGAAAGTAAATAAACTTCCAAATAAAGAGACTTACTATATCGTGGGATTTAATCAGTAGTTTTTATGGACAAAGAGCCTATGAGTATAGAAGGTTATGACCTCTTGGTAAAAGAGTTTAAATTTTTACTAGAGCTTGAAAAACCAAAAGTTGCAGAGGAAAAACTTGTTGCAGCGGCTCAGGGCGATAGAAGTGAAAATGCAGATTACCATGCTGCAAAAGAGAAGCTGCGTTTTATTGATAGAAGACTTTTTTATCTAAATTCAATGATTCAAAAAGCACATATAGTTGATCCATCTGCTCATGCACATTCTAAAGTAAGCTTTGGAAGTAGTGTCAAGGTAGTTAACCTCGATACTGATGAGCAAGAGAGCTATACACTTTGTGGAGTATTAGAGAGTGAGCCGGAAAATGGGCTTATATCTATTCACTCACCAATTGCAAAAGCTTTGATGGGAAAAGGTGTAGATGATGAGTTTAAAATTAAACTTCCAAATACAGTTAAAGAGTATGAAATTATAGAGATTAAGTATGAAAATATTTTCTCACTGAAGAAAAATATTCGTACTGAGAAAGAATTTTCTTTTCATTAAGGAGTGAATTATGCATAAAATATTATTAGCTATATTAATTTTTGTTGGAGTGTCACAAGCTGCTGAGTACAAGGTGGTTTTTGACTGTAGTTCTGGTAATTCAAATTACATAAAAAGTCGTATGTGGCTAGTTGGAAAAACTATTGACATGATAGAAAAACGCGGTGATAAAGCTACTGTAGCCATTACTCTTCATGGTAGCTGTGTCCAGATGGTAGCTCAGGACTATGAAATGATTACTCCGGATGAAGATATTAAAAATATTCAAAAAGCACAAAATTATCTTCTTTCTCTTTCAAAAAAAGATAATGTTAAAATTATTGTTTGTGCTATGTCCCTAGCTGCAAATGCAATTGAAAAAACTGATGTACTTCCCTTTGTTGAGGTGACTCCTAATAGTTTTATTGATACAATTGGCTATCAAAACAGTGGATATGCATTAATGACTTTTAAGTAACTTCAAACTACTTTTACCATCCTTTAGATATAATCCATTTTTAAAAGCATTGATTTATAGCACCATTGTGAGCGAAGCCCATAATAGAGGCAGGGACAAAATAGTCCCTACAACCCCCTAAAGCTACAAAAAGTAAACTTTTTGAGAAAATCAATTAAATTTTTTTTAGGACTTAACAGTGAGCCAACAACTTGAAAACATCGAAGAACAACTAGCAAACCATAAACTTTCTGGGGAAGATTACACACATATTAAAGAGATTTTAAAACGTGAGCCGAATTTAGTAGAGCTTGGTATTTTCTCAGCAATGTGGAGTGAACACTGTTCTTACAAATCATCAAAAGTACACCTCAAAGGTTTCCCTACAAAAGCTCCATGGGTTATCCAAGGTCCAGGTGAGAATGCTGGTGTTATTGATATCGGTGATGGGTATGCGGCTGTATTTAAGATGGAGTCACACAATCACCCTTCATTTATTGAACCATATCAAGGTGCTGCCACTGGTGTTGGTGGAATTATGCGTGATGTATTTACTATGGGTGCTCGTCCTGTAGCTTCACTAAATGCATTGCGTTTTGGTAATGTTATGAATGACGACAAAGTATCTGCGCATCAACGCTATTTAGTTCGTGGTGTAACCGAAGGAATCGGTGGTTATGGTAACTGTATGGGTGTTCCAACAATTGGTGGTGAAGTGAGTTTTGATGAGTGTTATAACGGTAATATTCTTGTAAATGCTTTTAACCTTGGTATCGCAAAATCAGATGAGATTTTTCTTGGAGTTGCTGAAGGTGTTGGAAATCCTGTAATGTATGTTGGTGCAAAAACAGGTCGTGATGGTCTTGGTGGTGCAGTAATGAGTTCTGATTCATTCACTGAGGAGTCAAAATCTCTTCGTCCTACTGTTCAAGTTGGTGATCCATTTACTGAAAAACTTCTTCTTGAAGCTTGTATGGAACTTTTCAAAACTGATCACGTTGTTGGTATTCAAGATATGGGTGCAGCTGGTCTTACATCTTCTTCTTTTGAAATGGCAGGACGTTCTGGTTCGGGTATGATTATGCACCTAGATAAAATTCCTGCTCGCGAAGAAAATATGACTCCTTATGACTTTATGCTTTCAGAGTCTCAAGAACGTATGCTTTTATGTGCTAAAAAAGGTTCAGAACAAGCTATTATCGACATTTTTGAAAAATGGGACTTAGACGCTGCTGTTGTTGGTGAAGTTACTGCTACTGGAAATATGGAACTATTTTGGCACGGAGAGTTATGTGGTGAGGTTCCTGTTGACCCAGTAAGTGAAGAAGCGCCTGAGCTTAACCGTCCTATGACTAAGCCTAAATATCTTGAGGGTTTAGACAAAGTAACTATTAACGATTTTGACAAAGTATCCAATCAGGCAGCGTTTGAAACCTTGAGTGTATCTATGGAAGTAGTTGATAAGTCTTGGATATACACTCAGTATGACTCAATGGTACAAACAAATACTATCAAAAATGGTGGTATGCTTGACGCTTCTGTTATCCGTGTAAAAGAGAATGGTAAAGCATTAGCAATCTCTACTGACTGTAATGTACGTTACTGTTACATCGACCCTAAGGGTGGTGGAGCTGCAGCAACTGTAGAAGCTGGTCGTAATGTTGCAATGAGTGGAGCTCGTCCTTTAGCTATTACAGATTGTCTTAACTTTGGTAATCCAGAAAACCCAGAAGTTATGTGGCAGTTTGGTCAAGCATGTGAAGGTATTAAAGAGGCTTGTGCGGAGCTTACTACTCCAGTTATCGGTGGAAATGTTTCACTTTATAATGAGACAAATGGTGTTTCAGTTTTTCCAACGCCTTCAATCGCAACTGTTGGTGTAAATGATGACCAAAATAATGTTTTAATGTCTTCATTTCAGGCGAAAGGTAATTCACTTTATCTTGTTGGTGAGTCTAAGTCAGAGTTTGGTGGATCACTTTATATGAAAGAGATTTGTGGAACTGTTGCTGGTGAAATGCCTGAGATTAATTATAAAAATGAGTTAGCTCTTTGGGACTTAGTTATTGAAGCTAATAAAAAACATCTACTAGAGTGTGCAAAAGATGCAAGTTCTGGTGGTGTTGCTATCGCGTTAGCAAAAATGGTTGCAACTTCAGGTTTAGGTTGTGATGTTGAGATGAGTGTTTCAGATGAGAGAGATATTTTTGCTGAATCACAAAGTCGTGCAATCATCGAAGTTAAACCAGAAAACTGTGCTGCATTTGAAGCGATGCTAGATGAGGCAATGGCAGTTGAGAAAATCGGAACTGTTGGTGGAGACTCTATCAAAGTTAACGATATTTCAATGAGTATGGATGAGTTACAGGACAACTATTTCAATACATTCAAAAAAGTTATTGAGAGAGATATTTAATAAGGTTTTTTTCTAAATGATGTGGCATATTTGCCACTTCATTTATACTTTTAAAAATAAACCCGCTTGTTGTATAACAAACTACACACTCTTTTTTATTATCAAGTAGACCATTAATAGCATGAGTTACAAACTTATAAGCCATTAATCTGTCATATATACTAGGGTTTCCACCACGTTGAATATGTCCTAAAACACTTACTCTGGACTCTATGCCTATTTTATCTTCAAACCAATCTGCTATCTCTTGTGAGTCCTGTTTTATCCCTTCAGAGACAATAGCTATAAAATATCTTCTTCCATTTTTTATCTGTGTTTTAAAGTTATCTTCATATGATTTTAGGTCGTACTCAAGTTCAGGAATTAGACATAATTCTGAGCCAGAAGTAAGGTGTGAGACTAAAGCAAGATAACCGCAGTCTCTGCCCATGGTCTCAATAACAAAGGCACGTTTAAATGAAGATGCTGTATCACGAATAGCATCTATGGAAGTCTTTATAATATTAAGTGCTGTATCAACTCCTAGAGAGTAGTCAGTTCCATTTATATCGTTATCTATTGTAGATGGTATCCCGCAAAATTTTATACTATGTTCATGATAAAAAATATCCATACCACGAAATGAGCCATCTCCACCTAATACTACTAGCATATCAATATTGTGCTTGTCTAGATTTTGTTTAGCTATCTCTCTAAACTCTTTTTTCATAAAGCGCACACTTCTAGCTGAACCAATTTTAGTTCCGCCACGAGTTATGATTCCTGCTACGTCACAATAACTTGCTTCTTTGATATTGTCATCAATAAGACCTTCAAAGCCATCATAGATAAAAAAAGGTTTTAGATTTTTTTGAAGTGAATATTCAACAAAATGCTTTAGAGCGGGATTCATACCGGACACATCTCCACCAGAGCATAAAATAGCAATATTTGTCATAGAAATTTCCAAAATTTAGTTTATATAGTTTACCATCATCTAAACTCTATTTAGATAAAATTCCGTAATTTATTTTCAAGAGGAAATGTTTTGGCAAAAAGAGCATTAGTTAGCGTTAGCGATAAAGCAGGTGTAGTTGAGTTTTGTACTTCTTTAGTGAAGAATGGTTATGAGATTATCTCTACAGGCGGAACTTATAAAAAGTTAGTAGAAGCTGGAATAAAAGCTATAGAGATTGATGAAGTTACAAAATTTCCTGAGTGCTTTGAAGGTCGTGTTAAAACTCTAAATCCTTATGTTCATGGTGGTATCTTGCACCGTCGTGATAAACAGTCACATCTTGACCAAGCTAAAGAGTTAGGAGTTGAGTCTATAGACCTAGTATGTGTGAACCTTTACCCGTTTAAAGAGACTATCCAAAAGACTGATGATTTTGATGATATTATTGAAAATATCGATATCGGTGGACCTGCTATGGTTCGTTCAGCTGCGAAAAACTTTGATGCTGTAATCATTGTTACAAATGTAGAAGATTATTCTGAAGTAATTGGTGCTATCGAGAATGAGAAAAATACAAAAGAATTTCGCCGTGGATACATGATAAAAGCTTATGAACATACTGCAGCTTATGACTCTATGATTGCAAACTATATGAACGAACGTTTCAATGAAGGTTTTGGTGAGAAACAATTCGTAGTTGGAAATAAAGTTATGGATACTCGTTATGGTGAAAACCCACACCAAAAAGGTGCACTTTATGAGTTTGATAAGCATTTTTCAAACAACTTTACAACACTCAAAGGTGAAGCAAGTTTTAATAACTTAAATGACCTGAACGGTGCAGTAAAAATTGCTGCTGGTTTTGGTAAAGAAAATGCAGTATGTATCTCTAAGCATGGTAACCCTTGTGGTTTTGCTATTAAAGAGACACTATTAGAAGCTTACGAAGAAGCGCTTAAATGTGATCCTGTATCTGCGTTTGGTGGTGTTGTAGCTGTTAATGGTACGGTTGATGCAGAGCTAGCTCAAAAGATGAATGAAATTTTCTTAGAAGTTGTAATCGCTGGTCGTATAACTCCCGAAGCTCAAGAGGTGTTTGCTAAGAAAAAACGTATCAAACTTTTTGAAATGGGTGCTGATAAATTAGTTCTTGCAAATGATAAAAAAGATTTCAAACACATTGATGGTGGATTTGTTTTTCAAGATGCTGATAATGTTGGAGCTGATGAAGTTAAAAATGCGAAACTTGTAAGTAAAAATGCAGCATCTCCTCAAGATATGAAAGATATGGAAATAGCTTATAAAGTAGCTTCTCTTACAAAATCTAACTGTGTTGTTTATGTTAAAAACTCAGCAATGGTAGCTGTTGGTATGGGTATGACTTCACGTGTTGATGCTGCTCAATGTGCACTGAAAAAAGCAAAAGATATGGGTCTTGATGTAAGAGGTGCAGCGTTAGCCTCTGAAGCATTCTTCCCATTCCGTGATTCTATTGACGCGGCAGCTGAGGCTGGTGTGAAAAATGTAATCGAGCCTGGTGGAAGTATTAGAGACCAAGAGATAATTGACGCTGCTGATGAGTTTGGCATGAGTCTTTACTTCTCAGAAGTTCGTCACTTTTTACATTAAATAAGTAGTTATATAACTTTTCTTTTTTCTTTAAGCTGAATAAGTTTTTTTTGATTTATAACTGATATCATAGTTTTAAGGTAATTAAAAATAAATTTCTCAATTAAGTTGTAATATTATATTATAATGTTTCTAGTAAAAAAAAGGAGCACTACTATGAATAAAAAAATCATAAGTCTAATTGTGGTAATTATCACGATTGTTATGTTGTTTTTCTTTTATTTAACAGCCAGTAAAGAAAAACTTGTAATTTCAGATGAAATTGAAAAAGCTTCGAGCGCAGAGACAAATTTAGGGGATAAATCTACAAAAAGTAAATATGTATTTTATTTTGAGTTTAATAGGTCTGAAATAAAAGATAGTGAAAATATTGATACTTTCTTGCGTGATTTAGGTATAGCTTTAAAAGAAAGAAAATTAAAAAACCTTACATTAGTCGGTCATACAGATAGCATAGGCTCTAAGCAGTATAATAAATCTTTATCTGATAGAAGAGTACATGCTTTTAGTGAAAAATTCAACACATATAACATATCTATTAAATATGTTCTTAAAGGTGAATCTGATCCCATAGCTTCAAATGAAACAGAAGAAGGGCGTGCAAAAAATAGAAGAATAGAAATATTTTTAGGTCTCTAGATAAAGAGACCAACTTGATTGACATCCGCTCAACCCTTGTGATATAATTACACTTAACTAATAAAATACTATAAATAGACAAATTTTAGGAAATAAAATGGCAAAATCATTATATAAAACTTTAGAGATTAACGAGGGTGCTAGTGAAACAGAGATAAAGAAGGCGTATAGAAAGCTAGCTCGTCAGTACCATCCAGATGTAAATAAAGATCCAGATGCAGAAGATAAATTTAAAGAGATAAATTCAGCATATGAAATACTAAGTGACAAAGAGAAGAAACAACAGTACGATATGCATGGTGACAATATGTTCGGTGGACAGAATTTCCATGACTTCTCACGTTCACATGGCGGTGGAGGGCAAGGTGATTTAGATGATATTTTAAGACAGATGTTCTCTGGTGGCGGAGGTTTCGGCGGTGGCGGAAATCCATTCGGCGGTGGTGGTTTTGGTGGAGGCGGTGGTTTTCATCAAGAGCCTAACTTAGATATTGACACAAATGTTACAATTCCTTTTAGTGTCGCAATTCTTGGTGGTTCACACTCTGTTTCAGTGAATGGAGATAGATTTGACATTAAAATTCCTGCTGGTGTAAAAAGTGGTGAGAAGATGCGTGTAAAAGGCAAAGGTCATGCCCAAAATGGTCGTGCCGGAGATCTTTTCTTAAAAATAACAGTAGCTTCAAACCCAGAGTATGAGAGAGAAGGTGATGACTTAGTTAAGAGTTTTGATGTACCTCTTAGGGCAGCACTTTTTGGCGATAAAATCGCTATACAAACTTTAGAAAAAGAGTTAAAGCTAAAAGTTCCACAAAACACTAAAAATGGACAGCGCTTTCGTGTAAAAGAGATGGGCGCGATGAACCGTAAAGCTAAAGTTCGTGGAGATCTCTATTTAAGAGCGAATATTGTTTTACCTAAAGTAGACGATTTAGATGATGACCTAGTTGAGATAATGAAAGAAAAACTTCCTAAGGAGTAGATAGTGATGCACACTTATGATGAACCAGTTTATTTAATTAGTATAGTTTCCAAAATTTTAGATATTCATCCTCAAACTCTTCGTCAATATGAGAGAGAAAACCTTATATGCCCTTCACGCTCAGGTGGTCGTATTAGACTTTACTCACAAAGAGATATTGATAGAATCAAACTCATACTTAGGCTTACTCGTGAGCTTGGTGTAAATTTAGCAGGTGTAGATATTATACTGCGTTTAAAAGAGAATGTAGATTCAATGGAGAGTGAGATAGCCTCACTTAGACATGAAGTTGCAAAAGCAAAAAACTCTCACTCTGTTGCACCAGATAAGGCACTTGTTACCAAACAATCAATTTATGAGATGATAATTTTTGAGGATTAAAGAGTTACTCTATAATTCTTCTTATCCTTCCTTTACCTAGACTTACTAATTATTTTTATAATAAAATAGCACAAAAAATGTTACTATTATCTAGAATATAAGGGAGTAGTCATGAAAAATATAATCAAATTAATATTAGTTCTATTTTTAGTTCTCTTTATAAGTGGATGTGTGCAAAAGAGAGAACCTGAAATAGTAAACAGCTATATACTCCCTCCTGAACCAGATGAAACTCTCAATAATTCAACACTTCTTGGAATAGACTCTAATGACAATGGTGTTCGGGATGATGTGGAGAGATGGATATTTCTAGAGATGGAGATATATAACGGCTATGAGAAGATTGAACAGGTTATTGCGATGCAAGAGGCTAAAGCTAATCAGATGGCATTGATTGACCCTGCTAATACTGATGATAAGGTACATGAGGCGATGAATGCAGCTTCTGACTGTTGGGAATGGTATGATTATTCTAAAAGTTTACCACTCAGAAATGGGATGGTGAAATTTAGTCGTGATTTACAAGATAAATCTTTTAATACCAAGAATCGATTAAAAACTTATTTTCAGTATGACTCAACCTTAGCAGGCAGAGTTTTTTCATTAACAGCAACACTAAAAACACAAACTCAATGTGAAATCAACATTGACGAACTTTAGGGGATAACTATGAAAAAGATAATAATAACACTACTTTTTAGCCTAACACTCTTTGCAAACAGCGACTCCTGTAAACTTGATGTTTACTTTGGGAATGATTTAAAGTGTCACATTAAGTAACACCCCCCACTTTAAAATATAAACCTTCTAAATAAACAAAATAAAATAAATTATGTTATTATGATTATATTGAATTATAAAAGGAAGTAGCCATGAAAAA
>Ga0256844_10000025_pt1 | contig 68531 bp, 60 predicted proteins | sample MusselsmetaG_FD_189100 | JGI IMG/M metagenome (GOLD analysis project Ga0256844, IMG submission 189100) | Mussel associated microbial communities from hydrothermal vent at the East Pacific Rise, Pacific Ocean - Mussels | ecosystem: Host-associated > Mollusca > Shell > Unclassified ... | reverse complement strand
TGTTGTCAAGGAGAATAAAAACTTTCTTCAGATTATCGCTGTTCTCAGTGCTTACACTCAAAAAGAGTTAGGTTTTATGTGCGAAAGTTGAGTTATATATTTGATTTGTTAAAATTATACATACTATTACTATAAAAAGATTTTAAAATGGGTGTATCACCAAATTTTTCTTCAACTATCAGCCTTATGAAGCCCTATTGTCGATGTCTAGTTCAATAAAAAACATGAGTACAAGGGGTTTTCAAATAGCTGAGAATGAATTTACAGAAATATTCTGACACTACCGTATCTCTGGGTTGATTTTTCTCATAACAATTAATAAAATACTGAAAACAGAGAGTTAGATTTACTATAAAGTTACCTTTAATCATTACATATGTATAATACTTCTAACTAATATAAATATAAAGGATTTACTAATGGGTAAATATATAGAATTAACTGGTGCAGATTTCGAAGCAACTTTAGGCGAGGGTGTTTCTTTGGTAGACTTTTGGGCTCCATGGTGTGGACCATGTCGTATGATCGCTCCAATTATTGAAGAGCTAGCTGAAGACTTTGATGGTAAGGCTAAAATCTGTAAAGTTAACACTGATGAAGAGCAAGATATTGCTGTTAAATTCGGTATTCGTTCTATTCCAACTATCATGTTTTTTAAAGATGGTGAAATGGTAGACCAAGTTGTTGGAGCACAATCAAAACAAGCTCTAACTGATAAAATCGACGCTCTTTTAGCGTAAGCTTTAACAAAACTTTGCAAAAGAAGAAGAGAGGCAAAAGCCTCCTTTCTCTCTCCACACTTTTAGCTTCTTTTTTCGGTGCGACTATGATAGCTCTCGCCTTTGCCTACTTCAACTACAAATTTTCAGAATACAAATTTATCGACTTTAAAGAGTGGATTTTTTATGAAAAAAGTGATATTTTTACTCCTAAAGCAGATAAGTATATAGTAGTTTTTTACTCTTCAAGAGAAAAAGGAACTATGGATAAATTAGCAAATACTAATCTTAACCTTCCTATCCTAGCAATAGATTACTACAATAATGTAAGAAAAAATACTCAAACAACTACCTTTTTAAGAAGTGGAACTAAAAATTCTCTCTCTTTTATTCAGAGATTTAATATTTATGAATCCCCCTCTATTTTTTTTATAAAGAAACACAAAGAGTCTCTTTATAAACAAGATAGTATGATACGTAAATTAGATAATTTGGATAAATTATCACAACAAGTCAATAACTTATAAAATAAATTCAAGGAAAATATTAATGATATTAGATTGTGCAATAATTGGTGGTGGACCTGCTGGTCTTACTGCTGGACTATACACTACACGTGGTGGTTTAGAGAATGTAACGATGTTTGAAAAAGGTATGCCTGGTGGGCAGATTATGAACTCTTCTGAGATAGAAAACTATCCTGGTGTTACAGGTGAGATTACTGGTATGGATCTTATGACTCCATGGCCTGCTCAGTGTCAGAAATTTGGTCTTAAACATGATATGGTTAATATTACTCGTGTTACAAAATCTGGAGAGACATTTACTATTCATAAAGAAGACGGAACTACAACAGATGCACACAGTGTTATCATAGGTACTGGTTCTTCTCCTCGTCGTGCTGGATTTGCTGGCGAAGATGAATTTTTTGGTAAGGGTGTAAGTACTTGTGCAACTTGTGATGGTTTTTTCTACAAAGGAAAAGAAGTTGTAGTTGTAGGTGGTGGAGACACTGCTTTAGAAGAAGCACTCTACTTAGCAAAAATATGTTCAAAAGTTTATCTTATCCATAGACGTGACACTTTCCGTTCAGCTCCAAATACAGTCTCAAGAATTGAGAGAACTGAAAATATCGAACTTGTTTTAAACTCAGTTCCTGATGAAGTTTACGGCGATAAAATGGGTGTAAACGGACTTAAAGTTAAAAACAAAGATGGAGATATCCGTGATATCGTAGTTCCTGGTGTATTTACATTTGTCGGAAACGATGTTAACAATGAAACTCTTTTACAAGAAGATGGTAGCTTTTTGTGTGATATGAATGAAGCCGGAGAAGTTATAGTTGATATCAGCATGACAACTTCAACTCCAGGACTTTATGCAACTGGTGACATGCGTATAGCCGCTCCCAAACAAGTTGTAAGTGCTGCTGGTGATGGTGCTGTTGCAGCACTTCAAGTTATTTCATACGTAGACGAACTACTTAACGACTAAAACTTATTTCATCCTAGTTCCCAAGTTTCACTTGGGAATTCATACACTTATATACACTCACAAGCAAAGATTCGCTATTATTCAACTATATATTTTATAAAATAAAATTGGAGCATATTACTATGATTAAAGTTGGTGTATTTGGTGCGAGTGGAAGAGTTGGTAAATTACTTTTAGAAGATTTAAAAGATACACCAGATATGAGTGTTAGTAGCGTTTATGTTCGTAATGAACTTGACTTCTCGATTGACCCATCTATTTTAGTAACTGCTGATATGAAATCATTTTTAAACGCAAGTGATGTGATTATAGATTTTTCACTTCCTGATGCTTGTGAAATTCTTCTTGAAGAGGCTATGAAAACTCCAAAACCTTTAGTAATTGGTACAACAGGTCTAAATACTCATCAATTAAACTTGCTAAAAGATGCAAGCGAAATCATGCCTATTCTTTACGCTACAAATATGTCTCTTGGCGTTGCACTTTTAAACAAACTTGTATATCAAGCTTCAGCTGCTTTAGAGGGCTTTGATATAGAAATCGTAGAAATGCACCATAAACATAAAAAAGATGCTCCTAGTGGTACTGCTCTTACTCTAAGTGAGTCTGCAGCGCACGGTCGTGACTTAGATATAGATAAAGTTCGCGTGAGTGGTAGAGATGGTAACATTGGCGAACGTACAAAAGATGAGATTGCAGTTATGGCTCTTCGTGGTGGTGATATTGTTGGTCGTCATACAGTTGGTTTTTATAATGATGGTGAGTTTATAGAGTTAAATCACACCGCGACTTCGAGAAATACATTTAGTAAAGGTGCTATCAGAGCTGGCGGTTGGTTGACAGGTAAAGAAGCTGGTCTCTATTCTATAGCTGACTGTTTAGAGTTAAACTAAAATTTAAGTAACTTCTATAAACCCTACTCTCTAGCTTATACCAGTACTTATTTCCATTACCGGTATATAATTTATCAGACAAAGAAATCTAAATCTTTGTTATATTTATAATTAACAGAAAATGAGAAGAGTCTATTCAAATTTTCACTACTAATAATTACAACTCATTAAGAACTTTAATTTTAAGTAAAACATCTTCAAAGTTCTTAAACTTTATATGTAAAAGATATACTTCCTTTTTATTATCCAAAGATTTATAAACTCTAAAACTTTCAACTTCTCCAAGATAGTCAACATCAAACTCACTGTCTGTAGCTAGTTCGTACTCTTTGAGCTCCTTTAATGATTCTAATCTATAAAGTTTACCCTCTTTAACTATATAAGCAATATAGGGGTTATATCTTCTGTGTATAGAGTTTGAGCTTTGAAAAAAAGCTGCATCTTCTCTCTTGTTTCGATTTTCTATTTTTACTGATTTTTTCGGTTTATATAATGCAAGTGAAAAGTCTAAATATATTACTTTTTTTAGCTTTTGAATACTTGTTATGTTTGTGATCTCATTTTTTAAATTTTTATTTGATGCATTAAGTGAAGCGTAACTTTGATACAAAAATATCATCATAATAGAGAGGATACTAATAGATACCATCAATTCAATAAGAGTAAAAGCACCTCTTGCTAATCTCATCGGATTCTAAACCGCATAAGAGCTATTGAAGAGTCCTCAGCTTGAAGTACACTCTTACCTATTTCAAGACCTAAGCTTGAACTTCCTTCAACCTCTGCATCACTATCTTGTTCACTCATGTCCAGTGTTTCTAATTCTGTATAAACAATTTTTATTTTTCTCTCTTTTAACTCTCTTTTCAAACTATATTCTAAATCAAAATCTTTTACTAAATCATTAAGACTAATACTCTTATCTTGAAATCCATAATCATCATTTGATATTAAAAATGAGGAGTATTGATTTATCTCTGTCTTTTTTTTCATTGAACTAAAGAGGTGCGTATTGTTTGCATACATCTGTATGAGTGCTAAAATTACTACAGAGATTATCATTACTGCAACCATAACTTCTATCAGTGTAAAAGCATTTTTTGAGAGTGTGCGCTTAGCCATGCCCTAAACCAATACGGATTGCTTCATCTAACGATGTTTCACCAGAGAGTAACATATATGAAAGCTGTTTAGATATTGTTTTGAGTCCACTTTTTTCAAGTGCCACTTTTATAGTGTGTTCATCTGTTGTAGTTTTAAGCATATCTTTAATGGAGTCATTCATAACAACCAGCTCGCCAATTGAACGACGTCCCGTGTATCCACTATATCCACATGCTTTACATCCACAAGCCTTATAAATTTTTGCACTACTATCAAGATTATAGTCATCTGCAAATTCTTTTGCTATAACATCCTCTTCTTTACACTCATCACATATAACACGCACAAGTCGTTGAGCTAAAATTCCTAAAAGTGAAGATGAGATTAAAAATGGCTCTATTCCCATATCTGCTAAACGTGAGATAGTAGCTGCTGCTGAGTTTGTATGAAGAGTTGAGAAAACTAAATGCCCTGTTAGTGCTGCACGAACTGCTATACTTGCTGTCTCTTCATCACGAATTTCCCCTATCATAATCACATCCGGATCTTGACGAAGAATGGAGCGAAGAGCAGTTGCGAAAGTAAGTCCTGCTTTTTCATTGACTTGAATCTGTGAAATATTGTCTGATTTATACTCAACAGGATCTTCTACTGTTAAAAGATTCTTCTGTGGCTCTTGTACCTCTCTTAAAAATGAGTGAAGTGATGTTGTTTTACCGCTACCAGTAGGTCCTGTTACAAGTATAATCCCATGAGATGAACGCAGTAATTTTTTAACATCATTTATAAGAGAGTCATGAAACCCAAGCTCATTAATTTGAGGTATTTGTGAACTCTGCATGAGAAGTCTCATAACAACTCTTTCACCATAAAACGTAGGTAAAACAGATACACGAATGTCGAGAGTTTCTCCAGATATTTTTATTTGAGTACGTCCATCTTGGGGTATTCTTTTTTCTGAAATATCAAGATTTGAGATAACCTTGATACGACTCACTATCAGGTTTACTATCTTCTTATCAAGGTCTGCATTTTTCATAAGCATACCATCTATTCTAAAGCGGACCTCTCCTCGCTTTTCTTGAACTTCTATATGTATATCAGAAGCTCGTTTTTTTACAGCTTGATAAAACAGAGCATTTACAAACTTGATAATAGGTGCTGACTCTTCAGAAGTTAAAATATCGGACGAAGTTCTCAGAAAATCTGTTAAGGAGATATCTTCCTCACCATCGTCTGAAGTATCTTCTTGCATTGTCTCCATTGTTTTATCTGTACGAAGTTCTAAAAAACGATTGTAAAGTCTATCAAAAGAGTCTTCATCGAGCATATAAAGTTTATACTTATTTTGTAGTTTTGTGTAGTAGTTACTTGCGTCTACTAAATATCTTTCACTAATCAGAGCACAAACTTCTCCATCTACTTCACTAAAAAGTAAAAAGTTTTTTACACTTAAATCAGTTGATAGCTCTGATGGCTCAAAAACCTCAAGATGTAAGTTATGAATTGGCTCTAAGTTTAACATTTTAGTTACTCTCTACATCTGTGTCTTCATCTAAAATAAAAATCTTTTCTTTCTCGGTCTCTATAACTTTCTCTTCCCTACTACTTCCGGGAAAACCCTCTTTTTTCAGTCGTGCAAATACGTCTCTGTTATACTCTTCTTGTATTCTTGAAAGTACTCCTAAATCTTTTTGAAGTTGTGAGAGTTTTTCACTTTTATCAATAACATATGGAGTTAATATAACAACCAAATTATCCTGCTCTTCTCTTATAGAAGTAGAAGAAAAAAACCACTCTCCTATCCAAGGGATATCTCCTAAAAGAGGAACTTTACTTACTGCATCTCTTTCATAGGTTTTGACTAACCCACCTATAATAATACTCTCACCATGTCTTAGAATAGCTTGTGTTTTTACTTCTTGTTTTGATGTAACTGGTTGACCAGTCGCATTTTTAGAACCATCATCGAGAATATTTTCTAAAATTGTTTCTACATCTAAAGTCACCTTATCTACAGATGAGACACGTGGCTTAATCTTTAAAGTAAGACCTACATCTTCTCTTTTATAACTACTTGTCAGTCCTGTTAAACTTGTAGTTGATGTTACTGTACCTGTTGAGACAGAGATAGTTTTACCAACATATATAGATGATTCTTTATTATTTACACACAAAATAGATGGATTTGAGATTGCTCTAGATGCACCATTTGTTTCAAGAAAATCAATAGCTGCTCCAAGTGCAAAACCTTGTGTCACTCCAGCCCCTACAACAGATAGGGCTAGTGCATCTCCAATGATACCTGCGATTGGTGTACCTCCAAAGTTTGATGAAAAAGAGTAGAGTCCAGCGGATGAAAGAGCCGCACCATCAAAACCATACTTTATACCTAAGTCAACAGTGTCACTTTTGTTAATCTCTATAATTCTAGCCTGTACATAAACCTGATACTTCTCTTTATCAAGCTCATCAATGATAAGTTTAATGCCTTTAATTATAATAGGTTCACCAATGGCTATAATCGCATTTATCTCTTCACTAGCAGATACATTTGGTCTCATTGCAGGATCTTTAAAGACCTGTTTAGAAATTATCTCAGTTAGACTTGCTAATACTCCCTTAGCATCAGAGTTTTTAAGTTCAAAAATATGTACTGTTTGACTTATATTTGATTCAATATCTAACTTTTTAACAAGTTTTTCTATTTTATCAACATTCCTTTTCAATCCAACAACAATGATACCATTGATATTATCATCTAAAACAATTTTAACTTTTTGAGAAGATACTTTTTCATTAAACAGTGACTTAGATATATCCACAAGTCGTGTCTGTAACTTTTTTACTTCAGTGTGTTTTATTGGTATAATTCTTACTATTGATTGATTATTTGTATCTATATCTTTGATTACTTTTTTAATTGTTTCTATATTTTTTGGATAATCTGTAATCAGTATCGTGTTACTCTCTTTCATGGTCATAAGCTTTGCTGTTTTAGAGATGAGATAACGAACTTTTGCTGCTACTATATCTACATTCTCACCATTTATTTTTATAGACTGAGTTACCATAAGTGAACCAGAAAGTTTTTTACCCTGTTTTATTACTTGTGCATTATGTTTCGCTGCTTCAGTGGAGCGAATCACTTCATAGATAGAGCCTTTTTTTACAAGTGTAAAACCTTTTGATTCCAGGACAGAGACCAAAATTCCAACAAGCTCATCATCATAAACTGGTGTCGTACTGACAAAATTTACAGTCCCATTTATTTTATTATTTATTAAAATGTTTTTATTTGTAATTTTAGAAATCAACTTGATAAAATCGTTAATCTCTAAATTTGAAAAATTCACATTGACCTGCTCACGAGCTGATAAGCTCAGTGCTAAAATAGTTATTAAAAAAATTGTTTTAATAAATCTCATATACTAACTCCTGTTCTTGATTGTTTCTCATTACTACGATTTGAACTGTTTTTAATTTATTCACCTTGGCATATACATCTAAAGCATCTTTATAAGATTTCAACTCAACATTATTTACTTTCATAATCACATCACCTTTTTTAAGACCTAACTTTGCCATTTTAGAATTCTTTTTAATTCTAGTAACTTTGAAGCCCTTTATACTATTCCCACTTTTTACTTCTTGTATAGATATATCTTTCCATATCTGCTTCGGATTCCTTGCATAAAAATCTATATCTGTACGGGGAACATCCTTTGGCTCTCCAATCCCTCCTGTTACAACAGTTATAGAACCTCTTGTTATCCCTGAGTGTTCCATTCGCAGTACATAATCTTCATTTGCCTTAGTGAAAGTGACACCATGATTTAAAATACTCTTTAAAGAGTACCCTGAAAAAACTTCACCAACAGAGACTATAGATGTATTTTTGGCTGATGATTTCAGTGCCACTATGGCAAAACCTTTTGAACCTTTACCATAGAGACCTTTTAAAACCATACTTGTTATCTTAATACCATCAGCTTGAGTTTTTATCCTAGTATCTTGGCTAAAACCAAGCATATTTTTAAAATCAACTCTCTGGTATTGTGGTTTATAATTATCTTTTACTTGAAGTTCAACTCCATCACTTGGTAAGAACCCCCAGATAGCTAAAGATATAGCTTTAGCTAGTGCCAAAAGTATTAAAAGTCTCGTTACAATACGAAGAATATAAGAGTTAGAAAGTTTTATCATACTCATACTCCCCATTTTGGTTTTTCTTTAAACTTCGCAGGGTTCCTTTATATTGCTTAAGCATCTGCTGTGATGGTATAAGAAGTATACTTACATTTCTATCTAAAATATTAACCTCAGCTATAGCTTCTCCAAACTCACCACTTGCATTCGCTATTATATTGAGAGGATTAAAAACAGTGTAAGTCACATCAAGCTTATCAATATGCAAAGGCACAAATGAAGATGCCATACTTGTAAGTTCTATGTTATTTACACTCAACGAGTTATAGAATAAAAACATTTTTACATTAATACTCTCTATATTAGCACTCTGTATAGATTTATATGACACTTTTGAATGGTTTAACTGTAGTGAAAAACCACTATCGACTATCTCTTCAGCAGATAAAATAACTTTCTCTTGGAGTAACTTTTTTTCAACTGCGTAGTAAACACTCGCTTTAGGAATAAAAAAAATAAGTGCTAAAACAAAGAAGATTATATAAGCAAGTAGTTTGAGTAACTTTACCATTTTATCTCCATCTTAAAGCTAGCCTTATCACTACTTAATCTTTTAATTTTAAAGGAGTAAATATTATATGAACCATTTAAAAGCTTACCCATAAGTAGGTTTAAAGCTTTTTTATTCAGACTTGGAGAACTTATAGTCATACTTGATTTTGTAACTTTTTTCTTTATATCTACTGCGTTTAATATTGGGTGTTTTAGTATCTTTTGAAGTGATTTTTTAGCTTCATTTTTACTTGAATATACTTGAGCGAGCCCTTTAAGCTGTGTGGATAGTTGTAGTGTCTCTTGATATAACTCTTTAACTTCTACGAGTTCATCCTTGGCACTACTGAGTTTCATCATAAAAAAGCCAAGAACAACAATCAGTAAAATTGCTATATGAATAGGATTCACACGATTCATAACTCAATCTCCACATACCAAGATTTATCTTTAAAGTTTGATACAAACTTTAACTTTTTACTTTTTAGTACTTTTTCTATCGATGCTTCACTTCCCTTTTTAACTCCACTAAACGCAGCAATAAGCTTTTTGCCTTTTAAAGTAAGTTGTAAAAGTTTCTGTTCGTTTGGTAGGCTTAAAGATAAAATATATGCAACAGAGTCTCTCAAATTTGTTTGTCTCTTATGTATGGTTTTATACTCACTTAACATAGAGCGATTTTGCATCATAGTAGATTTAAGTCCATGTTTAGCAAAAAGTTCATCTCTAAGCTCTGTAGTAGTGGATATCTTCTGCAAAGTTATAAAATACTCACCAACGACAAGTAGAATAAGTAGGGAAAAGATACTGACTAACATATAGAGACTTTTATCATTTACAATATGACCAAACTGCTTCAAAGAAATACGATGCTTTGAAAAGTTAATAGAGCTTATGTCTAAATCTCCACTCTCTTCTATCCAGCAACATGGAACTAGTATAACTATCTCATCTTTAACATAGACACTCTGCATTTCATTAATCTTTATAGCGCCCTCTATCTCAAACAATTCACTTTGAGCAAAGTAAACACCCTTAATCTGTGTAGAAGAGATACCCTTAGAACTTAAAGTGTCAATAATAACCTTGTCTTCATACGCAAAGATAAAAAACTCATCTGCACTTTTATATGCACTATAACTGTAATTACCTTTAGGAAGTATCTCTTCAAACAGAGATGGTAATAGGCTCTTTACATCTCTAAGATATTTTACAGGAAGAGAGACTTTTTTTACCCAGTATAGAGAGGGGGATAAGATAATATTTACATCATCTTCTATCTCAAAAGAGTCCGAGGCAGGATCTAAAAATATTGTTTTATACTGCTTATTAAATTTCGAAAACAAAATTAGACCCCTTTTTTTCTTTTATATCGTATTCAAAGCTTATAGCACTGCTTAAGTTTTTTTGAATAATTTCTATTTCCACATATACATGTTGCTGAAAAAAACTTGGCTGAAACTTATCAAGTGCCTTTATTTCTTCTTCACTTAAACCTATATCTGAATAATTTGCATAGTCTCCAGCATTAGCACTTAACATCTCAGCTCTATCTTCATCACAACCAAGCATCAACTCCCAAGCAGAAGCATTTGCATAGTTTAAATCTATGGTACTATTGTTATTTTTTGATATATAAAACAACTCTTCCATATCTATATTTTTTAAATTATTGTCATGATACTTTTTCATATAGCTATCATTTATCTCTAAGAGATGCTTATGAGAAGTTATATAGTCTCTAAATAGATATGGTTTGTGACTAAATATATCACTATTATAGGGCATATCTTCTTTAATTTCACCTATAACATCCCATAACATATCTGCATATTCCGTATTTACCATTTTTAACATCAAATAATTTTTAAACGCGGCTAAGCGTGACTTAGTTGAAAGTGCATTCGGATTTATCTTAGCCCTTGCGCTATTTATCTCAATGATTATATTAATTCCATTACTTTCAAATGGAGGGAAAAAAGACAATTGTTCCAAAAGCTTAGCTAAAGTAGCAGTAGAGTTAATTTGTGATGAATCAATAGTTTGTAGTAGTTTTAAAACATCTTCTACAATCATAGAACTCTGAAGTGTGAACTGCTCACTCTGCATACTTTTTGAAGCATTGTCTACATACGTCAAACCAACACCAACACTCATAGTAATGAGCATTATAAAAAAAACTGTTATGAGAAGTGCTATTGCTTTTTTATGTAAAACTTTCTGCATTATCTAGCTTATACTCATAGAAAATATTGGTAACAGCATTGCTGCAACTATAAAACCTATACTTCCTCCTACAAAGAGCATAAGTGCAGGTTCGAGAAGTGTTAAGAGTGTAGAGATTTTGTCACGATTCTCTTCAAAATAGAGTTCAGACATATTTGTAAGAACATTTTGTACCTCTGATGTCTCTTCACCAAGAGCAATAGACTGGACAAAAGCATAATCTATCTGTGTTTTAGACTCATTGAGTGCCTTTGAGAGAAGTTTACCCTCAACAACTTTTTTTGATGCTTCAACAAAAAGCTCTTTTAGAACAAGATTGTTTAAAATATTTGCGCTTAAGTTTACAGTCTGAACAAAGGGTACACCCGAACGTGTTAAAAGAGCTGCTATATAAGAGAATCTTGCTAACTCACTCTTTTGTATAATCTCTCCAAAAAGAGGAAGCTTTAAGAGCAGTTTATGAACACTATAAGCAAAACTGTAACTCTTTTTCATCATAAAACTAAACGTAGCGACTACTACAAATATAACTCCCAGAATAGTTGTAAAGTTATCATTAAAAAAATCCCCCATTGTGATTACTACAATAGTCGGAGTTGGCAGCTCTTGATCCATACTCTCAAATATCCCTGTAATTTGAGGTACTACAAAAGAGAGCATAAAAGCTATCATCAGTAGAGAGATAACTATCATAAAGGTTGGGTAGGCAAAAGCTGATTTTATCTCTTTGTTGATTCTATCTTGCTCTTTTAAAAAGCGTGAAAGCTCCATAAGTACATCATCAAGTAACCCTCCACTCTCACTCACTTTAATAGAGTGTTTAAAGAACTCTGGAAGCTCTATAACACTCTGTGTCTCAAGGGCAGTATAAAAATCTTTTCCTTCATCAAGATGTGTACTGACTGTAGTTAAAAAAAGTTTGATTTTTTTGTTTTTTTCATAATGAGATTGAATTATTTTAAGTGCTGAAACTATCGTTATACCAGAACGGATATACATAGAGAGCTCACGTGAGAGTGAAGAGAGCTCTTTGGCAGTGATTTTATACTTTCTACTAAAATCTAGGTTATCAAAAAGTCCTGCTGAGTCTTCACTTATACTCTGATATATAATACCCTTAGATTTTACTTTACTTTTAGCTTCTGTAAGTGACATAGCTTCAATCTTATCACTAACTTTTTTACCATCACTATTAATACCTTTGAACTTAAAAATCATTGCATTACTTCCCTTGCTAGATTTTCTTTAGCTTCAACTGCATCTTCTATAGAACTGTAAACTACTGTTTTAGTAAAATAAGGGGAAAAATCATAAACTTTCTCTTTAAACTCAACAAACACCTGATTACCAACTCCTCTTTTATCTACTTCATAAGAAAAACAGACATCTTCTTCAACATCATCACTATTAAAAAAAATCTCTTTTTCAGCTTCAATTGCACCATAAGAGAACTCATATCTATAAACTCTCACACTCTCATCTAAAAAACCTTCAACTGTTTTACTTATCTGTCCATCTACAAAAATATCACACTCAGAACAATCATCTAAACATAAAATTTTTACATTTTTAGTATGTGGGATTGAGTGCAAATACTCTTTTAAGTTACTCAAAGTAACTTTTGAACTTTCATCACTAAGTTTGGCAAAGTTACCAATCGCTAGAGTATAAACAACTCCGATTATCATAATAACTATGAGTAACTCAATGAGAGAGAAAGCTCTTTTACGCAAAGTCTATTTACACTCACTCATCTTAATATCACGAGCTTCATCTTTTCCACCCTCTTTTTTATCAGCACCTAAAGAGATAAGTTCAACTGTTCCATCATTGTTAATATATATGAAGTTGTTGCCCCATGAATCTTTTGGTAGTTTTGAGTCTTTAAAATAACCACTTGTTGAGTAGTTTGAGTACTTATCTTCATCTGGATTTTTCACTAGTGCTTCAAGCCCTTCAGAAGTTGTCGGGTACATAGAGTTGTTAACTTTAAACATATCAAGTGAACCGTTATAAATAGCTTTCATCTGCACACAGACTAAGTTGCGTTTAGCCTCTTCACCTTTACCAGTAAGACTTGGCATAACCATAGCGGCTAAAAGCCCTAAGATGACGATAACTATCATAAGTTCTATAAGTGAAAAACCTCGTCTCATATTTTTTTGCATTTATTACCTTTTTGGAGTAATTATATCTAGAATATGTAACTACTCCAACAAATATTCTTTAAAGCCATTTAACTTGGCATTCCTTTTAGACGAATTGTTTTTATTATTATAGGATTAGCAGGGTCACTAATATCTATAATCTTAATTTTGTACATTGATATAGAGAGTAATATTGTCTCATTCTGTATTAAGAAAAGTTTATCAACACAACAATTATTGTCGGCTATTTCACCAAGAAGTCTCATCTCTTGAAAATCTCCTATCTTTTCATAGATTCTTGTTTTATCTGTATTAATAAACATTTTTGTCTCATCTGCATTAAATGTAAATGCTGATACTCGAGTAGTGTTTAAATCATGCTCTACAAATAAGCTAGGGTTGTTTTTATCAGTAATGTCAACAACATGTAGATATCCTTTTTGAGTATATCTACTATCGGTAGGATATTTTATAGCTAGGTAAGCTTTGGTCCCATCACTAGAGAGAAGTACTTTTTCTACTAAACCTTTAGTGTTATATGTACTTAAGAGTTTAAACTCATTTGAGTCACTAACATCTATAATCTGAAGACCTCCTCTAGTATCTGTCATATAAGCTGTGTGTTCATCTTGAGATAATACTAAGTTTAGTGCTTGACCAGGTGTTGTAATATGTGTGCCGACTACTGGTTGTGCAATATTACTTATATCAATTACTCTAAGACCATTGTTATGATTATTTGAAAAAGTAACATATAGTTTAGTTTCATCTTTTGAGAGTTGCATACTACGAAAGTCTGGTATACTTGTCTTTGAAACTTCCACTGGATTTAGAATATCTGAAATATCGACTATTTTTAAAAGATGTTCCTTAACTCCTTTTGATTTAATAAATAGGTACTTATTATCAGATGAAATAGTAACTAACTCCATTTTTCCTTGCATTATATTTGTTACTGTAGGAGCATTTAAATCACTGATATCAATTAAACGCAGACCTTTATAATCATCAACACTAAATATTTTACTTTCATCAGCAGATAAGGTTACATCTGCATTATATATGTAACTCGGATTTATAAAACTATTTACAATAAACAAAGCATATACTGGGTTGTTTTCATATATTTTTGTTCTTAAGTATTCCAAAGAACGCTGTGGAAAATAGCTTGGATTCCAAGCTCCTATGTTCTTAATAGGGTTATATATAAGAGCATCAACTGCATTACCATAGGTATCGTCTCCATTTAAATCATTGTTTATATGTAAATAGAAATAGCGGCTTTGATTAGGATAAAGTAGCTTTCTCTCCAAGCTATAAACATTAAAATTATCAATTTCACTCTTGACCCATTGATAATAAACTTCACTCATTAGGTTAACTCTAGGACGCCAGTTTATGTGTCTAACCCAACTTCCTTTAACAACGGCGTGAATAGTTCCGCTGTTAGGTGTTGGTGATGCATCTATAACTCCATCATTATTGGCATCGTAATCTTCGCCTCCGCTTACTTCATAGAGGTAAAAACTGTTCTGTTCAAGCTCTAATCTATGTGAGTCAAACAGCCCCGTTGTATTTACATCTGCACCTACTGATGTTGTTTCACTAAACTTTAATGTTTGAGTTGCGTTGTCTTCTAGTTTATAGATTTTAATACTAGCATCTCCCCATCTTCCTAGTCCTGCTTCAGCATATTCATCAACATCAATAATCTCGATAGTTACACTAGTTTCATTACTATCTCCATATTGGGTAGAAGCTTTTGCTTTTAGTATGTAGAGATTTTTAGTTTCAAAGTCAAGTTGAATATTCGCGAGCTTTATCACTCCTCGATTGTCTATGCTGAAACTTTCAGCACCATATCCTAAGAGTTTATATGAATCAATCGGTGAGGCTCCTTGTTCAATAACCTCAATCTGACCGACTATACTCTGAGCAGCAATATCCTCTGCTACATTTGCACTAAAATCTTTAATAACCGCTACTTTTTCTACTAGATTTGTAAGAAATATACTCATATTAACGGCTAAGCTCTCTCCTGCACTGCCACTAGCACTGACTAAAAAAACATAACTTGTTTGTTTCTCATAATCAAGATCAGCAGAAGATGAAACTCTTATAGTCCCATTGGTATCTATGATGAAATTCTGACTTCCATCTCCAGTGAGATTAAAGGAGTTTATATCTCCTTCCCCAGAAGATAAAACTTTGATGCTACCTATGACAGTGTCTGCTTGTAGATTTTCCTCTATTGTTGATTTAAATGGTTCGAGTATTGCAACTTCATCAAGTACATTAGATACTTCTACTACTATATGAACTTCATTTCCGTAACCCCTGGAGTTTAATGCTCTTGCACCCAAATCATATCTACTCTTATTTTCATAATCTAGTTTTGCCGAAGAAACCATATAAATAGCTCCTGTCGTATCTACTCTAAAGTTATCATTCTCTCCATATAGAGCTATTCTTATGATATCCGTAGCACCTTGGTCTAACTCTAGTTGTCCTATTTTAGTACCAGGCAATACATTTTCATCTACGCTTATTGTTAAATCTTTTAGTGATGGTATCCCTAGCTCCGGGTCCTGATCGTCTATCACTATTTGACACTCTATCTTATTACTATCTCCATGTTGACTCTTTGCTATAGCTATAAATCTATAACTTTTTTTCTGCTCATAATCTAAATACTCAGAGATACTTACAACACCCTCTTTGCTTATCTCAAAGGGAATATTTGGACTCAGTATCTCAAACTTATCTATGGTACTTAGTCCAGCTCTTAAAAGATCTAGTGTTCCTAGCTCTGTACCTAAGGCAGTATTTTCCTCAACATGTTTAAAAAACACTAAAGGATAGAGTGGTGTATCTATCTCATTAAGGATATTTATACTCACCGAGATAGGATAGCTCTCATTTCCTGCATCATTTTTGGCTATTATAGAAAAAGTATAAAGTTTTGAAGTTTCATAGTCTATCTTTGCATTTGCACTTACAGTTATGACACCATTACTATCCACGCTAAAAGAGTTTTTATCATCTTCTGTTAGTTTATACTCAACTATAGTTTGATTAGTATCTTTAAATATTGCATTTGCTACTACAGTGCCTTGCGGGCTATTTTCAACTATATCAAAAGTCTCTATAGATACCATCTGTGGAACAGTGGCACTCGGGTTGTCAAGTGTCAGACCATCACCAACTTGTATATTTAGTCCTACCCAACCAGCGCTGTTTCCAGTGGAATCTATGGCTCTCATTTTAAATAAATATCTATCTCCTGTATGAATAGCCTCCCTTTTAGCTATGCTGAGAGTTCCATCGCTGCTCATATTAAAGTAATCGCTATAGCTACCTTTTATCTCAACATCTACAAAGCTTTTGTCATTACTTACAACAACTTTTGCTATCGCTGTATTGTTTGGTAAACCTTGCGGTATTTCTAAACTTAGAGGTGATAAGAGTGGTGCATTGCTAATAAATGGCTCATATATGAGAGCATAACTCTCATCAAATCTTGGACTGTCACTGTATGTTTTTTCTACTATCGGCTCTACAAAAATATCGTATGGTTTGTAAAGAACTCTTTTATCTACTCCCGGAGCCCAAAGAAGTATATCTCTGTACACTATACTCATATCACTATCTGTCGGGTATAGCTTCTCTTTTATAAGTTTTTTTGCCCCATCATCCAGTTTTTCTGCTAATGCTACAGCATCATAATTAGAACCAAGAACTCCTCCGCTCACTTGAAAAATAGCTTCTGTAAGAACATTTAATCTAAAAGAGAGTAGTTTTATGTCACTCCCTTTTATGATGGCATGTATAGTTCCTTCATTTGGTGTTGGTATATCATCTCTCACCAAGTCATCATCTCTATCAAGATCTTCTCCACCTCTAGCAGATATAACATAGTAACTCTCATCATCAAACTTTGTCTTATCAGAACTACTAAGCTCAATCAAGCCTGCTTTTAGTATGTCTGCGTTAGAAGTTGTTGTACCACGATAAATAATACTCGCGTTATCATCTCCATAGTTTTGTGCAGAAACTATCTTCACACTAGCCCCTGCTATTGGACCAAACTCTACAGCGTTTTCCATTCCTCTTACTATATACTCACAAGGAACACATCCACAAGTGCTTTTTTTCTCATTATCGCCACAACTGTCTTGGTAGGTTCTAATATATCCGTTATATACCTGATTTATAACAGGTTTGTTACAAAAGTAACTCTTACTATTCTCACTCCAAACTACACTGTATGGGGCAGAACACTGTATACATTGAAAACTATTTGTAAAATTATTATATAAATTATGCCAACCAGAAGCACCGCTTAATCCTGGACATATCCACTTAGGGAATATCTTCTCTTTTACTTCTATCTCTGCAATCTTTTTAAGATTTAACTCTGAGAAGTTTTGGACAAGATACTGTTTAAATCTACTTCCGCCTGGCGTTTGCACGATAGCATAAATACTTACAGGTTCAGTGTCTAAGCACTCCTCTTCTAGTTGGCTACTTGCCAACTTTTTACCTGTAGCTTTGAGTTGAAATATATCTCCCGGTTTAACATCAAAGTGATCTTTAACATAAGCATGTTCTAAACCTACATCTGGAATGTCTTTTACATCATGAACTACATTTGGTCCACTCATGTCTAGGTCCATGTCTATATCTAGTTCATAGTTCCATGCTATAGTTGTCTCTATTATGCCCTCATGAACTGTAAAAGAGTTACCATTACCGCTACTGTTAGTGTCCTTTTTACTACCATCTATATGCTCTTGAGTCTCTGTTATCTCATAGCAGACTCCATCTCTTGGGTTATCAACTATTGTCTCTGCGCCAAGACTGGCTAGTACATACTTTGCACCTACTTTATAGAGTTTACCCTTAGTTGTGTTAAAAGGATAAACAAGAGCATTACCCATATGTTTATCCATACGTGCAGAATCATATTTATGTGTAACTGCTATAGATTTATCTTTACAGTATGTGGTAGCGCATGATTTAGATTGTTTGGGTTTGTATTGGGAGAGAGTTTTATTATGTTTAGTTATCGCACTTAAAATAGCAGATGTAATTTTCTTTTTTGCTTGGTCAGTAGAAACTTTTTTTGTGACTCCCATATCAGTCACTTTAACTTCTGCTCCCATATAATATTTAAATTCATGGTACGCTAGTGTTGGATAGTCAATATATGTTCCTGTTAAAGGGTCCAAGCCTCTATTTTTATTTTTATTTTCTATAGTCCATGGTGCGAGGGAGATAAAAGGTACTAAATCATTATCAAAGGAGACTCGCTCTCCTCCGCCAGAGACAACTGCACTGGGAGATGCAACACCTATCATATGAAAATAATTTTTCTGCCAAGGTGCTAAATACTCATAGGCTTTATTTGTAAAGAAATTTCCTTGTGAATGAGCTACTATGATAATTCCATGACCCTTATTTATACTATCTTTATAAGCAATTCTATGCCTTGCTAGGTCTACAGAATTAAAGCTTTGTGATAACAAATTAATCGCTTCAATTATCTCATTTTCAATAATATAAGCTTGAAGATAATTTTGTGTTTTTGCCCAACTTATAGTATCACCTATTAGCTTTTGGAACATTACCTCCACGACATCATCAGCACCCCAAAGAGTATGAGAGTTGTATGCTATTTTTGGAGTTGCTGCTTGGTTCATATTTGGGTTTGATTTTTTTAATACTTTGACATAATCATCCCATCTATTTTTTTCCTCTTCTTCAGGGTCACCAAACATTCCATTTGCAAAATATAAATCTATCTGTCTTTCATCAATTTCAGCAGAAACAAAAGATACAAGAAGTCCAAGAAGTAGCAGTAATTTAAGTACAAGTTTCATGATTAAAATCCTAAAACTTCCGTGACATTAAAGTCACAAGAAGCTTCTACTTCGGCACTTACTGGCGCTCCAAACACTCCTCCACTTAAGGCATTATTATATTTCATATATTTTCTTATACGTTCTTCAGTATTGTATGTATTATCTTGATAAAAATTAACACGATTTTTGATAAAAGGAATATCATATTTATCAAATAAATAATTTTTACAGCCTATGTCCTTATTAGAAGCTTCTTCCCAATCATAAGCATTCTTTATTAAATCAAGGTCGGCTAACATAGATTGATGCCTTTTTGCAGACTGCATCATCAACTTCTGGTTTATCTTTTTATCATAAGTAAAGTATATCTTTCTCTCAACATCATCTCTAACACCATTGTTGTTAGAGTCTATTCCTAAGAGTGTTGAATCGTTTAGTGTTTTGTCAGGCATTGGTGGAAGCAGATGACCATTGATGACTTTTCTAACACTAAGTGAAAGTGTTTGAGAAGTGATGTTTTCCAGTGTTGCTGTGATTTGTGCTGTGCCCTCTTGTAGTGCTGTGAGAGTTGCGTTTGTATCTATGGAAGCTACTGAAGGGTCAGTTATATTCCATAGTACTTCTTGTGTAACATCTTTAGTTGTATTGTTATCATAAGTAGCTACTGCGTTTAGTTGTACAGAGTCTCCCTCATTTAACTCTAGTGAAGTTGCGTTTAGTTTTATGTTTAGTATCTCTGGTCTGTCTATTACACTGAAAGTGTATTGTATAGTTTTAGTTTTTATGTATGTTGGTGTATTATAGAACTTCTTATAAAGAGGACAATCACTTATATCATCATAGAACAAAGAGCATAACCAGTAGAGTAGTTTTTTCATAAATGAAGAGAGTTGGTAGTCATCTTTGTCTGCTTTTAATCTAAGAGAGTTTACTCTAACTCTATACTCTCCCTCTTTGAGTAGTTCATTTGGAGTAAGCACTAAGGTAGACTTCTCTTCTATAGTTATCTTTGTACTAACTTTTTTACCTTTAGGATTGATGGGTTGTAGAGTAATAGTATTACTCGTAACACTACTCTTTATAATCTCTCTATCAAACGCAACCTTGACGAGACTCTTAGGTTTAACACTATCTGCACCTTTTGCTGGAGAGAGTGAAACTAAGTGTTCCTCTGTTGCGTTTGAAGCAAATAATGAGAGTGAAAAATTGATAACTAATAGTAGTGAAAAGAGTAAGCGTTGCATATAATGTCCTTTTTTAATATACCAAGTTAGAACAGATTAGCATAATATTTCTTTTAATACAATGAAATATAACTTTTTATATTATATATCTCCCAACTATTTTTCCTAGTTCCCAAGTTTTACTTGGTAACTCATATAGGTGTTTCTTCTACCATTGATATATTTCTGATTGTTTATGTTCTAGTATAGCTGGCTATTTAGAGTTAAACTAAAGAGTCTAAATCTCTTTAGCACCCTGAGCTAGTTTTGCCCAAGCACTTGTGTTATCTGCATCTATTGATTCTTGGTAAGCTTTCATAGCTTCTTCATCTCTCCATAGCTTACTATATACAGTTCCAAGTAAGTATTTTTGTCTTGCTCTATCAGATTTACTGAGTTCTACTGCATCTAAAGATTTTATAACTTCTAATGCTTTGTTATAATCTTGTTTATTTGTATATGATTGATAGAGAGTAAACTCTACAAATGGACTTTGTGGATATGATGCAGATGAAATCTGAATTTTCATAACCTCATTTCCATATTCAATAACAATATTATCATCTTTTTTATCATTTCCTATTGCCATGACTAAAGCATATCTATCAAGGTCTTTATAATCAAGTCCATATACTTTTTGAACATCAGCAATAGCTGATATCATCTCATAACTTTTCTCTAATCTCTGATAAGTGTCAAATAGATATCTATGAACATCTTTATACTCTGAACTCTTAACATCATCTATAAGTGAGATTAGGTCTTTTGAAGCATCTACAACATCACTATAGTTACCTGTTGCAAAATCTATTTTTATATATCTATAGAGCCATTTTTTTCGCTCATTTAAATCTTTAGATTTTAAATTTTTACTTGTAATTTTACGAGCAAGTTGATAGTCTCCTCCCATCATGGAACACTCATATATTCCATCATCCCAGTTATCAGAAAGTGTAATATTATAGTCATTTGAGATATTTAAAACTTCTTGACACTCCCTGTTTTGTAAAGCACTCTTCATAACACCAATGGCTGCATCAGTTACTATGGAGTTTATATCTTCATATATCTCTTCATCAAGAGTTAAAAGTTGGTTTTTAGAGTAGAGAACATCACTGTACATTTCATTTTCTAAAAGTAATTTTGCTTTCTCATAAATCGCTCTCTCACCAATACTATCATCCTTATAATCTTCTATTAGCTTATTATATTGTGCTAGTTTTGTAGTAGTGTTTAAGTCTGCTGTATCAAAAAATAGTCCATCTTTTGCAGTTTGAATTTCATCTGCAAATGTGCCATCTTGATAAACTTCAAAATAATCATTTATAGCAACTAATGCTTCTTTCTTTTGTAGAGTTTTTGCTAGCCATAACGCTCTATTTTTTAAAAGAATTTCATACTCATCACTCTGTTTATCAAGATCATCAATAATAGCCTTCGCTATGGCACTAGCAGTCTCATATTTTAGACCATCTGCGTATATATTCATCATATCCATTGATTTTCGCATATCATTTTTAAAGTAACTAGGCTTAGCTTTGACAATCTGCATTGTATACTTTGAAGACTCATCAAGAGAGTAGTTTATTTTCATATATGCTAAGTGGTACGCGGCAGTAGCTGCTACATCTATATCAGTTGTTTCATTAAGTGCTTTTTTATATAATTTTTCAGCCTTAGTTGCTCCACCTGACCCCTCTAGCATCTCACCTAAATAGATGGATCCCCATAAAGCATATACCGAATCTGCATGCTCACTAAAGAGTCTGTCAAAAAAGTAATCAGCATCTGTATTTAGACCAATCTTTGAGTAAGCATCTGCAGTTAATGAGAGAACTTCTGGTATATTTTCATCTGATGAGTGTTCTCTTAAGTATATTTTTGTAGTAGAAATAACATTATCAAAGTCCTTAAGTTTTGTAAAGACTTTTATCTGGTAGTAAATTAGTTCTGCCTTAAAGAGCGTATTTGGATATGATAGAAATATCTCATTAATCAACTCAAGACAATACTCATACTTCTCCTCTTTAAAAAACTTTTTGATTTTTAGATAATCTGTTACATCATCCACTTTTTTTATATATACAGGATTTCCTTTTATATCTAATCCACCTATATATGGTAACTTTTCTTTATCGGAATAGTATGGAAAATTAATTGATATTTCTGGCCTTGGTTTATTATTAATAAGAGGTAGTTTATCACTATAACCTATCACCATCCAGTGCTTAGATACTGACACTTCAGGTTGATAGATAGTCTCATCTTTTGTTAAATCAAAGACAACTGGCATTAATTTTATTTTATGAAATGGAGTAATAGAAAGAAAAAAAGTTCCTTTTTTTACTAAAGTATCAATCTTAAAAAAATCATTTTGGAGTTTTTGTATAGTTTTTTCTGGCTGCTTTGAAAAAGCACAAACTATCTTTGTAGCTATATCAAAGTCATTTTTTATCTCTTGACAGACAAATTTTGTGCTATCTTTTATATGAAGTGTTGAGAATTTTTGATGATTCTCTTGCGCACCATTAATAGATATTTCTAGTGCTGCGAGAGAAGTTGAAAGTAGTAGGGGTAAGAGTATCCATTTTATCAAATCCTCTTCTCCTTCTTATTTAATTTACTGTCTAATATCCACTGTTATAAACAAACGCAGTAACAAACTCAAGTAGTGGGTTTAGTGCTAGAAAAGCAAAAATAGTTCCCACCGCTGCAAAACCAATAATTGATTTGAGTGCAAGAGTTGCATTTGATACATATATGTGACCGTCATTACCAACAACAGGATCTTTCATAAACATATAAACAATTAGTTTTAAGTAGTAGTAACCTGCAATTGCTGAGTTTAATGCCATAATAAGAGCTAAAACAGTGTATCCACCAGTCACAGCAGAACTAATCATGTATAGTTTACCCCAAAATAGTGCAAATGGTGGTAGACCTGCTAAACTTAACATAAATAGACCCATGATAGTCGCAGCAACTGGTGCTGTTTGAATCATACCTGCAAATTTATCATAAGAGTGGTCACTTCTTTGATGGTCTGGGAGGTGTTTCTGACGAGACATCCAAAGCATCGAGAATGAACCAAGGTTAGTAAAACTAAAAAGTATCCAGTATAAGAAAAGTGCAGAATTTGATTGTGTTGTACCAATCAATATTGCTGCCATTACAAAACCGGCATGAGATACTGAAGAGTATGCAAGCATACGCTTAACATCTGTTTGAACAAGTGCCCAAATATTTGCAGCCGTCATAGTGATAACAACAAATATATAAAGTACTACTTCTAACCAGATCACTCCACTGTGAATTAAAAACTCAAATAGTCTCATAGCAACAATAAACGCAGCTATTTTTGGAACAATTGACATGTAACCAGCCATTGCAGCAGATGAACCTTCATAAACATCTGGAGCCCATGTATGAAATGGAACCAGTGAAAGTTTAAATGCAAATGATGCTAGTAAAAATACAACAGCAACAAGTACATAACCAATATCAACATAATTATTAGCAGCTAATACATTAGCTATTACATTGATTTCAATTGAACCTGTAAGTGCATAAAACACCATTGAACCAAAAGAGAAAAAACCTGCTGCAAGAGCACCCATTGTAAAGTACTTCACAGCCGCTTCAAATGATTTGTCACGGTTATGCATAGCTATTAGAGTATATAGTGCTAATGAAGCAGTCTCAAGACCTACAAAGATAAGAATTAAGTTATCTGTTGCAACCATAAACTGAAATCCACTAATCATAAAAAGGAAAAGTGCAAAAAACTCAGGATATGAGAACTCATGGAAGCGCTTATGCGTAAGTGCTAATGGAATAAACAGTAGTGAAGCCCCAACAATTATAAATTGTGAAAGAATCGCCAAACCATCTATTAGCATTACATCAAAAACACCCATAACAGTACCATCAGCAGAGAACAGTGCTGCAGAATCAAGAAGTGCACCAAAGTCCATCATTAAGAAAAGCAGACTTAAGACTACGTACATAGTCTTATCAAGTCCACCTTTAATTATGTCAATTACTAGGATTAATAACGCACCAACTATTGGAATAAGCATTGGTGCTAGAGTCATTAAGTTTAATGACTCTAAAGAAACGTTTACTGGCTCTAACATTAGTGTGCCTCCTCTTGTTCAGCTTTTGTAATCACAATCTTGCCTGCAAGATTAGGGATTCTCATTTTAGCTTCTTCAGTTTGAGATTTATCATGCATCAGTTGCACGATTGACTCTACACTGTTATTAATTGGCTCTAATACAGGTTTTGGATAGATACCTAACCAAACTGTAATAATTGACAATGGGATAAGAGCTAGTAGTTCTCTTTTATTTACATCAGCAAGATTTCTATTCTTTTCATTTGTAACTTCACCAAAGAACATTTTTTTGTATGCTGCTAACATATAGATAGCACCAACAATAATTGCAGTCCCTGCTAAAAGTGTTAAGATATGTGACTGCTGGTAGAATCCAAGTAGACTTAAAAACTCACCAACGAAGTTAATTGTCAGTGGCATACCAACTGAAGCCATTAGCATCAGACCAAAGATAGTTGCGTATCTAGGCATAACTGACGCTAAACCACCAAATTCACTCATCATCTTAGTATGACGTCTGTCATATATAACTCCAACTAGAAAGAAGAGTGCACCCGATACAACACCGTGAGCAATCATTAAAAAGATTGAACCAGTAATACCTTCAACATTTAGTGCAAAAGTACCAAGGATGATAACACCCATATGTGAAACTGAAGAGTATGCAACAACTTGTTTAACATCCTCTTGAGCATAAGCAACCATCGCGGTGTATACAATCATGATAATGGCAAGGATTGCTATTGGGAACATAAAAAATACTGCCGCATCTGGAAATAGTGGCAATGAAAAACGAATAAATGCATATGTACCCATTTTAAGTAAAATTGCCGCTAGTATCACAGAACCAATAGTTGGCGCTTGACCGTGAGCATATGGTAACCATGTATGAAATGGAAACATTGGTACTTTGATAGCAAAACCGATAAAGAATGCTATAAATAACCAAAGTTGGAATGTCTCAGGTAATATAAGTCTATACCAATCAAGAATTGCAAAACTCCATACACCAGTCGCCTGAAAGTAGAAATAAGCCATAAATAGTATACCTACGAGCATTACCAGTGAACCAGAAAATGTATATAGGAAAAACTTAACTGATGCATATATACGTAAAGGACCACCCCATGCACCAATGATATATAGCATAGGAACAAGTGAAAGTTCCCAAAACACATAAAACACGATTGCATCAAGAGCGGCAAAAACACCAACCATTGTCATCTGTAAAAACAGAAGAGTTACAATCATGTTCTTAACATTTTTAGTATCAGTTAAAGAAGCGATACCAATCATTGTAAAGAATGCAGCTAAGATAATGATGAAAAGTGAAATTCCATCAACACCTAAAATATAGTTAATACCAAATGCTGGAACTAAAGCTGCATGTTCCATAAACTGCATACCAGATACATTTGAATCAAATGCGAACCAAAGCCATAGAGATAGTGCAAACTCAATAACAGCTACTGACACACCATAAATACGGATACTGTCTTTGTGTATCATGAATCCAAACACTGCTGCTACAGCAGGAAAGAATATTAAAATCGATAAAATATGATCAATCATCTATTAAACTCCTAAACCTGATAAAATTGCTTTAATTTCACCAGAATATCTTACTGCAAGTCCAAAAACTACAGCTAATGACAGCATACCTATTGTACCGGCAACCATCCATTTTAACATCGTTGATAAATTACCACTCTGCATATCTCTTGTTTTCTCACCAGTACTATAAATAATACCAGCTATACCATCAACAGTTGCATCAACAACTTTTTGATCAATCTGTTTCCAGAAAACTGTTGAGAGTTCTCTATATGGTTTTACCAAATACTCTTCATAAAAATATGGAATATAGTATTGGTTTTTAAGTACTTTGTATGCAAGTGAGTTTTCCATTGCACTTGTTCCATCTGGTATTTTAATACCAGGTGCCATATATTTTTTATATGCAAAGTAAATTGCTAAAAGAACAAAAAGTTGTGTACCTATTGTCATAACCCAGTATGTTAGAGCTGAATGTAAATGATATTCAGTAGCAGGAAGTACTGCCGTTACCATCTCAAAGTAAGTACCTTTAAGTGCACCTGCAATTACTGCAAGTACTGCTAATGGTGCCATTACCCATAACATAAAAGTATATGCTTCGTGTGGATGGTGACCAAGTGCTGTATGTCTATCTTCACCATGGAAAATAAGTGCGATAATTCTAAATGAATAAAACGCAGTTAAACCAGCAGTGAAAAGAAGTACACCATAGATAATGAAATGATGATCAACAAACGCAACCTCTAGGATTAAATCTTTTGAGAAGAAACCTGCAAGTGGAAAGATTCCAGCAAGAGCGACAGAGGCTAATGTCATAAGAATCATTGTCCCCTTCATTGTCTTACCAAGTCCACCCATTTTAAATGGATCAAGTTCATCGTGCATAGCATGCATAACATTACCAGCGCCTAGAAATAGTAGCGCTTTAAAGAATGCGTGAGCCATCAAGTGGAACAATGCAACCCAGTAAGCACCAAGACCAGCAGCAGCAAACATATACCCTAACTGTGAAAGTGTAGAGTAAGCGATAACTCTTTTGATATCACGGTTAACAAGAGCCATAGAAGCTGCAAAGATTGCAACAAATGCTCCAAGGCTAGCAATGAAAAGACCAACATTTGGAATCAGAGCATATAACTCATTTGAACGAACAACAAGATAAACACCTGCTGTTACCATTGTCGCTGCGTGAATAAGTGCAGAAACTGGTGTAGGACCTTCCATCGCATCAGCAAGCCATGTATGTAATGGAAACTGAGCTGATTTACCCATAGCACCAACAAATAAGAAGATACCAATCCACGTTAATGTCGCTGTATCTAAAGTAGCAAATGCTGCAAAAGCACCATCATATTGAAGTGTACCGGTATTCCAATAAATTAAAAAGATACCAATTAACATTCCGAGGTCAGCAATACGATTCATAATGAATGCTTCATTAGCTGCCCAGGTAGCACTCTCTTTGTGATACCAGAAACCAATAAGACCCCATGAACAGAGACCAACACCTTCCCAGCCAATGAAAAGACCAGCAAAGTTATCACTCATTACAAGTATTAACATTGAGAACACAAATGCTGATAACCACGCGAAGAAACGGTTAAAACCTTTATCGTGATCCATATAGCCAATCGCATAAAAGTGAACAACAGTTGAAACCAATGTCACAACCATCATCATTGTTACAGAAACTTGGTCAACTACAAATCCAAATGGTATATAAAGATTACCTGTCGCCATCCATGTCATCATTTCAACATGAATTACTTCTCCACCGCTAAGAGTATGAATTAAAAGAACACTACTAGCTATTAAAGAAACAAGCAATAAAGTACTTGGAACTAAACCGGCTATTATAGTTTTTGGTTTAGCACCAAAAAATGCAGCGAACATTGAACCAACCAGTGGTGCGAATAGTGCAATATATAAATATTTTTCCATTCTTTATCCTTTCATCGTTGCTAATGCATCTAAGTCGATATTGCCATGGCGTTTATGCCAAACAATTAAAAGTCCAAGACCAACAGCTACTTCTGAGGCAGCGATTGCAATTACAAAGAATGCAAACATCTGACCAGTTAAGTCACCATAATAGTGTGAAATCGCAGCAAAAGCGATATTTACAGAGTTGAGTAATATCTCAGTTGCGAAAAACAGTAAAAGAAGATTCTTTCTACGCATTACACCTATCAAACCTATAGCAAATAGGATAGTTGATAGTACTAAGTAATGATTTAAGCCAATTTCCATCATGAAAGCACCTTTTTCTCTTGATCTTTTTTCATATCTTTAATCTCAGCAGTAGAGTATAGAGTTAATGATAAATCCATTTTCTTGCCAGCTAAAACAATACCCGAAATCATAGCAACTAAAAGCATGATAGCCGCTACTTCAAAAGGAACAAGATACTTAGTAAAAAGAACCATACCTACATCTTGAGTATTACCTACACCCTCTGTCATTGGATAAAAAGCAGTGATATTGTCAGATACAAGTGGAGCTGCAAAAATTACAACAACAAGAACAGCAGCTAAAGTACTGAGTCCTACAATTATAAACTTATTGCCTTTCTTCTCTTTAACTTCTCTTGTAGTATCAAAAAACATCATACCAAAAGCGTAAAGAGCCATTACAGCACCTGAATAAACAACGATTTGAATCGCACCTAAAAATTCAGCACCTAAAATAAAGAAAAATGCTGATATAAAAATCATCCCTGCTGCTAATGCAGTCAGGGCATATAACGCTTGTGATGTTGTAACAGTAATAAAAAACATCATAATCGTTAAAAATGAAAACAGATAAAACGCTATTGCTTCAAACATAATCCAATCTCCTTAGTATGCTAGAGGTGTTTTCTTAACACGCTCATCTTCATGTGGTGTAATAGCACCAAAACCTTCAAACTCAAGCTGTTTTCCAGCTTTCATCATGTCAATAGGTGTTAACATAGCTTCGTAATCTACAAAGTGCTCTCTTTGATCAGATGCATTTTCATACTCACCACCATGAGTAATTGCAAGTTCCGGACAAACTTCAGCACAGTAACCACAAAAGATACAACGACCAAGGTTAATTGTGTACTCTGAAACCTCTTTACGAGAGTTTTCATCTATCTTAGTATCCATACGAATACAGTCAGATATACAAATCTTTTCACAAAGTCCACAACCGATACATCTCTCAGCATCTGATTCCCATAGTCTCTTCATCTCATGAATAGCACGGTAACGTGGACCTATCGGCATCTTCTCCTCTGGATAAGAAATTGTATGAATGTTAAATCTTAGCATCTCTCTCATAACAACCCATAGACCAACAAAAAGTTCAAGTCTAAAAGTTCTTTTTACTATACGTCTAAACCTACCCCAACCATCAGTAGGATAATCTTCTATATCTACTAAAAAGTAGCTATCACTAACATCTCTGTTATTAAATTGCTCATTATTCATTCATATCCCCTTAAAACATCATGATGAAGCCAGCGATAACAACGTTAATCACTGCTATTGGCATAAGTATTTTCCAACACAACCACATAAGTTGATCTGGTCTAACATCTGGCCACGCTGCTCTTGTCCATAAGAAGAAGAAGAAGAAGAATGCCATCTTACCTAGTAATCCCATAGCACCTAAGAAACTACCATCACCATAACCACCTAAGAAAAGTAGAGGGATTACAAATGAGATAAAGAACATATTTGCATACTCACCGATGAAGAAAAGACCCCATCTCATACCAGAGTATTCTGTACCAAAACCATCAATAATTTCATGATCATTCGCGATTAGGTGAAATGGTGTACGACCAGTTTCAGCAAACGCAGCAATCCAAAAAAGGATAAATGCAACAAAACCAACACCGTAAAGATTAAAGATAACCCAACCATTTTCAATCTGATACTCATTAAAGTCAATCAGTGAAAGTGAACCAACCATCATGATTGGAGCTAAAATTGAAAGACCAGTAACTACCTCATAAGAGATAAACACAGCAGCGGCGCGAGCAGCAGAGAGAAGTGAGAACTTATTTGCTGAAGCCATACCACCTAGAAGTGGACCATAAAGACCAACTCCCATAATTCCAAGAATATATAAAATACCAATGTTAATATCTGCAACAATTGGATGAACTGTGTATCCAAAGATTGTAAATTGTGGTAAAAATGGAATTGCAGCTGCAGCCATAAATGCAGTAGCTGCTGTAATGACTGGTGCTATTTTAAAGATTGGAGCAACAACACCTGTTGGGATAATATCCTCTTTAGTAAATAGTTTAACACCATCTGCCGCAACCTGTAGTAGTCCGTAAGGACCTACATTCATTGGTCCAAGACGACGCTGCATAAACGCAAGTATCTTTCTTTCGAAGTATGTCCCTATACCTGCTAAAGCAGAAAATACAAGTAAAACAACAACGACTTTTATAACCGTTTCTATTAAATATGCTACTTCCATATATTACACCTTTTCAATCGAAGCGTGAGCAAAGCGATAACCGCTAAACAGAGCCTCTGAATTTAATTTAGAATCAAAAGTTGGAATTACTATGATATTTCCAGCGATTTTATTATCACTTACTATCTTAGCAACTATCTCACCATTTTCACTCTTAACTTTTACACTATCACCTGCGTTTAACTCAGAATCATTAAGATACTCTTCACTTAGGTAAATACCACTCTCCTCATCAAGGTTTGTAGTTTTATTTGTAAACTCACTAAACTGTCTTACTGGATTAGCGGAGTAAATTACAGCGTCAGTTAATGCAAGTGTTTCGTCTATTTGCTTAATACTCTCATCATTTGACGCTTTTTTACCCATATTTTTCAGCTCATATCCACGCATCTCTTCACCAGAGTTTGTATAGTGATTTGGCAGATCATCAAAAGCTTCAGATTTGAAGCCTTTAGATGTTGGTAACGACTTAGTATAATCAATAGTAAGCTCAGAAGTAACGCCTAAAGCATTCGCTATATCATTTAACTCATATCCACCATAACCAATAGCTGCGTTTGTAGGATTAACACGCTTGTTAATCGAAGTAAGAGTTCCCTCTTGCTGATTAATAGCTGGCATATCTAAATCTCCATCACCTAAAGCAGATAGCGTGAAGTTACCTTGTGTGTTATAACCAATAGCGTACTCTCCACCTTTAGCAGAAAGTTTGTTGATAAGTGAAACACCAAGTGTATTTGTAAGAGTTGGAATCATTACGATTTCAAACTCACTATACTTTTCAATTAAAGCAACTAAACGAGCTAAGTTTTTAGAGTTTGGATGATTATATAAATCTGGTCCAACAACTAAAGAGAAGCTATCTTTTTTCTTCATAAATTTTTCTAATGTTTCATCAAAATTTTCAGACATTCCTAGCATTGAAACTAGTCTGTTATCATCAACTTCAACTTCTTTAGAAACTTTTTTAGGAACCATTTTAGATTTCTCTACTTCAACTTCCTCTTCTTCACCAGTCTCTTCATTAACTTTCATCTCTTTAACAATCTCAACTACTTTCTCTTTTATAGTCTCTTCAACTGTAATAGTTTTAGTAGAATGAAAAGTTGCCAAATAATCAACGATATCAGTCGGTAATTTTTCTTTGTCAGCAAACAGATCAAGTACAAGATAAAGAGCTGTCTCTTCTTGTAAAGGTTTGTGATTAATACTTAAGATATTTTTACTCATATCATCAACTATTGGATCAGCTACAGGATGAAAATAGAGTGCTGCACCTTTGTTTACAGTTAATGAATTATTTAATGAATATCTTGCATTTGGATTATCAGTTTTAATCGCTGTACCAACGCAAACAATAAAGTTCGTGTTTGCAACTGCTTTTAAATCACTACTATAAAGACGAGTTCCACTAATAGCGGAATACTCTTTTAAGAAGTTCTGGAATGATAAGGCTTCATCATTTACAAGTTTATAACCAAACTCATCACTTAGCTTCTGCAAGATAAGTGCTTCTTCATTTGTAATAGTTGAAGTAAAATTAATTGTATCTGCTTTTTTAAATGCTTCAATAGCCTTGCTAAACGCAACTTCATCTTTTGTTACATCTGCATTTTGATAATCAAATCCATATCTACCAGCACCACAAAGTGAAACGTAGTTCCACTCATTCATAACACGGTAAATTTTATCTTCTGGATTCTCAATACTTGTATGTTTAACATCATACGATATTTGACATCCAGCAGAACAGTGACCACAAGTTGCAGGAACTTGACTTAGTTCCCAAGCATTGGACTTGTACATAAACTCAGTATCAACTAAAGCTCCAACCGGACAAACAGCAGCACACTCACCACAAGAAGTACAATCAAGAACATCAGTATCGTTAGTTAAGCCGATTACTGACTTGTTAAGTTTGTTCCACATTGCATACGCATCTTTTGGCATAGTCTCTTTGAACTCAGCCTCAAGTGCATCAGCACCACGAGCAATTGTTTTAAGTGAGTTATCACCAATCATATCTTTACAAGCAGTAACACAACGCTCACAAACTATACATAAACCCGGATCGTAGTGTAGGTGTCCCCAATCATGAGAACTTCTATCTACATCTTTAACTGCATAACTTTGTGAATCTACACCAAGCTCTAAAGTATAGTTTTGTAGCTCACACTCACCTGATTGATCACAAACACCACATTGAAGAGGATGATTTACATCATATACTTCCATAATAGCACGGCGTTCCTTCTCAATATTTTCAGTTGTAGTAGTGATATTCATTCCGTCTTTAGCTTTAGCATTACAAGCGTAAACTTGTTTACCATCAGCCTCAACAAGACAAATACGACAAGCCAAAGTTGGACTACACCTTGTCAAATAACATATAGCTGGAATGAAGATATCATTTGCACGGGCTGCGTTTAATAAAAACTCACCTTCTTGCGTAGCAATCTCCTTTCCATCAATATTTATAGTAATATTATCCATTTGCAACCTCTATTTTAACTTGATTATATCTATACTCTGAAGTTTTTGCATCTCCATCAAAGCTTGGATTCAGTGCAATTGTTCCAGTTAGTTTTCTATCTACTCTAAAGTGTCTAGTGAACTCTTGACCATTCACGCTGAATGTAACCATATCCCCAGATTTGATTTTAGAAGCCATTGCAAACTGCTCAGAACCTACTAAATCAAGTTTCTCTTGAATCTGCTCACAATCTTTTGTAAATTTGTTGAACTGGTTTAACGGATTGCAGCTATAAACTACACTCCCGTTATACTCACTTAAATCATCGACTTCATCAATCTTAGTCTTCTTTCTATTTGTAACTGATTTTATCTTGTAACCGCGTGTAACATTACCAGAGTTATCAATACTATTTTCTAAATTATCAAATTCTATATTTTGAAAACCAAGACGTGAAGTGTAATCAATTACATTTTCACTCTCACAACCCAGTGCATTTGCGATATCATTTAACTCATATCCACCAAATGATACACCTGCGTTTAGTGATACTAAGTCTTTATCAATATTAATAAAAGTTCCCTCTTGCTGATTAAGTGATGGCATATCTAAATCTCCATCACCTTTTGAACTAAGAGTGAAGTCAGCTTGAGTGTTATAACCGACGCTCAGACCATCCTGCTCAGAACCAAGCTCACAGATAAGGCTTACACCAAGTGAGTTTGTAACAGGAGGAATAATTAGAACTTTAAACAGGTCAGATTTTTGCAGCATTCCTGCGATCATTGCAATGTTATTAGCTCTAGGATGGTTAATAACATCTTCACCAATAATCAAAACTCTATCTTTTTTTCTTATAGAAAACATTTTTAAAAGGTCTATCTCTTCAGTTGAGATATTACTCTCACCACTTAGATAACCAATATCTAGTGACTCAAAAAACTTCTCTTGAGAAGACTTATCTTCCATAAAAGTATCAGCAATCATAGCTAGAGCTGCTTCTTCACTACCAACTTCATTCTTAACATATTGAGTAACAAGATTTGAAATCTCAGAATCAACAATAGGATGAACATAAGCCACATATGCTTTTCTATGGTTTACCGCTTGTGCAATCCCAAATTTAACCATTGGATTATCATGTGAAAATGCTGAGCCAACACTAACAATAAAATCACTTTTTGAGAGATCATCTAAAGTTGCATTATATAATGATGTATTTGCCGTTGAAGCAAATGCGTCCATAAATGAACCAAATGCTTTGGCTTCATCATTTACAAGGTTGAACCCTAGTTTATCTTTTAATTTTTGAAGAACGTGAGCTTCTTCATTTGTGATAAGAGATGTAAACTTAACATTTTTAGCAGACTTGAATTTTTCAACTGCTAAAGCAAATGCTTTTTCATCTTTAATTACATCTAAATTTTCATAATCAAATCCAAATCTACCAGCACCACAAAGTGATGTAAAATCAGCATCATTAGTAACTCTGTAAATTTTACCTTCATCACGAGACCCAGCAATACCAACATGCTTAGACTCATAGTAAAGTGAACAAGCAGATGAACAGTGAGAACAAGATGATGGAACTTGTTTAAGTTCCCAAACATTTGATGTATATTTGAATTCTGTACTTGCCATCGCCCCAACAGGACAAACAGAAACACACTCGCCACACTGAATACAGTTTTTAAGACGAATATCAATCTCAGACTTATAACCACCTGGCTTGATAAATAGTGCTTCACTTCCAACAACTTCATTACAAACAGCTGTACACTTTTCACACATAATACAAAGACCTGGATCGTACGTATGTACTCCCCATTTTTTCTTCTTACGTGATGTATCACGAACAGCAAAAGCCTGCTCTTCAATACCAAAGTCTAAAGTTTTATTTTGTAAGTCACACTCACCAGATTTATCACAAACACCACACTGAAGAGGATGATTTACATTATACATCTTCATAATGTTTTGACGTTCTTTATAAAGAGCATCAGAGTCTGTAATAACTTCAATTCCTTCAACAGGAGGAGTGTTACAGCTCAGTATAAAACCATCTTGACCTTTAACTTCAACCGAACACATTCTACAAGATGCATTTGGAGTAGTCTTAGGTAGGTAACACATAGTTGGAATATAAGCCCCAATACGTCTTGCCGCTTCTATGATAGATTCACCTTTAGCTGCACTAACAGGGATACCGTCAATTTTAAAATTAATCATTTTATCATCCATCATGCCTCCTTAGTTCGCTACCATAGCGATGTAATAACAACGCATACATCTCTCAGCTTCGCTGATTGACTGCTCTTGAGTGAAACCGAAGTTTACCTCTTCATTGTTATATTTTCTGATATCTACATCAAGTACTTCTGAGTGAGCACGAGGAACACCAGCTAACCAGCCAGTAACCTTCTCTTTTTTATCATAGACTTTCATTTTTCTCAAATGATCTTCCATAATCTCATCATCGCTTAAAGTAACCTCTCCACCATTTTGAACAAATCTAGATATTACAGATGCACCACGTTTAGCCTGACCAACTGCGTTTACAATTGTCATTGGACCATATTCACAATCTCCAGAGGCAAAAATACCTTTGCGAGATGTCATATAATCTTTACCATTTGTCTTGATAGTTGCCCAAGAAGTCATATCAAGTTCCCACTCTTCTGGCAAGAATGCCAAATCAGCGGATTGAGATACAGCTGGAATAAGATAGTCAACATCCATACTGAATGAACCACCATCAATTTTAACAAGTTTATCTCTACCACCATCAGGATCAGGGACTAGTTCAAATCTATCAAAGTCCAGTGATTTAAGAATATCATTTTCATCATTCATGCAACTAACAGCTGAATGAAAGATAAACTCAACACCCTCTTCAACTGCTTCATGGTACTCTTCATAAGTTGTATTACGGATAATAGTCTTCTCATCACGACGATATATCATAATAACTTTCTTAGCACCCGCGCGGATTGAACAACGAACAACATCCATAGATGTAAATCCACCACCAACACAGACAACAGTTTTACCAGTTAAATCTACATAGTCTGTTGACAGCATCTGCTGTTCTTGAATCGCCTTAGGTGTTTTAATATCAAATTTCTCATAAAGGTTTACCCAGTCAAGAAAATCAATAGCACCCCAGTAACCTTGAACTTCTGGACGCTCATTATCACATCTAACTGCTTTAGAGATACGAGTACCAGAGGCAATCATTGTCGCATCATATGATGTTTCAAACTCTCTCATTTCATCAGCTGTAACTCTATGATTCACTATAAAGTTAACACCTAAATCTCTAACAGCTTCAATATCTTGGCTATATTTGTCCCATGGCATACGATACTCTGGAACACCAACAGTAACTTCACCACCAAGAACAGGAAGCTCTTCATAAACATCAACATCTATACCATCAAGTGCTAAGTAATAAGCAGTTGTAAGACCCGCAGGACCAGCTCCAATAACAGCTACTTTCTTACCTATAGACGCTTTTTTCTTCCCCTTACCAGGATGGAAAAATCCAAATCCATGGTCAGTTTCATAATCAGCACCGATACGCTTAAGTTCCATAATCGCGATAGGTTCATCAAGATTTGTTCTTCGACAAGCATCTTCACATGGATGTGGACAAACACGACCACAAGTATGTGCAAGTGGCATAGTCTGTCTAGTCGCACGAAGTGACTCATCTAGTTTTAAATCTCTAACACCTTCAATATAACCAGGAATATCAACATGTGCTGGACAAGCATCTGTACAAGGTGCTGTAATCTTAGCGATATATGATACATCTGAGTCATAATGAATTGATTTTTTTTGATTATCGATACAATCCATAAAAACATCTTCAAAGTGTGTCATTAAATCAAGTATAGGATTTGGAACAGTTTTTCCAATCTCACACTTTGAAGTAATCTGCATACTTTTTCCAATCTCTTTTAAGTGATCCAAATCAGCTACTGCACCTTCACCACGAGCAATTTTATCGAGTTGATCATAAAGAATCTGACCACCCCAACGTCCAGGAGCACATCTTCCACATGCCTCTGAATACTCTTGATACTGTGCAGCATACTCCATAGCTAAACGGATAACATCTACATCTTTATTAAAGAGCGCAACACCATCCCAGCCAATAAAGGCTTTAGAATCACGATGATCATCGTAAGTTGCTGGTAGATTATAAGCTGATTCTTCCCACTCTTCTTCTGGTTTACCTGCGTTATTTATCAGTTCACCATTCCAAGTAGAAAAATAGACTTTACTCATTCATGTAATCCTATTATTTTTTAGCCACGATAGTCCAGTCGACTTCGTTAAACTTTAAAGAGTTCATTAACTCATATCCACACTCTTTTACTATGTCAGCAGAACGCTGAATTGGTGTAAAATCACCAATTTCAAATAAAAAGATTGCAACTTCGCCCGCTTTATGCTCGCCTAAAATTTCTTTCATACGAGGTTCAAAATCTGTTTTTAAGTGTCTTAAATCATATCTTTTCATTACTTAACTCCATTAACCAATTGTACTACAGTGGTGCTTCGCACATCACTTGCGTATTCTTCGCTAAAAAAGCAAAGCAGTTTGCTTTTTCTTACGCTCATCATCTGTCAACCTCACCGAATACGATATTTGTAGTACCAATAATAGAAACAACATCCGGAATATAGTGACCTGGTAAAAGGTCAGTTAAAATTCCCGTATGCCAAAAAGATGGTGCACGTAATTTTAATCTATACGGATATGGTCCACCCTGAGAGTTAATAAAGAAACCAAGTTCACCCTTTGGTGATTCAGTTGCTACATAAACTTCACCAACCGGTGGTCTCATACCTTGTGTTACAAGTACAAAGTGTTGCATTAAAGAGTAGTTTTGAGTCATAATATCTAGCTTTGGAGCTGAGATATATTTAGGAGCGTGAGCCATTAACTCAGTTTCTCCATTTTTAACACACTCTTGGTACATATCTATAGTTTGATAAAGAATCTTAGCAGACTCTCTCATCTCTTGCATATAAATCTTGTAACGAGCGTAGTTATCACCTTTATCAGAATAAGGCACGTTAAACTCTACTTCATCATATAACTCGTACGGCTCTTCTTTACGAATATCCCATGCAAAACCAGAAGCTCTTAACATTGGACCTGTACAACCCCATGAAAGTGCCATCTCTTTGGAGATTGTTCCAACATCTTCCATTCTCATTAACCAGATACGGTTAGTGTCAAGAAGGTCTTCATAATCTTTAATGTTATCTGGAAGTTTGTTTAAAAATACTCTTAGTTGATGAATAAATGAGTCTTGAATATCTAAAGGAACACCACCAATACGGATAGCCGCATGTGTTAAACGTGCTCCACAATAACCCTCGATAATATCCATTAAGTACTCTCTCTCACGGAATGCGAAAAGGAACACTGTCATAGCACCGATATCTAGAGCAGTTGTTGCTAACCAGAAAAGGTGAGACATTAAACGGTTAATCTCTAAAAGCATCATACGAATTACTTTCGCACGACGTGGAACTTCTAAACCAATTAGTTTTTCAACTGAAAGTGCAAAACCATAGTTATTTGAAGATGAGGCGATATAATCCATACGGTCTGTAGTAGGCATAAACTCGTTATAAATCATATTTTCAGCCATCTTCTCCATACCACGGTGAAGGTATCCAACATCCGGATGTGCTTTAACAATTTGCTCTTGTTGAAGGTGAAGCATTAAACGCAGCTGCCCGTGAGAAGAAGGGTGCTGAGGACCAAAGTTTAATATCAACTCATTATCATCTCTATCAAAAGTAATATTTTCAAAAAATGGTGTTAATCTATTTGTTATTTGTGCCATATTTTACCACCCTATCTTTGCGGATCATCAATAATTACTGATGATTCTTTATCGAATTTTTTAACTAAGAACACACCACCGTCTTCTTGGTAGTTTTCTTCATTTCTAGGCTCGTTTCCTGTGATTTTTGTTCCCTTAGGTACTTCAAAACCAAGACGTGAAAAACGCTCAGAGTCATATCTATCAACTCTGGCAGTATCACGAATTTCTGGTCCAATCACATCTCTAGCTTCTTTTCCAAAAATCTTATCTACTTCATACCAAGCAGCAAACTCATCACCCTCAAGTGGGTAAGTTTTAAGAAGTGGATTTCCTTGCCAGTCGTAAGGCATAAGGATACGTTTCATAAATGGATGACCGTTAGCTTCGATACCGAACATATCAAACATCTCACGTTCACTCCAATCAGCACAGCGGAAAAGTGACTCAACAGAATCAACAGCTTGACCATTCTCTATAGAGTATTTAATACGAATGCGTTTACGCTTATTCATACTTAACATCTGATAGAAGATTTCAAAAGTATTATCTTTAGCTAAAAAATCAATAGCACTCATCTCTGAAAGTTGAGTATATTCCAACTTATCTCTCATAAGCTCTAGTACGCCATAGATATCCTTAGCATTGATATAAACTACCATTTGCCCAACTTGGATATAAGATTCACTTACTTTAAACTTAGCACTTATAGCCGCTAAATCTGCTGCAAACACTGCATCACTATCAACGTCTTGCTTTGGTACTTGTGGAGACACATAATATCTATCTGTATAGTATGACTTTGCTTGTACATCATCTTTAGGTGTATAGGCTCTCATTACATTAACCTTTTTGGCTTCTGCGATTTATTTGCAGACGTAGCACGGATTTTTTTCTGTAGTAACATCACACCATACTGAAGTGTTTCTGGACGTGGTGCACAACCAGGTAGGTATAAGTCAACCGGAATAATTCTATCAACACCTTGAACTGTTGAGTAAGTGTTAAACATACCACCCGTATTTGCACATGAACCCATTGAAATAACCCATCTAGGCTCAGTCATCTGGTCATAAAGTCTTTTAATAAACTCTGCATGCTTCTTTGTAAGAGTTCCTGCAACAATCATTACATCTGATTGACGAGGAGATGCTCTAAAGATTGTTCCAAAACGGTCAAAGTCAAATCTAGAAGCACCCGCTGCCATCATCTCAATACCACAACAAGCAAGACCATAAGTCATTGCCCATAAAGAGTTTGAACGACCCCAGTTAGCTATCTTATCAATACTTGTAAGTGCTACTGGTAAACCACCACTTTTTGTATAATCTACTTTATGCTGTGCCATTCAAGTGCTCCTTTTTTCCATGCATATACGAAACCGATTGTTAGTAGTAATATAAACATTAACATCTCAGCAAAACCAAACCAACCTAAAAGTTTAAAATCTACCGCCCATGGAAACATGAACACGATTTCAACATCAAATAGTAAGAAAAGAAGTGCGAACAGGTAAAACTGTGGCGAAATTCTATTTGGTTGTTTAGTTACCTGTGGTCCACACTCATAAATCGATAACTTGATTTTTTCGTTTTCTTTTGAAGCTAACGCGCGACTGGCTAAACGAGCGATTACAGTCGTTGCATAAAACGCACCAAATGTAATTACAAAAAGTACAAATACCCCAAAATACGGATTTGCTGTAGCAATATGATCCATATAACCTACCTTTAAAATTAAAAGTTATATTTATGAAAAATATAACTCTCTTTTATATTTGTCTTCTAACGCTTTAAAACAGTGTCCGTTAGGGACATCTGAGAATTGTTCATTAGAAAGAACAGTTACTGCACTATAGCAAAAAGAGTATTAAAAAAAAGTAATTGGTTAAAAAAGGGAGGGTCAATGTCACTTATCGCAACATTGACTTTTTTGGAGTTAATTAAGTGTGTAAAATGGTAATATATAGTCTTAATTATAGATTCTATTCACCAAATCTATAAAAAATACTTAACCTAGCCGTTGAACCTTGTACATTAACTTCCTGAGTACTTGTAATATCTGATTCTGCATTTCTTTTTAGTGTTCCGCTACCAGCGAGAACGGCAAACTTATAGTCAATGTCAAATGCCATTGTGATATGTTCATTAAGATTTACATTAATGCCTATTGCTGGCGCAATACCTAATTCAACTGCAGTCTGTGAATAATTACCACTTTCATACCATCTATAGCCAGTATTTATTCGTGGTCCAATCCATAATCTAACTTTTTGAGTATTATATACACCAAACTCAAAAGTATGTAACATATCAATTCTATCTGCTGAAGAACTTGAGTCTTCACCTTGAGGATTAGTATATTCAATAGCTATTTTGTATCCAAATACTTTATCTTTAGTAAGGTTAGTTGCATAAGAAATACCTATTCCTGCCTTATTTTTAAAAGTGTATGTATAATCGTATTCTTCACTAGGATAATAAGTTCCACCGTCATAATGACCATCAATCGTATTCGTCATATTTCCCGTTATTCCTAAAGAGTATGGAATATATACTCCGATTCCACCTGCGTTTAACACCAAAGGTGTAATGATTGTTGCCAATGCACTTGTTACTATTTTTTTCAATTATCTTCCTAAAATTTAATTTAAAAAAATTACATTTTTTATTATTAAAAAGAGCTTTATTTATGTAAATTCTATATTGTTATTCTATCGCATCTAATATTTTGTTTGGTGAGTAGCCTCTGATAACTATATTGTCCACAATAAGCATGGGAACACCTTTTCCATTATATTTTTTAAAGAGACGAGATCCTTCAGAGTTCTTAACATTTAATTCTCTATAACTCTTCCCACTATCATCAAGTAATTTTTTAACTTTACCACACCAGGAACATCCATTCATGCTCAATAGTATAATTTTTTTATCCGTAGTACCTGGTTCTTGAGTTTGAAAGTCTTGTGAGAAAACATACTCAGTTTCATCATATTGTTTAGTAACACTTCTATCATATCTAAGCATTTTTTCTAAAGAATTAATCTTAGATTTTTTTCTATTTTTTTTATAGTATGTAAGTATATATTCTCGTAATTTAGGCTTTTTCTCATAATAAAGAATTCCAAAATCAACCATACTTTTAAACTCTTTATAATTATCATTTTTTGTAGCTTTATATAAAATTTTCGTAGACAATCCTATCAATTTATCATGAGTACTTTGAAGCATTCTCAATGATTTAAAATAAATTTTTATATCATCTTTTTCTTTGGATTCATCTGCTTTAAAGCCTAACTTTTTTGTCTCTTTAGCCTCAAGAGTATAATCATCAATTGCTATTTTCATAGCAGATGCTTTATCTAAAGCACTAAATGATTCTATCACTTTATAAAGTGGAGTCCCCTGTTTTGCAAATAATTTCGGGTAACTCTCTTTAGCATGAACAACTGTTAATATAGTCAATATTATAAAACTAATTATATATCTCATGTTTATATCCTTATTTATTCAAAAAACCCATAGATTTTTCACTATCAAAGTTTGCATCTTTTTCTCTTTTTATCTCATCTATAAAATCTTTAAGAGTAAAGATAGGCTCTTCACTTACTGCCACTTTATAAGCAGTATTTTTTACGATTAGGTTTATCTGTCCACCTGTTAGGGAGTAAGTTGCCAATTTTGTAGCATCAAAGTTTTTCTCATACGGAGCATCAACTGGAAGCATTTTTTTCCATAACTCCTCACGCTGAGCCCTGTCTGGTTTTTTAAACTCTATTTTGTAGTTAAAACGACGTGAGAAGGCCTTATCTATGTTTTCTAGAAGATTTGTAGTGGCAATCAACATACCTCTAAAATTTTCGATCTGTTCTAAGAAAATATTTTGCATTTGGTTGTGCATCTGGTCGGAACCTGTAATATTTCCACTACTTCTTGCGCCCAAAAACTGGTCAGCTTCATTTAAAAGTAAAATAGGTTCTGTTTTTGTTTTTTCACTCAGCTCATAAAAGGTATCAAAAATCTTACGAACATTTTTTTCACTTTCACCAACATACATAGAGAGTATTTTCGAACAATCAAATGCAAGCACCTGACGTTTAAGAGATTTAGCGAGCGAATAAGCTGTCATAGTCTTACCTGTTCCAGCTGCACCATAAAAGATAATCCTAGCATCGATGCCACTCTTCTTATCTTTTATACCCCATTTAACTAAGCGATTAACAACCTCTTTATCAACTTGCTTCATTAAATTTTCAAGTGTCTCTTGTGTTTTTACATTTAACACAACATCTTCTAAAGAAGTTTCACTATCTATAAGTTCAAAAATATCCTGCTCTTCAATAAGTGCGTTTAACTTCAGTCGTGTTACTTTTTTTCTTTTTTGTGGATGAATAATACTTTGTAAAACATCATCTACTATATAAAAAGAGCGTGAGATTCCACCAAAAGGATTCAACATCTCTTCATAATCAATAATTGCTGCACTTAAAAGATTTGAGCCATCTTCTAAAAGTGAGCGGTTTTTAATACGTTCATACTCATCAACTGAGATTAAATCAATCAAAGAGTTCATCTCACGTAATGAAGTATCAGAAGCACTATACTCCTCTCGTAGAAGCGCGATGAAGATAACCTGCTCATAATTAGTCATCTTTTTTTGTTTAAAAAACTTATCTAGGACCAATGATTCTGAAGTTTGGCTCACACGCTCCTCTATACGTTTTTCAAGAAGTTTTAGTTTATTTTGAACTCTATCTATACCTAATGAATGTTCATGTACATTTTGACGGATAACACTCATCTTTTGATAGAGCTCTATTCTAAAAAACTGGTCTTGAAGATATTCTAGATGGTCTCCATAAGGCTTTATATCGGGCAGATCCAAATCTAGTGTACCATCTTGTAGAAGTTTTAAAAATGAGGGAGTGAGTCCTACTGCCGTGTTTAAAAGTTCAAGAGGAGTAACCTCTGAAATTTTCATTGGGGTGAAACTCTGTTGATGTAACCAACCAAGTTCAAGTAGATTTTTGAGCTCCTTTAGATGTTCTAAATGCTCATAATTTTCAGTTTTATAAAGGTCTTGCAGAAGCTCTAAAACTAGAACATCGTCTTGACCCTGCATATACTTTTTTGCAAGGTACTGAAGCATTTTTGCTTCAGTACTACTACACTTTAGATGTATAAAAATATCAGATTTTTCTATTTTTTTCTCTGATAAAAAGTTAACTAATGTCTTCAACTCTTTCCTTAAAATTTATAACCCATACCTGCTGATATCATAAGAACATTGCCACCCGTAAATTCACCATCTAAAGAAGCATTGTTCACCGTTCTATCATCTCTCATTGAATAAAGAGCAGAGAGACCTACATCCATTTTCTCATTGATTTGATAACGCCCACCTAACGATACTGAAAATGAATCAGAATCAGGAAGTTCAAAACCTATACTCTTCTCAGGAACTGGAGTTTCACCATAAACCATACCAGCCATAAGAGTCATTTTATCTAACTCTTGAGTCACACCTAAACGAAATGCATTCACATCTTTCCAATCTTTAGGGATTGGAGTGCCAAAACCAGCATTTAGAGCTGGATGTATATTACCTTGAAAATCAAAATCAATATCTTCATATGCTGACCAAAAGCTTCTTTCATAAACAAACTCAACAGTAGTTTGTGTAGAAAAAGTATATGCTCCTGCTAAATTTAACACTGCAGGTAAAGGAACAGTAAGACTGCCGTCACCATCATAAGTCAAAGCACCTCCACCAGCACTAAGTTTTGCATTGCCTTCTGTTGTTAAATCTATTTGAGAACGATATGTTAAACCTAATTCAATTTCTGAAGTTGGTTGATATGATAAGGCTAAGTTATAACCAAAATCAATTGAGTCTGCTTCCATATCTCTAGATCCCGTTGGTGCTGTACTTTTTACAATACCACTTGAATGTACTAATCTTAAACCAATAGCCACACCTATTTTATCGCCAATAGGAAGAGCAACAGTTGGATTAATCTCAACAGTCTCAAGTGTAAATTCTTCAGCAGAATATGTTCCTACACTGTTTTTCCATCTTTTAGATAGTCCACATGGAACAACAACACTAAGCCCAAAGCGTGCACCACTTACATTTTTAGAGATATAGTGAAGTGATGGAACTAAAAAAGTTTCAGGTTCTGAATTTATATCTTCTGTTGTCGCCGTAGGTTTATACGTTCCCTTATAGCTAACAGCATCAAGTCCAATATAGATTAAATCAGCTGACATATGATTTTCATCAGACATAAAAACCATATTTGCAGGATTGTAATACGCTGCATCAGCCCCACTACTATGTGCTATATTAGCAGCACTTAGTGCTACTGCGTTTAAAGAACTCTCTGGTATCTGATAACCACCTGCCATTAAAACAGAACTAGCCACCAGTGACATTAATGCTATTTTTTTCATATTACAAACCCTTCTTTTAAAATAATTTGTAATAATACTACACTGTTTAAACTTAATTTTCAAAAGAATAGAGAAGTTCTATCTCATCTTTCCAAATAGTGTCGTCAATTGTTTCAAGTATTAGTGGAATATCATCCATTCTCTCATCTTGCATTATAAATCTAAATGCATCAAGACCTATCTCACCTTTTCCTAAAGAGTGGTGTCTATCCACGTGAGAACCTAAAGGTGGTTTTGAATCATTTATATGCATTCCCATCAGATATTTAAAACCTATGATTTTTTCAAACTCTGCCCACGTTTTATCGTAAGTCTCTTTAGTTCTTATGTCATAACCTGCTGTAAACATATGACAAGTATCAATACAGACGCCTATACGAGATTTATCTTCTATCTTTTCAATAATATACGCCAAATGCTCAAAACGCCAACCAAGGTTACTCCCCTGTCCTGCTGTATTTTCAAGAACTGCACTCACATCTGAAGTTTTATCTAAAGCGATATTTATAGACTCTGCAATAACATCTAAGCATACATCTTCAATAGGCTTCATAATTTCAAGATTTTCTTTATCTTTTTTAGCAACTTTGGCTAAGTGACTTCCCGGATGAAAATTGAGTCTATCAAGACCTAAAAGTTTACAACGCTCTAGTTCATCTATAAACGCAGCTCTACTTTTTTCTAACTTTTCAATTTCTGGATGACCTAGATTAATAAGATAGGAGTCATGAGGAAGTACATGTTTGGGAAGTATGCCACTTTTTTCTAGTGCATTTTTAAACTTATCAATAGTCTCACTGTCCAAATCTTTTGCAACCCATTGTCTCTGGTTTTTAGTAAAGAGGGCAAATGCTTTTGCACCTATTGCCTCCGCATTTGTTACTGCATTAAACACTCCACCCGATGCCGAGCAGTGTGCTCCTACAAATTTTTTTGATGCCATTATTTTATATCCTTGATTTTAAATATTATTCTGTTTTTTCTATCTTTAAAAAATATAAGGTTCGAGCTTACTTTATATAAAATATTTACACTTTTATTTTCTATTTTTTGCTCAAATCCGTTATTAGTTTTGACTCTATTTTTTCCATCATAAATCTCATGACCTAAAAGTATATTTTGAAGTATTTCATCTGGGTAAGCTTGATTCAAATAATCTTTGTTAAATCCACTTTTACTCATACAACCATCACTTACACAGATAAGATGGTTAACCGTAAATTTTTCCACTGATTTTCCAGCAATAAAAAGTTCAAGTTCAACTGCATCTTGAGTATTTCTTAGATACCCTAAATCCGCAAATTTTAGTTTTGGTGATTTTATAATTATAATTTTTGATTGTGTATGCTCATAGTTTTTAATACTACAAGCACTCAACAAAAGAAGAGAAACTAAAAAAATCGATTTTATACAAAAACGCATCTATTTCTTCCCGCTTCTTTCGCTGCATATAGAGCATCATCTGCATTTTTCATAAAAATATTTTCATCAATCTCACTATCTACAGTTCTACAACATACACCAGCAGAAACTGTAACAAAATCATTTATGTTACTTGCTTTATGTTCTAATTTTAGCTCTCGTATTTTACTGCACATTTTTAAAGCTAACTTTTCACTATCTCTTCTATTAGTATCACAAAGTAAAACTCCAAATTCTTCTCCTCCAAGTCGAAACACAAAATCATGAGAGCGCCCAAAAGTATTTTCAATCGCTTGTGCAACTTTTACAAGAGCTTCATCACCTTTTAAGTGACCATAAGAGTCGTTATATAACTTGAAGAAATCTATATCTACCATTATAAATGCTATCTGCGTTTTATCTCTTCTTGCTCTTCTTATCTCTCTTTTAATAATCTCATTAAAACTTCTTCTATTTTTAACTTGGGTTAGTTCATCTGTTACTGAGAGAAGTGCAAATTTGTCATTTGCCTCTTTAAGCTCTTTTAAGAGTACACTTGTATACATCTCTTTTAAAAAAAGTTTTCTCCTATAAAGTTCTGTAAAATATGCACCACCAATAGATATTACGGTCACCGATGTAAATAAAAAGATATAATAAGCAGTTCCTAAAATATCAAACTGTGTAATAACTATGATATAAATTATGAGTGTTAAAACAATAGCTGCTAAAAGTGTATTTTTAAATTTTAAGCCTGTCATCACAAACATTCCTGTTGGAATCAGAACATAGTTTGCTATAAACACATACTTATAACTATTTTCTTCAGGAAATAAGAACATTAAAATCAATCCCCCTCCAACTATAAAAATTTGCATAAAGGCAATTGTCTGAATCTTGTCTACATAGTTTTTATTAAACGTGTATACAAAAACCATAGATAAAAATAGAACTACAACTGCACGAATAATCCATATGTAATGATATTGTTGAGGGTATGTATAGGGGTCAAGAACCCCATATACCAAAAATAACAGTACAGTCAATACAATCCAAAACTGTGTTATTACTGCATTATCTTTGTTTGATGTAGTAATATAATTTTTTTCATCTATGGCATCATGAAACTCTAAGGTCATTGGATTCATTTCAGAAGACAAGTCACTATAACTATCCAAATCGTATTTTCTATTCATAGACAAATTATATCACTATAATTACTTTTGTATAAACTTTCCACATTTTTTTACAGCAGAACCACCAAAAGTATCGATTACTCTAGCAGTTCCATCTTTTGCTATTACTTGACGATTACACTCATCCTTCGCTATACACTCTTCATTTAAACATCCAACATCTGCAGGTACTTGTGCCATTTCACTTCCTTATATTTTTTATAATATTTTCGAAATTATAATCAAATTTTGTCAATTTGTCATAAAAAACTAACTATTTTTATAAATATATTAAAATTCTACTATGAAAATTCATATAGATATAGACTGCTTTTTTGCAAGTGCTGCTAGAATTGTTGATTCTTCTCTTGAACATAAAGCCATTGCAATTGGTGGACGTAGTGATACAAAGATTTTTAACAAAGAGGCAAAAAATCAGACTGTAAACTTTGAAAATTCCGGTTCATTTGTTCCTACTTTTTATAAGGCTTATGAAACCAAGGACGACGATATAGGTGCATTTAAAGATAAAGATGGAAAAGTTAGAGGGATTTTAACTACTTCAAGTTATGAAGCTAGAGCATACGGAATAAAAACCGCGATGAGTATACGTGAGGCTTTACAGCTCTGTCCTCACTTAATCATAAAAGCTCCAAATATGTCACTCTATCAAGAACTCTCTCATAAGCTACATGACTTTTTATCTACAAAAATTCCACTTATAGAACAAGCTTCGATTGATGAATTTTATGGAGATTTGAGTGGTTGGATTGAAGATGAAGATATACCTGCGTTTATAGATAATCTTCGTCATGAGATAAAAAAAGAGCTTAAACTTCCTGTCTCCATCGGAGCTGCCAAAACGAGATATATTGCTAAACTAGCCACTACTTATGCTAAACCTTTTGGATGTAAAACTATAGAGACCCATGAGTTTGATAGGTTTGTAAATCCTATAAAAGTAGAAAACTTTGCGGGTATTGGTAAAAGCATGAAGGCGAAGCTAAACGCAGTACAAATTCATACACTTGGAGACATCAGAAAGAGACGTGGGACAGTTGAATCTTGGGGGCCTTATGCTACAGAGTTGTACAAACGCGTCAGCGGACTAACTGATGCCCCTATTGTAACAACTCATAAAAGAAAATCAATAGGTATCTCACGTACTTTTGACCCTCTTTTTGATAGAACTGAACTTAAACGCAGAGTTCATATCTTAGCACGTCATCTTAGTTTTGCCATTATGAAACTTGAGGTTATTCCTACTGTCTTTCATCTCAGCATCGCTTATGAGATGAATCAAAAATCTCATAAAAACATCTCTCTTGCTGAGATATTTACTGAAAAAAAATTTGACTCTTTATGTATGGAACTCTTTAACGCAGCAGATACTCAAAAACGTCTTCAAGTAATACGACTAAGTATCAACTGTTCAAGCTTTACTAGAGATTCTAAAAAAGAGTTATCTCTCATAGGTTTTAATGAAGATCAAAAGATGCATGAACTTACAAAGTCTGTACAAACTTTAAGGCAAAGATATGGAATAGACGCACTAAAATTTGCTAGTGAAATGTAATATATTATGTTAGAATATTGCTAATGACAAATAGCAAGCTATTAGAGCAATTTCGCTCATTCTACTTTAGAAACTATCCTAATGATATGGAACTTCAAATTGAGTACTTTTCAGTTTTTGGTGGACTTGGTTGGGATATAGATACTTCAAAACCAATTATAGAGCTGATAGAGAGTGTTATCTTAGAGAACTTTTCAACTCTAAATCAAAAGATGCAAGAGCTTACACTGGGTGAGCCAAATAATAAAAGACTTCTTCGAGCATTGGCAGTAAGTGACAGACGAATTTTTTCTGCATTTAAAAGAGCTGGTTTAAATAATGCTAATGGAGGTTCTGCACTTAATTACCTTCAAGAAAAGGGTCTTATTGCTCTAGAATACTCTAGAGAAGAACCTGCGAAAAGTTTAAGTCCTAAGTCAAAACTAAAGCGTGAGGTTGCAAGACATAGAATATCTCACAAAGTTCTTTTTACTCAACCATTTGTACGTTTTTGGTTCTACTTTATAGCACCGCACACGAAAGATATACTAGAAAAAAATTATGAAAACCTATTTGCTGACTTTACTCTTAGACAAAACAGTTACACAAGTTTAGTCTTTGAAGAACTCTCAGAGATACTTCTTAACTACCATATAAGAGACTCACAAATTTCAAGCTCTGGAAGCTATTGGGATGCAAATATAGAGATAGATATTCTAACCATAACAGATGATGAAAAGACTTACATTGCAGAGTGTAAATGGACAAATCATAAGATAACTAAAAAAGAGTTACATAAGCTAGAACAAAAATGTGAAAAGCTAGAGATTGAACCAACCCAAATAGCACTTTTTTGTAAAAGCGGGTTTTCAAAAGAGCTCTTAAGGCTTGCTGGAAAAAAATTAGCTCTTTACAGCTCTGGAGATTTTGAAGTACTTTTAAAACGTGGCTCCAAAGAGGAACTTATAGAAGATTTTACACTTTAAGAAATAACTCTAAGAGCCGTATATGCCTCTTGAAGAAGTTGAAATTTTTGAGTGTAATGCTCAAGCATATTTGGATTTTCATGAAAAACTTTATCTGGATGATAGACTTTTGTAAGTTTTTTATAACTCTTTTTAAGAGCATCTTGAGAAGCTCCAACAGGACACTCTAAAACTGTATAAAACTGCATATTTGAATCATGTTCATTTGCTTTACAGAGATCCCCAAAACTAAATGAAGCAAAATCACTATAGAGTCTAGACATAAAGTGATTATCATATGTATATTGGATTTGGTAGTGCAAAATATGGCGTTTGTTTAAAGCTCTCTCCAGTCTAGCTTTTGCTTTATAGTCAGAGACATCTATAACCAAAGACATATCTGTTCCTCTCTCGATATAAACATCAAGTTGTGAACGAAGATAAGAGATTACCCAAGAGTTAGGAGTGTTTAAAGTAATTAAAACAGTATCTTTACTGTAAGCATATAGATTTACTTTAACAGTTTCTGCCTCTTGAAGTTTATTCAGCTCTATTTTAATGGGTTGGGTGCCATATTTTAACATTGAGCGTAAGAAAAATTTATGTGAAAGTTCGTGTGATGCCGCATGATGTTTAGATAATTTTCGCAAAAAATCTTCTCTGACTTTTGTCAATGTTGCATTCTTAAATACAAGAACAGCCTTAGGTAAAAAAAGCATACCACGTGAATGATGATTTAAAAAATCTTTCATCCAACTCCTGTTTAAAGTATCAAAATCAGTTGTGATAAGAATAAGATTATTGCGCAGTACAATTTCCATAAATCCTACCTTCAATTGGGATATTTTATAATATTAAAGCATCTTTAGTTCCAATTCTATCACCATTTTGCTTAAGATTCTTGTTGTATAATTGCATTAATAATTAACTATAAATTTACAAGGACTATTTCTTGAAAGAAAATATGAACGAAAAGTGTGCGGTTGTAGGAATATTTGGTCACGAGGAAGCTTCTAAGCTGGCTTATTTCTCTCTGCATGCACTTCAGCATCGTGGTCAAGAAGCAGCAGGAATTAGTTCATCTGATGGAGAAAAACTTCATACTATAAAAGACCGTGGTCTTGTTATGCGTGTATTTGATGAAACAAAACTCAAGACTCTTAGTGGATCTAGTGCTATTGGTCACACTCGTTACTCTACTGCTGGTGATGACTCTATTTTAGATGCACAACCAGTATTTGCTAGATATGATTTAGGTGAGATGGCTATTGTTCACAATGGTAATCTTACAAACGCAGAAGAGGTTAGAGCAGGACTTATAAAAAAAGGTGCAATCTTTCAAACATTTATGGATACCGAAAATCTTATCCACCTAATTGCAACTAGCGAAGAGACTCAACTTACTCCAAGAATTTTAGATGCTGTTAAAAAAATCGAAGGTGCTTTTTCACTTGTATTTTTAAGCAGAACTAAAATGTTTGCAATGCGTGACCGTTTTGGTTTTCGTCCACTAAGCCTTGGACGTCTTCCAAATGGTGGATATATTGTAGCAAGTGAGACTTGTGCATTTGATCTTGTTGGAGCAGAGTTTGTTCGTGATGTTGAACCGGGTGAACTTTTAATCTTTAAAGAGGGACGTGAACCAAAATCTATAAAAGTTTTTGAAGCAACTCCTAAACACTGTATCTTTGAGTATGTATATTTTGCTCGCCCTGACTCTCAAGTATTTGGTCAGTCAGTTTATCAAACTAGAAAAAATATGGGTAAAGAATTAGCAAAAATTCAACCTATTGAAGCTGATGTAGTAATTCCTGTTCCAGATGGTGGTGTTCCCTCTGCTATTGGTTACTCTCAAGAGAGTGGGATTCCTTACGAGATGGGAATAATGAGAAATCATTACATCGGTAGAACTTTCATCGAACCAACGCAAGAGATGCGTGATCTAAAAGTTAAAATGAAACTATCTCCTATGACAGATGTCATTAAGGGTAAACGTGTAATCGTAGTAGATGACTCTATCGTACGTGGAACAACTTCAAGAAGAATAATTAGAATGTTAAAAGAGGCAGGAGCAAGTGAAGTACATATGCGTGTATCTTCTCCTCCAACAACTGACCCATGTTTTTATGGTGTAGATACTCCGAGTAAAGAAAATCTTATCGCTGCAAATATGACTAATGATGAAATATGCAAATATATAGAAGCTGATTCTCTTGCATACCTAGATGAAGCAGCACTTTTAAGAAGTGTGAATACTACAGAGGATAACTACTGTACTGCTTGTTTTACAGGTAAATATATCGTTTAATGAAACAAATCTATACATATGGCAACTACTTAAAAGATAAGTTTGGTTGTAAGGTTTACAAAGTCGGAATTAATATTTCTGGCTTTACATGTCCAAATATAGATGGGACAGTTGCAAAAGGCGGTTGTACTTTTTGTGAAAATGACTCTTTTAGTGCAAGTACAGATGAAGTACAAGAACTAAAAAGTTTTCATCTGAATCTAGACTCAAAAGAGAACCCTTTCTTAGAAAAACAGCTTAAACAATTAGAACTGCAATTTGACTCTATCTCTAAACGTCAAGCGCGTGAATATGGAGCAGAGAAGTTTTTAGTCTATTTTCAATCTTTTACAAATACTTATGCCCCTTTTGAAACTCTAAAAGCACTTTATGAAAAAGCACTTTCATTTGATAATGTAATAGGGCTAAGTATTGGAACACGTTCTGATAGTATCACCCAAGAGACATTAGATTACTTAGCAGAGCTAAACAAAGAAAAAGAGATTTGGATAGAGTTTGGAATACAATCAGTTTATGATGAAACTCTAGAAAAAATCAATCGTGGTCATAATAGTGCTAATGTAAAAGAGTGGATTTTAAAGTCAAAAGAAGCTGGTTTGCATGTATGTGGTCATCTTATCTTCGGTCTTCCAAGTGAAACGCAAGAGATGATGTTAGAGACTTCAAAGCAAGCGTATGAGTGGGGCATAGACTCTGTAAAATATCATCCACTTTATGTGGTAAAAAGAACAGCTCTGGCAAATGAATTCAGTCGTGGAGAGTTTACTCCTATTAGCGAAAAAGAGTATCTTGATGTTTTAGTAAAATCAATTGAGATGAAACCCCAAGATGTATCAGTTCAGAGAGTTACAGCAGGGATTGACGATGATTCGCTACTTGCACCAGCTTGGTGTAAAAATAAAAATACTCAAATAAAAAATATAAACGCAGCTTTAAAGAATATAGGCCTTAAATACTAGCTTTTTAGAGAGTTTTTAGTGCCCAGTTACTTTAGAAAACTGTGACATACTTCTAAAGTGTGGTGGAAAATCAAAATGGACTCTAAATGATTTTGAAGCACCTGGTTTTAAATTTTTTGCTACTACAAACTCTTTTGTAAGAGATTGAATTTTATTTCTTCTACGAGAAGCACTAGAAAATAGATTTTCAAAAAAACCTGAAATTCCACTTGCTTTGTAAAAATTTCCACCTTTAACATTTCCAGTAGCATGTCCTTTATTTACTATTTTTATCTCAAAGGTAACCTTACCTATTTTATGATTGCCCTCGTTTTTAACTCTGCCAGTATATATAATCTGTTCTGTACTCAACAGTCTTTTGTTCTCAAGCTTATAGAGTTTTACTATTTTAGTATATTTATCAACTACAACGATAGAAAATCCGGCTATAAGAGTTGTTATTAAAGTAACTGATATTAGCATAGGTATTACTAGCTTTTTATTCTCTTGTTTAAATGAAGATATAGCTCCACTTACAAAAATCAAGAATATAACTCCTAAAACTATAAAGTGCCAGTAGTTAAATAATGTCATCGACAGCTCGCTTTTATTGATATATTATAATCTTTACTATAGCTAAAAGGTTCAATAATTATCTTGAACTCTCTTATTTCACCTTTTAAAATATTATCTTCTAAAATCGACATTTTCTTGAATGGCTTTAATGGATAGATATATTTTTTAATTACGTTTTGACTAACCTTATAAGCACTCGCCGTAATCTTACAAGAAGCGAAATTAACTTTAGACTCATTGGTCACACTACCCTTTAATACTACTGCAGGAGTAAAAGAGAGTCTTTTTTGAGATATAAGTTGCGTAGAATTTTTAAATAAATATTCATGCATTTTTAGATATCCCAGCGTAGGACCGAGAATAAGAATGAAAAAAGAGAGAAGAATTAAAAAGATAGATAAACTGACTTTTTTTCTCAAGACAATTGCTAAAATTATAAAAAGTAAAAATAGAGCGAATACACTACCAAAAAGAATATAGTCATATATAACTAACTCATTTATAAACGCAGTTATTTTCTCTTTAATTGCCATTTAAGCCTCTTAATCGTCTCTAGAATTTTTCTCTGCTATGCCACTCATATCAAATCTACGCGCTAACTCTTGCTCGATTCTATCTGGGGAAATATTTTTTACTGCAAGTGCCACTAACATATGATAAGTTAAATCAGCAGCTTCATAAACCATCTCTTTTTCATCATTATCTTTATATGCAAAGCTAAACTCACCAGCTTCTTCTACAACTTTTTTCAAGATTGTATTTTCACCTTTTGAGATAAGTTTTGCTGTCCATGAAGTTGATGGATCTGCATTTTTACGCTCTTGTATAGTATGATAAAGAGTATCTATAACACCATACATCGATTCTGAACTTACTTGAACTTCAGAGTTTGCTTCACCAGATTCTAGCTCTGTAAAAAAACAAGAGCGGCGACCAGTATGACAAGCTACACCCTCTTGCCTTACTTTTATAAGCAGTGTATCGTTGTCACAGTCTATGTTAAAAGAGTGAATCAGTTGTGTATGTCCACTACTCTCACCTTTTTTCCAAATACGCTGTTTTGAACGTGAGAAGTAGTGAGCTACTTTTGTAGATAGAGATAGTTCTAATGCTTCACGGTTCATATAAGCCATCATAAGAACTTCATTATTAGTTACATCTTGAACTATTACTGGAAGAAGTTCAGACTTCTCCCAATCTACTCTGTCTATGGCTTCAGTCATTACTAGTTAGCCGTAGTTCTTTTTCTAACGTCTTTTGTGTCAACCCAGATATTTGGAGTTGAACCACCAGGAGTTAGGAAGATTTTAGCATCTCTATTTACTTTAAGTGCTTCATTAAATTTACCTTGAACTTTCATCTGCTCTAACTGTAAAAGTTTACTAGTTAAAGATTTAGAAATCAGAAGGTTAGCTTTTGCTTGCGCGTCCGCTTCAATAGTTACAGCATCAGCCTTACCTTTTGCCTCGATTCTAGCTTTTTGGGCAATACCACGAGCCTCTTCTGCACGTTTTAATGCTTCTTGTTTCACACGCTGAACATCTTGTTCCGCTCTTTGAACAGCTTGTTTTGCAATTTGAACTGCTTCAATCTGCTCTTTTACTTTTGTAGGAAGTACAATATCACGGAGTTGTACTGATTGTAAAACAGCAGGAGTGTTTTTAAGTGAAGATACACTCTCTCTAATGCCAGCTTCAATCTCAGCTCCAAGTTCATTTCTCATCTGCGTCAGTGCCTCAGCATCATACTTACCGATTACGTTTCTTACAACATCTCTAACAACAGGGTTAATGATTTTATCTTCCCAAGAAAATCCCCAGTTAGAGATTGTCTGAGCAGCAAACTCTGAGTTTAGTCTATACTGAACTGTAAGCTCAATAGAAACAGGTAAAGAACGTTTATCAAGAACTGTAACTGCTGGTTTAGCAGTAATTCCAGATGCTCCCGTATTTGACTCTATACGTGAAGCATAGTTAATAATACGAACTTTAGTATCAACCATATGAACTTTTTGTATTCCCGGAATTATAAAGTGAAGACCTGGTAAAAGTGCCTGATCTGTGTATACCCCGTTTGTTTCCAAAATACCACGATTACCTTCCGTAACAATAGCAAATGGCTTCGCTATCACTAGGATAACAATAACTACTATAAGAAAATAAACCAAATTAGCTTTACCGCCACTCATGTTAAAATCTATTTTTGGAAAATCTGGACCACTTGGTCCTCCTCCGTTTCCACCACCTGAGCCACCGCTAGATTTCTTAAATCCACCGCCTTCGCTCTTTTTTTTGTTAAAGTAATCATTCATATCTGATGCCATAAGTAAGTTATCCTTCATAATTTTATATTTCCTTTTCTTTATTCATAACGGCAAAGGAACTCGTCCCTTTACCTACGCTAACGCTAAGTTTGACTCAGCGTCAAGCTCATTGCACTAGTGCAATTTTAACTAGTCCACATACGTTAAGTAGTGCTCGTACTGTTTGTTACGTCCAAATACAATATCAAAGTAAGTACTCTGAATTTTTTCAGTCATTTTGCCACGTGAGCCACAACCAATTGGTCTTGCATCAACTAAAGCAACTGGAGTAATCTCAGCAGCTGTTCCTGTTAAAAATGCTTCATCCGCAACATAAACTTCTTCTCTTGTAATTCTTCTACGAGTTACTTTTATACCAAAATCTTCTGCCATTTCTATAACCATTTTTTGAGTTATTGAAGCTAAAGAGTTGTCATTTGGAGGAGTAATAAGCTCTCCATTTTTAACCATGAAAAAACATGCTCCTGAAGCCTCAGCTACATAACCTTGATCATCTAAAAGAAGTGCCTCATCATAACCACAATCAATAGCTTCAAACTTAGCCATTTGTGAGTTTAAATAGTTCGCAGAAGCTTTTGCTTTACCCATATTGGAAGTGTTTGCAGGTCTAGTCATAGAAGCTATTTTTAGCTTAATTCCTTTTTGTAAACCTTCTTCTCCAAGGTAAGCACCCCACTCCCAAGCAGACATCACAGTCTCAACTGGAGCATCTTTATGATAAACACCCATAACGCCATAACCTAAAAATGCGAAAGGACGAAGATATACATTATCACCTGTAAACTCATTTTTACGTACTAAATCTATCTGAGCTTGATTCATCTCTTCTATAGAATATGGAATATCAATAAGAGTCATTTTTGCAGACTCTTTTAGTCTTGCCGTATGCTCATTTAAGCGAAAGATTGCATAACCTTTTTTAGTCTTATACGCTTTTGTTCCCTCAATTACACCATTTCCGTAGTGCAGAGTGTGTGAAAGCACATGTATTTTGGCATCTTCCCAAGCTACAAACTCTCCATTCATCCAAATATATTTGGCTGCGTCCATTAATTCTCCGATATATTATAATTGTTGCTATTCTATCCAAAATGATGTTTATTATATATTAAGAGCACCTCTATTGGTTACTTTCAACCTAATTTTTAGCTTAAAATTATACAAAACACTTATAGTTTAAGTATTTTTCTATATAATGAAAATTATAAATTTATTAGATAAAAAGGAGTGAATTTTGTCAGAAAGTAAATCATTAGACGAAGTACTCAAACAACGAGAAGCAAGAGAAGCTATTGTTTCAACAGAAGAAGCCCAAGAGATTGCGGCACAAGAAGAAATATGGGCTGAACAAGCTAGAATAGAAGCAGGCGAACAAGAGACAATAGCTGAGCAAACAACTACAAATCAAATTTTTGACAAACTTCCGAGTGATCATGTTTATACTAAATATGCAGATATAGATAAAGATCAACTACAACGCGATATTGAAGAGATTAAAGAGAAACTTGGTCCTGTTGGACAAGCTGATTTTGATCATCTTCTTAAACTTGAACGTTGGTCAAGAGGTGCTACATTTGCAGGTTTTTTCTTAATATATGTAGTAACAGCACTAGAGGTTTCTATCGGTCTAAGTACATTTGGTTTTTGGACACTTGGCATCATTGCAGCAGTTTTAGTAGGTGTTGGAAATGTTACAAGATGGGCAGATATCACGCATCCTATCCTTCACGGAGCGTATGATAAAGTTCCTAATATTCCTCTAAAATATAAGAAAAAAGGTTATGCTAGAGGTATCAGAAGATATACAGACTGGTTAGACTGGATTCAGCCTGCAGCTTGGGAGTATGAGCATAATATTATGCACCACTACCACTTAGGTGAAGATGATGATCCAGATAATGTTGAACAAAATATGCAGTGGTTAATTCAATCTAAAACACCAATGTGGCTTAGACGTGTGATTGTTTATGCATTTGCAATGACTTGGAAATTCTCTTACTATGCACCAAACACTATGAGAATCCTAGACAATAAAGAGAGAAGAAAAAATAAAGAGGCAGAAATATCAGACTATAACTATCTACCAACTACTGCACGTGGAAAAAGATTGTGGAAAGATTTTTATCTTCCTTATGGTCTTTTCCAGTTTGTTTTCCTTCCGCTTCTGTTTTTACCACTTGGTTGGGGAGCAGTTGGAAGCGCTTTGATAATCCTTTTAATGGCTGAAGCATATGCTAATCTTCACTCATTTTTAGTAATTGTTCCTAACCACTCTGCTGGAGATATATACCAGTTCAGTGAGCCTCATAAATCTCAAGGTGAATTTTACCTAAGACAGATTATGGGTAGTGTAAACTACAATACTGGAACTGACCTACTTGACTTCGCGCAAGGATTTTTAAACTACCAAATAGAGCATCACCTTTTTCCAAATACACCTCAAAGTTATCAACAAAAAATGCAACCTCTTGTAAAAGAGATCTGTAGAAAACATAACATTGAGTATAGACAAGAGAGCGTATGGATAAGAGTTAGAAAAACAGTTGACTTAATGGTTGGCGAAACTACACTTCTTAAAGTAGATGGGATTTAATCTCCCTCTATTTTAAATAACTCCCTCTCCTTTTAATACTTCTTTTTTACTTATCTATACCTTGTCTATAAACAATCATAAATAAACTCTTCTAGCCTCAATACTTTGATTATAAACTATATATGTATATATCTATAAAGAGATGCTGTTTATTTCTCGTTCCTACGCTTCGCTTGGGAATGTGCCATGTAAGAAATGCCCTTAGTGTGTATATTAACAATTTAATTTTACGATTTGAGTATGTGTTCCCAAGCAAAGCGTGGGAACAAGATGAGAAATTTTATAGAAGGTTTATATCGACTAATACTCTTTTAGAGCATCATTAATCTGAACATACGCCTGAACTGGTGTAGACTCAAAATACTTAATATTGTGCTTTTTAGCGAAGTCTCTAGTCATTTCTTGTATCTTTAGAAGGTTGAAACGTGGTGCCTTTGGAAACAGGTGATGCTCAATTTGAGTATTTAAACCACCATAAAACCAATGCACAAATGCTCCACCTGTAAGTGAACGAGAAGTTCTCATCTGAAGTTCCATCCATGAAAGTGATTCACTCTCTTCTTTTTCAAACACTTCACAACCTAAATGATTCGTGATAAATCCAAATGCTAACCATCCAGATAAAACAATGTATAGAGTTAAAAATACAGTAATAGCCTCTGCAAATGGTAAAAAGTAAAATACTGGACCCCAAACTATTGGCCAGTGAAGTAACATTAGAGCCAACTCACCATAGTTTCCTTTTTTGATTGCAAAATTATATGACTGTACAATAAATGCAGGGTACATAAAAAACATTGCTCCCCAAAACACAAGATACTTTATGCTTCTTAAAAATGTACTATTACCTCTTTGGTTTTTTGTAAACGCACCATCCATTGCTAAAATATCTTCATCTTTTTCTGGTACATTACACCAAGTATGATGATTTACATTATGTTTAAAGTCCCACCATGAAGATGAGTTAGAGAGTATAAACGCAGAGAAGGGATAGCTTAGTTTAAAAGAGAGTGATTTCTTCTTGAAATACTGAGTATGCAAAACATCATGAGATATAAATACTGCACGAGTAAAGATTATTGTCATAAACAGACCAAGTGCAATAGCACCACCTATATGTAGACCAGATGTACTCCAGTTTACTACTATCATATATACAACAATCATTGAAAGAATTGTTGCAATCATCTCAATCGTACCACGAACAGGAACACGCTCAAGAAGACCAGCTGCACGAACCTCAGCTTTTAGCTCATCAAAAATATCAGGGTATTTTGCTACAGACATACTCATCCACCTCATTTAAATTTTGTTGGCATTATAACATTTATATCCTAAGATTATCGTTGATTCATATCAAGGGAATATAGAAGTTCTATTTTTGTAAAAAATTGCAAAGCGTTTATTCAGATAAAGCCTGGGTCAAGTAGGCTTTATTGAAGAATAGAGGAATGAATGAAATCAAAATATTTAGATTAGAACTCTACTTGAGCAGTTAGCATATAAGCTGAACCATTATATTTTTCACGACCAGAACCAGCTTCATTATCTGTAACGATAGCATTCGCTACCCACTGTACATTATGATTTTGATCCCATGCAAAACCAGCAATATAAGCATTTTGAGCGTACTTACTAACACCACTTACAACTTCTGGAGTCCATACATCATAACGACCTAATATTCTATACTCTTTATGTTCACCTAAACGATATTCACCGTTAAGAGAGTAACCCGCACCAGAACCCTCTGTTACATATGAGCTGTTATCTGCTGTATCTTCTGATTTGATATACTGTGCTGCAAGTAAAAATGATGGTTGGTTATACACCGTATGTAACCCACTAAAGATTAAATCATCATTGTTTGTTGCAGTTGTTGCAATATGCTCTTTATTATATTGACCAAAAAATGATGCATCCCAGTAAGTTTTTTTATCTTGCTTATCTTTGCCACTAACACCAAGGAGATGAGCAGTAGCTCTCCACTCAAAACTTACACCCATCCCGTTTTGTTCACCATGATAACCCTCTCCTTGAAAAATTCCATAATCAGCATCAAAGTATTTAGTTCTTGTTTTAGCCAATACACCATAATCTGCAGAGTTAGACAAGTGAGCACCATTTTTAGCTTCTACTAAAACTTTTGAAATATCACGGAAGTACCAAGCATTATGCTCTTCATAATCATGCCATGGACGGTGAGCAAGACCAACTTCTAAGCCAGTATTTGCAAAAACATTATTGAGGTAAAGATAAGCATATTTTGCACGCGCCACCATGCTTCCATTATCTTTATGCAGGTCCAAAGTTATGCGAAAATATGATTTTTGATCTTCTAATAGATATGCCTTTGTTTGAATATAACCACGGCGAATTTCAAATTCTGATGTATCATTTTGAAAAGCTGTTCCAGGTACTGATGTTTCACCATCTTTATAATCAGTATATGTATACCCTAAGTAAGTCAACCCACTAAACTTTAATTTAGAAGCATGAGATGCTAAAGTAGGAGCTGATTTTGTAAGCTCAGTACGTCCTTCAGCTGGAGTTGTGAAAACTTGACCGTTAGCGTCAGTATATAGTTTAATGTCACTTGCAGATGCAGCAACAGTTCCAAGAGTTAAAGCAGCTAATGCTGATAATACGATTTTATTCATTATAGAGTTCCTTATTTTTGTTTGATGGTGAAAGTATAAAATGTTTTGGTTACGTAATGATTACAAACAGCAACCAAAACATAGACCAATTATTTGCAGTAATTATTTTTTAAGTGAGAATTTAAACATTTTTTCCATAGATATAGCTTCATCACGTCCGTAAACGATAATATCACTATCTACTTTTATATCTTTTTTACTAATCTTATCTGGATAATCTACAAAGTTTAAAATGTGTTTTATACAGTTAACTCTAGCTCTTTTTTTATTATCACTCTTTACAATTGTCCAAGGAGCGGCCTCTGTATGTGTTGCACTTAGCATCATAAATTTTGCCAGTGAGTACTCATTCCACAGTTTTTGTGACTCTTTATCTACAGGAGATAGCTTATACTGCTTAAGAGGATCTGTCTCTCTTGCTTTAAATCTTCTTGCCTGCTCATCTTTAGATACAGAAAAATAAAATTTAAATATCAGTATCCCTTCGTCCACTATCATATCTTCAAACTCAGGTGCATCTTTTAAAAATTTATGATGTTGTCTCTCTGAACAAAATCCCATAACAGGCTCAACCATAGAACGGTTATACCAACTTCTATCAAACAGAACTATCTCACCAGCACTTGGCAAATGTTTTACATATCTTTGAAAGTACCACTGAGATGTCTCTTTGTCACTTGGTTTTTCTAAAGCTACAACTCTTGCACCCCTAGGATTTAAATGCTCAGTGATTCTTTTAATAGTACCACCCTTACCTGCTGCATCACGGCCCTCAAAAATCATAAGAATTTTAAGACCTTTATCTTTTACATGGTTTTGAAATTTTAAAAGTTCAACTTGCAGTCTTGAGAGTTCCTTCTCATATGCCAGAGTCTCTTTTTTAACCCAAATTTGTACTTTATCTTCTCTATTTTTCACTTTTTCTATCTTCTTATTCTTTGCCATTTTATTTCCTTATTTGATTTATTAGCCTATAAACTTACCAGTACTTGTTATTTGTGAATCCATTATCTCTATCTCTCTTGCTCCAGAGATAACTATTTCAGGATCTAAAGCATAATTTAGATTTTCATCTCTGCCTTCATAATCTATAGAGTTAAGAATAACTTTAAGAGATTCTAGTCTAGCTTTTTGCTTATCTTTGGATCTAACTATTGTCCATGGAGCATTATGTGAGTGTGTCTGCTTTATCATGTTGTATTTAGTTTCTGTAAAGTCATCCCATCTCTCTTGAGCCTGCATATCTATCTCACTAAGTTTCCACTGTCTTAGAGGATCATTTTTACGTCTCTCAAATCTTCTTGCCTGTTCATCTTTTGTTACACTATAGTAAAGCTTTACTAGAACGATACCCTGACGAGCAAGATCATTTTCAAAGCCCTTAACACCATTCATAAAGTCTTCATACTCTCTTTGTGTACAAAAATTAAATACAGACTCTACCATAGCTCTGTTATACCAACTTCTATCAAACAGAACTATCTCACCACCTCTAGGAAAGTGTTGGATATATTTTTGATAGAACCACTGCGTTTTTTGCTCTTCAGTTGGTTTACCAAGTGCTACCACACGATAATGCTTTTCATCCATATATCGCGTAACTCTTCTTATCGTTCCACCTTTTCCAGCTGCATCACGACCTTCAAAAAGAATTATCATCTTTTGATTACTCTCTTCAAGAAATTTCTGTAGTTTTATAAGCTCAGCTTGATATGGCTTAAGCTTCTGCTCATCATCTCTTTTATTTTGCGCTTTATTTTTTGACTTTTTTGCTAATTTAGATTTTTTATATCCATTTATTAACTCATCTAGCGAAACACTTTGCCCATCTATCTCAAATACATTTTGTTTATTTTCTAGCATTTTATACCCTTTATTTATGAATTTAACTTCTTTAATATCGCTTCACCTTTTTTAATTTGAAAAAGGATGATATCCATCTCTTCATTGAACTCTTTTTTCTTTTTTTTGCTTAACTTGGCTTTTAGTGCCTTAGCAATAGCATCTTTTTTAGAATTTAGTTTCTTTAATAAATTTTTAATGGATTTCTTTTTACTTGATTTTTTTATCTCATCCAAACCTAAAGTTTCGGTAACTAATTCTATAAATTTTTTAACACCCATACTACTCTCCTTTTTTTAAAATTACATCAACCTCTTCATCGCTGATTAACATATCTTCACCAAGGTTTTTTATATCACTTGATGCATCTATAAATATTATTTCTGCCATTGCGATGAAATGTTTACTGATTTCATACGCATAAGCACTATCATTCATTAGTGAAGTCGCCATCTCATTGCTAATCAAATCATTTCTAATCAAATTATCAAGAGTACCATTTGCCATAATGTCATATCTTTGCATATTTACTTTCATTTTTGATAAGAGTAAAATAATCTCATCTTCTTCACTCATTTTGGAGACTGCATCGATACTTCTTAACAGTTCAGCTAAACCTATTCTAATCCCATCATACTGTTCTTGAATATGTTTATTTATATTGTTTCTATACTTTAGTAAATTCTTTTGTAAGTGCTTAGTATCTTTTACCGCTTCTACTATATCTCTAGAAGCAAGTTTAAGTGCATACAACTCCTCTATATCCGCTGGTGACATTTTAGATTGAGCTTGAGTGGCAAAATCTATTATCTCTCCATAAATACCTTTAATATGATGTTCATAAAAATCATCAATATCAACAGCTTTTTTACTGTAAGTATCTTTTATCACATCTTCTAATTCCATTGTTGATAGTATATTGCTTCTTTTTAGATTCAGTCCATGGGCAATAATTTCAAAAGCATTTATATACAAATGTTTTGTTTCTCTGACTATTGCGGCCATAGCGGTTCCTGAAAGCCCTAAAACAGACTCATTCAGATACTGTGAAGTCTCATAATCCTCAAACTCTTGTCTTTTATTTGCTTTTAAAGTATTTTGAAGAAAATTCACAAGCTTATCTATAAATGGTATAAACATTAACACACCTATTATTTTAAAGAGGGAGTCAAAAACTGCAAGTTTTAAAGTATGATTGTCTGGTGCAATTGAAAGAAAATCACTTAAAATATCTACTATATACATTATTTGATTTATCAGAGCTACTGCAACTACCGCAGTCACTACATTAAAAATAAAGTGAGCACCCGCTAATCTTTTTCCATCTATATTTGAGCTGAGTGAACCAATAACAGCAGTAATGGTAGTCCCTATATTTGCCCCAATTGTAAGAGCTAAAGCATTTTCATATGTAATCTGTCCAACAGACAAAGCTGCTAAAATAAGTACAATTGTTGCATGAGATGATTGCATCACAACGGTTGCAAGTATCCCAATTCCTATGAAGATAAATAATCCTTTAAATCCCTCAACTGCAAAAGATGCTAAATCAATAGTCTCTTTAAATGCCTCAAATCCATCTTTCATATAGTGAATACCTAAAAATAAAAATCCAAGTCCTGCTAATATATATCCTATACCTTTTACAGATTTGGCTTTTTGAAAAATCAGTATCACTCCAAAGGCAAGCATAGGCATAGCATATACAGATATTTTTACTTTCAAACCAAAACCAGCCATAAGCCAAGCACCCGTAGTAGTACCTATGTTTGCACCCAAAATTATTCCAATACCTTGTGTCAAACCAATTAAGCCTGCTCCTATAAAAGAGATAGTTAAAACTGAAACTAAAGAGCTAGATTGCATAATAGCAGTAACAACAAATCCAAAACCGATACTCTTATAAAGTTTATCAGTTGATTTTTTTAAGATCTTCTCTAATGTGCCACCTGAGAAAGCTTTAAAACCCTCTTCAAGTGTTATCATTCCAAATAAGAAGATAGCAACACCCGCTGCAATCTCTTTAAAGTCTGGACTAATCCAAAATCCATATCCTAATATTATCAATATAGCAGGTAAAAAAATTCTTCTTAACATTAAAGGACAATTCCTCTAATCATAAAATAAAACAGAGCCGATAGCAGAGCAGCTGCGGGAACAGTTATAACCCAAGCAGCAATAATTTTCTTAACTGCATCTCTTTTTACATACTGAACTTTCTGAGTAGTTTTAAGATGCTTTTTAGCCTCTTTGATCTTTATCTCTTCATCATTAATCATTTTATATAGCTCAACAACTCTTTCGTAATCAGTCTGTTTTTTTTCTTCTTTTGCTTCTAACGTTTTACGTTCACTCATAAGTGCTTTTAAGAGTTTTTTCTCATCTACAATAGCTTCTTTTTCAATAGCTATTTCATCTTTAACACCATTACCTTCAAGATACTCTCTTAAAAAACCAACACCAAAGATACCACCAACAGCAATATGTGTAGAAGAGACAGGAAGACCAAGTTGTGAAGCGATAATCACAGTAATAGATGCAGCCATTGCAACACTAAACGCTCTCATCTGGTCCAATTCAGTTATCTCAGAACCGACAGTTTTTATAAGTTTTGGTCCATAAAGTGCAAGACCAAGGGCAATTCCTAATGCTCCTACCCCCATAACCCATAACGGTATTCCTGCTTTTGCTGAAATTCCACCAGTCATAACAGCATCATTTATAGCTGCTAATGGTCCAATAGCATTTGCAACATCATTTGCACCATGAGCAAAACTAAGTAGTGCTGCGGCAAAAATCAGAGGCACAGTAAAAAGAGTATTTACCCCTGCTCTACTATTTTCTATGCTGTTTGCTTTTTTAGCAACTACAGATTTAACAATAACATAAACAATTCCCGCAACTATAAGACCAAATATTGCAGCAACCAAGAATGATGGTTTTTTAGTATCTGGTAAGAAAACTAAAACATCTACAATATGCGGCCAAATCTTCTTCAATCCCTTCAAAGTCAAATAAGTCACAAATGCCCATGACATAATCGCAACAAAAACTGGCACCCACATCGAAGCGGCTTTAACCTTATCATCTTTATAGACCATCGTCTTTTTAATAGCAAAAAGAAATGATGCCGCGATAATTCCACCTAAAACAGGAGAAATAATCCACGAAGCTGCAATCTTACCCATAGTTCCCCATGCAACAATTGAAAATCCAGCGGCGGCAACACCTGCACCCATTACACCACCAACGATTGAGTGAGTAGTCGATACTGGCGCTTTAGCCATGGTTGCAAAATTCAACCATACGGCTGCAGCTAAAAGTGCTGCCATCATTGCCCATATAAATGAGTCAGTATTTGCACCAAATGCAGAAATATCAATAATACCTTTTTTGATTGTTTTAACAACATCACCACCAGCTATCAGAGCACCTCCTGCTTCAAACACAGCTGCAATCACAATAGCCCCACCCATTGTAAGAGCTTTAGAACCGACAGCCGGTCCTACATTATTTGCAACATCATTCGCACCTATATTCATAGCCATATAGGCACCAAAAAGTGCAGCAATTGCTAAAAACATATTGTTTGGAATTCCGCCTGTACTTAAAAAACTATAACTTAAAACTGCCACCATAAAGAATAGTGCCATTCCAAGTCTCACAAAGTCTATTCTACTCTCTTTAAGAGCCTCTTTTTCCATCTTTTTAATCGTCGAAATTTCCATTCTTTCCTTTTTTTAGCATAACAACATCGCCAACTTATATTTTGATTTTTTTATAAAGTTAATTATTAGCTACCTAAGGTAATTTTACTCCTACTAAACTTGATTATTTCTTCAGTTTATTACTTTTTATTACATTATTGCAAAAAAGTTCTGTTTTTACACTTTCATTTATCGTTAAAATAATAGAAATAAAGCTAACTGAAGAGCTAGAAAGTATATTTTAATAGCAGAGGGTATAAATTAAATATATATCATCTATATATAGCTTTAAAATCCATTTATTACAAGTTGGTTACAAAATTAAAATAAATGTAACCAATCATTAATCGAGTTGTTTTATACTGCCGTCAACTTAAACATAACACAAGGAAATATCTCATGAATCAAGTAACTAAAATGGCATTAGCAAGTACTGTTTTAGTAGCTGATAGCTCAATCGCTTACTTGGATGACGCTTTTATGTATGGGTCTACCCCGAACATACGATTCTGTTTCTACCACTCTCTTTAGCTTTATAAAGTGCTTCATCTGCTTTTTTCAATACGCTCTCTAAAGTATCCTCAGATACTACAAATGTGGCGATACCGATACTTACAGTAAATCTAAGTTCATCAACTCTTTTACAATCTTCTATCACTTTTCTCAACTTTTCAGTTATTACCCTAGCATGATCTAAATCTGTATTTGGCAGAAGTAGAACAAATTCCTCCCCACCATAACGAATAAATATATCACTCTCTCTAATATTATTCTTAATGTCATCTACAAATACTTTTAATACTGCGTCACCCACATCATGCCCATATGTATCGTTTACGTCTTTGAACTTATCTAAATCGAACATAGCAACAGAGAGGCTCTGATTCTCTCTGTTTACAAAAGGTATAAGTTTTTTGGCTATCTCATAAAGATATCGTCTATTAAATGCTCCAGTAAGAGGATCGACATGTGCCATCTCTTCAAGTTTTTTATTTACAATTAAAAGTTCTCTTGTTCTTTCCTCTATTTTTTGATGTAAACTTTGTCTATGTTTAATCTCTTTATATATAAGTAGAAGAACTAAGGCAATAATTGCAGTAGAAATTATAAAAAGAAGCATTGCATTTTTATAATCTTTTGCTATAGATATATCTGGGCTATGAAAAGTCAAAATAGCAGTCACCTTCTCTGTTATAGGATTTTTAATAGGT
>Ga0256844_10000024_pt1 | contig 69485 bp, 69 predicted proteins | sample MusselsmetaG_FD_189100 | JGI IMG/M metagenome (GOLD analysis project Ga0256844, IMG submission 189100) | Mussel associated microbial communities from hydrothermal vent at the East Pacific Rise, Pacific Ocean - Mussels | ecosystem: Host-associated > Mollusca > Shell > Unclassified ... | reverse complement strand
ATAAAATAAGCCTTTTGTAATGATGTTGTAGGAACAAAATTATACTGAAAAGTGGCTATTTATGGGCTTTAATACTTAACTTAAGTTTGTGGATTTATTGGAATCTATGTGCGAAAGTTGAGTAAATTACTTAAACCTAACTCTAAAAAAAATTTAGCTTACGTTCATTGGCAGTTTTTACAACTTTTTTTGCTAAAAACTAATCATGAAATTTTCAAACTTAAAACTAACAGCACCATACTTAGAGCTTGACCCTATATTTTTTGACAAGGTTAAACCAACACCTTTGAAGAAGCCTTTTTTAATATCAGCTTCTAAAGATGCAGGAAAACTTTTAGGGCTTAGTGAAAATGCGCTAGATGATGAAAAACTTATAGAGATTGTTAACGGCTCTCATAAACTAGAAGGCTCTGAGAGTTTTGCTATGTGTTACGCAGGACATCAGTTTGGATATTTTGTTCCGCGTTTGGGTGATGGGCGTGCTATTAATCTTGGTAAAGTGAATGGGCAAAACCTTCAACTCAAAGGTTCAGGTCTTACGCTCTACTCACGTCAAGGTGATGGACGTGCAGTACTGCGTTCAAGTATACGAGAATACCTGATGAGTGAAGCGATGCATGGACTTGGTATTGCAACCTCACGTGCATTAGCTTTGATAGGAAGTGAAACGGATGTAGCACGTGAGAGATGGGAGAAGGGTGCTATAGTACTGCGTTTATCTCCAACATGGGTGCGTTTTGGAACCTTTGAGTATTTTAACGCTAAAGGTGAACATGACAAACTGCAACAGCTAGCTGATTATGTAATAGATGAATCATTCTCTCATCTTAAAGATAGCGAAGGGATGTATCTTAAAATGTATGCTGAGATTGTAAAAAATACGGCTGAGACTATTGCTAAGTGGCAAAGTGTTGGTTTTAGTCATGGTGTAATGAATACTGATAATATGTCTATAGACGGAAGAACTATAGACTACGGACCTTTTGCCTTTTTGGATGATTATGACAAGGACTATGTCTGTAACCATACAGATAGAGATGGTCGTTACAGTTTTAAAAATCAACCGGGAATTGCGCACTGGAACCTGCAACAGTTAGCAAAAGCACTCTCACCAATAGTAAACTTCGATAGTGCACTTCAAATACTAGATGATGTATTTGGTGCTACTTATGAGAAAGTATATTCAGAAATAATGTATGCAAAAATGGGACTCGAACAAGAAGAAGAGAAGGATAAAGAACTTTTCCAGTGGATGCTAGGTGCTCTTTCAGGTGCAACTATAGACTACACTGCATTTTTTAGAAAACTCTCAACTTATAATGGTGACAAGAGTAGTATACTTGATATCTGCGTTTATAGAACATCTTTAGAAGAGTGGTTAGAATCTTATGATAAAAGATTAGAAAAAGAGAAGCAGATAGAACAAGAGAGACATAAAAAAATGTTAGCTACAAATCCTAAATATATTTTGAAAAATCATATCTTACAAGAGGCGATTGAAAAAGCACAGAGTCATGATTTTAGTATGGTAAACGATTTATTAAAAGTGGCACTCTCTCCATTTGATGAACACAAAGAGTTAGAACATCTTTGTAAGCTTGCGCCAATGGAATCTAAAAACATTAAACTAAGTTGTTCGTCATGAGAGAGTATAAAACAATAGAAACACTTGTCGGTGAAGATGAAAAACTCGTAGAAGTGGAGTTGATGCTTACTTCTGAGGAGTTAAAAACTTTTGGAGCTTATTGTATTGAAAACGATATTAAATTCAACGACTGGATTCGTCAGCTTGCATATGAAAAATTGGATTCTACTTCATAAATGTTACACAGTAAGCAGATAACGATTCACCATATATTTACATCACCTGCGCATCATTATTTTACAAGAGAGAAGTTTGATGTAGGGAATGCTCGAACAATTGAGCATGACTCTATTGAGTTCTTTATCGGTCGCGGGTTACAAGGTGATAGATTTGAGTTTTCCAAATATCCTATTACACTCTTCTCACGTGAGGTTGCCGAGGAGGTTTGTTCTGAACTAGATATAGAGTTAGACTTCAAACTCTTTAGACGAAATATAATCATAAGTGGAGTTCATCTAAACTCATTGATAGCAAAAAGATTTAAAGTAGGAGATGTTGAGTTTGAGGGTTTGGCTCACTGTTCACCCTGTACATGGATGAACGCAGTTATGAAGAAAGGTGCTTATGCTCTTATGAGAGGTAGAGGTGGCTTAAGAGTTAAGGTTCTCAATGGTGGAAAACTGAAGTGTAGAAAAAATGAACTTTTAAGTCAAGAAAAACTGTTGGAGAGTCCCTCTCAAAGTATTGGAAAGAGCAAAACTGCCAAGGTTTTAAATTGAATTATATTTTAAGTATCTCTTCTCTGTGAAATTTTAAATAGTTTTCTCTTCCTTCAGTCGGTAGGAAATTAAAAGTTTTGTTATCTGATATTCCAAGTTTTGAATAGGTCATTTTGGAAAGGAATGGAGATAGTAAAGTTTTCTTATCATCAGTAAAAGACATAAATCCTCTATCAAATAAATAATCAAATGTTGGAGTTAGCATAAAACCATTATATGGATCAATTTTTTCAATTTCATTTGATTTAGCCCAAGGTTTTATATGGCTTGCTATTAATAATCTATCATCAGCAACCATTGTGATAGGACAAAATGGACATTGCTGTAATAGCTCTGCTCTATATTTTCCTTGTCCTAGTCTAGCCTTGGATTTATTTTCTCCGTCTTTTTCATTCAACAATGCTTTAATCTCTATTTCTTCTTCTTGTCTTCTAAATGGGTGAACAATATCACCGAAGTAGTCTGCAAAAAGTCTAAAGTAGTATTCTATGTCCATATTTTCATTTAGTAGTTTTACTACCGAAATAAATGTTATATTAGGTAATGAAAGCTTTCTTATAATTTTATAAGCATCATCAGATGATTTAACATAAACTCTAGGTCCAGATATTTGGGTCTCTTCAATGATTTCAAACTCAATTTTTTCAGTTAATTTATCAATTTCATTTTTTCTATCAGCCCATAGTTGAGGAAGTTTTAGCTTATTAATATAAGGTTGTTCTGGTCTTAAATATTCAACTTGTGTTTCATCTAAATAATTAAGTAAATCTTTTTTCATCAAAAAACATTTAAGTCTAAATCCATTTTCTCCGAAAAAAGATCTCAAATTATCACTATCGTTTCCAATATATAGTTTCGCTTCTCCATTTCCACTACCAATTTTATTTTGTCTTACAACGAATGAATCGGCAATAGTTATTTTTTCTTTAGTATCGATAACATTGTATTTTTGATTTAAAAGCTCAATCTTCAAGAGAAACTCCAAATATACTAATATCCATTTCTTTTAAAATAGCAATTAGTACATCAACTACAATACTATTACCAGCCTGTCTATACATTTGTGTATCACTTACTACCTGCTTAAATCCATCACCAAAACCCATTAAGCGCATACATTCTTTTGGGGTTAGTTTTCTTATCCTACCTTTGTTATGTGTAACATAGTTGTCAACTCCAGCTCTATGCATTTTATGCATTGATTGTAAAAGAGGTCTTGCTACTTCTAAATCAGTTTTGATTGTTGTTTTAAAGTTTTTTGTTCCTGATGTTAAAACATATTTAGTTACTTTTTCAGATAAATAGTATTTTTCTTCAACTTCATTGACATTAAATATGAACTCATTAAATTCCTGTTTATTTTGATTTTCAAAAATAAAATCTCCATGCCAGTTGAATTGTTGATTTGCTTTTTGACAAAGAGCGATATTACCATTTATTTGTGTATATCTTTTTTTTCTATTTTTAGAACTAGTAACAAACTTTACACCTTTTTCTTTTAGATAATACTTACTATCAATATAATCTTCTAAGAAGTCTTGCATGGTATGTTGTAAATCAATAGGTTCTGGAAAGTTGTATTCTGTAGAATGGTCTAAAAAACCAACTACAAAAATTCTTTCTCTGTGTTGTGCCATTCCATAATTTTTTGCATTAAGAATTTTATGTGAGTACTTGTATCCAAGTTCATCAAATGTAGCTAAGATTGTTTCAAAAGTATTACCTTTATCATGATTAGTAAGACCTTTAACATTTTCATAAATAAAAACTTTAGGTTGACTTTCTTTAACAACTCTTGCAAATTCATAAAAAAGTGTTCCTCTCGTATCAGCCAGCCCTTTTCGTTTACCTACCATTGAAAAAGACTGGCAAGGACTACCGCCTACTAGCAAATCAATTTTATCTTTATATTTTTTACCATTAATATTGACAACATCTTGATACCAATTTTCTTCTTTTATTTTATAGTTTGCAAAATAGCTTTCTTTTACAAATTTATCATTATCACTAGCAAAAATAATTTTAGTTTTTAGCTTTAACCTTTTTAAGGCAAATTCAACTGCTCCAATGCCTGAAAACATAGTTGCTAGTCTAATAGCAGCTTTTGGATTTGATAGCTTTTTTTCAGCCCAGTTTATATTTTGATTATTAATAGGATTTTGTTGACGATTATTAAAAATATTTTGATGTTCTGCTATGTCCATTCTATAGTGAGGGTAGTCGTGAGTACCATCTAGTTGGATGTTTGATTGGTTCATATTAAAATATCCTATTTAATTTGTATGATTATACAGTAAATAATCAGCATAAAAAAAAATATGACATACCGTAATATTAGTTATGTTAAAATACTTAAAAAAATACATGGAATATATATGAATGAAATAAAGACATTTATTGTTGCTGATAGTTTTGTGAAAAAGAACCTTAAAAAACCAGGTGCGGGCAGTGGTTATGCAAAATTTTATGTTGGTTCAAGTAAAACTTCTGAAATGGATGATTTTTTTAATCATTTCAATAGTATTCAATGTTCTTTTAATAAAGAAAATTTGCTTCAATACGTAGATGATGTTTTGGAGTATTATCTTCCAACTCTTGATGTAACGATTACTCATGATGCCTTTGAAAAGCATTATGCGTTAATTAAAGAGAGCATAAATAGCTTAGTAGAGTTTAATTTTTCATTAAAAAAATATACAGATGCCTATAGATATTATATTAGCACTCAAAATAAGCTTTTGTGGGATGATATCTTTAGAAGTGCTGCGCTACCAAAAATAACTAAGCTAGAAATAGAAAAATCAGATAATCAATTTTCTTTTAATCTTCTTTTTGATAAAACCGAGCTAATGAAGTCTGAAAATATATCAGAAATTATTATGGAAAATGAAAGAATAAAGTCTCAATTGGATAAGTTGAATGAGGAAATCAAACAAAAAGACAAAGACAAAGACAAAGATAAAATTAAAGAATTAAAAACACAAATAGAGGAATTAAATAGCGATAAAAGTAATTTAAACAGCAATACTTACGCAAGCTATATACTAAAAATTAATGAATCTTTCGATTTTATTACAGACTCTATATCCTTAGAAAACCTTATTAAAGAAATAGATTCTGATATTAGTAGGTTTAATAATATCGCAGTTGTAGGATTAGTTTTCGCATTTTTATCTTTTGGATATTTTTCTGTACATGCTTTTCTTGTAGATGAAAATAAAATTGTAAGTAGCACTTTGGCATATTTAGCAGGAGTGTCTTCAATACTGTTTCCAACAATTATCAGTATAACGTTTTTTAGTTTAAGTCATAAGAAATTACTCGAGAAACAAAAGTTGAGTAAAAATAAATTTTATACACATAATATGAAAGGTATTTTATTTGCTATGACCAACCTTTTAAAAGACAAAGAAGCTGAGAAAGAAGATGAAACCATACGTATTTTAAGAGAGATGTCAGAAACGTTTCAGCAACAAAATACGTTATGCGAAAATAATAAGAACGATGAAAGTGATACTAAAATAAGTGAAAAAGTTATCAATATGATTATTGGTAGTTTAGTAAAACAAACTAAATAGTTAATTCCTAAAGATATTGTAAAATTTCCACAGCTATAAAAATTACACCTAAAAATAAGATAGAAGATATAAATACTAAAGCCGTTACAACTCTAGGACTACAATCATAGAGTGAAGCTAGATTTACATTTGCAACTGCTAGAGGCATCATAAGCTCTATAAAAATTATTCCTTTTATCATCGGGTCAAGTTCTATATTTACTAAAACTAAAAACGCAACGGCAGGTAAGAGAATGAATTTAAACGTCAAGACCCAAATAACTAGCGTTTTACTAATCTCTTTTATTTTTGTTCCATACAGATATATACCAAATAAAAATAACTGCATAGTCATCGAAGCGTAAGCTCCCATCATTAACATATTTATAAGAGAAGAGTGAATTTGAATTTCATAAATACTTAAGAGTATAGCCACAATAGCTGCCCAGAGAATAGGCAGTTTTACAATGTTTAGCAGAGAGGTTTTAGAATCAAAGGTTCCACGTGAGTAGTAATAAACACCTATAGTATAAACGACAAATACATTTACAAGGTTTACAACTGTTGTGTAGGGAATAGACTCTTCACCAAATATAGCGATGTTTATAGGTATACCAAGATTCCCCGTATTTCCAATTATTGCTGCAACGGTAGCGATGGAGTACTCTTTTTTATTTTCAAAAAGTAGTTTTGCTACAAACGCAGAGATAAGAATTACAATAGCTACAATTGCTAGATATATAGAAGGGGCATAAAGAAGCGTTACATCTATAGGGCGGATGAGTAGTCCCCAAAAAGTTAAAAAGACTTGTAAAAAGTATACATTTATAAGAGTGATAGTTTTGTCATCGATTTTTTCTTTAAAACTTAGTTTGGCTAGATAACCTAGAAGAATAAAGATATAGAGACTTGAAATTGAAAATATTATTGAACTCATAAAAGAATTATACTGTATAATTTTGCTATGAATACAATAGAAAATATACAACTATCAATAAAAGAAAATTTAGCGGTGATGGTTTATTTTTCAGCACCAACTTGTAATGTCTGTCACGGGCTAAAGCCTAAACTTATGGAAGCGTTAGATACTAGTTTTAAAGAGTTTAAGGTTGAGAGTGTTGATATATCAGTAGAAGAGGATATAGCACCTCATTTTGGAGTATTTGCTATTCCTACTGTTTTAGTATTTCTTGATGGCAAAGAGTTCTTACGTAAATCCCGTCATATGAGTGTTGATGAGGTGATCAGCGAGATAAAACGTCCTTACGACATCATGACTTCTTAAGTAGTGGATAATGGTTGCCTAATATATTGTTGTTAAAAATTTATTGGCTCAGTGATTTTTTCTCTTTTTGATACCTAATAGTTTTAAGAATTTAACAAAAAAAGCTATGTATGGATGATTAAGTTTCATGAATTTTCTTGCATACTCATCAGCTTCATCTTCTTGTTCATGATCTTGTCCAAAAGTATGATTGTGTTTGTGGTGCCCGATTTCATGGTATAGAGTCTGTTCAACCATAAACGATTCAGCCCATTTCCAAAAAAAACTTTGATTCTCTTCTGTATCCCATACTAATGTTATATAAGATAATATTGGTATATATGTGCCACTATAACTATAGTCCTCATGATAAGGGATAATATAGATTCTATCAATCTCTTGTAAATCTTTTTCCGGAATGACTGAAAGCCATTTTTCTAATTTTAATTTAATATATTTTTTATTTTTTAAATCATTGGATACATATATTTGCATATTATTTATTGTAAGTGATATATAATTATTTAGTGAAAAGGATGTAATAGAATTTAAGCACTGTTTTACAGCTAGTGTGCAACCTTTTGTTATTATTTTTTCAGTGATTTCTCTACAGTTTTCTTCATTTATGTCATTGATTAATGAGACTATCCCACTAAGTAATCTCATTTGGCTTTTATTTTCAATTTTTGACCAGTCGTAAGGGAGTATAGCTTCTTGTAAAGGAGAAAGTGAATTTTCACCTATTTCATATAACTTTTTATAATTTTTAAATATAGCCTTATTTGAGTTTTGGACGAGTCCAGCCATTAAAGCTTTAACAATTAGTTTTGGTTCTTCAATTTGATTAATACTTAAATCCTTGATTCATAACTAAATTTTTTGTAACTCCATAGATATTTCCTCTATAAATACTTTAGATATTATATGTAGATACAGAGACTTTAACGCATAAACGCTATCAGTGAAGCAGTAACTGCAACATTGAGGGACTCTACTCCGCGTTGCATTGGAATGCTTATGGAATCATTACAGAGTTTTTCAACTTCAGAACTTACTCCATCACTCTCGTTTCCTAACACAAATATAGATTTATCACTTGCCTCTACATCATAGATACTATTTTTTGCATGAGATGAGAGAGAGTATATTTTAGTATCACTCAAGTTAGGCAAAACATCTTCTAAGGTATTACAAAAGTATATAGGCAGTTTAAAAAGAGTTCCTGCACTCGCTTTTATGACAAGTGGAGAGATTTTAGCAGAACTCTTTTTTGGTAGGATGATTCCATTCACATTTCCGGCAGCACATGAGCGAATAATCATTCCGAGATTTTGAGGATTTTGAATTCCATCAAGTGCTATGAGTCTGTAAGATGAAAGGTTTTGTATCTCTCGTGCGTTTTGATAAGATTGAGTCATGATGTCTATCGCCACACCTTGGTCCTGTTTTGCATTCTTACTAATTCTACTCAGAGCATTCTTATCATGAAAAGAAACTTCTATTTTTCTGCTTTTTGCTAGAGATAAAATAGTCTTAATCACTCCATCAGTTTTATTTGACTCTGCCATATGGAGTTTATGAACAGCAACACTACTATCTTGTAAAACCTCTATGACAACATTTCTACCATAGAGTGTAATTATTTTTTCAAAAAATGCTTTTTTATCTATGTACTCTTGTGAATCTTTCAAATCTATCCTTTATTCAACTATATTGTATACAATCTCACGTTTGTTCTTGATTACTTTTATCTCTTGTACACTTAGAGTTGGAATTTCAAGTGACATAAACTCACCAAGTGAGCTAATGTTATGTTTTGCCAACTCTCTTAGAACTATACCTCTGTAAGCCTTCGCCCAATGACTCACAGTTTTTCCATTTTTTAAAAACTTTAGAGTCGTGTACTCTTTGTTTGACTTGTAAAACTTGTCATAGTATCCAGCACGTAGGTCTAGTATTTCATCTTTTGCCAGAAATAGGTCAAGCTGATAGGAAAACCTCTCTTTATAAAATTTATCAGGAATTATACTCCCTATATCATTGCCTTGCTTAACTTTATAGTTTGAGATTGTATCACCTCCAAGCAGAGGACCATAAAGATTTGAGAAGATGATGGTGTTTTGCTTGAGATACTCTTGTGCTTTTTCATCAAGTGTAGAGTACTCAAGATAGTCATAAGCAACACCTTGATATCTCTCTATTGCACTCATTAATTGAGAAGAGAAAACATCTTGCATGTATGGTTTGCAGTCACTAAACTTTTTAATTCCAAAGAGCTGAGTGATTTCATCTTCATCCGCTCTTTTGATAATGGTGTTATACTCATTTAAGATAGTTGACCTTGCACTGTTTGAGCCAAGAAGCTCTTTCGCGATTAAGTCCCCGCCAGAATTTTTCCCTTCAGATGGAGAAAATAAAATTTTTAACATTTGTTAGCCTTTTATCTGTTTAAGAAGTTTTAATGATATAATTAATAAAATTATACATAGACAAGACTGAAGGGGAGCCCCTATTGGGGGATGAATATGAAAAATAGTGAAGCTTTAGGTGCAGATGAAATCGTCGAACTTATATTTACATACCTTACTGAAGTCTCTTCACTAAGGGACTTCGATGATGTTATGCCTGTTTTAGCAAATATGGGTCGTTCATTAACATCTGCTGAGAGATGTAGTATATGGTTAGTCAGTGATGATAAAAAAAGTATATGGACTAAAGTTTCTCACGGTATGGATGCAGTTGAACTTCCTCTTGATTCAGGTATAGTTGGTAGCGCTGTTAGTAGTGGCGAAAAAATTATTTTAGATGATGTGTATAAAGATAGAAGATTTAACCACAATATAGATACTCAAACTGGATATTTAACTAAAAGTATGATGGTTATACCAATGTTTAATAAGTCTAGTGAGATTATTGGAGCCTTGCAAGTAATAAATAAGCAGAGCGAAGATGAGACTTTTGATAAGCGAGACTTAGAGCGTCTCTCTCTTGCTAGTATTTATGCTGCAGAGACTCTGATTTCAGAAAAACTTTCAAAAGATATTGAAGATACAGAAAAAGAGGTTATTCTCACAATGGGTTCCATCGGTGAGAGTAGAAGTAAAGAGACAGGAAATCATGTAAAGAGAGTTGCTGAGTACTCTAAAGTCTTAGCACTTGCATGGGGAATGAGTGATATAGATGCAGAGCTTTTAAAACAAGCTAGCCCAATGCACGATATTGGAAAAGTAGCTATCCCTGATGCTATCTTAAATAAAGCAGGCGTTTTAAATAGTTATGAAAGACAGATTATGGACACCCATTCTGAACTTGGGTTTGAGATGATAAAAAACTCTGATAAGCCACTTTTTAAAGCTGCTGCTATTGTTGCACGTGAGCATCATGAAAAATGGGATGGTTCAGGGTACCCCAAAGGACTTAAAGGTGAAGAGATACATATTTATGGTCGCATAACAGCTATTGCAGATGTATTTGATGCTTTAGGAACGGATAGGGTATATAAAACAGCTTGGAGTGATGAAAAAATTTTTAATTATTTTAAAGAGGAGAGAGCAAAGCATTTTGATCCAACCCTAATAGACCTGTTTTTTGATAATTTAGATGAAGTCTTAAGCATTAAAGAGACGCTCAAAGATGAGTATATAGAGTTTGAAGATTTTAAAGAAGATATGCATCAAATCAAAATATTAGGTGCTTATGGAACAAAATCAAAAGGTTTTGGTACAAGCTCTTTTTATCTAAACGCAAAGAATGTAATAGATGCGGGGAATCTACTAGACTCGCTTCAAGAATCAAGCATAGAGATAGAGAATGTTTGGCTTACTCACTCTCACTTAGACCATATTGCAGATATTGCTTATATACTGGATAACTATTTCTCTTTAAGATCTAAAACATTAAATATCATGGCTCTCCCCCAAACTATTAAAGTACTGCAAGAGCACTTCTTAAATGATAACATCTGGCCAGATTTTTCTGTTATTCCAATGAATAACTCAACAAAAATGGTACTGAAATATACTGAGATAGAACTCTCACATGAGTACAAGATTAGTGAAAATGAATCAATAAAAGCATTTGAAACTGACCATACCGTTGCTTCATGTGGATATATTTATAAAAAAGATGAGCAGGCTATACTTATTACAGCAGATACATATTCACTTGATACCATGATAGATGAAGTTCAAAATGATAAAAGTATAACTACAATAGTTGTAGAGTGCTCCTTTCCATCTTCTATGAAAGAGTTGGCAATAGAGAGTAAGCATTTAACACCAGAGTTACTTTTTTCTAAATTAGAGAAACTAAAAAGAGATGATGTAACGCTTTATATTAATCATATAAAACCAAGTTTTTTAAAACAAATTAGAAAAGAGATAGAGGATTCACGTGGTAAATGGAAGCCTATAGTATTAAAAGATAATGATTTCATAAACTTCTAGCGAAAACTCTTGACATTAAAAATCTTTTGCACTATAATTCTGACTCAATTTCGATGCCGACATAGCTCAGTTGGCTAGAGCAGCTGATTTGTAATCAGCAGGCCCGGGGTTCAAATCCTCGTGTCGGCACCATTGAAATTTGAATATTAGAAACAGTGTTAGACCAGAAAAGATATAAATTTTTATATGATTTGTGGTGAGGTAGTCAAGTGGCCAACGACGGCGGACTGTAAATCCGCTCCCTACGGGTTCAGAGGTTCGACTCCTCTCCTCACCACCACTTTTTGATTTAATGCGGGTGTAACTCAGTGGCTAGAGTTCCTGCCTTCCAAGCAGGCTGTCGAGGGTTCGAATCCCTTCACCCGCTCCATTATTAAAATCAAAAAGAACAAAACTTCTGGAAGCTGAAGTACAATTTTGTAACTTACTTCATACAACTATATATTATTTTATATAAATATCTATATAGTAATCTAATCACCAAAAAAACTAATATTAATGTAATAAAAGAATTATGCAATTATTGCTTAATACAATCTTGATGCTGTCGTGGCTCAGGGGTAGAGCACTTGCTTGGTAAGTAAGAGGCCGTGGGTTCAAATCCCACCGTCAGCACCACTATTTGAAAATAATTAAATGAGCAAAAGCCCATTAAATTAGCAGGAACTAAAGTTCCTACAACCTTCCTAAAGCTACAAAAAAAAGTTTTTTTTGAGAGTTTATTTGAAGTTTGATTTTTATTTAAGCAATAATTGAATGATTTTTGGGTATAATCCCGTTTCAATTCAAAAATTAAGTAGGAGACACTATGGCAAAAGAAAAATTTGAACGTGGTAATAAGCCCCACGTTAACATCGGTACAATCGGACACGTTGACCACGGTAAAACAACATTAACAGCTGCAATTACAGCAGTATTAGCAGTAACTAACGGTGCTGAACTTATGGATTATGATCAAATCGATAATGCTCCAGAAGAAAGAGAACGTGGTATCACGATCGCTACTTCACACGTTGAGTATGAGACTGATAACCGTCACTATGCACACGTTGATTGTCCAGGTCACGCGGATTATGTTAAGAACATGATTACTGGTGCTGCTCAAATGGATGGTGCGATTTTAGTTGTTTCTGCAGCTGATGGTCCTATGCCTCAAACTCGTGAGCATATCCTTCTTTCTAAGCAAGTTGGTGTTCCATATATCGTTGTTTTCATGAACAAAGAAGATATGGTTGATGATGAAGAGTTAATGGAACTAGTAGAGATGGAAATCCGTGAACTACTTGACATGTACGACTTCCCAGGTGATGATACTCCAATCACAGCTGGATCAGCTCTTAAAGCTCTTGAAGAAGCTAAAACTGGTACTCTTGGTGAGTGGTCAGATAAAATTAAAGCTCTTATGAAAACTGTTGATGAGTGGATTCCTGAACCTGTTCGTGAAACAGAAAAAGATTTCTTAATGCCTGTTGAAGATGTTTTCTCAATCTCTGGTCGTGGTACAGTTGTAACTGGAAAAATCGATCGTGGTACTATTAATGTTGGTGAAGAAGTAGAAATCGTAGGTATCCGTGATACTCAGAAAACTACTGTTACTGGTGTTGAAATGTTCCGTAAAGAGATGGATCAAGGTATCGCTGGTGATAACTGTGGTATTCTTGTACGTGGTATAGGTAAAGATGACGTTCAACGTGGTCAAGTACTTTGTAAGCCAGGTACAATTACACCACATACAACTTTTACTGCAGAAATTTATGTTCTGAGTAAAGATGAGGGTGGTCGTCATACTCCATTCTTCTCAAACTACCGTCCTCAGTTCTACGTACGTACTACTGATGTTACTGGTGCTATTACATTACCAGAAGGTACTGAGATGGTTATGCCAGGTGATAACGTAAGTATTACTGCTGAGTTAATTCACCCAATTGCAATGGAAGAAGGTACTAACTTCGCTATCCGTGAGGGTGGAAGAACTGTTGGTGCTGGTGTTGTTGCATCAATTATCAAATAATTCGCGTCCGCGAATTATTGATAAGCATTAAAGGCTAATAAAATGAGAGAAGCAATTCACTTAGGTTGTGAGAAATGTACTAGACGTAATTATCACACAACAAAAAATAAAAAAATCCACACTGAAAAATTTTCTGCAAGAAAATACTGTAAGTGGTGTAAAGAACATACAAACCATAAAGAGATGAAACTGTAATCAGTTGAAACTCTTTATATTGTTTTTCTTTAAATGCAACTAGTTGCATGGGCATTCTGCCGAAGAAAACCAAGCGTTAGCGTAGGTAACGGGATTACTTCCGATACCGTATCTAGCAAGATAGAAGGTTCCCTTGATTTTACAAAGTAAAATGAAGGAATTATAGGCGCATAGCTCCAATGGTAGAGCACCGGATTCCAAATCCGGGTGTTGCGGGTTCGAGTCCCCCTGTGCCTGCCACTAACATTTATTATTAGTAAGGCTTTCGAGCTTTATTTATAATCAATGTAATTTTAGGAAATGATAATGAATTTAGGTCTACATATAAGAAACGCAAAAGCGGAACTAACAAAAGTAATCTTTCCTACAAAAGGACAGGTTAAACAAGCTTATATAGCTGTAATTATAGTTGTTGCAGTAATAGCTGCGTTTTTAGCACTTGTTGATTTAATGATGTCATCTATTATGACAGCAATCTTAGGTTAAGGGGTTAAATATGGCACACCAATGGTACTCTATACAGACTTACGGTAGCGATAGATTAGTTAGAGATGCAATCTTTAACATGATAGAAGAGATGGGACTTCAAGAGTTTATAACAGAAGTTATAGTTCCTACTGAAGATGTTATCGAAGTGAAAGATGGCAAGAAGAAAGTAACTGAGAGATCACTTTACTCAGGTTATGTTTTTGCAAAAATCGACTTAAATACTGAGATTCAACATTTGGTTCAATCAATTCCAAAAGTATCTGGATTTATTGGCGAGTCAAATACACCAACACCTCTAAGTGAGCATGATATTAATGTTATCTTAGATAAAGTAAATAATAGAGCTGCTCCAAAACCAAAAGTATTTTTTGATAATGGTGAGATGGTTCGTATTATTGATGGACCATTTGCAAACTTTACTGCAACTGTAGATGAGTATGATTTAGAGCATGGTACTTTAAAACTAAACGTTTCAATTTTTGGAAGAGCTACTCCTGTAGATATCTCTTACACGCAAGTTGAAAAAATAATTTAGTCTGCTCAATACTACGTTAACGTTAGGCTTTAAAATAAAGCTTAATCTTAACGTAGTTAAAGCGACCAGTCGCGTGGGCTCTCCGCTGAGGAGAACTAAGCGTTAGCGTAGTAAGCCGGACTTGTTCGGATTACGTACTATTAAGTAAAAACACAAGGAAATATAATGGCAAAGAAAATAGATGGTTACATCAAGCTACAAATCGATGCTGGTAAAGCAAACCCTGCTCCACCAGTTGGACCAGCACTAGGACAACGTGGTGTTAATATCATGGAATTCACTAAAGCTTTTAATGAAAAAACAAAAGACTTAATGGGCTTCAAAGTACCAACAATTATTACTGTTTATTCAGATAGAAGTTTTACTTTTGTTACTAAACAACCAACTGCAGCAGCACTTTTATTAAAAGCGGCTAACCTTAAAAAAGGTACTGATAATCCAATTCAAAATAAAGTTGCAAAACTTACTAAAGCACAACTAATGGAAGTTGTTGAGCGTAAAATAGTAGATTTAAATACTGATGATAAAGAGATGGCAGCAAATACAATTGCTGGAACTGCTCGTTCAATGGGTATTGATATAGTAGACTAGTCTACACAAAACAGATCATCGACCACAGTGATTTTAAACTATGTGGCAGAATTTAAATGGAGAATTTGAAAATGAGTAAAAGATATAAACAATTATTAGAAAAAATTGATAACACAAAATCTTACGGTGTTGTAGATGCTGCAGCAGCTGTAAAAGATTTAACAAGTGCAAAGTTCGACGAGACTGTTGAAATTGCAATGAACTTAAATGTTGATCCACGTCACGCTGACCAAATGGTTCGTGGTGCAATCGTACTTCCACACGGTACAGGTAAAACTGTTCGTGTTGCAGTATTTGCTAAAGGTGTTAAAGCTGATGAAGCAAAAGCTGCTGGTGCTGATATTGTTGGAACTGATGATTTAGTTGCAGATATCAAACAGGGAATCTTTAACTTTGATGTAGTTGTTGCTGCTCCTGATTGTATGGGACTTGTTGGTCAAATTGGTCGTATTTTAGGACCAAAAGGTTTAATGCCTAATCCTAAAACTGGTACTGTTACTCCAGATGTAGCTACTGCAGTTAAGAATGTTAAGGGCGGTCAAGTAAATTTCCGTGTTGACAAAAAAGGTAATATTCATGCTGGTATTGGTAAAGCAAGCTTTGGTGCTGATCAAATTGCTGAAAACCTAAATAGCTTTCTTGTAGCTATTAATAAGCAAAAACCAGCTTCTGCAAAAGGTCGTTACATTAAAAACGCTGCTCTTAGTTTAACTATGAGTCCCGCTGTTAAACTTGATTTAATAGAACTAGCAGATATTAAATAGAACAAAACGCCTTTGGCGTTTGTTCGTCTATTTATTGAAATCTTTAGTTTAAGATTTATGATCTTAAACTAAAGATTTTCATTTTGGAAATCTGAAATTACTTGGACTAAAGATAGTTGGGGGTATGTATCGTGTTGATACTTAGCTTAATCGAGCCTTTCTCGCCCCTCTTGAAGTTATGTCTAGGAAAGGAGATTATATGTTAAAGTCTAAAAAAGCTGAAGTAATTGCTGACTTAACAAGTGCATTTGCTGATACTACTGCTGTAGTAATCTGTGACTATAAAGGTCTTACAGTAAGTAAACTTGAAGAGTTACGTAAAGCTGCTCGCGCTAAAGACACAAGTGTTCAGGTTGTAAAAAATACTTTAGCAACTATCGCATTAAATAATGCAGGTATGTCTGGTATAGAGATTAAAGATACAAATATTTTTATTTGGTCTGATGATGTTATCAGTGCTGCTAAAATTTCTGCTAATTTCGCTAAAGAAAATGAGCAATTTGTTATTAAAGCCGGATATCTTGATAAAGAACCTGCTGACATAGCTAAAATTGAAGCATTCGCTAAACTTCCTGGTCGTGAAGAACTTCTTGGTATGCTTGCTGCTACTTGGATGGCTCCAATCACTAATTTGGCTGTTGGAATCGATGCTCTTAGAAAGAAATTAGAAGAAGAAGCTTAGGTCTATTTAATAGTCCGTAAAAGGAAATAATTCCTTTTACTCGCTTGCGCCGCTGAGGCGACTAAAGACTTAACGGAGTTAAGTTTTTTGCTTGAATGTGATGTAAATCACAAAAAATAAAATATAAAAAACAAAGGAGTCTTAAATGGCTGTAACTAAAGAAGACGTATTAGAATTTATTTCTGGTTTATCTGTTCTTGAGCTTTCTGAGCTTGTAAAAGAATTTGAAGAAAAATTTGGTGTATCTGCACAACCTGTTGCTGTAGCTGGTGGAGCTGCTGGTGGCGAAGCTGCTGCTGAGAAAACTGAATTTGATGTAGTATTAACTGACGTTGGTGCTAAGAAAATTGGTGTTATTAAAGCTGTTCGTGCTCTTACTGGTCTTGGACTAAAAGAAGCTAAAGAGGCTTGTGAAGGTCTTCCATCTACAATCAAAGAGGGCGTAGATAAAGATGCTGCTGATGAAGCTAAAGCTGCTTTAGAAGAAGCTGGTGCAACAGTAGAAGTTAAATAATTTCTCTCTTACACACTTTTTAATTTGAGAGCATTGCGCTCTCATCTTTGGGCGCTTTTACAACGGGATTTCTGTCCTTTTGTAAAAGTGCCCTTATGTCGTTTATAAGCACTATGCAATCGAGCCCATTTGAAGAGCTCGTAAGATCTATCTAGAGACGTCTAGATACGATACGCTTAATATTGAAATTAAGCCCCTAATTAACAACTCATCGAGGTTAGCCCATGTTAAACACTTTATATTCCGGAAATCGTCTTCGTGTAGACTTCTCTAAAACTCCTCAAGAAATTGAAGTACCAAATTTACTACAACTACAACAAAGTTCATATGATAAATTCTTAATGCTACATGCAAAAGATAGAGCAGATAGTGGTATTGAACAAGTATTCCAATCAGTTTTTCCTATTCATGATACACAAAACAGACTTACTGTTGAGTATATTGGTAGTGAAGTTGCTAACCCAAAATATACGGTTAGAGAATGTATGGAGAGAGGTCTTACATACGCAGTTTCACTAAGAATGAAAACTCGTCTTGTACTTTGGGACAGAGATGAAAACACTAAAGAAAAACTTGGTGTTAAAGATATAAAAGAGCAAAATATATTTGTTCGTGATATACCACTTATGACTGATAGAACTTCTTTTATTATTAATGGTGTTGAAAGAGTTGTTGTAAACCAACTTCACAGATCACCTGGTGTAATTTTTAAAGAAGAAGAATCAACAACTGCTGGTAATAAACTGATCTATACTGGTCAAATTATTCCAGACCGTGGTTCGTGGTTATACTTTGAGTATGATCCCAAAGATATTCTTTATATGAGAATCAATAAGCGTCGTAAAGTTCCTGTAACTATTATGTTCCGTGCACTTGGTTATTCTAAACAAGATATCTTAAAACTATTTTACCCAATTCAGACAGTTTCTATTTCTGATAATAAGTTCTCAATGGTCTTTAATCCAAGTGATTATGCAGCGAGACTCACTTATGATTTAGTTGATATGGATGGTAAACTATTAGTTGGTGCTGCTAAAAGATTATCTGCTAAAAAAGCACAAAAAATTATTGATGATGGCATTAAAGAAGTTGAGTATCCTTTAGAAGTTCTTTTAGAGCGTCATTTGGCTGAACCAATTATTGACCCTGAAACTGGTGAAATCCTTTTTGATACTATGACTCATATTGATGAGACTAAGCTAAAGAAAATGGCAGAAATTGGTGTAACTGAATTCAAAATTGCCAATGATTTAGCTGATGGTGTTGATAAATCAATTATTAATGCGTTTAATGCTGATGCTGATTCACTGAAACTACTTAAGCAGACTGAAGAGATTGAAGATGAGAATGACTTATCAGCAATTCGTATTTACAAGGTAATGAGACCAGGTGAACCAGTAACTAAAGAGGCTGCAAAAATATTTGTAAACCAACTTTTCTTTGATCCAGAGAGATATGACTTAACAAGAGTTGGTCGTATGAAAATGAATCATAAACTAGGTATGAATATCCCTGAGTACATTACTGTTTTAACTCATCAAGATATCATTGAGTCAGTAAAATATGTAATTAAAGTTAAAAATGGTCAAGGTCATATCGATGACAGAGATCACCTTGGTAACCGTCGTATCCGTTCAATTGGTGAACTTCTAGGTAACGAGTTACATAACGGTCTTATTAAAATGCAAAAAGCTATTCGTGATAAATTATCTACGATGAGTGGACCTATGGCAGAGTTAATGCCTCATGATTTAATCAACTCAAAAATGATTACTTCAACTATCATGGAATTTTTCTCTGGTGGACAACTGTCTCAGTTTATGGATCAAACGAATCCACTATCTGAAGTAACTCATAAACGTCGTCTGTCGGCACTAGGTGAGGGTGGTCTTGTTAAAGAGAGAGCCGGTTTTGAAGTGCGTGATGTTCACCCAACTCATTACGGTCGTATCTGTCCTATTGAGACTCCAGAGGGTCAAAATATTGGTCTTATTAACACTCTTGCTACTTACTCAAAAGTAAATGAGCATGGATTTATTGAAGCTCCATATAAAGTTATGAAAGATGGTCAAATCACTTCTGAAGTAGTTTATTTAACTGCGACTCAAGAAGAGGGTGTAAAGATTGCTGCTGCTTCTAATAAACTAGATAAAGATGGTCAATTTATTGAGGATTTAATCTCAGTTAGACAAGATGGAGAGATTCTTCTTCGTAACCCTGCAGAGTGTGAATATTCTGACCTTTCATCTCATATGGTTGTTGGTGTTGCTGCTTCACTTATTCCTTTCTTGGAGCATGATGATGCCAATCGTGCACTGATGGGATCAAACATGCAACGTCAAGCTGTTCCATTACTAAGAGTTAACTCTCCAATGGTTGGAACAGGTGTTGAGAAACTTGTTGCTCGTGATGCTTGGGAGTGTGTAAAAGCTAATCGTCCTGGTACTATTGAGAAAGTTGATGGCAAACATATTTACGTTATGGGTGAAGAAAATGGTGAGATTTATATTGATTATTATCCACTACAGAAAAACCTTAGAACGAATCAAAATACTTCATTTACTCAAAAACCAATCGTTAAGGTTGGTGATAAAGTAAGTAAAGGTCAAATCATTGCTGATGGTCCAAATATGGATCAAGGTGAGTTAGCACTTGGTGTTAATGCTATGGTTGCGTTTATGCCGTGGAATGGTTATAACTTTGAGGATGCGATTGTAATCTCTGAGAGAATGATTAGAAAAGATCAATTTACATCAGTGCATATTTATGAGAAAGAAGTTGAAGCACGTGAGCTTAAGCATGGTGTTGAAGAGATCACTCGTGATATTCCTAATGTTAGAGATGATGAGTTAGCTCACCTTGATGAATCAGGTATTGTTAAACTTGGTACTACTATTAGTGGTGGAATGATTATTGTTGGTAAAGTTTCTCCAAAAGGTGAAGTGAAGCCAACTCCAGAAGAGCGCCTTTTACGTGCTATTTTTGGTGAAAAAGCTGGGCATGTTGTAAATAAATCACTCTACTGTCCTCCATCAATGGAAGGTGTTGTAGTTGATATTAAAATCTTTACTAAAAAAGGTTATGATAAAGATGCACGTGCACTTGAACTTGAAAAAGAAGAGCGTGATTACTTAGAGCGTGAGCACTATGACAGACTTATCATGATTGACAAAGAGGAGATGCTAAGAGTTACTAAACTTCTTACACGTGAGCCTCTTTTAGCTGATATAAAAGTTGGTGAAACTGAGTATAAAGCTGGAGACACTTTAAATGGTGATGATTTAGTTGAAGTTAACCGTTTTGCTATGAATGCTATTGTTAAATCATTTTCTGAAGAGATTCAAAATGAGTACAACAAAACTAAAAACTATTTCCAAAAAGAGAAACGTGTATTTAGAGATGAGCATGAAGAGAAACTTACTATATTAGAAAAAGATGACATCCTTCCAAATGGTGTTGTTAAATATGTTAAAGTTTATATCGCTACAAAACGTCAACTAAAAGTTGGTGATAAAATGGCTGGTCGTCACGGAAATAAAGGTATTGTTTCTATTATTGTTCCTGAAGTAGATATGCCTTATATGGAAGATGGACGTTCAGTTGATGTATGTCTTAATCCACTAGGTGTACCTTCACGTATGAATATCGGTCAGATTTTAGAGATGCACCTTGGTATGGCTGGGCGTGAACTAGGTAACCAGATTCAAGAGCAATTTGATACTAAACAAAAAGATTTCATAGATAATATGAGAGCCAAAATGATCTCAATTGCTGATGTTGCAGGTATGATGAATGCAGCTAAAGTAATTGGTGATATGAGTGATGAAGTATTCTTAGGTTATGCTAGAGATTGGGCAAAAGGTGGAGTTAGATTTGCTACGCCAATTTTTGAAGGTGTAAACGCAGCAGAGTTTGAAAAACTTTATGAATTAGCTAAGATGGATGCAGATGGTAAGGTTGTACTTTATAATGGTCTGACTGGTGAGAAGATTAAAGAGCGTGTAAACGTTGGATACATGTATGTACTTAAGCTACATCACTTAGTTGATGAAAAAATCCATGCTCGTTCAACTGGGCCTTACTCTCTTGTTACTCAACAACCAGTTGGTGGTAAAGCACTGTTTGGTGGTCAGAGATTTGGAGAGATGGAAGTATGGGCTCTTGAAGCTTATGGTGCATCTGCTGTTCTTAAAGAGATGCTAACTATCAAATCTGATGATGTTGATGGTCGTGTTCGTGCTTATAAAGCAATTACAAAAGGTGAGTTAATACCAGCATCTGGTATTCCTGAAACACTATTTGTATTAACAAAAGAGCTACAAGCACTTGCTCTTGATGTAGAGATTATGGACGAGGTGGAAGATAATGAGTAAATTAGTACCAATTGAAGTAACTGAAGACAATAGACCAAAAGATATTAAACAACTGCAATTTCGCCTTGCATCACCTGAGAAGGTTATGTCTTGGAGTCATGGCGAAGTTAAAAAACCAGAGACTATTAATTACCGTACACTTAAACCTGAACGTGACGGTCTATTTTGTGCAAAGATTTTCGGTCCAGTTCGTGACTATGAGTGTCTTTGTGGTAAATATAAAAAGATGCGTTATAAGGGTGTAGTATGTGAAAAATGTGGAGTTGAAGTTACTTCAACTAAAGTTCGTCGTAACCGCATGGGTCATATCGAACTTGTAACTCCTGTTGCACATATTTGGTATGTTAGTTCATTACCTTCACGTATTGGTACTCTTTTAGGTATCAAAATGAAAGACCTTGAGCGTGTACTTTATTATGAAGCATATATCGTTGAGTCTGGTGGAGAAGCTTACTATGATGCAGAAGCAAAAACACCAGTACTACAGTACGATGTTTTAAATGAAGAGCAGTACCGTACTTTAGTTCAAAGATTTGGTGAACTAGGCTTTAAAGCTCGTATGGGTGGAGAAGTAATTCGTGATTTACTTGACTCTATCGATTTAGTTGACCTATTTACAATGTTAAAAGAAGCTATTACTCAGACAAAATCTGAAGCTAAGAAAAAAACTATAAACAAACGTCTTAAAGTTATTGAGTCGTTTTTAAATAGTGGAAATAATCCAGCGTGGATGATGTTAACTGTTTTACCAGTTCTTCCACCAGATTTACGTCCTCTTGTATCTTTAGATGGTGGTAAATTTGCTGTTTCTGATGTAAATGATTTATATAGAAGAGTTATCAACCGTAACCAACGTCTAAAGCGTTTAGTTGAACTTGAAGCTCCAGAGATTATTGTACGTAATGAAAAACGTATGTTACAAGAGTCTGTTGATGCTTTATTTGATAATGGTCGTCGTGCAAACGCAGTAAAAGGTGCTAACAAGCGTCCACTTAAGTCTTTAAGTGAAATTATTAAAGGTAAGCAGGGACGTTTTCGTCAAAACTTACTTGGTAAGCGTGTTGACTTCTCAGGACGTTCTGTAATTGTTGTTGGACCTAATTTAACTATGGATCAGTGTGGATTACCTAAGAAAATGGCTCTTGAGCTATTTAAGCCACACTTGATTGCAAAACTTGAAGATAAAGGTTATGCAACTACAGTTAAAGCCGCTAAGAAAATGATAGAAGAAAAAACAAATGAAGTTTGGGAGTGTTTAGCTGAGATTGTTGATGGTTATCCAATAATGCTTAACCGTGCACCAACTCTTCACAAACTTTCTATTCAAGCATTTCACCCTAAACTAATTGATGGAAAAGCTATTCAGCTTCATCCATTAGTTTGTGCTGCATTTAATGCCGATTTCGATGGGGATCAGATGGCTGTTCATATACCTTTATCTTCAGCTGCTATTGCTGAGTGTAAAGTACTGATGCTTGCGTCAATGAATATTATGCTACCTGCATCTGGTAAAGCAATTGCTACACCTTCACAGGATATGGTTCTTGGAATTTATTACATCACTTTAGAAAAAAACGGTGTAAAAGGTTCAAATAAACTATTTGCAAATGTTGATGAGATTAGAATTGCATTAGAGCATGATGCACTTGATTTACATGCTAAAGTAAGAACTAGAATTGATGGTCGTATCATTCATACAACTGCTGGTCGTATGCTTCTTAAAGCTGTTTTACCTGAGTTCGTTCCTTCAGAATTGTGGAACAGAGTTATGAAGAAAAAATATATTAATGAAATCGTTGATTATGTTCAAAAACATGGTGGTATTGGTATTACTGCAGGATTCTTAGATAAGCTAAAAGATTTAGGTTTCAAGCATGCTACTGAAGCAGGTGTTTCTATCTCTGCTGATGATATTCGTGTTCCAGATATGAAACCTGCAAAAATTGCGGAGTCTAAAGCTCGTGTGATAGAGATTCAAAAGCAATTTGAAGCGGGTCTTTTAACTGAACAAGAACGTTATAATAAAATTATCGATGTTTGGACAGATACGAATAATACGCTTGCATCAAAAATGATGGAGTTAGTTGAAAATGATAAGGATGGGTTTAACTCAATTCATATGATGGCTGACTCTGGTGCACGTGGTTCTGCGGCACAGATTCGTCAACTTGCTGGTATGCGTGGTCTTATGGCTAAACCTTCTGGTGATATTATTGAGACTCCGATTATTTCTAACTTTAAAGAGGGTCTAAACGTAATTGAGTACTTTATTTCAACTCACGGTGCTAGAAAAGGTCTTGCCGATACAGCACTTAAAACAGCAAATGCGGGTTACCTTACTCGTAAGCTTGTTGATGTTGCTCAAAATGTTAAGATTGTTGAGCATGATTGTCATACTCACGAAGGTATTGAAATTTCAGATATCTCTGATCAAAATACTCTAATTGAGTCTTTAGAAGACAGACTTAATGGACGTGTTTTAGCGGATGATGTTATTGATCCAATCTCTAATGAGATTCTTTATGCAGAAGGTACACTTTTAGATGAAGTTAGTGCTAAAGTTATCTCTGAAGCAGGAATTAAAACAGCTCATATTAGAACACCTACAACTTGTAAAAGTCAAGATGGTATTTGTGCATTATGTTACGGTGTGAATCTTGCTACTGGACATATTGTTCGTACTGGTGAGGCTGTTGGTATTGTTGCGGCTCAGTCAATTGGTGAGCCAGGTACGCAGCTTACCCTTCGTACTTTCCACGTTGGGGGAACTGCAAGTTCTACGGCACAAGAGAGACAAGTTTTAGCTGAAAAAGAAGGTTTTATTCGTTATTACAACTTAAAAACTTACGCTTCTAAAGAGGGTAAAAATATAGTTGCTAACAGAAGAAACGCAGCAGTACTTTTAGTTGAACCTAAAATTAAAGCTCCATTTGCAGGTAAAGTAGAAATACAAACTGTTCATGATGAAGTTATTGTTAGTATTACATCTAAAAAAGATACAGTTCGTTACTCTCTTCGTAAGATAGAGATTGCTAAACCAAATGAACTTGCTGGTGTTAGTGGACAGATTGAAGGTAAGTACTATTTCCCACATGAAACTGGCATGGAAGTAGAAGCTGATGAGTCAATTGTTGAAACTATTAAAGATAGTTGGAATGTTCCATCTCGTATTCCTTATGCATCTGAACTTTTAGTTGATAATGGTGCTCCAGTTACTCAAAAGATTATTGCAAAAGAAGAGGGTACAGTTAAGTACTTTTTACTTAAAGGTGATTATTTAGAGAGATTTGAAGGTCTTAAAGCAGGATATGAAGTAGTTGAGAAAGGTCTATTTGCAACAGTTGTTGATTCAAATAACCGTGAGGCAGTGCGTCACTATATCGCTCGTGGTTCTGTTATAGTTACTGATGACAATGAGGCTGTTGATGCATCTACACTGATTGCAAAACCATCTTCTGATGAGTCAATTGTTATAGCTGAGTGGGATCCATACTCAAATCCGATTATTTCTGAATCAAATGGTACAGTTTCATATGAAGATATTATCGTTGGTACTACAGCTTCTGAGCAAGTTGATGAGTTAACTGGTAAGACACGTCTTATGATTAATGATCACATATCATCAGAATATAAACCAACTGTTGTTCTTGCTACTGAAGATGGTGAGCTTTTACGTTATGCAATTGAGCCAAAATCTTCTATATATGTAGCAGATGGTGCTGAAGTTAAAATTGCTGATATTATTGCTAAAACTCCAAAAGCACTTCAAAAATCATCAGATATTACTGGTGGTCTTCCACGTGTTTCTGAACTGTTTGAGGGTCGTCGTCCAAAAGCAACTGCACTTATTTCTGAAATAGATGGTACTGTTAGTTTTGGTAAAATGCTTCGTGGAAAAGTGAGAGTTGTTATTAGCAACTCTGACAACGGAATCATTAAAGAGTATTTTGTTGATAAATCACATCAGCCTGTTGTAAGTGTAGGTGACTTTGTTCATGCTGGTGAGAGACTAACTACTGGTATTCTTTCATCTCATGAGTTACTAAGAATTATGGGTGTTAAAGCACTTTATAACTATCTAGTATCTGAAGTACAGCAAGTTTATCGTTCTCAGGGTGTTAATATTGCCGATAAGCATATTGAGGTTATCTTTACTCAGATGCTAAGACAGATTAAGATTGTTAAATCTGGAGATACTAAATTTATTGAGGGTGATTTGATTTCTAAAGCTAAATTTGCTCTAGAAAATGCAAAAATCATGCGTCTTGGTGGTCGTCCTGCGATTGCTGAGCCATTCCTTGTTGGTATCACAAGAGCTGCTGTATCTGCTGATAGTATTATCTCAGCTGCATCATTCCAAGATACAACTAAAGTATTAACAGAGGCTGCAGTTTCAGCTAAAGTTGATGATCTTAATAACTTAAAAGAAAATGTAATTATTGGTCGTACTATTCCTGTTGGAACTGGTATCTATAAAGATCAAGAAGTTGTGTTTGCTGCAGACGAAGAGTAAAAAAATCTTTTCTCTTTTGCTAAGTGAGTACAAACTCACTTAGCAATCTTTTCTCTCTTAATTCCCACTTAAAATAAGCTAACTTTAATTACATTTTCTGTATTATCTCGTGTCTATAATTCTCTATAAAATATAGTGAATATCTCTAATTTTCTCAAAAAACTTGTTTTTTGTAGTTTTAGGGGGTTGTAGGGACATGAGTCCCTGCCGCTATAATGGGTTTTGCTCATTATAGTCTATATAATAGTAGAGAATTAAATTCTACTGGAAAAATTTAAGTAAAAGGAATTGTATGCCTACAATCAATCAATTGATTCGTAATGAGCGTAAACGTGTGATTAAAAAATCAAAATCACCAGCTCTTGTTTCATGTCCACAGCGTCGTGGTGTATGTACTCGTGTTTATACGACTACACCAAAAAAACCTAACTCGGCTTTAAGAAAAGTTGCAAAAGTTAGATTAACTTCAGGTTTTGAAGTTATTTCATATATCGGTGGTGAGGGTCATAACCTTCAAGAGCACTCGATAGTTCTAGTTCGTGGTGGTCGTATTAAAGATTTACCTGGTGTTAAATATCACATCGTTCGTGGTGCGTTAGATACTGCTGGTGTTGCTAACCGTATGGTTGCTAGATCTAAATATGGTACGAAGAGACCTAAAAAATAGTAAACTATTTTTCAGGAACCGCTACTAAATATAGTACGTAAAACGAGCAAAAGCCCGTCTTACTACGTTAACACTAGGTTTCCTTCAGCAGGAAGCTCACGAAACTAGTTTCGTATCAAGTGTATGAGAGCTGAAAACACATTGAGTATTAACTAATAAGGTTAAGAAGATGAACAGAGTTAAACTCTGAGTAAATTTGAAAAACAATTGAAGGAAAAACAATGAGAAGAAGAAAAGCTCCCACTCGTCCAGTTATGCCAGATCCAGTTTATGGAAGTAAAATGCTGACGAAATTTATAAATAAAGTAATGCTTGATGGTAAAAAATCAATAGCAGAAAAAATCATCTACAGTGCGATGGATATCATCAGCTCACGTGGTGAAAAAAGTGGAATTGACACTTTTAATGAAGCTATTGAAAATATTAAACCTATTATTGAAGTAAAAAGTCGCCGTGTTGGTGGTGCTACTTACCAAGTTCCAGTAGAAGTACGCCCGGTACGTCAACAGTCATTAGCTCTTAGATGGTTAATTGACGCAGCTCGTAAAAGAAACGAGAGAACTATGGCTGAGAGATTAGCTAACGAGTTCATGGACGCAGCAACTGATAAAGGTTCTGCATTCAAGAAAAAAGAAGATACATACAGAATGGCTGAAGCAAATAAAGCATTTGCTCACTATCGCTGGTAGACTACATTATTTTCTAACGACAAGGGAAGAAATTCCCTTATCTACGTTAACACTGGGTTTTTACCACAAGGGTATAACAACATAATATTGACAGCTCTGTTGTAAGTAAACAGACTTTATTTACAACAGAGCTTATCTCTCAACTAATTTAACAAGGTACAAACATGGCAAGAAGTCACAAACTTAATGACGTAAGAAATATTGGTATTGCTGCACATATTGATGCAGGTAAAACTACAGCAACTGAAAGAATTTTATTCTATACAGGTGTTGAGCATAAGATTGGTGAGGTTCATGATGGTGCTGCTACTATGGACTGGATGGAACAAGAACAGGAGCGTGGTATTACAATTACTTCTGCTGCTACAACTTGTGAGTGGGAAGGAAAACAGATAAATATTATCGATACTCCGGGTCACGTTGACTTCACTATTGAAGTTGAACGTTCTATGCGTGTTCTTGATGGTGCTGTTTCAGTATTCTGTGCTGTTGGTGGAGTTCAACCTCAATCAGAAACAGTTTGGAGACAAAGAAACCGTTATAAAGTTCCATCAATTGTTTTTGTTAACAAGATGGACAGAACTGGTGCAGACTTTTTTGAAGTTGAGCGTCAAATCCGTGACAGACTTAAAGGTAACCCGGTTCCTATTCAAGTGCCTATTGGTGCTGAAGCTGATTTTGATGGTGTTGTAGATTTAGTTAAAATGAAAGCTATCGTTTGGGATAAAGATGCTGCTATGGGTTCTAACTACCATGTAGAGGATATTCCAGCTAACCTACAAGAGAAGTGTGATGAGTATAGAGAGAAGATGTTAGAGTCTATCTCTGAAGTTGATGGAAACGAAGAATTTGCTGAGAAGTTTTTAGATGGTGAAGAGATTTCTGAAGAAGAGATTTCAGCAGCTATCAAAGCAGCTACTATTGGTATGGCTATCGTTCCAATGGCTTGTGGTACTGCATTTAAAAACAAAGGTATTCAGACTCTTCTTGATGCTGTTGTTGCTTACCTACCATCTCCAGTTGAATCAGCTCCAATCATGGGTACTATGATGGATGATGAAGAAATTGAAGTTGAAGTTCCTTCAACTGATGAAGGTGCTTTTGCATCTCTTGCATTTAAAATCATGACTGACCCGTTTGTGGGTGTTCTGACATTTATTCGTGTATATCGTGGTTCATTATCAGCAGGTTCATTTGTTCACAATACTACAAAAGACAAGAAAGAGAGAATTGGTCGTATTGTTAAGATGCACGCTATTAAACGTGAAGAAGTTAAAGAAATTTACGCTGGTGAAATCGGTGCAGTTGTTGGTCTTAAATCAACTACTACAGGTGATACACTATGTGATGCTTCTGATAAAGTTGTTCTTGAGAGAATGGATTTCCCGGAACCAGTTATCTCTGTTGCAGTTGAGCCTAAAACTAAAGCTGACCAAGAAAAAATGGGTATCGCTTTAAGTAAACTTGCTGCTGAAGATCCATCTTTTAGAGTAAACACTGATGAAGAGACTGGTCAAACTATTATTTCAGGAATGGGTGAACTTCACCTTGAAATTCTTGTAGATAGAATGAAACGTGAGTTCTCTGTTGAAGCTGAAGTTGGTGCTCCACAGGTTTCTTATAGAGAGTCTATTAAAGAAGAAGTACAACAAGAGTACAAATACGCTAAGCAATCAGGTGGTCGTGGTCAATTCGGTCATGTTTATCTTACTGTTAAGCCAGGTGAAAAAGATACAGGTTTCGTATTTACAAACGCAATTAAAGGTGGATCAGTTCCAAAAGAGTTTATTCCAGCTGTTAAGAAAGGTTGTGAAGAAGCTATGCAAACTGGTGTTCTTGCGGGCTATCCAATGGAAGATGTTGATGTGACTCTTTATGATGGTTCTTACCATGATGTGGATTCAAATGAGATGGCGTTTAAGCTTGCTGCTTCAATGGGATTCAAAGCTGCTTGTCGTATAGCAAAACCTTCAATCTTAGAGCCAATGATGAAAGTTGAAGTTGAAACTCCTGAAGAAAATATGGGTGATGTTATCGGTGACCTTAACAGACGTCGTGGACAAATTAACTCAATGAGTGACCGTTCAGGTAACAAAATTGTTGATGCTCACGTACCACTTTCAGAAATGTTTGGTTATTCAACTGACCTTCGTTCTGCAACTCAAGGACGTGCTACATACTCTATGGAATTTGATCACTATGCTGAAGTTCCAAAAGCAGTATCTGAAGAGATTCAGAAAAAGAGAAACGGTTAATTTTTAACTATTTCTCCTAGCAACAACGCATTGCGTTGTTGCTAAAACGACTCACCTACTTTACTTTTTTTTTAAATATATTATTAACAGTGTCGATTTTAACAATATTATTCTGATATAATTACAAAAAATTATTTATGGACACTATATATGAAAAAAATAGTTATTGTTTCCCTTTTAACATCAATCCTAATGGCAGTAAATTTAGATACTAATTCAACACAAAAAGATGTTAACGCTACACAAAAAGATGTTTTTGAAATAGCTCCAGATGTTTACTCTGCTTTAGGTGATGTTATTTATGGGAATATTGATAGTATTGTAAAGCTCAAAGAGTTAGATGCTTTTAAAAGTTTTAGTGAAAAAATAAACAATTATTCAAAAAATGTAGAAAAATCAAAAGCCATTGGATTTGATATTGAATCTGGCAATAAAAATGTAGATGAAGTCGTTTATTTACAGACTTTGAGAACTCTCTCTAAAGAGAATGACTATTTTGTTAGGAGTGTTAAAAGTGCTTATAAATCATCAATTGAAAAGCAAGATAATAGACTATTCTTAGATACTGTTAATAGTGGTTTACTTGATACAGATAAAAATAGAGAACAAATAGTTGAGTACTATCTTCAGCACTCACAAGATATAAATGCATCAGGCGTTATTCAAAAATATTTAAATAAAGATGTTAAACTAAAGACAAAGAAAAAAACATATGATTATGCCAAAGCAAAAAGATTAAAAGATGAAGCAAAAATTAGAAGAATTAGAGAAAATGATAAGAGGCAACAAGCTAAGTTAGAAAAAAATTTAACCCAAGAAGTGAAACAGAAAAAACTTGAGATTAGAGAAAATCAAAAAAGAGAGTTATTTCACTAAGACCAATTAAATTCTTCATACTCACTAGGTCTTCCCTCTAGTGTAATATATGGTTTATACTCTGACTTATATGAGAGAGATGGACACTCTTCTACATAGTATCCTAAATAAATCCATTTTTTACTACTACGCTGTGCAAATTTGATTTGATTATAGAGTGATAGTTTTCCTAAGGAGTAGCCAGAGTAGTCAGGATCATAATAAAAGTAAATAGAAGAGATCCCATCTTCTAAAATATCTATCAAGTCAACTCCAATTAATCTATCTTCATCAAAATATAAAACCTCATATCCAAATTCGTTATGACCTGTAACAAATGACTCGTAGTAATGTTCAGGTGTTGTTTTAGTATAGTTCCACTCTTTTTTATCTTTCATATGCAAGTGATATTTTGCAAATAGATCTAAATGAGCTTGTGAGAGAGTAGGGGGCTGAACATAACTTTTGAAATGAGAAGCTTTTTTTATAATTCGTCTTTGTGATTTTGAAAAAGTAAACTTCTCAACATCTATTTTGATACTTTGACACTCCTGACAATCTCCGCAAATAGGTCTAAAGTACATTTTTCCAAATCTTCTAAATCCTCGCTCAATCAAATCCTGACAATTTTGAGCAGAGCAGTTTTCAATTACTTTATAGTGAGTAGTCTGCTCTTTATCTTTAATATATGAACATTTATCATTTAAGGAAAATTCTTTAAGTAGATTCATACCGTGATTTTGACATAATTTACTTTATAAATAACCTATAAAGAGAAGTTAATGGAATTTTTTTTAAAACATAAAATAGTAATCATGAGAAGTTTGGGTGGAGTGATGTTAGTTATCGGTTTTGCTGTTCACTTTTGGACTACACCTAAAGAAGGAATAAGTGCTAATGATAGAGCTGCTGCTAATGTTGCTAGAATGGAGGCAAAAGTGAAAGGAAAAAGTTCAACGCAGAGTAAATCTTCAAAAAAGAGTGATTCTAAATTTTTAGATGAACTAAAAGATACACAAGCAAAACAGTTACAGTATTTAACTATCATTGCAATGATTTTGGGAGTAGGTTTTTTAGGCTATAGTTTTATGCCTAAAAGGCAAGAGAGTTAAGCGCGATTGAGCGCTATTAAAACGCCCTCAATCATCTTATCTATATCGCCATCTAGTATAGCTGATATGTTTGATAGGGCCTCATTACTTCTTGTATCTTTCACTTGTTGATAGGGTTGCATTACGTAAGAGCGAATCTGATGTCCCCAACCTATCTCGCTTTTGGGAGTGCCATCTTGTTCTGCTTTTTGAGCTTCGAGTTCTAGCTCATAAAGCCTAGACTTTAACATCTTCATTGCAGTAGCTTTATTCTTATGTTGACTTCTATCATTTTGACATTGAACCACAACACCAGTTTCTATATGGGTTAAACGAATTGCAGATTCTGTTTTATTAACATGTTGTCCTCCAGCTCCACTGGCACGATAGGTGTCAATTCTAATATCTTTGTCTTCTATAACTATGTCGATATCATCATCAATTTCAGGTGAAACCATGACAGAACTAAATGAAGTGTGGCGCTTAGCATTTGAATCAAAAGGGGAGATACGGACTAGTCTATGAATGCCATTTTCAACTTTTAAATAGCCATATGCATTTTCACCTTTGATAATGATAGAAACATCTTTAATCCCAGCCTCATCACCTTTTTGGTAATCAAGTATCTCAACTTTAAAGTCACGTCTTTCAGCCCAACGTTTATACATTCGTAGTAGCATCTCTGCCCAATCTTGAGACTCTGTTCCTCCAGCACCAGGATGAATTGACAAAATTGCATTATTTGCATCACTCTCGCCACTCAGGAGAACTTCTATTTCCATATTACGTATAGAATCCTCTAAAGCTGAAGCATCATCGTAGAGAGCTTGTATGGACTCTTCATCATTTTCCTCTTTAGCCATATCATAAAGTTCAGTTGCATCAAGAACTGCATCATTAGCAAGAGTAAATTTTTCTAGTTTACGTCCGAGTTGTGTTTTCTCTTTTTGAATCTTTGCTGCGTTTGTAGCGTCATTCCAAAAGTCTTGGTCATTTTCCATCTCTTGGATTTCAGATAGTCTTATCTGTATTTTCTGGGGTTCTACAACACCAGTAATATTTTGTATCTTTATAGTGATATTTTTTAAAAGTTCTGTATATTCGTAATTGTCCATAGTTTATTCCATAGTTAAGTTTTCGTCATTCCGTGCTACAACACGGAATCTAGTTGCTAAAAAGTTGTAATTGGACTCCCAGTCAAGCTGAGAGTGACGAAGTCTGTTGTATAATTGCGATTATATTATATAGAGGCTTAAAATGAAGATTATCTCAGATCCATTAGAGTTAAAAGAGTATTTAAAAGATAATAATAAAACAGTTGGCTTTGTTCCTACTATGGGCGCACTACATGAAGGGCATATCTCACTTATAAACAGGGCAAGTGAGGAGAATGAGATAGTAGTTGTTTCAATCTTTGTAAATCCTATACAATTTTTAAAAGGTGAGGATTTAGATAAATATCCTTCACGTGAGGAAGCCGATAAAAAAATATGTTCTTTTGCTGGTGTAGACATACTTTTCTTTCCAAATATAGATAATATATATGGCAGTGATGAAGTGACTCTTCAGGCTCCTAATGTGAGAGGGTATGTTTTGGAGGGTAAGAGCCGACCAGGACACTTTAGCGGCGTTTTGACTGTAGTCATGAAACTTTTAAATATTGTTTCTCCCTCGAGGGCTTACTTTGGTAAAAAAGATGCGCAACAACTCAATCTCATAACGCTTATGGTAAAACAACTTTTCATGAGTGTTGAGATAGTCCCTGTTGATACTGTTAGAGAATCAGATGGATTGGCTCTAAGTAGTAGAAATATTTATCTTAATGAGTATGATAGAAAAGAGGCTCTTAAAATTTCTGCTTCACTTCACGTATGTTCTAGAATGGTTAGTAAGAATATACTTGACACTAAAGAGATAATAGCTAGTATGAGAGAGACTCTATATCCACTTGAAATAGCTTATGTTGAAGTTTTAAATCGTAATTTTGAGAAGCTTGAACAGGTGGAGATAGGAAACAGTATTATTTTAGTAGAAGCTATAGCAGGAGAGACAAGACTACTTGATAATATCTGGTTATAAAGATGGAATAAGGTAGCCATCCTCTATCATAATGTCAACAGCTTTTTTAAAGACAGGTACTGAAGTTTTAGAAGCAAATTGGCTCTTCTCTGGTTCGACTACAACTACACCGATAGTAAACTTACTTTTTTTATCATTAGCAAATCCTACAAACGCAGTGTTGTATCTGTTGACATATCTGCCTTTTTCTACCATGTGCGCTGTTCCTGTTTTACCACCAACTTCTAAGCCTTTTGTAATCGCTTTTACACCAGTTCCTTTGTTTACAGTCTTGATAAGAATCTTTTTCATTCTAAGAGCGGTTGAACTTTTCATCGCTTTAACTTGCTCCTCATTCTCTATAAGTTTCTCCTGTGAAAATTCATCTATAAAACTATTGATTATTTTAGGATAAACCATTTTACCGTTGTTGTTAAATGCACTGTACGCCCGCATGATTTGCATAAGGTTTGCTCTCATACCGTAACCGTAAGAACAGGTTGCTTTATATATCTTATTTTCTAATCTTTTTGAAGATGGAATTGAACCAACTTTTTCATAAATCAAATCAGGAGTAGATTTATATGTAAACCCAAAATTTTTGAGACCTTGATGAAACTCATAACCAGAAAGCTTTTGAGCAAGTTGCGCGATTCCAATGTTTGAGGAGTGTACAATTACATTTTCAGCCGAGAGCCAATCAAATTTATGCTCATCAGTTATAACTTTACGACCTATTTTAAATCTACCGTTATGTCCATTTACTAAGTCATAAGGATTTACGAGTCCTTTATCAAGGAGCAGGGCAAAGGTAATTGGTTTGATAACACTTCCCGGCTCAAAACTGTACTCAATCATGCCACTGTTTAAAGAGGGATAGTCACTGCGTTTAATGGACTTAGGCAGATACCTGTTTGAACTAGCCATTGTTAAAACTTCACCATTAGTAGAGTTCATTACAGCAAGCATCACCTGCTTTGCCTGAAGTTCTACTTTCATCTCATCAAGCATTTTTTCCATTTTGATTTGAAGTGCCACCGGAATGGTAAGTTTTATATCAAGTCCGTCAATTTTTGCTTTTGTAAAACTCTCTTTATTGAGTAAGATATAACTGTTTACATCGCGTTTACCATGACTTGAACTATTTTGTCTAGCGCACAAGTCGCCATCAAACTTTTTTTCTAAGCCTTTAACTCCGTTTATATGTGTATAACCATTCTCTTCCATTTTATGAGGATAACCAATGATTGGTGTTAGAAGATTGCCATAAGGGTACTCTCTACTCTCTCCACTCTCTATAATACTGAGTCCATGAACAGACCTATAACCAGTTTTAGGATTTTTTAAATCCATAAAAACTTTAAACCTTCTAAGTTCACGTGCGAGCTTTTTTAAGTACTGTGCTTGAATCTGTGGAATATGATAGCTAAGAACTACTATACCTTTGCGTCTGTTTAGTCTCTTTTTTATCTCTTTGGTGCTTATTCCCGAGTAGATACTAAAAAGTTCAACAAAGAGATCTTTCTTCTGGGGGTCTATATATCTTGTATTTACAACAGCTTTATAGAGTTTTTTAGTAGTAGCAATATGAAAACCATCTGCTGAGATGATACTTCCACGTCCAGCATATGAGCTTTCTTTTGCGTATAGAGATGGAGTATGACGAGGTTTAACAGCACTTAAAAGCATAACACCTAAGAAAATAGCAAAGGCAATTCCAATTAGAATGTAAAGAAGAAGTATTTTTTTGCTTTTATTACGATTTGCCATGAGTTTATGATTGCCTGTCATTCTCGTGTTTCACACGGGAATCTAGTTTATAGTCTATTTTAGATTAGACTCCCAGTCAAGCTGAGAGTGACGATATTAATTAGAGTAGGATTATAACTGCGTTCTTCCTAACTCTTTGTAAGCATTGAGTGCTTTATTTCTTATCTCTAACATTAGTTTCATACTTGTTTCTGCTTTACCAATTGCAAGTGCTGCTTGATGAAGGTCTTTTACCTGACCTGTTGCTAAGTCAGCAAGAGTATTTTCACCACTTACTTGAAGTTCATTCACTTCACCGATAGCAGATTTGAGTTGCTGAGCAAAAGCTTCGCCACCCGTTGATTCTATTTTACTTTTTTGTTTTAATAAGTCGGCAGTTGATGTGCCAGATATACCGTCGATTTTCCCGAATTCACTCATAATAAACTGCTCTCCTTAATTAAATTTTATTGTAACAGTGACAGCGCACTGTTTGCCATATCTTTTGCGCTTTGAAACGCAGCTACATTTGCTTGGTAAGAGCGTGTTGCTTCTACTAAGTCGGCCATTTCTATAACAGGATTAATATTTGGATACGCAACATATCCATTTGTATCCGCATCTGGATGATTTGGCTCAAACTTCATCTTTGGCTCACTATCATCACGTGAAATCTTATCAACTATTACACTCATTATAGCAGGATTTACACGTTTACCAAATTCACCTTCACTTAATGGATCTGTATATTTTGCACTGTTAGTCATTCCATTAAGAGCTTTGTTAAACTGCTCATTAAAGTCAATAGCTTTAAATACAACTTCTTTGCGTCTATAAGGTCCACCTTCTTCGGTTCTAGTTGTTTGCGCATTTGCAATGTTACTTGAAATAGTATTTACACGAACTCTTTGTGCACTTAAACCATAACCACTAATATCAAAGCTATTTAAAAAATTACTCATGTTACTATATCCTTATTCTCAACTAACTTGAACAAGTCCAAGCTAGTTTCACTCACTAAAGCTACGCCTTTGACGAGAAAACTAATGTTTTGTATCATTAGTTTACCTTTTGTGAAGCTTCTATAACACTTCTAAAAATTCCAGCACTTTTCTTTCTCGATGCGATAAGAGCATTAAACATAATGGAGTTTTTACTCATCTCAGTTGTTTCAACATCTATGTCAACGCTGTTTCCATCGTTTCTAGCCATATGACCATCACGATAAAAAAGTGTTGCTTTAGTAGAAGTGCTATGTTCATCTGATAGTGGAATATGAGCATCATTAGTCTGAGCAAGGCTTAGTTTAGATGAGTCATCATTAAAGATTTTGTTTTTTTGAGCTATAAGTGCATCAGCAAAACTTACATCTCTTGGTTTGTAAAAAGGAGTATCCGCATTTGCAATATTTGATGCAATCATGTCTTGACGAGCTGCTCTATAGTCTAAAGCTTTGTCTATAATGGCATGTGCACGTGATGTTGAAATGCTCATTTTTACTCCTTTTCAATAGTTGATTTAAATAAGCAAGTTCTATACCAATCTTCTGTCATTCTCAGCTTGACTGGGAATCTAGTAATTTTGCATGAAAATATCTATATTTAAGTAGAATTAAAGAAAATTGAGCGTACACTACTTTTAAGGTTACTAGTGTAACTCAAAATTTTTACTAACTAAGGAGTTCTTATGAAAAGAGCTGGTTTTACAATGATCGAATTGATCTTCGTTATCGTTATTTTAGGTATTTTGGCAGCAGTTGCCATTCCAAAACTTGCAGCTACAAGAAATGATGCAAAAGTTGCTTCAGAGATGACTAGCGTAGCACAGGTTATACAAAATCTTGGTGCAGAGTTTGTTTCACAAGGTAAATTCACGGCTACATCTTTTACTGATGCTAATGGTGCTACTAAGTGCTTTACTGTAGCTATGAAAGGTACTGTAAATGATGGTAACTTTTCTGTTACTCCATCAACTAGTACAGGATGTGATGCTGCACTACTTACCTTAGTGAAAGCAAAAGCTGGTAAAAATGGTATTTTAACGACAACTGGAGGTGCTAAAGATTACTCATTTGGTGGCACGGGAATTGTTGAATAGATAGTTTTAGCTCTCTCAAGCAGCTGTTTGGGAAGAGGTGTTTACATATTCTCAAGCTCTCGCTTGGGAATACTACAGATATCAGCCTATTTCTTCTTTATTATAAAATCTTTGAGTGCTTTAAACTTAAATAATCTAAAAAATGTTAACATACTGAATTAAGAGTTATATTATTAACTAAAGGAATTTTTATGCAAAAATCAAAAAATGCTTTTACAATGATTGAGTTGGTGTTTGTTATAGTTGTTTTAGGTATTTTAGCAGCTGTCGCTATTCCAAGAATGTCAGCCACTCGAGATGATGCAACTATAGCAAAGGGTCGTGCACAAGTGGCTTCTATTCGTTCTGCACTTGTTACAGAAAAACAATCAAGACTCATTGTTGGAAGTAACTCATACGCTCCTCTTGGTGATAAAACATACATATTTAGGGGTAACACATATAAACAGATAGACAATGGTGGACTGTTTGGTGGAGTATTGATGTATCCGATATCCTCATCATCAACTAGTAATGGATGGAGTTCAAGTACTAGCGGTACGTATACTTACAAAGTTAATGGAAGCTCTAATACTTTTAAATATACTCGAAAAGATGGTATGTTTAAGTGTACCTCTGGAAACGAATGCAAAAAACTTGCTAAATAAATTTTCTATAATTTGATATATTATGTTTTACTATAATATATCAGTTATAGGTTCCCCTCTTGAAACATTCACTTATCACTCTTTTACAACTATTAAAATTGGTATAAAAGTTAGTCTGAATTTTAGAAATAGAATTACTACTGGTGCTGTTATCTCTGTGTGTGAAAAACCAGGTTTTAAAACAAATGAAATTTTAGAAGTAAGTGAGTTTTTCTACTCCTCAAAACAGATTGAATTAGCTAAATTTATATCAAGATATTATTTTTCCTCTTTGGGTGAGGCTCTTGGATTGATGGTGGCATTTAATGAAGATGATGATGAGATTCCCAGTCAAGCTGAGAATGACGGGTGTAAGCCAAAGGGCATACCAACCCGGGAATCTAGCTTAACACTCTCCTCAAAACAAGAAAAAGCTCTAACTTATTTAAAACTACACAAGGTCTCTCTGCTTTTCGGTGATACAGGAAGTGGTAAGACAGAGATATATATGAAGTACTTCCAAGAGATGATTTCTCAAAGTAAACGCAGTATCTTTTTGATGCCAGAAATCTCTTTGACTCCTCAAATGTCACTGCGTTTAGAAGAACATTTTGGTGAGTCTGCTGTTATGTGGCACTCTAAACTCACTCCTCTACAAAAGAAAAAAGCTATGGCTAAGATTCAGAGTGGTGAAGCTAAGATAATCGCTGGTCCTCGTTCAGCACTCTTTTTGCCTATTAAAGATTTAGGTCTTATAGTTGTAGATGAAGAGCATGATGATAGTTATAAGTCATCCTCTAGACCTCGATATAATGCTAGAGATATCGCAATATATATGGGCAAACTATATGATGTACCTGTGATACTTGGAAGTGCTACACCCTCTCTTACAACTTACACAAAATTTCCTCACGTGAGACTCAAGGGTGGTTATTTTAACTCCAATAAAGAGTTTATCTATGAGAGAAGTGCAGAGACTCTTTCGCCTTTAGTCCTCACGTCACTTGAACAAACGCTAATAGCAAAAGAACAGTCTATAGTTTTTCTTCCAACTCGTGCAAACTTTAAGTATCTGATTTGTGGAGATTGTGGACACACATATGAGTGTGCCTTTTGTAGTATTGGGATGAGTATACATCAAAAATCTCGAGCTATGAAGTGTCACTACTGTAATTTTACTCAGGCAATTCCGCAAGTCTGCTCTGAGTGTGGAAGTGGGAATCTTACTAGTTCTCGTTTAGGAACTGCTGAGGCTGTTAAAAGCATCAGCGAAGAGTTTAGTGAGGCTAGAGTTGAGCAGTTTGATAGAGATGTTATAACTACATCTGCTAAGTTAAAAAAAGCACTCAAAAGATTTAATGATAATGAGACAGATATACTTGTTGGAACTCAGATGCTTTCTAAAGGACATGATTATCATGGTGTTACTTTAGCGGTTGTTCTTGGTATGGACAATATGTTAAATATGAGTGATTACAGAGCTAGAGAGAAAGCTTTGTCATCACTTATACAGGTCTCAGGAAGAAGTGGACGTGCCAAAGATGCAAAGGTTCTAGTACAGAGTTTTAATGAGGAATTTTTCAAAACTTATATAGGTCGGTATGAAGATTTCTTAGAAGAGGAAAAAGAGTATAGAAAAGAGCTCTATCCTCCATATAAAAAACTTTGTCGAGTTCTTTTTTCGCATAAAAATGGGGCCAAAGCAAGAGAGGAGATGCAAAATATGCATGATAATCTTTTGCATACTCCAAATATAGAGATTGTAGGTTTTGGAAAGTGCGCTATTGAGAGAGTTGCTTCTAAGTGGCGTTTTGAGATACTACTGCGTTCTGATAAAAGTACTGATTTGATTAAGGCTATTACAGCGACTAGAGTGGCTTTAGCAGAGATAGATATGGATCCAATCGAGTTCGGCTAGCGTTTAGTATCAAAAAACCAGTAAAATGCCATCATCATTCCCGGTGTTTTTTTATAATTTTTATTAAACATAAATTTTTTTGCATCTTGAGTAGGGATATAGATAACTTCGATATCTTCTTCTTGTAGACCACCACCCTCATCTATTTTCATACTATCATTTAACTCTGCATAGTAAAGTATTTGGGATGCTCCTGAGATTCCTACACTTGTGTAAAAAGTCATGATATAATCCAAATCTTCAACAGGCACGTTGTATCCACACTCTTCAAGTATCTCTTCTTTTGCAATTTGTATATCACTTACATTTTTATCAATGATTCCCGCGCAGAGTTCATGCATGTGGCCATCAGTTTTTGTCATATTTAATACTGCAGGACGAAGTTGCTTTACTATTACAAAAGAATCTTTTTCTTTATGCCATAGAAGGATTGAAACACTATCATGAGAGATTACAGCTTCCCATTTTTTTTGTACACCTTTTTGAGTGTAGTTTATTAGCATCGGTTTTATGAACGAAGGATTTTTAAGTTCTGTGATTGAGTCTATTTTATCCATCGACAATAACTTCTTTTTTTCTTTCATTGTAAAAGTATGACTCATTTTGAAAAGGTGCTCTTTTCTTAAAGGAAGTTTCATTATTGAGGTGTAGTTCAATACTCTCATCATAATTCTTTTTGAGTTTCATAAACGCTTTTTTCTCTTTGCCTTTAAGCTTTTTTGTAGTTACTTGAACAACTCTTAGAGGATTAGTAGCACGACCATGCTTTCTAAGTTCAAAGTGTAAGTGAGGACCTGTTGAACGCCCAGTTGAACCAACATAACCGATTGTTTGGCCTTTTTTTACATACTTTCCTCTTTGTATTCCTCTACGAAAAGATTTTAGGTGTGCGTAGCGCGTTTCATAGCCATCATCATGACGAATTTTTATAAGTTTTCCATATGTGCCGAGTCTACCTGCATAGATAACTCTACCACTTCCTGCTGCAACTACAGGTGTACCACGTCTTGCAGCATAATCAACCCCTAAGTGAGCCTTCCATTTTTTAAGGACAGGGTGAAATCTACGTTTTGTGAAGTAAGATGAAATTCTAGCTCCACGAACAGGACGAGCAAGCAAAAAACCTTCAACTTCATGACCCTTTTCATCATAATATCTATCATCATCATTGAGATAGATATAGTGGCGTTTTTTCTTCATCTCAATCATCGCAACCTTAAGAATAGGCATAGAAAAAGGCTCTCCAAGACGATACTTTTGCTCATATGTCATAACGATTTTATCACCTTTTCGAATATCACGTTTAAAGTTCAGGGAGTTTCTGTAGTTTGCAACAAATATTTGAGCAAGTTTTTTTGAGCCTGTCTCTTTTAAGATGTTATAGTGAGGCGAGTGTGTGATTTCTAAAGTAAAAGATTCTGTTTTTGTAGTGCTAATAATGGGAATTGCTTCAAAGGCATAAGAGCTATTTTCTTTGTATATATGAACTTGAAGCTCATCATTAAGGGGTAGTAGAACTTGTTCAATCTTACCATTTGAATCTTTTAAAACTTGACAGTGTGCACCGGCTCTCATCTCTTCTGTTAGTCTTTGGTCATCTTTATCGAGGTTATAATAGAGAGTTCTTACCGGTAAGTTGTTATTTTCTAAAAATACTAAATATGTTTCACCAGTTATCCAGCGAAAACGTTCAACTTCACTTGCAAAAATAGCTATTGGGAGTAAAAAAAGTATGAAAAATCGTATCAAATTCTAAGCCTATAATAAAATATTTGTGAACTTTAACAAAATTTGGCTTAGTCTGAGGTTTGTTAGATATAATTATCGGTGTTATGCGCTAAAATAAGCAGAGCTCATTTTAGTGGCAGGGACACTATGTCCCTACAACCCCCTAAAGCTACAAAAAGCTTGCTTTTTGAGATTTTATAAATTAAATACAAAGAAGATAGATGAAAAGAGTAATTATATTTTTGATTATAAGTATAAATTTGATTGCAGCTGTTGTAAAATCCCCTATTGTAATTATAGATAATAATGAGCAAATTGCAACGATTAAAATAGCTAAGATAGATGTTGGAATGAGTGGTTTTATAGTTCATGAAATAGCACCTAATCATACAAGCATTTTAAAAAATGTAGTTGTGAAAAGTCATGATAAAAATACTGAGATTGCTATTTTAAAGATGAGTGATTATACAGGTCTAAGAAATAATGCTCTGCCAACTGGTAAATGGAGTGTTAAAGTTGGAGATACAGCAGTTTTTGCTTTTGGATATTCACGTGCTCTATTAGTTGCGCCTAGTGAAGAGGTGTATCATCAAGTAACAAAAAGCATAAATATACAGTGGATTCACCCGGATATTTTTGCTACTATTCTTTCATTTAATGGACACCCGACACCACTCAAAGAGGATTTTGAAGCTATGAGTGATGCGAGTAGTATTGGTTTAGTTTTTATTTATTTGAATAAAAAACTATTTATGCTTGATATTAAAAGCTTTAAAATTTTAACTATCAATGATGTGCCTTTAGTTCAAGAGAGTGTTAAACTTCCTTTTTATACAAGAGTGGAGGAGATAGATGCTGCGTGGTGGGGAGAGGGTAGTGAGAGGCAAGAGTCTTATGAACCTTATTATTATGAACTTCTTGTTGAGTTTAATAAAAAAGATAAAAATTTATATGAGATTATCAAAAATGGTGAAGAAAAACTTCATTATCTTTTAGATACTTTTGAGATAGGAAATTAAGATGGTTGAAGCTAAACATTTACAACACTTTATATCAATAGTTGGTGATGATAATATATATAGTGATAAGGCACATCTAATTGCGTATTCTTATGATGCTACACGTGAGCACTTTGAACCTGATGCAGTTGTTTTCCCAAAAGATGAAGATGATGTGAGTGCAATACTGAAGTACTGTAACGAGCATAAAATAGTTATCGTTCCTCGCGGAGCTGGTAGTGGTTTTACTGGTGGTGCACTTCCTAGTTCTGGAGGAATTGTTCTTGGCTTTGAGAAGCATATGAATAAAATCCTTGAAATAGATATGAAAAATATGGTTGCTATTGTTCAACCTGGTGTTATCAACATGGATTTACAACGTGCAGTTGAAGAAGTTGGACTTTTTTATCCGCCAGATCCAGCATCACAAGAGTACTCAACTCTGGGTGGAAATGTGAGTGAAAATGCAGGTGGAATGCGTGCTGCAAAGTATGGAATTACTAAAGATTATGTAATGGCTACTCGTGCAGTTTTACCAAATGGTGATATTATCAAAGCTGGAAAACGTACTATCAAAGATGTTGCTGGTTATAACATTAGCGGTATTTTGATTGCCTCTGAGGGAACACTTGCCGTTTTAACTGAGATAACACTGCGTTTGATTCCAAAACCAAAACTTACTAAAACAGCAATGGGTATATTTGCTACTGTAAATGATGCTATGGAAGCAGTATATAAAACAATGGCAAGTGGAATTACTCCGGTTGCAATGGAGTTTTTAGATAACTTGACTATTCGTGCAGTTGAGAAGACATTTAACAAAGGCTTACCAGTAGATGCTGGAGCACTTTTAGTGACTGATGTTGATGGAAATTTAGAAGATGATTTAGATTTTCAACTAGCACAGATTGAGAAAGTTTTTGGCGAGAATGGTTGTACAGAATTTAGAATTGCTGCGGATGAAAAGGAAGCTGCTGATATCTGGTTTGCAAGAAGAAACGCATCTCCCGCTCTAAGTGTTTATGGAAGCAAGAAATTAAATGAAGATGTAACTGTTCCTCGTTCAGCTTTACCTGAACTTTTAGAGAAGTTCTATGCAATTGCAGATAAATACCAGATAAATATTCCATGTTTTGGACATACAGGTGATGGAAATGTACATACAAATGTAATGGTAGATGGTAAAGACCCCGAGCAAGTTAAGATCGCTTATAAAGCTATAGAAGAAGTTTTTCAAGCTACTATTGATTTAGGTGGTACTCTGTCTGGAGAGCATGGAATTGGTCTTGCAAAAGCTCCATATATGCATATGGCGTTTACAGATGAAGAGATGAATCTTTTCAAATCTATAAAAGCTGCATTTGACCCAAACAATATTTTAAATCCAGCCAAAATGGGCTTGAATTAGTGTTGTGAAAAATTTACACTATATCTTTAGACATTTGAAGTTTTTTATCGGTACATTTATCGATAAAGAGCTCACTCTTTTTGCAGCCTCACTCAGTTTTTATACAATCTTTACAATAATACCACTTCTTTTAATAATGCTAACACTTTTAACTTCACTGCCAAGTTTTGCAGAGCATTATGAAACCATAAAAATCTTTATTTTCTCAAACCTTATGCCTGTAAATTCAGAAGCTATCATGGGACATATAGATGGCTTTTTAGAAAATTCTGCAAAAATGGGAATGATAGGTTTGATTATGATTTTAGTTGCCTCACTTCTATTTTTTAAGAACTTCGAGTACATTGCTAACAAGATTTTTCACGCCAAACCAAGAACTCTTTGGGAGTCTATCACAACTTACTGGACTATGCTTACTTTAACGCCGATAGCACTTGGTGCATCATTTTATATAACTGGGTATATAGCAACTTTAATGGCTTCAAATACTTTAACTGCTGGAGTGGATGTTCTCTCAATTGTGCCATATGTGATTATCTGGGCACTCTTTTTTCTCCTCTTTCAAATCAGTGCAAATACAAAGATAAATCCAAAAGCTTCACTGATAAGTTCTTTTATAATTTCTGTTATCTTTAGTATCTCTAAAAATGCTTTTATTTACTATGTATTTTTAAATAAATCATACACAACGATGTACGGCTCTTTTGCGATTTTAATGTTTCTGTTTTTATGGATATATGTCTCCTGGATAATCTTTATATATGGTCTCAAACTATGTTATATGATAAACAGAGTATATGAAAACACACAGAGCAAAACTAAGTAGTAGATAGATAAAACTTTTTTTATAGATTGAAGCCAAAGAGAGTGAAATATATACTACCATCCACTTCCAGTCAAGTGTAATTTTTATATCATCTGTGTCTAAACGCAGTAAAAAATTTAAAGCACTCTCAAGTAAATCACCTTGATTAATTATATGTAAAAATATACTCAGTGGATAAAATAGAGTAAACAGTGATGTCCATATTATAGAGAGTGGGTGATATATACTAAAGTTACCAAAGATAACTATGGAGTAGGGGAGCATTAGGAGATAAACCCAAAATGGAATGAGTATGAATTGTGAAACTTTTGAGAGCTCTTTGAAGTGAATCAAAAATAAAAAGATATAAAAAACTCCGCTTATACTGAGCCAAAAACCGATACTTAAAAGTAGCCTTGGAAAAAATGCTATAAGTAGAACTACTGTAAGAAGTAAGGTGAGCATAGAGATGATTTTAATGCCTCTATCGTAAAGTATAAATCCGATAATAAGCATTACAAAAGCTCTTAGAAGAGAGGGCGGAGAGTCTAAAAATAGTAAGTAAGAGAGTAGAACTAAACTTATAGCGATAAAAGAATCACGTTTATAACTTCTATATGGAAAGTATCTGTTTTGAAAAAACTTGTATGGATATTTAAATAAAAAGAAGAGCAGAGCACTTAGAACTCCTAGGTGAAATCCACTAATAGCCACTAAGTGAGAAATACCAAGAGCTGAGAATTTAGTTTGAATATCTACGTTTAGTGGCTTCGCTGTAAAAAGAGCTTGATAAGTATTTGAGATGTTTTTATCGTTATGTTGAGAGGAAATGAAGTTGTTTAGTTCTTCTTTTGGAGATCTTGTTTTATCAACATTGAGAACTTTACTAAAAGCATAAAAATTATTCATATATTCATAAAAGCTAATTTTACCAGCCCAAACTTCTAGCTCTGTTTTTTTACCAACAGAAGGTGGAAAATCCTTTTTAGCTGAGCTATAAAATGAGAAACCTTTTTCACTTTTTAGTTTTAAAACCTGATACTCTTTTATTTTACCTTTTTTTGTGTTTTTAGTTTTTGAGTACTGCTTGATAATCGTTGCGTTTATAAGAGCTGAATCGAATTGAGTAAGGTTTTTATAGTTGTTATACTCTATAAGAAGAGAGTATGTGAGGATAAACGCAGTAATAAAAAAGAAGATAAGAGAGTCTCTCTTTGAGCTAAAAAGGGAAACTCTTTCTATCATTTTAGCATCTTAGAGCGTTGGCATTGAGATTGAAGGTTCTCCCATATCTACTTGAGCAGAACGAGTATCTACGTTTTCATAAACAGTTTCAACTCCTGCAGAATATGCAGGAGCAGCGATGAAACGGGTAAGCTTTTTCTGAAAAATTAACTTCACATGCCCCGTTGGACCATTTCTCTGCTTACCGATAATAATCTCAGCTTCCTCTTCTTCTCTTTCTACGTACTCAGATATAAACTCTTTACCCTCTGCTTTAGCAGCTTTCTCACGCTCTTTTTCCTCTTTGTAAAGATAGACATCATCACGATATACAAAAAGAATAATATCTGCATCTTGCTCAATCGAACCAGACTCACGAATATCACTCAGCATAGGTCGTTTGTCATTACGAGACTCTAGACCACGGTTGAGCTGAGAAAGAGCAACTATCGGCATCTCAAGCTCACGTGCAAGCATTTTTAGTCCACGTGAGATTTCAGATACTTGAAGGTGTCTATCTTGAGTACCAACACCCTGCATAATTTGAAGATAATCAATCACTGCGATTTCTATCTCTGGATGTTGATTTTTAAGTTTTCTCAGTTTTGAACGGAGTTGGTTTATGTTAAGACTACCCTGATCATCCACATAGAGTTTTGAGGAGTTCATCTTATCTATAGCACCGTTAAGATTACTCCACTGATCATCATTCATATCACCAAGACGAAGCTTTTGCAGAGGGATAGAAGTTTGAATGGAAAGTAAACGCAGCATTAACTGTTCAGCAGGCATTTCAAGTGAGAAAAACGCAACACCTTTTCCATCCATGATGAGAGAATTTACAGTGTTTAGAATGAAAGACGTATTGTGTGTGACTGTCATATCTTCAAGTAAAAAAAGATTGTTCCCATCAATAGTAAAACCGTAATACTCATCAACTTTGTCATACTCAACTTTTACACCAGTATGTTGAAAATCTCTTTTTGCTAAGAGTTTTCTTGCCTGTTTTCGTGGTAGTTTTGTTGGAATTTTGTCTAAATTACCTACAATTCTAAGTCTATACACATCGCACTCATAATTTATTTTTTTTATACGAGCTTTTTTTGTTTTCATAGAAACTCTAAAGCCTAGGGAATCTGCAAGGTATTTTATCTGTTGCGCAAGGCATTCATTTTTCTGTACTATCTCAAATACATGAAACTTATCGTCATAATAACCATCACTATCAAGAAGTCCAGCAAGCAGTTTAAGTCTGTTTTTTTCAGAATTTTGAATATAGTTATGTGGAATATGTTTGTTATTTAAAACGCCTATATCCCGTAATCTTTTTTGTAAAGATTTGTCTTTATGTTTAGAAATACCGCGTTGTCCTGATGTGATACTATAAATTGGGCATTTTTCTTTTGGTATCTGAACTGAGAGTTGTAAGTCTAGTTTTCTTGCATATTCGCTGAGGTATTCAATAATTTCATTGTCAATAGAAGCAATGCTGACATTTGAACTTGCACCATCACCAAGCCAAAGACCTAAAAAGTAAGGGTCAATTTCTAGTTTTTTTTGTTTAAAGTCAATACCAACCTTATAGCCTTTATAGTTTGAATGAAATCGTTTGGATTTTTTGTTATACTCTTTAAGCTCTATATTTAAAATATCACCATGCTTATGTTTTCCTTCATTACGAGAGCGTTTGAGCGATAAGATATGTGATTCATTAACACGATAATCTATTCCCTTATTTTGACGAACCCAAAACATTTTTTCACGACCTCGTGCAAGAGAGAGAACATTTCGTGGAGTTGAGTCATCCCCCATTAGTTGGTCACCTACTTCTACATCTTCTACATTTTTGAGCGTTCCATCATACATCACGATTTTTGTACCAAGTCCAAGGCATTTCCCCATCGCAGGACGTGCCGCGATGATAACAAGGTCACCCTTACCAAAACCAGTAGTCATCTTGTTGAGTTCATGATAGCCTGTATCTACTCCAACTAAAACAGAGTTTCCACGAGCTTTCATCTCTTTGATGTACTCCATAGTGTCATATGTCATTTTTGGAGCGTCTTTGAAGTCGCTTGTCTGGTTATCTTGCGTGATTTCGTACAGCTTTCTCTCTACGATATCTACAACTTCTGCAGATGGAAGTTCCTCTTCAACCGTCACTCTTTTTATCTCCGTTGTTAGAGTTAAAAGGTGGCGTTTAAGAGATTTGTCTTTTATCTCATCCACATACGCTTTTGTGTTTGAGATAGGGTTTGCAGAGAGTATTTCAAGCATAACCTGTTCATCAAATTTTTTGATTTTGATAAGTTCTTTTTTGATGAACTCTTCATCAATTGGTTGGTCTTTTTGTAAAAGAAGAAGCATAGAGTTAAAGATGTCTTGGTGTGCAGGCAGATAAAAATCATCTTGCTTTAGAGCAACACTTAGTTCATCAAATTGACTTGGTTCAAAGACTATGGAGCTGAGTATAGAACGTTCAAATGCTAGGTTATAGAGGTTATCTTGCAAAACTATCCCTTGTAATATAGTAGAGAAATTTTAGCATAATTGTTTTAATTATAGCTAGAAGTTTTCTAAAGAGTTACAAGAGAGAACTTTTTAATAGAGAGTTGTATAGGTTAAAACGTTAGAGAGTGAAGAGATTGTATTTCCATCTATTGTTTTTACTGCAATATATATTTTGTTATTATCTGCAAGAGTTTTGAGTTCTGACCACTGTTGTGCTAAATCAGAAGGGTTATTTATTAAAATAGTAATTGTATCACTCTGCATTGTAAGAGAAGAAGATACATAGACCAGCATTTGTGATGCTTCATGATTGAGAGTAAATTCAGGTACTTGATTTGCATAGAGAACAGTATTGTTATCTGCTGAGATTAAGACAGTCTGTGCATTAGTTGTGTTGTTTGTACTTAAGTCTGCAAGTAACTCTTCAGTATGAACAATTCTATCAGACATCTCACCAATTTTATCCGCCATTACTAAAATACGATTCGCCATAAGACCGATATCATCAGAGAGCTTACTGATAAGCTGAAGTATCTGTTCGTTAGTAGAAGGGACTGTAAAAAATGATGCTGACACATTACTTGTGAAGAGAAGAGAAAGAGCCATGAAGGCAGTTGCTATTTTGAGTTTCATCCATTATTTCCTTGAAATGTTTATATTGGATGAAATTATAGCAAGTACTACATATAAGGAAACTTAATAACTTTAATAAGCTATGAATTTTTTGCCATAGTCTCAACTTCACTTACAAATCTATCAACAAGTTCATTCTCATCAAGATTAGCAACAACTTCACCTTTGACCATTACAAGCCCTTTACCTTTTCCATAAGCTATGGCTACGTCAGCGTGAGCAGCTTCTCCGATTGCGTTTACAACACAACCCATTACAGAAACATTGAGTGGTGTTTTGATGTGAGCCGTACGTTTTTCTATCTCTGCAACAGCTGTTACTAAATCAGCTTCGATTCTTCCACAAGTTGGACACGAAATAATATTAAGTCCATCAGGCATTGCTCCGCTATCTTTTAAAATCGCACGAGCTACATTTATCTCCTCTTCTAGTTCACCTGTTATGCTAACTCTCATTGTATCACCAATACCATCAAGTAGAAGTGTGCCAAGTCCGATAGAGCTTTTTACTGTAGCGTGAAAAAGAGTCCCTGCTTCTGTCACACCAAGATGAAAAGGGTACGAATTTTTAGGACGAAGCATGCGGTAAGCATCTACAGTTCTCTGCACATCACTGGCTTTGAGTGAAATCTTAATATCATCAAACCCTAAATCTTCTAGGTATTTGATATTGTATTCAGCAGAAGCAACCATTCCCTCTGCAGTTTGTCCATACTTGTTTAAAAACTCTTTTTCTAAGCTTCCTGCATTTACACCGATACGGATAGGAAGATTACGAGCTTGACAAGCTTTAACAATCTCTTTTATTTTATTTTTATCGCCAATATTTCCAGGGTTAAAACGAATACAATCAACAGACTCAGCTGCTATAAGGGCTAATTTATAGTTAAAGTGAATATCTGCAACAAGAGGCAACTCAATTTGCTCTTTTATAGACTTTAATGCAAGTGCATCTTCCATATCAGGAACTGCAACACGTACAATGTCACAACCTGCAAAGTGAAGTCTTTTTATCTGCTCCACTGTAGCATCTACATCGTGAGTGTTTGAGTAAGTCATAGATTGTGTACTTATTGGAGCATCACCACCAACTGCCACATTACCTACATATATTTTTTTAGTATGGACTCTATTTATCATAAAGAGATTTTAGCTTTTTTGTTATAAAGAAGTGCTTTGGTGATTTGTTTTGTTCGTCATTCCAGGCTTGACCTGTAATCTAGTTTCAACTTACTAACAACTAGATTCCCAATCAAGTTGGGAATGACGGGAAGAGAAAGGAATGTTTATCTTAGAATTTAAAGTCTAAGTTTGTGTAGAAGTAACGACCCGGCTCGTTCATTAGCATTACATCACCTGTTCCACCAGTGACGAGAATTAAATCTGCATAAGTATTTGATGCAGCATATGTTTCATTAAATATGTTGTTTACACCGATTGTAAAGTCAAATTGTCTGTTCAGAGCATGTTTAACTTTTGCATTAACGATTGTCCATGCATCAAGTTCCTGCTCACCATTATCACTATCTACATCACTCCATTTATCACTTGCTTGAACTTCTAAAGTAGCGATAGAATTATTCATATACTCATAATTAGCTGCAATATTTCCTCTTAAAGGAGCTATATCTGCTAGGTTAGTATTTGTCTGTCCCACAAGAGCTTTATCTTTTTCACCTTTTTTATATGAAGCACTCATATCGATTGTAAGGTCATCTGTTGCATAGATAGATGCACTCAGTTCAGTACCGTAAATTGTAGCATCAATATTTTTAAATTTATTTGAAATTGCTGGAGCTGATTTTTGATAATAGATATAATCTTTTAACATTGAATAAAAGGCTTTAATTTTAAATCTAAAGATATCGTTGTTTGCTTCATATCCTAAATCTATCTCTTGATTTGTTGTTTGATCTAAGTTTGGCGTACCAATTAAAGTAGCACCTGAACTTGTAAAATAAAGTTCTCTGGCATCAGGTACACGAGAAGCTTGACCAAAACCTAAAAAGATTCTATTTTCTTTATTTACATTATATGAGGTAAATATATTTGCATTAAAAGCGCTGTAGTCATTTGACTGAAGTGTAGCGTGAGTTACTTCACTAGAATCATATCTTGCACCCAATGTAATATTGAATTGTCCGTATGTTTTGTCAAGTTTAGCAAAGATTGCCATATTTGTTGTTTTAGAATCATCAATACTTTTTGAATTTCCAGCAGGGAGTGGTAAACCAGTATCTGTTTTATAGTATTCTCCATCCCAAGTTCTTTTGCTACCATCTAGTCCAAGTAAAATTTTATGAGAACCTAATAACAAAATGTTTTTTAATTTAACTCCCTGCATAGATGTTTTAAGATGATTCGTATTTCTCGTTGCTGGGTTATTTGATGATATTCTATAAGTCGTTGCCATTGGATGGTCGACATCTGAGTAGTAGTATTGTAGATTTATATTCTTATACGCATCACTAAGATTATCAATATTATACTCAACACTATAGATATTTGAATCATCATAGATGGCATCCATTTTTGAATTTGGATAAAGAACATCATCACTTCTATTTGCCGTCACACTTAAACGCAACTCTTGGTTTTCAGCAGTAGTAACAAATGCTTTAGCCATAATACTTTTTTTAGTGTAAGCAGGCATATCATGATATTCAGGTTTATATTTTGTGCCTGCTACTGACGGGTTTGCTGCTACATAATTATCAACTTGCTCAGCCATTGTATTACCATCACCATCTTCATATTGGTCACTTTTTTCTCTAGAGACACTCACTAACATACGAACTAAATCATTACCAGCACTAACAGTAGCCCCTATTTTAGTATAATTCCAAGAGCCAAGTCCAAAGTTTAACTGACCTTGTAGTTTTTGTGTAGGTTGTTTTGTTGTAACTTTAATCCCACCACTGAGTGTTCCAAAAGTCTCTACATCATAGGGACCTTCAATGACTTCGATTTCATCAATTTGACTAGCCAAGATATGAGATGTAGGTGGGTCCATTCTATTTACACAGGCACCACATACCTTTGTTCCATCAACTTCTACAGAGATATTATCTCTTTTTTGACCACGAATGTAGATGTCATTAGCAATACCACTACGACGGCTCATATCGATACTTGGCACTTTTGAACTCAATGCTTGAGCTAAATCCGCTGATGTTTGAGCATTCTCAGCTACTTCAGTAATTATAGTTGATTCAACACTGATTGGAGCCAGTTCGACTTCTGCTGAATATAGAGATGCAACGGCTATTAAAGATAGAGGGATTATTTTGTTCATATAATTTACCTTAATTAAAAATATTAATTTATAGTATTAAAACAAGTGTTACAAAAGTGTTAATTTTTCGCTAGAATAAGGTGAAAATAATAAATCTCAGGTATTTTCTCAAAAAATCTGTTTTTTGTAGCTTTAGGGGGTTGTAGGGACTTTAGTCCCTGCCGTTATAATGGGCTTTGCTCATTATAGTGTGTAATATAAATGAGTAAATTTGAAAAAATAAAAAAAATAATTTTAATAGCAATAGGTTTTGGTATGGCAACTTACCTTTTAATGAGTGGGTTTGCGATGCTAGATACTGAGAATAACACCGCTAGCGAAGTTCATAGTGACGCAGTGAAGTGAGCCGTGTTGAGTGATTAAAACTGAGCAATCAACTTCTACAATATCTCTATCTTTAAAAGTGTCTCTAAAAATCTGCAGTACAAGCTTATCTTGCTTGACTTTATAAGTAGGAACTAGAACTGCACCGTTAACAAATAAAAAGTTTGCATAAGTTGCTGGTAGCCTTTCATCATCTTCATAAATAGCATCTGTCATTGGGAGAGTTATGAGGTTATAGTTGTTCTCATTTGCTATGGTCTGAAGCTCTTTCTCCATTAAACGCAGTTCATTAAAGTGTTCATCATTTTTATCTTCACATTTAACATACATAATAGTATTCTCATCAATAAATCTCGCAAGTGTATCTATGTGAGAGTCAGTGTCATCTCCTGCAAGATAGCCATGGTTGAGGTATAAAATCTTTGTCGCACCGAAGAATGAGTTTAGTTTTTGTGTGATTTGTATTGAATCTAACTCTGCGTTTCGATTTTTGTTGAGCAGACATTGTGAAGTTGTTAGGATTGCATCAACTCCATTACTCTCAAGAGCACCACCTTCTAAGATAAAGTCATGAGTAGTGATGTTTTTGTTGATATGTTTTGTCATGTTATTGTCTTTTGAGGCTTCAAACTTACCACCCCAACCATTAAATGTAAAATCTAAAAGTTTAACCCGTGAGCTTATTTGGACACAAAGAGCAGAGCAGTCTCTCGCCCATGTGTCATCTGTTTCGTACTCTACATAAAAGAGATTTTTATTCTCTTTAAAATGCTTTTTAACTGCGTTTATATCGTAGCAGATAACTAAACATTTTTGATATTTTATGATTGCGTTTATAATATTTATGAAAGTTTGTTCAGCCTCATCAAGATACTCAATCCAGTCAGTTTTTTTATGAGGAAAAATAATCTGTGTATAACCTTGCTCTTCAAACTCAGCTATTAATCTTCGCACTATTTCTCCTTTTAAAAGATATGAAATCTTTCAAAATTCCTATCACTAAAGCTACGCCTATGGGCGAGAGGATATTTTGGTATAATTCTTTCATGGCTTTCATAACTCTAAATAAAAACAATTTTTTTAATAATCTAGACATTATAAGTAAACGCAGCAAAGCTAAAGATAAAATAGCTTTGGTTTTAAAAGATAATGCTTATGGGCATGGGCTTTTAGAAGTTGCATCTATGGCAAAAGAGTATGGAATTACAAGAGCAGTTGTAAGAACTTCCGCGGAGGCGAAAGCAATAGAAGATTTTTTTGAGTATATTTTAGTTCTTACAGACTTCCCACAAGAAAGTAATGAAAAAATCAGATATACGATTAATGATATAAAAACAATCAAAAACTTTCCTAAAAATACAAAAGTAGAGTTAAAAGTTGACACAGGTATGCATAGAAATGGTATAGCGATGCATGAACTTGAAGCTGCATTTGAGTTAATAAAAAAGTATGAACTGCGTTTAGAAGCTGTTTTTACTCATCATGGATGTGCGGATGAATTAAATGAGTTTTTTGATTTACAGAATAAGAATTTTAAAGAAGTAAAGCAGAGTTCTAAAGAGTTAGCAAATAAATATGGCTTTGACAAACTTAGATTTCACTCTTGTAACTCTGCAGCACTTTTTAGAACTGATGATTTTGATGAAGATATGGTTCGAGTCGGAATTGCGGCTTATGGATGCATGCAACTTCCGACTGCGTTTAATGAGAAAGCTTTAAAACCTGTTCTTTCACTCTTTGCAAACAAGATATCCTCACGTAAGCTTAAAAAAGGTGAATCAGTTGGTTATGGTGCAACTTACACTGCTGAAAAAGATTGTATTGTCAGTAACTATGATTTTGGTTACGGAGATGGATTTTTAAGAGTATGTTCAAACAATTACATAACGCCAAATGGTATAGAGTTAGTTGGTCGTATCTCTATGGATAACAGTTCATTTTTAAGTGCTGAAGATGAGGTACTTATTTTTGATGATGCTAGAGTTGTTGCAGAAGTTGCAAGAACTATTGGTTATGAAGTTTTAACATCTTTAAAATCTGACATTAAACGAGTGTTGGTTTAGGTTTTCCAATATAGTAGCCTTGAATAAAATCTACACCCATCTTCTGGGATATTTTAAGGAAGTACTCTTCTCGTCTGCCAATACTTACTTTTCCAGTATGGATTATTGAGACTTGAAATTATAACTCCATATTTAGTTGAGCTATGTATAAACTTTCCTTTTTCTACAATTATTCCAGAGTGTCTAGTGTTATATCCAGTTTTAAAAAATACTAAGTCACCCTCACGTGAGGAGTTTTTGTTGATTTGATATCCGATTTTAGCTTGACTTGCAGTTGTTCTTGGAATTTGTAATCCAAAGGCATCTCTGTAAAAAATCTGTATCAAAGATGAACAGTCAACACCATTGAGTGAAGTACCACCATATTTATAAGGAGTTCCATCCCATTTAGAATACTCTTTTGAGAGAGCTTTATTTATCCAGTTTCCTGTATGTTTTGTTTTAGTGGTTGTAATTTTGGCTTTATAAATAGGCTTGGTGATTTTTTTACTTGAACAGCCACTTAAAAGAAGCAGAACTGTTAAAACAAGTAGAAGGAGTTTCATGACTTTAAGAGTTAATCTTTATGATTGCGTTTGAGAAAATTACTCCGTCTATACCTAAAAGTGCTAACTCTTCTATCTCTTTATTATCTGAAATATGCACAAGAATTTTTGCATCAAAAAGATAGTTTTCAGCGATATTTTGTGCTGTTTTTGCCATCTCACGTGAGACTAAAATATACTTTGCATCTAAAGCAGAAGCGTAGATAAGTTCAGTTATATTTTTAACGTCCAGTGCAAATTCTATCTGGTTGATAGTTGCATGTTTAATTATGTCAAGGTTATCTTCGCTAAACTCTATATAAACAGTAGAAGAGGGAGGAGTATTTGTAAGCCCGTCAATACTTGCAATATGATAGAGAGACTTACTTGGTAAAAAACTATGCCCAAAGATTAACATCTAAAGAGCCTTTGTAGCACACTCAGAAGAGCAGTAGTATTTACCGTTACTTAGTACAGACTCACCTAGTTCACTGTAGATACCACAAGTTGGACATTCAATCATGTCGCTTGCTTCTAGTTTTTCTTTGCTTTTTTCTTTTTTTGGCTTGGCTTTATTTTGTATAGGTTTCTTTTTGATAAACATGAAGTATACAATGCCGATAACGGCAATAACAAGTAATAATTTTAATATCATAAATCTTCTCCAAGTAGTAAATAGTGTCTATTGTTTGTCTCAATAATTTTGTGTTTCATAGTAGTGTTTGCAATGCTGTCATTAACTTCATCATAAACTTTCTCACCCTTGTAAAAAAGAAGTTTAGAATTTTCATCACGAAAGTTTTCACTCAGTTTTAGAAGCATTTTTGTGTCTGTAACTGCACGTGAGGTTATCATATCGAAAACCTTTGGCTCCATATCTTCAACTCTTTTTTTCACAACAGTTACATTATCAAGTCCCAAATCAGCTTTTACAAACTGTAAAAAACTAGCGCGTTTTGTTAATGGCTCAACTAAAGTTACTTGTGTGCCTGGTAGACCAAGTGCTAAAATCATACCAGGAAAACCAGCACCGGTTCCTATATCCATAAGAGTCTCTACGCGAGGTAAAAAACTAATAGGAAACAGTGCATCGTAGATAAACTCATCTATAGTTTTTTCATCTTTGGCACCCGTCATGTTATGGATTTTATTCCACTTAAAGAGATGCTCTTTATATTTTTGTATATTATAAAAAAAGTTATCTGGTAATTTAATATCGTCTTTTGTAAGTGTAGCTTTTAAGTCCACTAAAATATCCTTTTAATATAGACTTTTTGCATAACTTAGATATACAAGAAGTCTAGCGGTATTTTAGCTAAATTTGTTATTTTTAGAAAATCTCATCTTTTATAAACGCATCAGACGCTTAAATATACCTTTTTTTGCAATTAATTTTTCAATATATTCATCATATGTTGTATTGTTTTTTTCAAGAAATTCAACTAGATAGGCTTCACTGGCCTGTACATTTTGTTCCTTCTCTATTTCGAGAAGTTTTTTATAGATAGGGGCGATGGTATTTATTGCTCTTTGAGGTACATGTCTTCTAAAAGCAGTATGAGAAAGGATTTTATTTGTTACGGGGTCTATCTTTGGTTCAAACTCAGTAACAACCCAGTAGTAGCTACCATCTTTAGCAAGATTTTTAACAATAGCTCTAATATCCTCACCCTTGTTGATTCTTTCCCACATTAGCTTAAAAAGTACTTTTGGCATATCGGGATGTCTTATAATATTGTGAGGTTTTCCAAGAAGTTCAGCCTTACTATAGCCACATATTTCATGAAAATAATCGTTTCCATACTCGATAACACCAAGTGTATCAGTTCTTGATACAATATACTGTTTATCACTTAACTTTATTTCGTTATTTATAGGTTTTGGTTTTGGTTTTGGTTTTAGCATTAATTTCACCTTAATATATTTGTGTAATTATATTATGTACTAGTGATTTAAAAGTGATTTAAAAGTGAATTAAAAGTGAATTATTGGTGACTTTATGTAATAATAGTGAAAATTCTTTTATAAAAGGTTCTCTGGATGGGTAAACAAAAGATGCTAAGAGCTTTGGATGATGCTAGAAAGTCACATAAGTTACAAATGCGTACTATCAGTTTAATGGTCAAAGGTAGAGCAGTTGATATAAAGTTAGAAGTTGATAAACATAAGTGTGGATTTGGACAATGGCTCTATAATGAAGACAATCGTCTTAAACATATTTTAGGTTTTCAATTTTATACAAAATTAGATGAAGAGCATACTAGGTGGCATAGTGAGTGTCATAAAATATCAGAGATTTTATCTGTTAAAGAGGGAAAAGGCTTTGTCTCTAATCTCATAGGCTCAAATAAAGAGGAGCAGATGCAACGTGAAAAAGCAGGTATCTATCATGAGCAGCTAAAAATCAAAACTGAGGAACTTTTAAAAGTTTTAATATCTTCACAGAGAAGATTAGAAGCTATGCATGATGATAAGTTTTTAATTGACTAAAAAAGATGCCCCATAGCATCTTTTTTAGTCTCTATGTACTCTTTATTATATTTGTTAGTTTGCATAATGATAGGAATTCTCTCGATAATCTCTATATCACTGATTGAGTTTACTTTATCAGGATTATTTGTAAGTAGTTTTATCTTATGAATGTTGAAGTGGTGAAGTATATAAGTAACCATCTCATACGTTCTCTCATCTGCTCCAAATCCAAGTTGATGGTTCGCCTCAACGGTATTAAGACCCTTGTCTTGAAGAGCATAAGCATTTATCTTATTTAAAAGACCGATATTTCTTCCCTCTTGTCTGAGGTAAATTACCATACCATTAGTTTTTTCTGCTAACTCTAGTGCGTATTCAAGTTGATCGCGACAGTCACACTTTAAACTACCAATAGCATCACCAGTTAAACACTCAGAATGAACTCTTACAATAGGAGTCTCTTCTAGGTTTTCTTTATATATTACAAGGTGTTCTTTACAACCATCTTCAGATGATTCTTTAAAGGCTTTTACTTTAAAATCACCAAATCTTGAGGGTAAGTTTGCTACTTCGGAAATCTGTATATTCATTATTAATCTTTAAAAGGGTAAAATATTTTTTTAAAAAATTATTATATCAGATTATTATGAAAAAAAAGGTTTATGTATGTTTCAAAGATTTCGTAGAACACGTTTAAATACACATCTTCGCTCATTAGTTAGAGAGACACATGTGAGAGTAGATGATTTTATTTATCCACTATTTATTCGTCCTGGTAAAGGGATTAAAACAGAAGTGTCATCTATGCCTGGTGTTTTTCAGATGAGTATAGATGAGATTTTAAAAGAGTGTGAAGAGTTGAAACAACTTGGTATTTACTCTATTATTCTTTTTGGTATTCCTAATGTAAAAGATTCTATAGGTTCTGATTCACTTTGTGAGCATGGAATTATTGCTTCATCAATCCGCACTATAAAAGAAGCTCATCCAGATATGTTTGTTGTAACTGATTTGTGTTTTTGTGAGTATACTGATCATGGACACTGTGGAATTATAGATGAAGTAAACGAGACTGTAAATAATGATGCGACTCTTGAAATTTCAGGACAACAAGCAGTAATCCACGCAAAAGCTGGAGCTGATATGATTGCACCATCTGGAATGATGGATGGAATTATTGAAGTTTTAAGAACTGCTCTTGATGAGGCAGGGTTCGAAAATCTACCTATTATGGCTTACTCAACTAAGTTTGCTTCAGGATACTATGGACCGTTTCGTGATGTTGCAGAATCAACTCCAAGTTTTGGAGACCGTGCTTCGTATCAGATGGATCCAGCAAATAGACGTGAGGCTATTAGTGAATCTATAGCTGATGAGGCACAAGGAGCTGATATACTTATGGTAAAACCTGCTCTTGCATATTTAGATATTGTACGTGAAATAAAAGATAATACTTCATTGCCTATGGCTGTTTACAATGTAAGTGGTGAGTATGCGATGCTTAAAATGGCTGGAATGAATGACTTGATTGATTATGATAGAGTTGTTATGGAGACTATGATTGCGTTTAAACGTGCAGGTGCGAATATTATTATCTCATATCATGCCAAAGAAGTGGCACAAATGCTAAAAAAATAGTACAATTAAGATAAGTATAGAAAACTAGGAAAAAGAATGAGACATTTTTTAACACTTAAAGATTTTACAAAAGATGAAATTTTAGAAATTATAGGCATTGGTCTAGAGATAAAAAAAGATTTAAAAGCAGGTATCTACAAAGAGCAGCTAAAAAATCAAACATTAGCAATGATATTTGAAAAAAGTTCAACTAGAACAAGAGTTAGTTTTGAGACAGGAATGTTTCAACTTGGTGGTCATGCACTTTTTTTATCAAATCGTGATATTCATTTAGGTCGTGGTGAACCTATAAAAGATACCTCACGTGTGATTTCTAGTATGTGTGATATGGTCATGATTAGAACTTTCGAGCACTCTATGATAGAGGAGTTTGCAAAGTACTCCAAGGTACCGGTTATTAATGGCTTAACAGACTCATACCATCCGGTTCAGCTTTTAGCTGATTATATGACTATGGTTGAATATGGTGTAAATGAAAACGCAGTTGTGGCTTATATAGGTGATGGAAACAATATGACACATTCATGGATGATGTTGGCTGCGAAATTAGGCTTTGAGCTTAGAATTGCAACACCAAAAGGGTATGAAGTTGATTCTATCGTTTTACAAGATGCAATGAAAATAGCACGTGAAAGCGGAGCAGTTATTACAGTTATGAATGATCCTAAAGAAGCGATTCATGGTGCAACTATCGTTACAACAGATACTTGGGCTTCAATGGGTCAAGAGGATGAAAAAGAGCAACGCATCAAAGATTTTACTGGCTTTATGGTTGATGACCTGATGATGTGCCTGGCTAAAAAAGATGCTAAGTTTTTACACTGTCTTCCAGCATATAGAGAACAAGAGGTAAGTGAATCAGTACTAGAAGGACACTCTCAGATAGTTTTTGATGAGGCTGAGAATAGACTTCACGCTCAAAAAGGTCTGATGGTTTGGCTAGATAGACAAAGAGGATAAAGAGAGATGAAATATATTTTAATTTTTATATTTACGGTTAGTGTTTCGTTTGGTGCAAAAGTTGTTGAGATTGAGGAAAAATTTCAACATTCAGCAAAGTGTCTGTTGTGCCATGTGCATATTGTAAGAGAGTGGGAGAATTCATGGCATTCAAAATCTCACTACAACAGAGATGAGTACTTTAGAGAGACAATGAACTATGTAAAAAGAAAAACTAGAAAAAGTTTGAATGGTTTAAAAGTTCATTGTGCAACTTGTCACAATCCAAGAATTTCTGTCACAAGTACAGATGTTAATTATGAAATAGATGTAATTTTTGGACTTGATAAAGACTCAGAAGTAAATAAAGCGGTAACAAGCAGTTCTATAAATGAGGGAATAAATTGTGTTGTGTGTCATAATATAGATAAGATTCATACAAATAGTGATGATAGTATAAGAGGTGTCAAGCGTGTTGAGTGGATAAAGCCTGGAGTAATGAGCGGTCCATATAATGATGCTTCATCACCATATCACAAAGTAGAGTATCGTGCTTTTATGAATGAAAAATCAGATCAATTATGTTTAGTTTGTCATGCGAATGACAGATCGGTTGATGGCTTAGTCTTTACGAATATGCAAGGTGAGTATAAAAAAGGCAAAAAAAGTTGTGTTGATTGTCATATGGGTGCTAAAAAGATGGGTATTGCGGCAACTATTCCATCAGATGATGGAAAACCAAGAAAAAGAGAGATAAGAGCGCATGGATTTGAAGGTGCTCATACTTCTGAGATGTGGAGAGGTGCCTTAGGTCTAAGCGCGAAGAGAAAAGGAAAAGATATTTATGTCACTATATCTAATCCACAACCACATAATATTCCAAGTGGTTTTGGCTCGAGAGAGTTGATAGTGGAGTTAACTTTCAAAGATGACTCAAAAAATATAGAGACAAAAAACATTTCACTAACTAGACACTATACGTCTAAGAGAAAAAAGCCAACGATTCCTCACTTAGCAGTTAGCATGACAAAGGATGAGAGCATACCGGCTAATGGTAAAAAAGTTTTAAAAATAACTACTATAAAAGATGCTAAAAATGTTGAGATTAAGTTGTATTATCGTTTGGTGAATGATGAGGTTCGTTCAATTTTAAAACTTAAAGATTCTATCTGGTCAAAAAAAACATTAATAGAATCAAAAAGCTTAAAATTAAACTAGATTTTTGTGAAAGAAGAAGATTTTTCTCGATTGTAGAATTATACCTCTCATTTTTCATACTTCTTCCCTCAGTGGTAAAATAGTCTCCATCATAAGGGTTGAAGCCTCTTGTCCAAGCATTAAAGTTTGATCTATTTGATTTGTATAAGCGTCAAACGCAGCATCTGGCTTTAGTTTTAAACCTCTAGTTCAGAGTAGAAGCGCAAAGATTATTTTTTTTGTTATTAAATTTGTGATAAGTTTCAGAGGTAGAACAAAGTTGAAAGATGGATAAAGACTCTTTAGAGCCCTTATCTACTATAGCCAACCTTTGGAGTCTTCTAATATTGCACTGTTGTTAGTGTTGTAGGCTTTTATGATTTTTGAAATTAGTTCAGTACCATTTTCAAAATATATATTAGGGTCTATATTTTTAATATCTTTTGCAAATTTATTCTGTGCAAAGTTAGTGTATGAATCTGCACTTTGTTTAATCGCTGAGACTTCAGAACCTATACTTGATGATAATTTACCAGGGTACTTGGATATGATTTTATTCATATCTGATTGTAGTTTTATGTTTAGAGTTTTTACTTCATTCACTAAAACATTAATTTTCGCTAACTCATTTTCACCTGCAGTGCCTTTAGCTGCTAGTCCTGAACCAAAACCACGTAGTTGACCTACATACTCTGTCATAGGAAGCATGATTTCCATCATAACAGCAGAGGCTTCTTGACCAAAAGGATTTAGCTCTTTTGCGGATCTTTTACTAATGGTTTGAGCAAGCATGAGAGTCTGTCCAATCTGTTCAGTATAGTTTGAAAATGCAACACTTGACTTCTGTTTAAATGCTTTGTTGTTAAGTGTAATGAGTGATTGAGATATTGTAGTGGCACGTGAGTTGATTATTGGGTCAGCTGCCATAGGAAGAGACTCCATTGTGCCGATTGCTTTTTTCATCTCTTGTCTATTTGCATATACAAGTAGCAGAGCCGCAGTATTACCGTTCATATAAGAGTTTGTTAAACCTCTGGTTTTTTGAGTGGCTATAACTAAGTCTTTAAGACTTCCAATATATACACTGCTATCAGCTTGTTGAGTATTACTAAAAAGTGATTTTGACTCTAAGGTAAAAATTAAAAATGTGATAACTAAAAAAATTTTCATGTTAATCCTTGTTTATGTTACTATTAATTATAGCGTAATTATTGTGATAATATGCTTAAACTTTCATCCTAATATATGACCTTATTATACTAGTATTTTATTCCAGTTGCAACTCTAATTTTTTCCATTAGTGGCTGAGCCATATTTCTAGCTCTTTGTGCACCAGCGTTTAAAATTTCTCTAACTTCATCTTGATTATTTTGGAAATATTCACGTTTTTCTCTAAACTCTCTAAAATACTCCCACATAACTTCACCAAGATAGATTTTAAAATGACCATGACCTTCTCCACCCTTTGTATATCTATCTTCTAGAGCCCTAAGATTATCACCCTCTAAAAATAGTTTTGCCATGTTATAAACGTTACAATCAAGAAACTCTTTTGGTTCTTCCATCGCTATATTTTCAGTTACAATTTTTTTGATAGTTTTAAGCTGTTTTTTTTCTTGGCCAAAAATATTTACTGTGTTACCATAACTTTTAGACATCTTCTGTCCATCGATGCCTGGAACTGTCTGCACTTCTTCTTGAACTCTAAATGTTGGGATAGTTAAAATATCTCCATATTGATTGTTAAACTTCACAGCGATATCTCTTGCAATTTCAACATGTTGAATTTGGTCCTTTCCAACAGGAACAACGTCTGGAGAAAAAAGTAAAATATCTGCAGCCATTAAAACAGGATAAGAGAAGAGTGAGTGGTTTGTAGCCATTCCACGAGCAGTTTTATCTTTGTAGCTGTGAGCACGTTCTAGTAGTCCCATAGGAGTAAAAGATGATAACATCCAGTATAGTTCTAAAACCTCTTTAACATCTGATTGAACCCAAAAAGTTGATTTTTGGGGATCAATACCAAGAGCAAGGAAATCAGTTGCTGACTGCATAGTAAGTTGTGCTAGTCTCTCTCCGTCATTAACACTTGTTTGCGCGTGATAGTTAGCAATAAAAGCAAAAGTATCACTATCTTTTTGAGCATCTACCATCTGTTTTATTGATCCGAAATAGTTTCCAATATGTAAGTCACCTGATGGTTGAATACCTGTTAATACTCTCATTGTAAGTCCTCGAGTTTAAATAGCTAAATTTTTTAATTGTATTATACCAATCTCAGCTTTATTTTGTTACTATATATCTATATAAATAGGAGTAAGAGACTCCTAAATAACAAAGGAATTACAATGAACTTACAAATTCGTTCAAAAGACATAACACTAACAGACAGTACAAAAGCTCATATTGAAGTAGCTATCGAAGCATTCACAAAATACTCTTTAGATATTACCACTATAAACGCAACTGTTGCCGCTGAGAAAAAAGGTGTATCTGTTGAGTTTGATATTCATATCGCTCACGCTCAACCTGTTGTAATTAATCAGAGTGATGATGTTTTAGATGCTGCAATTGACTTAGCAATAGATAGAGCAAATAAAGCGCTTCGTCGTCTTCATGATAAAGTGGTTTCTCATCAAAAAGGTTCTGTTAAAGACCTTGAAACATTAGACGCTTAGTCAACTATATGCCATATTTGGCATATAGATTTCTTCTCCAACTTCACTTTTAGGATTTTTATTGAGGCTATTTTTACTATTTCTTTTTACTTTGAATTTAACTGCGCAAGATGAGTACTCATTTAGAGTTGCTTATGGTGAGGCTAGCATTGATGACTTGGGTGATATAATTTTCTTTAAATCATCTACTCATCCTGATGATTTAACAGTATACTCTCTGGATGGTGGGTATCTTCTTAAAGAAGATATGTTTGAGTTTCCTTTAAATCTCTACTTTAAAGGAGGTCTTAGTTATTTTAACGAAGGGTCCTCTCCTCGAGAAGAGCATATATATGAAGGAACTCTTTATTTTAAAGTCTATTACAAGGCGGATTTTTTAGAAAATAGAGTGAGATTTGGATTAGGTGAAGGGATATCATACACATCTGGTATCTTGTGGAGTGAATATAAAGAAGCGAAGAATGAAGGAGATAATACTTCAAAATTCTTAAACTATATGGATTTAAGTATTGATTTTGATTTAGGAAAATTAGTAAAGTATAAGCCCTTAGAAGATACTTATATAGGCTGGACGCTTAAACACCGTTCAGGTGTTTTTGGACTCTACGGTGGTGTGTATGGTGGGTCCAACTATAACACTATATCAGTAGAAAAGATTTTTTAGAGGAATATTATGGATTATTATTTATGGATAGTTACATTCCATATTATGGCAGTTATGTCATGGATGGCGATGCTTTTTTATCAACCAAGACTCTACGTATATCATACTGAGAATAAAAACAAACCAGATTTTGTAGAGGTTGTAAAGGTTCAAGAGTATAAAATGTACAAATATATAGGACTTCCTGCAATGTGGGCGACAGTTATTAGTGGACTTTGGATGCTCTACCTTAGACCAGATTTACTCCAAGGCGATATATGGATATATGCTAAAATTTTAGTAGTGATTGTACTCATAGCATATTCATTCTCTTTAGAATATTATAGAGTTCAACTTGAAAATGAAAATTATTCTAAAAGTGGAAACTTTTTTAGAGCTTACAATGAAGTACCGACTGTATTGTCTTTGCTAATCGTAGGGTATGTAATTACTAAAACATTTTCTTTAGCTTTTACTGTTATAACATTAGCGATTGGTGCTTTTGTAATTTATAGAGTGATAAAACAGACACCTAAAGGTGTTTAAGCTACTTCTCCCCGCGTTTCTTTGCTTTAAATAGAAGAGGTGTTCCCGTAAAATTAAATGCTTCTCTCATTTTATTTGTTAAGTAGCGTCTATAGGTAAAGTGAAGACCACTTGGTTTATTCATAACGATAGCTATTTTTGGTGGTCTTGTTTCATACTGCGTTCCGTAGTAGATACGAATAACTTGTCCACTTACACTTGGAAGAGTGTGACGGCGAAGCGCTTTTTCTATCACTTCATTTATTTTCGAAGTTGGAATTCTTTGAGAGTAGTTTTCATTTATCTCTAAAATCATATCATGAAGTTTATCAACTCTCAGGTGTGATTTTGCAGATAGAGTGATAATAGGTGCATATGCTAAAAATTTGAATCTTTCACGAACCTCTTTGATGATTTTATCGTGATCCTCACGTTTAGAGATATCCCACTTATTTAAAACAATAACAGAAGCTAATCTGTTACTATCAACAAGTCCGGCTATTTTTTCATCTAAATCCATAAATGGTTCACTTGCATCAAGAACAATAAGAGCCATGTTAGAGTTTTCAAGCATTTCAGTTGTACGCATAAGTGCATACTTCTCAATTCCTAAAATCTTACCACGACGACGAAGACCAGCAGTGTCAACAAATGTTATCTGCTTATCTTTGTACTCAACTGTCTCATCAATAGGGTCAATTGTAGTTCCAGCTACAGAACTTACAACAGAGCGCTCTTCACCAAGAAGTGCATTTAAAAGTGAGCTTTTACCAACATTTGTACGACCGATAATTGCGATTTTGATATGGTTAATATCCTCTTCATCAAACTCTTTTATACGGTCATTGTTTCCAAAGATAGTGTCATCTATAACAACACCATCCATCTCATCTTCATCCCAGTAAGTAAAGCCATCATCATCTTCATCTCTATTTTGGATGTTTGCAAAGAAATCTTCATCATTCTCTTCTTCAGGTTGAATGATTTGAATATCTTCTTCCTCTTCTTTAACAATATCGCTATCAGGAACTTTACTACTTATCCACTCTAAAAGTTCAACTGTATTTCTATTGTGAGCTACTGAGATACCAAAAATAGCGTCAGTTCCAAACTCATAATAGTCCCAAAGTTTCTCTTTCATTTTGTCGTTATCTATCTTATTAACAACAAGGGCCATATCTTTACCCATAGATTGAAGTTCATAGAAAAGTTTTTTATCTTCATCTTCGGGGATACTTTTGCCATCAACCATGTAAAGGATAATGTCAGCTTTGTATGCAGCTTTTAAAGACATCTCTTTAATTTTGTCAAAAAGTTCACAACCCTTATCAAGTCCACCTGTGTCAAGAAGTTGAACCTCTTTGTTCATGATAATAGTAGTTCTGCGTTTAACGTCTCTAGTAGTTCCGGCAATATCTGCAGTGATGGCATCGCGTTTTTTTACTAAACGATTAAAAAGAGAACTTTTCCCAACATTTGGGCGACCAATAATGGCAATTTTTTTCATGAGTAGACCTTGAAGATATATTATTGGAATTATATCTAAATAATTATTGTGGGGAATTAAGTCATTTTTCTAGTTGGCAATTCTCTCTCGCCAAAGGCGTAGCTTTAGTGAGAATATAGCATGGACTTTGTTCATGCTATATGAGATGATTAATAAGTAGGAAATTCGTTTTCTAAACTCTCTAAAGCCTGTTTCGATTGAAACTGTTGCCATATAGCATTGTCATTTTAGTAATAAAAAACTTTAAATCGAAAAAAGAAAATCCCATTTATTTTATATTAATTTTTTTAGCTATAATATATTAAATTATAATGGGGTGTATATGAGTAATATATTTGCTACAATAAAGGGTAGTTACCAAGGTTTGATTTCACATGGGGCAACAACGCCAGAATCTATTGGAAGCTGTCATGTTCACAATCATGAAGATGAAATATTAGTTAAATCATTTAAGTATGGTGGTTCTAATCCTATACACGAGGGTACTGGAAGACCTCTAGGTCAAGGTAGAAGTAAACCTTTTGTTCTTGTTAAGTATATAGATAAGAGTACACCTTTATTACTAAATGCTATATCTAATACTGAAAAATTTCCTGAAATACTAGTGAAGACTTACCAAACTGCTTATAATGGTAAACATGAGCACTACCTTACAATCAGACTTAAGGATGCGATAATTATCCATATAAATCATAATAACAGTACGGAAAGCATTTATTTTTCTTATAAAACTATGACAATTGAGCATATACAAGCTTCTACGGTTGCAGAAGTTTTATGGAAAAATGCTCCCCTTGTTTTAGATAAGGCAACAAGAGATAGAGTTGCTAAAAGAGCTGAAGATAATTTCAGACAGACTAATGATAAGCTAGAAGAGTGGGTATACGATCTTGGAAACCTTGGAGAGATAGCTTCATACGCATTGTTAAAAATGCTCTATAACAATGATTTTAATAAAAAACATAGGTTTATAAAAAATCCTCTTATGTCTAATAGTGATTTTATATCTAAAGTATGGCGTGAAGAAAGTGGTAAAACTAGATTTAAGACACCTATGAGTGGTAGAGGTAAAATGTTTCTTAGAAAAGTAATGTTCCCTGCTATTATCGCATCTTTCTTTTTTGAAACAGGTGTTATGATCGGTTCATATACTGATGCTTATTATGATGAACTTTTAGGAGAATATTAATGTTTTTTATTGATTATATCTTTTCTATGGAATTTGTATATTCTGTACTAAAGCTTATGGTTTTCATAGTTGTAGTAGAAGCCATTGTTATGCTGTACAAAAAAGTGAAAACAAGTAGAAAATAGATTTTAAGTTAAACTACTCTCAGGAGAGAGAAGAGTTTAATTAATAAGTAGGAAATTCGTTTTCTAAACTCTCTAAAGATTGTTTAGATTGAAATTGTTGCCATAAAGCATCATCATTATTAAAGCTTGATGGAGCACCCATAACTTTTTTAATTTCATTGTTTACAGAAGCTTCTGGAACTGTAACTAACATATAGATAGCACCTGATGGCGCGTTCCACATATCTACAGCTTTTGAACCTTTTAAATCAACCTTCGCAACCTGTTTTGTAACAGCAGTTGTAACCATGTCTACAGTCTCAGCAGAACCATTTCCAGTTGCACGAGTGAAACCTTCCATTTTATCTTTTACCTGCGTTTGAATCTGTTGTGCTAAATCACTTCTACCATTCATAAGAGCTACTTTTCTCATGTGAGCAGTTCCAGCACCGCTTTTTTCAGCTATACCAACACCTGCATAGAATCCTTCTACAGCTGGAATACAAGTCCATCTAGGAGCCATTACACTCTCTTGTTTACAGCCAAACTCTTCAACAGCTTTTACTTCTGGCTCTTTATCTGAACAGCCTGAGATAGTTAAAGCTATTAATCCTACTAGGGCAAGTGATGAAAAAGTTTTTATCATTTTATTTCCTCTTTAATTTAATTACTCAACTTTCGCACATAGATTCCAATAAATCCACAAACTTAAGTTAAGTATTAAAGCCCATAAATAGCCACTTTTCAGTATAATTTTGTTCCTACAACATCATTACCAA